>PPYF01437561.1_pt1 | contig 34737 bp, 39 predicted proteins | sample 1559871 | NCBI WGS metagenome assembly PPYF01 (sample SAMN08240021, study PRJNA423297) | Human gut metagenome, whole genome shotgun sequencing project.
GTGCTGCTCCAAATCTGCCAGCGCCCGCTTGACGGTGCTGCGGGAGAGGTTCATATCCCTTGCAATCGTCTTGATCCCCGGCCAGCAGCTTCCCGCGCTGTTGGACCGATCCTTGAGATACATATAGACAGATACAGCCCTGGGCGGTAGGAGCGTGTCGGCATAAATGCTGTCAAAGTAGCTCACCGATCCACCTCCTGCCGGGGAAGATTATACGGGGTGCGCTTGTGCGGCATACGGTCATAGTCGATGTCCTCCGCTACCACCATCTCCTGCACGGGCGCGTCGTGGAGCTGCCCCTCACCCTTAACGGAGCGGTTGGTCTTCTGCTCCGTCAGCTTGGGCGGGTACTTCCGCACGATGGCGCGGGTCAGCGCATCCCGATCGGCATAATAGACCTTCCGAGCCACCTGTTCCTCCACACGGTATTCCTCCTCGAAGGTGATGCCCCATTCGAGGAACAGGCGCAGGCGGGTACGCATGGGGTGGCATCCGGTCTTCTGCACGATGAAGCTGCCCTTGGGAATCGACTTGAGTTCATCCGCCGTCAGCAGGGGGCGCTCCATCATCTGCAGGCTCTGGCTGGGATCGTTTTTGCCGCGGCTCACAGAGCCGGAGAGCACCGTGCGGCTGCCGAGGGCTTTGGAGAAGGTATCCGCCGCTTCACTGTTGGGCGCAAAGCCGCCGCAGATCACATCCTGGCAGTTATCCATCAGAATGGATGCACCTTCTTTTCCATAGTTCTTTTCCAGCTGCGCCAGTGACTGGATGATGGGTACCAACGTCAGGCGGCGAGAGCGTCCAGCACTGAAAAGCGGCAAAATTTCAAAGGGCGGCATGGTACCCAACTCATCACAAAAGAGAATAACACGGTTTTTCAGTTTGCCGCCGTTCTCATCCGCTACCGCGAACAGCTCACGGGAGAGGTTCTGGATCATCAAGCCCGCCATGAAGTTCTTCGTCTGATCCTCCTCCGGCAGGATGAGGAAGATGGCGGATTTTTCCGCCGCAAACTTTTCGGCGTCAATGGCACTGTCGAAGCAAAGAATTTGCTCCAGCTCACTATCGAGGAACGAATTGAGCCGGGACAGCACCGTGGACATGACTGATGCCATCGCCTGCTCGGAGCTGTTGAGTGCGGCGCCAGCCAGCCAGCGTGCTTTGTGCTCGGATGGCAGCTTGTCCATGAGCAGCTGGAAGCGGGAGCGTCCCCGAGCACCACGCGCCGGCTCCAGCAGATCCTGCACCAGCTTGAATACCGACACGATGTGCCGCCGCTCCTCCGGGTGCTCATCATCCGGCGGCAGAAACTCTGCAAGCAGCAAGATCGTGGAAGATAGCAACCCCTCCGCCGCATCGTAGAAGAAGGCGTTCTGTCCGTGGTCGGAGTTTCCCTCCGGACTGACGATGGACTTGGCGAGGATCTTGGCGTACTTTTCGGCTTTGGCGCGGGCAGCGAGGTTATCCGGTTGTTTTCTGGCAATGTCCATATAGCGGTTGATGAGCGTCAGCAGATTGTTACCGTCCGAGCGGGTGGGATTGCGCAGGTCGATGACGGAGATATGCTTGTAGCCGTAATACTTTTTGGCAATAGAGCCATAGTTGCGGGCGAGATCACCCTTGGTATCCAGAGCCAGAAAGCTCATGCCAGACGCGCAGGCATATTCAAGGTTGGGATAAAGGAAGAAAGCCGTCTTGCCCGCGCCGGAGGCGGCGATCATCAGGCAATGGATGTCGTCGCCGTCCACCAGCGCAGTCAGTTCATCTTTCTTGCCCTTGCAGCCCAGCACCAGACCCTGTTCTGTGGGAAGGCTTACTCCCTTGCGCCAGTCTCTGACCTTGAACGGCACATGGGCATAGGTCTGGCGGATCTCCTTATCGGTTGCCCAACGCGCCGTGCCGTGCTGCCCGTCACCTACGGTGCGGGACTTGATGCCGCTGAGTGTATAGTGGTAGGACAGCATGGAGAGTCCGCCGATGATGGCGAACATCCCCAGCCCTGCCGCGACCAATATCCCGATGTTGGAGTTTTTGATCGTGTCCCACATTGTCAGCAGAAGGTTTGGCATAGCTCCCTCCTTTCCATTTTGTTTTCCTGTTCTGCCTTGAGATCGTCGTTCCAGTCCTTTTGCTGCGGCACGAGCCGCTCTGCGGAGATACCACGCTCCTCCAGCAGCTTTGCCATGCGCTCACTGGCGGCATGACCGGCAGCGTCATTATCCAGACAGAGGTACACCTGCCGGAGCTGCGGGAGCTGTCGCAGCATCTCCATCACAGGAATGGAAGATGTCCCGCAGCAGGCCACATAGTTATGCGCCTGCCACCCCTCCGTGAAAAGGGAGATGTAAGAGAGCAGGTCGATAGGGGCCTCAAAGACATAGAGCGTGTCATCACCGCCAAGATAGTGAAAGCTGTGCCGCGGGTCGCTGCCCTCAATGTTGCCGCGATAGCTTTGCCCCATGGTATACAGCCCGCGCTTATGCCCGTGACGGGGAACGCCGTGTTCATCGAATCCGACGAACACGGCGTTATGATATTCCTTTGTCCCGTCCCTGGATCTTTCACAGCTCTCGTAGATGAGCTTCTTGCGCACGAAGGCATTGAGTATCTCACGGTCGATGCAACGCTTTTGCAGCAGGTAGGCATAGACACGGCGCATGGACTCACTCTGCGGCGGCAGCGTGAAGGGCTTTGCAGGCTCCGGGACCTTCTCCTTTGCCGCAGGGTAGCTTCCGCCGAGATCATCGCCGAGGAGCAGAGACATGGCGTCCGGGTAGCTGAGTCCATAGAACTGCTTGACGAAGCTGATGGCTCTGCCGCCCTGCTCGGTGGCATGGTCGTACCACTCGCAGCCGCGGATGGTGATGCTGTGGTCGCTGGCAAGGCGTTTGTCCCTGCCGGAGGTAATGAGCTTTTCCCCACGGCGGCGGAGGAACTCCTCCAAGTCCACCGACGCGGCTCGTTCTTTTTGCTCGGTTGTAAACGGAATGTACTTTGACATGGTCCCTCCCTTATTGTGTCTGTTGCGTCAGTCCGCGATCCTCATGGTCATCCGCTTTGTGTCCCATTGCCATGCGCTTCTCCTGCAATCTGCGGCGACGCTTCTTGTCGATCTGCATTCCTGCATAGATGGCAGGCTGGGCGGCGTTCTCGCGGAAAATGCGGCTCATCTGATGAAGCATCCGAAGGATAGCGGTTCCCGCCGCCGCACCGGAGAAGTCGTCCTGATGGTCAATGAAATATTGAGCGTAGGTGTTGCCCTGTGCCGCTGCCTGTGCGAAATAGCGCAGAGCTTCTTCGCGGTCTGCTTGCACCTCTCGTCCCAGCAAATAGAGCTTTCCCAGCGTGTATTGGGCAAACGAATTCCCTTGCGTGGCAGAGTCCTTCAGAAGTTGAATGGCCGCATCTATATCCTTCGGCACACCCTCCGCGCCGGTGAGCAGCAGCTTGCCGAGCCGGTATTGCGCGTATGGATCGTTCTGCTCCGCTGCCTGCCGCAGCCAGTGAAGGGCCTGCGGGAATTGCTCCTGCTCCAGCAGCAGTTTGCCCAGCGCGTATGCGGAGCAAGGATTACCGGCCTCCGCCGATTTTTGAAACCACTCTGCCGCCGCCTTTCGGTCAATCGATATGCCATGCCCGTCCTGATATGCCCTTCCCAACTGGTGTGCCGCGATGGTATATCCTTCCTCCCACAAACGGTGGAGTGTGACCAATGCCATTGACTTCTCGCTGGGATCTGCGTCCGCAGCATCTAATATGCTTTTTGCTCTGCGGTAAAACCGCGCCTGCTGATGGATCATCCGCTCCGCACTTGGATCTGGAGGAACAGGCGGTTCTTCCGGCTCCGGCTCATCCGGTATGGCATCATCCTCGAAGGTGAAGTGCAGCTCCGAGAGGCGGAGCGTTTCTCGGATGACCATGTTGCGCACAGTCTTGAACTCCTTTTGCTGCGACAGCGGTACTCGCTGCGGCGGTGTCTGATTATAGTCAGTGCAAAGCTGCTCTCGGAGATCCTGCCATAGAGCATAGGCAGACGACACCCGTTCGTCCTTTGCCAGTTCGTCCACAATCTCATCTACGATGCGCTTGACACGAGGCGGCAGATAACCGTAGACCTTTTTGCCGCTGACCTCCCGAAGCCGCTGGGCGAGATCCGTCACCAACAGCTCCAGTTTATCGCTTTGCAGAGTACCGGTTGCCATCTGCCTGATGAGCGCTGCCATCCGTGCTTCCGCCTCCTGCCGGAGCAGGCCGCGCTGTTCATCCTTCTGCTCATAGATGTGCAGGCGGTCGTTTCGGTAGATCGTGCTGACCAGCGCGGACTTGATGCTGCGGATGCCCTGCCGGGAGAGGTAGCCCTCCTTCGGATCGGTTGAGAAGAGCACCATGTGAACATGGATGTGCTTCTCTTTTTCGTGCATGGCTGCGTACCAGCGAAGGCGGTCCGGGTGGATCTTATAGCCCTTGGCGATGTCGGTGATAGATGCGTTGATGAGCTCCTGCCAGTTTTTAAGGTCGGTATAGCCCAGCCGCTCCGCGTTCTCACGGGAGAGGGAGATGACCGGCGTCCACACATTCCCCGTGTGCCGCGCCACCTCTGCCACGGCATTCTCCAGCGACGGGACCTTGCCATGGGCATCCCACAGGCCATGTTCGCCCAACGCTTTTACGCCGGGACGGTTTGCGACATAGTCAAGATAGTTTTCCCGGCCATCCATGGGCTCGATGAAGTCCTCGTGGATCTGCGCGATGAGCGCAAAGGCAGTCTGCCGGTTGGGTGTGTTTGCATAGTCCTCATGCTCCGGCAGCTCCCTTGCCTCCGGGAAGCTGCGGAGCAGACGCTGGATGTACTGCTGCTGTTTCTTCGTGGCAGGAAAATGAGCATTGTCATCCTTGAGGAGCTGCACACCTTCACGGGTGGCGAAGTAGCGGGTGCGATGGGCCAGCCGAGCGGCATCTCTGCCGCCCTTCATGTAGGGCGAGATAAAAATTATTCGAGCCATGTATCATCAGGTAACTGTCGCTGGACATCCTGGGCATCCTCGAACCTGATCTGACCATTGATGCGCTTTACCTCGTCCACCACATACCCGCGCAGGGCGCGGCGATCCTCCAGCGTATCCCGGAAGTGGGCGGCGATGGTGTGCGCCATGATGCCCTGCTCCACCGCGCACTTGAAGAGAATGCCGTTGGTGCGGTTGGTGCTGTCCGCGATGATCCCGCGCAGCGTTGCCACCAGTGCGTCCGAGAGATACTCGGAGGTGTCCTCCGTTCCCAGATAGCCCATGTAAAAACGGACCGCCTTTTCAATGAATTCACTGCGGCTCCTGCAGTTCGCCTCCTCCAGCCATGCGTCCATGCGGCGAATGACGCTGGGCCGCAGCCAGATCGTGGTGCATTTTTTATTGTCCTCCATTTTTCCTCCTTCCTTCCGCTGCCATCGGTCAAAAACGCCGGAAAGCCCTGCAAGCGTTGCACTCCTCCTGCGGACCGACATCGGTTCATCTTGACAGAGCCTCAAACCGACATTGGTTTGTGACCTGTGAAAAAGCCCCGCACTGCGGGGCTTTGTGGACAGCCCGCGGTCGTTTCCGACTGCGGGCGTTTATCTTGTGCTTTTATCGAACAGGCAGGTTCCCAGCACAGTTCCCCATAGGCGGGGCGAAAGCGGGGGCAAACAGCGCCGATGCCTGTCCGGGGTACAGGGATGCCACTCTCGCCCCCAAAGCCGCACACAGCGGCTCACAGGGGGCATAGCTGGCGAAACAGGGAGGAGCCGCCCTCTGGGGGGCGGCTCCTCCTGTGTGGTGTGGTCAGCTGACTTGTTCCATCCATGCCTGCTTTTCCGCCGGCGTCTTTTCGATCCAGTCCAGCAGGTTCTGAGACTCCTCCAGCCACTTTGCCATCTCGAACAGCCGCGTCCTGGCGTAGGGGCTGTCTACACGAAGTGACGTTTCAAACAAATCCCAGATGTTATCCAGCGTTTCAAGTCCGCTGGCATTCATGGGCAGTTCTTCCTCCGGCAGCACATGTGTCACCGTGCCATTTTTTTCTGCGGCGTGGATGGCATCCAGCTCGCGGTCCAGGAGTGAGATGACCTCCTGTGTGTCACCGACGGGGATGTCCCATGCCGTCCCAATGTGGGAGATGCACTCTCTGTGGAGCCGCACATCTGCGGTGGGGTGGAGCACCAGCAATGCCAGTCCCTCTTTTGCGATATTCATCTGCAGTTCCTTTGCGGTATCAATTGTCATGTTTGTTTCCTCCTGATTTTTGATTCGGGCAATGCCCGTGCAAACACAATGGCACGGCGCAGGGAGAAAAGCTATCCACGAAAAGCAACAAAAAATCCATGGCTGGTTTTGTGAAAAGCCAATGGAAACCGCAGTTATTACATGGTTTGCTCCTGCGCGGTGTTCCGCATCTTTTAGATAAGCCGCGGGTGCAAAAGGGAGAGCCACGCCAGTTGGCACGGCTCTCCGGGCAGCGTATTCGATTTCACATTCCCAGCACCGGTGAATCGCGCTGCTCCTATTCCGGTGTTAGGATAACCAGCCAAGAGAAACTCCGCTTTCTTTTCCTTTACGATCACAGCTGCAGCTCCGCAGTCTGTGCCTGCTCCTCGTGAAGCTGCTGTGCATACTCGCGCAGGCTCATGCCGGTCTGTTTCTGGCAAAACGCCTCCATCTTCCGCAGCAGGACATCCTTCTCTGCTGCGTTGAGCGGATAGCTCCAGCTCTCCTCGGAGCCGTCACCTTTGCAGAGCGTCAGCTCCAGCGTGTCGCAGGGTCTATCCTCCGCGATGTCGTAGTTGGCATAGATGTTGAGCCAGTCATCATTTTTGTCCGTGAGGACGAAGGTTCCGAAGGCGGCGTCCACATCAAAATCTGCGTCCACATAGAAGTTGAGCTTACCGCCCTCCTCCATCATGATCTCATCACTGAAGGAAAAATTCCGCGCGGAGAGATGTCCCGCCGAGGTGATTTCCATGCCATCCAGCAGCTCCAATAGTTTGGAGAGCTGCTCATCCGCCGAAGCAAAGCACGACCTTGTGGCATGGTAGACGGACGGGGAGACATCCCGCATCGCCCAGGTCCGCCAGCCGTCCATGATGTGTACGGCGGAGAACTCCCGCTTGTCGAAGTTCACATCGAACACGCCGCGCACCTTGCCGGTGTTCTCCATGCGTGCAGCGGTCAGGGCGTCAAACTCTTTTGCTGTGATGGATTGCCCGCCGAAAAACATTCCGATAAATTTGTCCGGCGCAGTGCCTTTCTCTGCGGCGACATAGCCGCGCAGCTTTTTGCAGGCGACCAACAGTTCCTCGCCGGGCGAGGTCTTGAAGTACCACTCCTGCCCGCGCTCCGTCACATGGTAGGCGGCGTAGGTGCGGGCACCCTCCCTCGCTTCACGCTCTGCGGCATTCTCCGCGTAGATCTCGGCACTGATGCGTTTGTATTCCTGCTCCGGGAGCTGGTTGCACAGCGTATCCAGCACATTCTCCAGATGCTCCTGCAGGGTTTCACCTTTGAGATGCTTCTCGATGGCATCCTTCCAACGCCGGTCGATCCACAGTGTGATGTCTACATGATCCGCCATCTCAGCTACCCTCCTTCACGGCCGCGGACTTCGGCTCACTGCTCTGCGGCTTGGGTGCGGCGGGCTTGACCGGACGCTTGGGTTTCACCGCTGCGGGAGCGGCCTTGCTGTCCAGATACTCCCGCAGCGGCTCCGGTACGGTTTTTTCATACAGAGCGTTCAGCGCATCCTCCAAGTGCTCCTGCACAGAGGAGTGTTCCTTGCGGAGCGAGAACTCCAGTGCGCCCAGCTTCTCATCGTCAAAGGCGACGGTGACAGTTGCTTTTTTCATGTGCGTGTCCTCCTTCTATATGCTATTTTCAGCGTTTTTGTGTTGTGGGTGGTGTAATTACCCTCGGCACGAGACAAGTGTTGTTGAAACGCTGCGCGCGCAGGGGTCATAGCGGCTTACTTGCCGCTTTCCGAGCCCTTGCAAGAGCTGCTTTTTGCGCTTCACTTGCGATCCGAGGCGGTACGATCTTTATCCATGATTTTGGAATGGTGTAGTCAACTGCCCGTCCGCTGCGGGACGCCTTCACGAGCCTGCAATCCTCCGGCCTGTCACGCGCCAGTGCTGCCAGCTTCTGACGCAGTACCTTGTTGTGGGTGTAAATACCGGCGGTCTTTTCTTCCTCGTTGAAGTTGATAATAGTTTCCTGCTCATAACGAGCCATGTTCATGCAACGCACCTCCGATCACAGCATCAGCGGCTCATTGAGTAACTGCTGATGCTCATCCTCATATACTTCGATAAGCAGGCTCTGGAAGAGCTCACCCTCACCCATGGTCCGACGCTCCATCCAAGCCTCGCTCAGAAGCTCCAAGGGTTTTTCCTGGCGCAGCAGGAAGAGCATCTTCTCTCGGGAGAGATTTTCGCCCAACGCCATCAGCTCGGCGCGGCAGGTCGCCATGGCGGAGATCTCATCTGCCGCCATGATCAGCTCACTGCGGGGAAGCTGATTTAGGCTGTTCATATATGCAGCCATCTCGTTCTCTGTCTTTTGGAACAGAAGCTCCCAAAGCTCCCGTGCCGTCCGCTCTGTATGGGGCGCTGCATCTTGTCCGCCGACGAAGAGAGCAGAGGTGTTTCTGATATCGTCCATATTCCCCTCGTTTCTCACATTGTCATTTCCGGTTGCTGCGCTTGCCGGATGTCCTCGCAGAACCGTAGGATCGTGTGACTGAACTCCATGTCATAGTTTTCAGCCTGCTCTGCCTGCCACGCCTCTCTTACAGAGGTAAGCGGTTTGTCATTAGAGAGAAGCAGGATCAACTGCTCCCGTTCAAAAGCTGTGGTGAGCAGGGCATTATAGCAAATCCGGGTTGCCTCGATCTCCCCGGCGTTGGCAATGAGCTGCCCCTGCGTCATGCGGTAGAGGGAATCGGTGTATTCCCGCTGTTCACGCTCGATGCGTTCAAATAGGAGCTCCTGCAGTTCCGATGTGGTCTGTACCGACTCGCCCTGCACGATCTCCTCCGTAAGAAACAACGCCACATCGATGACCTCCGCGTTGCGGAAGGTGAGGTCGCCGCGGTAGCCGATCTTCAGCCCTGAAAATTCCTTCGCCGCCTGCACCAGCTCTTTCGGGCTGCCGGGAGGGATCTCCTGATTCCAGCGGTACCAATTATCTTCGTAGCCGCAGGGCGTGAGCTTGAGAAGAACATAGTCCTCCGGCACAAATTTGGGATAGCGGCAGAGTTGCCCGCTCACGGCATAGTAGGGCTTTCCCTCACACATTACGGTCTGCTCCATGTACGCTTTCATTTTGCCGAGGCTCTCACAGAACCAGCACTCGCTGTCCATGAAGCGGCGGATCTTGCCGTCGTCCAGAACGCTGTCGAGGTTTTCCATCCTCGTCAGATGATAGACCACGGACGGTGGGATTGCTTTCACATAGGCCATGTCCCATTCCTCCTACATCTTCAGCGTGGGCATTAGACCGCCTCCGAACAGGCCGTCTGCCGCCATGTCGGAAATCTCCTGTACACTCGCACCCTGCTCTGCGGCCTCTGCTGCCGGAATGATCTCGTTACTCAGCAGGGCGTTGTCCGGTACATGGATGGTCTGATAGATCGTGTTCACCACTTTGGGATCGAATCGCTCAGAGATCTCTTGAAAGGCCGCGACCAGCGAGGCCGCTTCTCGCTCAAAGGCGTTTTCCACACCGTCTGCCAGCTCCTCCGCGAAGGCGATCCACGCTGCGGTGGTGTGCGCATCGTGCTGCGGAATCAGCTTGTCCAGCATGTCTGCATACTTCCTCTGCGGTGTTCCCACTGCCCATTGGTATTGAAAATGCTTCTGCTGATCATCATGTCCGTAACCCGCTGATTCCGGTGTAGTACTGTCTAATTCTTGATTGGCGTATTGCTGCATAAACAAATTGAACAATTCCAGCGTTTTCTGCTTTGCCTCCCGTACAGAATAGTACGGTCCAATCGTTTCAGCACACTCCATTTTGTCGTCGCGCACATAACCATAATAGTGATTACAGAGGCTTCCGGGGTCGTGTGCATATCGGCGCTCCAGCTCTGTATAGATAACGACCTGAAATCGTTCATAGGTCGTGGCGGGGTCGCGTCCCTCGAAGGTGTATCGCGGCGATCCGTCAGTAAAGTCTGCGTCTTTTGTCCAGACGACTTTGTTCTTTACTTCATCTTTTGGAAATTCCATTCGATCCTCCTCAGTCATAGCGGATATACGGCACCTTCAGCCAGTGCGTCCAACCTCGGCCAGCCAATTCTGTTTTAACAACGCCATACCTTGTCCCCATAGCTTCGACGACCTGACCGTTGCCGATGTAAACACCGATGTGTCCGTCATGCCAAACCGCAAGGCCGGGAATGTCCGGCATGGTGCTAATGGGTCCGGATTCCCTGGCGGTATAGTACATCTGGTTGGCACCGATATCCGGCATCCCATGGGTACCATAGTCGATGGTCATCGTTTCCGGGGACAGCCAGCCGTAGCCCTTGATGAGCCCTACGCAGTCGGCGGTCCTGCCGCCCAGCCAATTGGCGCGGATGATGTCCTCATGATTGCCAACACCGTCCGGGTATTGCTCTATCTTGTAGGCGAGGAGTGACTCCGTCAACACATTACCATAGGTGCCCCAGACATAGCCCCAGCCGGACTCCCATGCGTGGATGGCGTAGGTCACAAGGTCGGCTGCATTTTTATTGGCGGGATCAACAAAGGCGGAGATGTCCAAGTCGATACTGCTTCCATCCCCGCGAAGGAACTCGCCGCTGTAGCTGCCGCCGCCTGCGGTACCGGCGATCATGGTATAGATGTGGTTGATGTTGCTCTTATCATCCTCTGTGATCGTCCGGCCCAGCTCCGCTTCCAGATTGGCATACGCCTGATGCAGCGAAACCGGAACAGCGACGGTGTATTCTTCTGTCGTGCTGGTGATCGTGCCATCCTCGCTCTCCACTTCTACCGTGCGGGTACGGGTTTCCCAAGTGTAGAAGCACTCTACAAAGTGGTTTGCCGCCCGTCTGCCGGGAGCGTCCTCGCCAAAGCAGAGGGCATAAAAAACAGCCTTGACTCGGATCGGGTCAAGGCTGTTTCCGCCTTCCGTCCGCCCATTGACGGAGACGACCGCCGAATCCAGAAGAGAAAACGCGGTGCGCATCTCCTCAATGTGAGAACGGAATGCCATAGGCACCTCGGACGAATAGCTCGTTCCATAGAAGGCTGCGGCTACCGCCTGGTTGTTGTGATCCGCACCGCCTGTGCCGATGGAGCACAGCACGGCGATCAGGAGGATGACGGGCGAGAGAACAGCGGCCAGCCCCCAGCCGATCCCTTTGCGGAGCTTCTCGTTGGAAAGAGCTGTCGCCGCGGCTTTGGCGATCATACCTGCGGTTACTGCCATCAGCGGCCACCCGCTGTGCCAAACAGCTTTTCCTTGTATGCAGGGGCGTGTACCTCCAGCAGATATCGCTCGTTGCCGCACTTGTACAGGCAGACACCGCGCTGGGGGAACTTGATGAGATTGTATTCCGCCTCTTCCAGCTGGAGCATCTCCATATAGCTGCGCTTGTCGATGGACCCTGCGTTGAACAGGAACTGGTGAGGCGGGATGCTGAACAGCGGCTTTGTCATCTCACGGATACCCTCCTGGTCAAAGTCCTCCAGATTCTGCGAAGCCAGCAGCATGGCAGATTCCTTTTTGCGGACACGCTTGAGGCAGTTTCGGATGTACTCAATGGCTGTGGGATTGGACAGCCAGATATACAGCTCGTCCAGCGCCGCCACCGTATTGCCCTCGGTCAGCAGCTTATCCGACAGGAACGACAGAATATTGAACAGCATGGCGTTGCGAACATTTTTTGCCGCGCCCAGCAGTCCTTTCACACCGAACACGAGGAAACGGCTGGAGGTGATGTTGGTGTGTCCATTGAAAAACTGCGCGTCCGCGCCCTTGCACATGGAGTGCAGCCCCAGCAGCACCTCACGCAGGATCTGCTCAGTGTAGAGCTGGTGGGCGGCCATGTCATAGCTTTTGTACTCCGCCTCGATCAGGTCATAGAGATCAGAGAGGATGGGATAGTCCTCCGAGCGCATACGGCGGAAATTGGTCCGCTCTGTGATGCCCCATTTCCCATACAGCTTGGAGAGCATGATCTCAATGGTGTCGATATGGGCATCCGAGAAATCCTTGTAGGCGCGGAAGAAGTCCTTGAGGAAGGAAATGTGCTGCGCCAGCAGGGTGCTTTTTCGGAAGGCTTCCGGGGCGGCTGTATCGTCCGGGTCGCCGCCGTCATCCCAACATTTCGGCTCCAGCACATTGATGATGTACTTACCGGCCATAAGGTCGGCAAAGCAGCCGCCGACAGCCTCGCACATTTCCTGCTGCTCATGCTCGGCGTCCAGCGTGATAATGGATTTGCCGGACTCCAGCAGATTGAGGATAAGGAGCTTCATCAGATAGCTTTTGCCCTGACCGGAGTTGCCGAGTATAAGGATGTTGGCGGAGGTCTTATCCTCGTCGCGCTGGTCGAAGTCCACGAGGATATTGCTGCCGTACTTGTCCCGCCCGACATAGAAGCCCTTTGCGTCCGTTTTACCGCTGTAATTGAAAGGGTAGAGATTTGCTACAGAGCTTGCCGGGAGGACACGCTCGAACTGCGCTCCGAAAGCGTTGTATCCCACAGGGCTGGCGCAGCAGAAGCCCTGCTGCTGGCGGAGCAGAAGCCTGTCCACATTGAGCTTGCTGCGCACCAGCTCCGTCAGCACATCGGTCTGGAGCAGCTTGAGCGTGTTATGATCCGAAGCGGTCAGCTCGATGTAAACGGCACAATGGAATAACGGTTCCTTGTTGCGGTGGCGGCTGCCCTCCATGGAGATCATGTCCTGCAGATTGCTTTCCGCCGTGATCGTCTGCTGCAGATCATTTGTGTTGGAGCTGCCCATGCGGTTTTTGTTGGCTGCATTTAGATGATGCGCTTTTCCTCGGCAGGTGTGAGCTGCCGGGTATAGATACGCAGGGTGATCCCGTCCTTCTCGCCCAGATGCCGCAGCAGTGCCTGCTCGTCAGTTTGAGTCGGATACTCTCGCAGTGCCCATACGCAACGGAAGGTGTTGCCGCAGATAAAGTGGTCGGGATTAAACTGCACCACGGAGGGTGCGATCATATCCAGGAAGGATTTGACAGGTGTGTCCTCCGTGTGCCTTGCTGTAACTTTTTTCTTGTTTGCTGCCAAGTGATATCCCCCCTTATTCTCCGAAAAGGACCCAGCGTTCGCCGTCGTGATCCTCGTACCGCTCGGTGGTCACGTTCTGCTCAAAGTAGACTCCCAGCATCCTTTGGAGATCCTCCTCGGTGGCACGACGGACGGTGAATCCGTTATCCTTGATGCTTTTTTCGATGCGGGAGAGGTAGCTGAACACATCGGATTCCTTTTTGCCCTGCAGCCGGACGAGGATATAGAACTCCCGGCTGGATGCCATGAGCACCTGAATACGATCCAGATGCTTGCTGTCCTGCTCCAGCAGCTTTCGGATGACAGGCAGCTCCTCCTCGTTTGCCCGCTGGCGATAGAATGCCTTGTTATTCTCAAAGGACTCCTTGGAATTTAACGCCAGCATCTCGATCTCCGCCATGCCCTTAACTACATTGAGCAGGGCATAGATCCTTGCGCCCACGCCGGCGTCCGGCAGAACGGAGATATTGGTGGGCTTGATGGCAAAGAACACCAGCTCCCCCATGCGGGTGGCGATGCCATAGTCGGTAATGTCATCAATGCCCATGAGCTGCCGGGTGGACTGCTCACGGGCATCTTTCTTTTTCTGTTTTCTGCTCATGGGTCGAGCCTCCATTCGTAGTATTGCTGTTTTGTCAGCAGGAAGGCAGCGGCATAGCGGATGAAGTCCAGAATGCTGGTGCCCTCATGCCGGATCGTCAGGAAGGCGAAGACTGCCGTCAGCACCAGCGGCAGGGCGATGCCGGTCTGGGTCAGCGCCAGAACAGAGAGAAGAAGTCCCACGCCGATGATGCCGATGTCCCGCAGCTCCCACAGCCACAGCGTGGCCTTTGCGGACAGGTTGTCCGGGTAAATGTTCATGGCTGATTACCTCCAATGAGAATGAGGGAGGCCGCGGGAGTTCCCGCGGCCTCCTATGATGCTTGGTCACTCCGCTTCCGTGCCATCCAGCGCATTCTCGATGAGCTGGATGAGGAACTGCTTTTGCTTGAGGTTGCGGGCTGCCAGATATTCCTTCAGTCGCTCGAAGAGCTCTGCCGGGATCTGTACCGCCAAGGTGCGCTCTGCTTTCATACTGATCTGTCCTCCTTCGAAGTGTTCGGTGAAGATGCGCTCCACATATTCCGCCAGGGTGTTCAGCTCCAGCTGTTCTTTTTCTGCCATGATTTTTGCATGGAGACCGGTAGATATCATGGCGCAGAGGTTCTTTTTTCCCTCCATCTGTTCTGCTCCTTTCCTCGATTTTGCAAGCAAAGCATACCGGAAGAAGGCGTGGAAAGCTATTCACCAAGTCTAACGAAGAAGCATGGCAAAACAGAAGCGATACCACCAAAGCGGCTACGCCGTCCGCAGCCAACAGGCAAGGGAATGAAAAGATCAGCCGCCCTGCGATTCGCAAAGCGGCTGATCCATTGCTCTTACGCTGTATTTGCATTACAGTTCCATTTTCGGCGCGTAATCCGCGGCAACTTCTTCTCGGACATCGTCCTCGGTGGTATCAAGCTGCCGTGGCGTCTGCGTCATCGCAAGCTCCTGCAGATGACCGATCCGGCGCTGCACGCTTTCCGTGATCGCATGGATACGTCCCTCATCGATATAGTCGGCAGCTTCCTCGCAAGACAGTACGCTGGAGATCAGCTCGTCTACATCGGAGAGGCGATCAAAGTCGATCCAATCAAAATCGGTCACCAGCTTCAACTGCTCGGCGTGGTGGTTTTTGAAGGGCTTGCAGACCACATCCTTTTCCGAGCGCATCTGACTGGGCATCTTATCATAGCCAAGGGAGGAGCCGCTGTCATAGATCGGAGCCATACCGAGCCATTCCAGCGTTTCCGCGTTTCGCAGTGCCCCAAAGTTATTGAAGTGGCGATCCTCGTTTGCGATGATATAGTCCAGCACCAGCATCCGGTCTAAAAACGGCGTAATGTTCCCGATGCCGAGCAGCTCGCAGCACTCCAATAGATGCCGGTATCGGGAGGTGCTGTTCTTCTGCTTTTTCGCCTGCAGCAGCCTCCACGCCGGGATCAACTCCGTATTCTCCGTAACAAAGTCCTCACAGACCGAGTAGGGTGCATCCTTGCTCCAGATGACTGTATACGATACATGAGGAATGCCGAGCCGCTCCATGATGCCGGAGGCGATCACCTCGTTGAACGGCTGCTGCCGGAACGGATTGCTGCCGCCCTTGATCAGGCATCGCTTCCCATCGATGATCTTCCACCGCTTTTTCAGATTGCCGTCCGATGTGCTGTCGGGGGAGCTGAAATTGAGTGCGTCCTTCTTCTTTCTTTCTCCGAACAGCACATCTCCGATGTCCTCCGAGAAATCATTTTGGAAAAAGTTGATATCCTCCCACCGAAGCTCCGCGCCTTCCGGACAAATCCAGTACTGATCCGAGAGGCTCAGCCCGTAGCAGCGGACGAGCAGCATTTTGGTGTCTGCCACCCCCAACGATTCCAGTGCTTCCCGCACACCGCTGCGGCTTGCCGGGATAGAGCGATCCCGCCACCAGTCGTTAAACGCCGCTCGGTCGGCGATCTCGTTTCGCACAGGGATGCCGATAGGCAGATGCTCCGGTGCGTAGACACTACCAATTTTTTGTATAAAGCCGGTCACATCGTCCAGCTCGAGCTCTGCCACGGGGGTTCGTTTATGCATAAAGGTGCATTTCATACCTGTCGCCTCATTTCGTCTGCTTTTCTGTGATTTCAGCATGCGCAGCTGCGCCTGCAGTTCCTTGCGCTTTTCGATTTTATCTGCCAGCGGCGCGATCTCACTGCCGTGCAGATAGCGGCTCTGCTTGACGCCATTTTCCGACCACTGGTGATAGTAATAGACCTTTCCGCCGATGGTTTTTTTGGAAAGATACCCCTTCGGCAGTCCGGCGATCTGCTCGGTCAGTTCCGTGATGCGCATTAGCTGCTCCCTGTTATCCATGTCTATCACCTCGTCTTTCAGGGATATTATACCCCGACTTAACCCCCGTTGTCAACGCTGTGCTTCATAAAAGCGCGGCAGCGATGCGCGACATGATAAACTCCACGCAGGGTATCGCCACACTGTTGCCGAGGGCTTTGTAGCGGGCGGAGTCCGATGCATTGGGGATGTCCGTCCAGCCGTCCGGGAAGCCCTGCAGTCTTTCACACTCCAGCGGAGTAAGACGACGGATAAGCAGACCATTGCGGATCGGATGAATGGAGTTGAGGGAACTGCCGGAAGTTCCTTTCTGGAAAGTCCCGCATAAATCCTCGTTCTCGGTAGCATTACGGCAGTCAAGTCCTGCCACATCAACGACAAGGTCGGTAGCGTCCTTGTGCTGTCGTGCGCTCTGCGTGCTGACTACCTCGCCGTCCTTGAACACATCCATCCGCTGACGGGCATAAATGCAGTGCCGATCTGTGGCAGTCAGCGTATACGCCAGCTCGTCCTGACAGCCAAGACCGTTGCCGCCGTTCTGCGGCTGCCGGTCGACTGTATTGCCTGCAATGCAGATGGCATCTGCCTCCTGCTCGACCAGCGGCACATTGTTGCCGCCCGTGCCGTATCGTGCGGACATGGTCGGCGCGACCTTATGTGGCCCTGTGTAGCGGCTGTCAACGCCATGGTTTTCATATACGAGAGGCTGGTGTCCATGCTCCTGCGCCCGCAGAGTGCTGGATACATTTTCAGAGCAATTCATCACGCTGCCGCCCTGGTCATTGAGGCACAAAACGGACGGCACCATGTTCGTGCCGCTTTCCGCCGCTTTCAGCGTAGGAGAACATTCCTCCTGATAGCCAATACCTCCTGCTTTACTGCCCTGACCCGCTGAAAAAGCGGCAGCGATGAAGGTCTGCTGCTTCATTCCCGGCTGTGCGCCCAGCGCACCCGCTACATCATACAGGTCGCGCACCTCGTTCCGCTGATTGGCGGCAAAGGCCATGACGCCATTCCTGCCGGTGGACACCCCACAGTTGACGCCGAGCGTGGCCGCTACATCGCCAGTCAGATCACCGTTGTAGCCGTCAAAGCCCTCAACAGCTTCATCCGGCTGTGTCACGAAGGTCTGCATCTGCATATTAGCTGTTGCCATCAACGCGCCTGATACGCCGTGCAGGTCAATGCCCTCATCCCGCTGGTTGATGTGGTACGCTTCAAATCCTGTGGGCTGTCCGTCCGGGCGCATGAGCCCCGCCTGGATCTTTAGGGCACGCTCCAGCTTCTTCGGAAGCTCCTTGCCGCGCTCAAAGGCCCGGCGCAGGATGCCCAGGCATGCTTTCGGGGACAAATAGTATTTTAGGGGCGGATCTGCCTGCAAAATCTGCGATAAGGAAGATTCTTTTGCGTCTCTGGGCGACACCCCAGTATTGAGCGTCGAGGCACCGCCACGCCAGGGAGAAATCAGCTCCCAATAGAATTCGCCCAGAAGATTCCCAGCGCCCGGAGTCAGGTCGAGGGACTGAAACGGAATCGCACTTAACGCGGACGATCTCCTCCAGAACGATCCGGAAGTCCTCGCCCTTGGGCGCTCCCGAGCTGAAGGCGCCGGGCACGTTCTCCCATGCCATAAATCTTGGCCGAACATCGAGAGCTGTTCGGCCTCTTTGTATGTCTGCATTTCGCATCTCCTTTACCAGTCGGACCTGTTCCATGAACAGGCCGGAACGCGCCCCCGCAAGACCTGCCCTTGCGCCGGCAACAGACAGATCCTGGCATGGGCTGCCCCCGCAGATGATGTCCACGGGCGGCAGCTCCGCGCCATTCAGCTTTGTGATGTCGCCCACATGGACCATATCAGGGAAACGCAGCTTTGTCACCTCAATGGGAAATGCTTCGATCTCCGACACCCACACCGGCGTGATGCCACTGCGAACCGCCGCCAAAGGGAATCCACCGATTCCATCGAACAGGCTGCCCATTGTCAGTTCTCTCATCGTGCCACCGCCTGTACGACCGTGCGTGTGGTGTTGACGGCGGCCTGCGCGGTATAGACCGCACTCATGAGGTTTGCCTTGGTGGAGGTATCCAGTCCGAAGGCTCCGGCGATACGGGGGATCTCGCCGGCGGAGAGCATGAGTCCAAGCCCTAACAGGGCATGATCCTTGAACACCATAAGTCCGGCAACAAGGATCGTCGCCTGCAAGAACGCCGACAGGCATAAGCCGATGATCTGCTTGCACCATTGGATAAAGCCATCCGTATATCCGCGAGGGACGCTGAACATATAAAGGCTTCCCACGGCGATCTGGATGAGCAGGATGCCGCCGCGCTTTAGATTGGCGAAGAAGACCTTGACGACGGCATAAGCCATGAGGATAAGGCAGAACAGGATCATGATCCCGCTGGTGATGCTGCCGAAGCCCAGCAGCGGCCCTGCCGTCAGATCGGATATCGATTCCACGGCGTTGAACTCCTGCATGACCTCACCGGCCACATCCCCGATGGAAGTCCCATAGCCGGTGAGCGCCGCAGTGAAGGTCCCCTGCAGAGAAACGCACAGCTCATAAAGCCGGACCGGAACAACGGTGAAGAGGCTGACAGCCATAAAGCCCTTGATGGCATTGAGGGCGGTCTCACGGATATTGCCGCGGCCGCTGGAATACTCCACGCCGGTTTCAAAGCAGGCCACCACCAGCCCTGTGCCGTAGAGTGCCCATGCCAAATAGGAGAAGAACAGAACGATGCTCTGCACCCAATCCATGGTGAAGAGCTCCGCGCCCATGTTTCCCATCTCCGAAAAGAAGTTGCCGAGAAAGCCTACGATTTGACCGTAGAACCAATCCACGATCTGGCCTAACACCTTGGCGGCAACAAAATCCCAAATGAACATTGATCGGTTTCACCTCACTATTCCGGGTGAGGCCGCACCAGCTGCTTTGGGATATGGCAAAGGCCGTACAGCTGGTACGGCCTTCAAATCACACTTTTGTTACATTGTCTGCTCCCACGCCCGGTCAGCGGACTGACTCATATCCTGAAATACCTCCAGATAGTCTGACACTGCATCGGACAACGCTTCATAGTCCTGCCGGGTGGGGTGATACACATATCAGCTCACCTTTCCATAGTCATCCCAAATGTGCGGCTCCACGCCGTTTCGGAAATTGGGATTTGAGGTCATCTTTGTCCCCAACAGATCCGAGAAGCGCAGGCGCAGGGTATCCACCTGTCCTTCGCTGCGGTTGAGGATCGTCAGCTGCAGGGCATTGTACTGATTGGCGACGATTCCAGTGACAAATTGGATCTTTGCCCGGTTCATATCGCTCAGACGCACATAGCAGGCTCTGCCCACATAAGTGGCGTCGGGGTACCGCTCTCCAACGATCTTCCGAAGCTCCTGTTCGCAAAAAGTCATTGCCTATACCTCAAATCCCGATGATCTGCCAGATGTACAGCGGTGCTGTCAGCGTGAACACGAGGCACGCGAACAGGATGGCGGGAGCCGTCCATTCGAACTGCCCGCTTTTCCGAAAGTCGAAGTATGCTGTCCCCAGCTTGGCGAAGAAGAATACCGCCAGGATCAGGTCGATGGCGGGAAAGACTACATTGTTCACCACGGTCTTGATCTGACCGGATGCCGTCTGCCATGTGCTTTCCACCGCGCCGGCCACATCGCCGGTACCGGCAGCGAAGGCCGTGGTACCCATCACGCAGACCAACAGCAGGGACAGCACCAGTGCCGCACAAAGGCGATTGCGTTTTGTGTTGTTCATAGATTCCTCCGTTTCTATCGTTGTTTTGCGGGAGCAATATGCCACTCCTCCCAGAGATTCCCCCGGATGGTGACGCGGTCCGTCAGGTTCATGGAGAGCATTCCTGCCGGCGTCCAGCAATCCAGAAGCCATGTGTAGGGCGTATAGCTGCCGTCCGGATACCAAATGGGCGTGAAGTGGGTACGGCGGTTGTAGGTGCTGTAGGGATTGGCTTTGAATTGGAAGGTCGTGCTTCGCCCGGAGATATCCGCCTCCAGCAGCCGCCAATAGTTTTCATAGCCAAACTCCGGGAAATAGGTCACAGCGTTCTGCGCCGCCGTCACCGCCGCACTCTGATTTGTGGTGACTTTTGCGGTCACCTTCTCCTGAACGCCATAGCCGCTTTTCAGCGTGGATGCGGTCGCTGTGGGGCTCTTCTCGTCCGGCGTGATCTTCATACTGCCGGCCAAGCTTGCAGAGTAGCCGTTGTAGTCAAACTCCCACCAGCCATGATCCTCCCACCAGCCGTTGTCCACCCAATGGTACCAGCGGTCCCTGTGGGTCTTGCCGTCCGCATCCGTCCAGCGGTCTGTGTGCCAGCATTTCTGCCAGTTTTCTACCCACTCCCAATTCTCCTGCCACCACGGCGACCAGATGCCCCAGGACGCTGAGGTCACTTGCTCTTTCTCTGGAATGGTGGACTGACGGAAAGCATCGTTGCGGTCATCTGCCAGAGGGTTGGGCGGGTCATTGCCGTCCAGATCCACGATATTGCAGGTGATGGCGCCCTGCGCCGAGCCGCCACCGGATACGCTGACGGAGATGGTGATGACGCAGGGTTCAGTGGGAGTACGCCAACGCACCCACACCAGCTGGCTGTCACCATCCGGGTAGTAGACATTGCTGACAGTATAGGTCCTGCCCTGAATGTTGAAGCGTACCGACACGGGGTTGTCCGGGTCGGCCTGCCCACCGCGCACCTCTACGGAGGTGATAACTTCCGTATTGACACGGTATTCGTAGTCATATTCGCCGGGTTCGGGCGGCGTGGTCACCTCATTGAAGCGGACGATGCCGATACCGAGGGAGGCGAGAATATCGCTGTTGTATGCCTTCTCGGTGCGGCTGCCGGACCATGCGGCGTAGCCGAGATCCGCCTCTTCCAGAAAAATCGCCAGCGGCAGGTTTTTGTGGGTAAGTGAGCCGAGCTTCACTCGAAGGTCGCCACTTACCATCTGGTCATATAGCGCCGCTTCTGTGGCGGTCATAGCAAACTGCTGACCGTTGTAGCAAAGATAGGCCAGCGGCTCCACTACCAGCTTGTAGTCTCCGCCAATGAGCGTATCGAAGTCCATTCCTGCGTATCCAGCAATGGAACGGATAACCTGTTCATCGGTGAAATAGCTTCGGATGGCAGCAATGCTGGCTTTGCTGCTGCTTGTAGAGATGATCTTGGGCAGGCTCTGACTTGGGTTTCGATAGGAATATCCGCTGACCGATACGGACAATCCTCGTCCTGCATTGTAAGACAACTTGGACACCTTTCCGAAGTGAGCAATATTTGCTATAGGAACCTTGTTGGTTAAGTCAATAGGGGTTCGCACCACAGAATGGGAACCCACATCCACGATAGACACTCTCACGCCGTCCATGCCGGGATTCCAGTAGTTGGTCTTGGTACCGTCCCCCATACTGCCTCCACCGCCATCAAAGTTGCCATCTCCTGTGGCATAGGCGGGAACGGCGGCGGATATCGCTATCACCAATGCCAGCAGCAGGGATATGATCCTTTTCATACGCATTCCTCCAGTCGTGAAGATAAAAAGAGACACGGCCGTTTCTCAGCCGTGTCTCTCTTGGAAGGGCGAGGTCAGCCGCCCATGATACCGATCTTGTTGCCGTTCTCATACATATCATTCAGTGTTCCGCCATCGTTGGGACCGCTGGGCGTCACATAGCCGAAGCCGGGGACATATACCTGTCCGGCATCATTGGTGCTGCCGCCCGCAGGCTCTGTGGGCTGGGGCTTCACCTCAGTCTTCTCCGGCTTGTAGGTGGGCGGTGTTTCCTTGTTGCGGTCCGCTTCCGGCACATCGTCCGCCGCATGGTCCTTCTCCGTCTTGCCGGGATGCTCCGGCGCGTCCGGCTTGGTGGGCGTACCCTGAATGGCCTGTTCTGTGCCGGAGCTGTCAGCATCCCTGCCGGGATCATGCTGTTCGCCATCCGTCTTGCTATCCACCTTTACCTCTGGATCGCTGATGTTTACCACCGGATCTTTCGTGTTGGGTGTATCGTCCGGGATGGCGGGGTCGATGGGCATGGGTACCGCAGCAAGGCGGCTGACGATCCCCACCACCAGCACCGCGCAGAGCAGGACGCCTGCCGCAATGAGGATGACGCGTTTTGTTTTGTCTGTCATAGGTCGAACTCCTCCTTTGTAGGGGTCAGTGATTTTTCTTCTTATCCCGAACATACCACAGCTTTCTTCGGAAGTCTACTGCAAGAAGTGAAAAGAACTAAAACTTCGGGATATACTTGGCCTGCACCTGCAGATTTAGGCTTACGGGCGGCAGCACCCGTCCGGCAAAGCGGGTGGGGACCTCCAGATGGAGGGTGGCGGTTGCGAGATACCCCTCGCTCTGGCCTGATGCGATGGCGTTGTTGGAGATGCGGACGGACAGGTCGGAGATCGTATACTCCAGCTCATTTCCAGCGTATTTCATGCAGCCATCGCCATCTGTGGTAAGGCCAAGAATATAGGATAGGTTGCCGTAGACATCACCGGTGTCAACGGACTCGAACCACTCACCATCCCCCTCTGGAAACCAACCTGCGGCATAGCCCTCCCGCACAGAGTGGTACACATCGTCATAATTCTCATTGACCGTGGCAATGACCGCCTGCTGCACTGCGTCCCGCACACCCTGCACGATGATGTTGACTCGAAAATACTCGGAGATGAGCATAAAGAGCATGAGAAGGCAGAGTGTCACGGCGATGACCATGGGATAGCCCTCGCCGGAACGGGAGCGAAAAAGCAGCTTTCTCATTTCCAATACACCTCCGATCTGCCGCTGGCCTGTGCCGTCAGCTCAATGGGGAAGCTGCCAAGCCCACCGAAGCCGATGTCCACATCCATGGTCAGCGTCACCGTCACCTCCTCATTGAGTTGGATGCGGCCGGTACGGGACCAGCGGATATCCGGGTCGATTTCCAACCGCTCAGACAGCACCTGTGCGCGGGAGGTCGTTTCACTCCCGACTCTGCCGGTGATCTCGGCTTCCCGCACCAGCTCGGCGGCGAAGGTATCAAGCTGTTGTTTTGCCACATACACCGGCAGCACCTTCACCGCCAATGCGATCACCAGCATGGCGCAGAGGACGAGGACACAGGTATCGATATAGCCCTCGCCGGAGCGTTTCTTCCATTTGTTTCTCATCCGAACAGCCCTCCCATCGAGGTGAGGATCTGCATGAGGATGACCACAATGTAGATGAGCATAAAGCAGACCAGCATAACGAAGGAGTACACACGGATCTTGGGCGGGATCTTTGCTGCCTGTGCCTTGAGCCGCTGAAGCTCCAGCTGTTTCATATCGTGGGAGAGCATCTGGAAATAGATGCGCCCGTCATCGCCGCGCAGGACGCCGATGAGCCCGCGCACGATGTCCGAGAGCATGGGCGACGCCAGCCTGCCCTCGAAGCGCACCAGCGCTGCCTCATAGGAGGACGAGCGCATATCCGCCGTCAGCACATCCAGCTCACGGGCAAAGTCGGGACCGGCGTGCCGCTTGTAATTTTCCAAGATCGTCAGCACGTCGCGGCTGGCTCCCAGCTCCTGCTCCACTGTGGCAACAAAGCGGGGCAGCTTCAGAATGTCTGCCAGAATGAAGAATAAGCCCACGGCAACGGCCACGCCGAAAAGGAACAGTAAGATCGTCATGTCCGTCACCTCCGATATTCAATGGGCTGGGTCAGCTTGACCACTCTGGCAAAGGAGAGAAAGATAGCGGCGGCACAGACCGCCAGCACCGCTTTGCCGGGTACGGTGGTCATCAAGGCCGCATACCAGTCCTTGTTGAGAAAGTACAGCAGCGGGATATTCAGCACCACCAGCGCCGCCATGGAGATGAATTCCTTGCGGGGAGCGAACACGAGATTCTCCAGCTCCCCATTGATGATGCGCATATCTGAGAGCTTTGCCACAATGGGATTAAGGGTGCTTTTCATGCTGTGGTCATACTGGCAGGCGGAGAGTGCCTCACACCACTCCCGCCACACCTCATTGTCAATGGCAGACTTCAGCTCCGCCAACGCCGCATTCATATCCGGGTCGATGTGCTTGATGCGGGTGAGGAAGCTGCGGAACACACCTTGCACGGGCGGGTTCAGGTAGTTGATGTTCTCCTCCACGGCGGTCTGCAGATCCTCACTGCGGAGGTAGGCCGTGGTGATGATGGAAAGTGCTGTTTCCAGCTCGGCGGTAACAGCTTTCCTGTAGTGTCTGGCCGTGAGCTTGATGTACCAAAAGGGCAGGAACATCATGCCGGCCGCCAGCACCGGCACCAGCAAGAGGTTATTCATGATGATGGCGATGCCCGCACCCACGGCAAAGAACAGCAGCGATGCCGCGCAAAGCACGGGAAAGCGTTCCTCCTTGCCGGTGGCTTGCAGGACCGTCTGCGCTTCCGATATCTCACGGCGGAAGAGGCCGGGCTTTTTGCGATGGGTGGTCTCGTTGATCTCATCCCGGATGCTTTTGGGCCCGGCGGTCAAGCGGTGGAACACGCCCAGCGTGAAATCCATGGGCGAGACGCGGAAGATAAGAAATGCGCCGGTGATCATGCCGACGCACGCAGTCAGCAGCAGGGCTGTCAAGTGGCGTTCACCTCCTTATTGGGGTTCAAAAGTGCCTGCAGTTCCTCATTGGGCATACCGTTTTCCAGCAGGCGTTTGCGCAGACTCACGGAGATCTCGTTCACCTGCGTGTGATGTCCTTCGATGACGAATTTGCCGTCCTCCATGTGATTCTCCGTGATGACATAGCGGAACAGCGTGTTGTAGCGGCGATCCCCATTGGGCAGGATCTCGCATTCCATGATCTCCATCATGCGGCGCTGCTTGTTCTCCAGCTGCTTGCAGAAGACCACGATGGGGTATGCCTCCGTCACATAGCTGAGAAGCGTTTCATCGGACATATCCACGGCTCGTTTGCATAGGGACACCATGCGGCGGTAGGTCGCCTCGCAGGAGTTGGAGTGGATGGTGGTCAGCACCGCCACGTCCACGCGGGCGGCCTCCTGCGCGGCATTGGCCTCGGCGCCGCGCATCTCGCCCACCACAAGGATGTCCGGGTTGAAGCGCAGGCAGATATCCACCAACGCGATCTGATCGATCCGCTGACGCTCATTTTCGCTGTCGCGGGTCAGGGTGTGGACCACCGAGTTGGTCACCTTACCGTTTTCCTCCCGCACCAGCTCCAGCTCACGGGAGCCATTCTCGATGGTGAAGATGCGTTTGCTGTCTGGGATCGTGGTCAGCAGCCAACCTGCCGCCGTGGTCTTGCCGGAGGAAGTGGCGCCAGCCACACAGATGGAGATCCCATAACGCAAAAATACAGAAAGCCAGTCCAGCATTTCCTCTGTGGCTGTGCCGCTGCGCAGCAGATCCTCACGGCTGAGATTGTGGCGGTTGACGATTCGGATGGAGGCGGCAACGCCCACATCCTCATCCACCACAGGGGACTTCATAGCGGCAATACGGGTGTTGCGGGTCAGATGCCCCGTGACCAGAGGGCTGGCGTTGTCCAGCACCATGCCGGAGGCGTGGAGCATACGGCGGATGACGGCGAGGGCGTGTTCCGGCGAGTCGAAGTGTTCCGTGAGCTTTTCGCTTCGACCGTCCGAATACTGCACCTCGATATCCCGCCACGAGTTGATGTTGATCTCCTCAATGCCATCGGCGTAGATATAGCGGGTCAGGAAGCCGAACTCCGCCATCTCGGAATAGATGGCGTCCACCAGCTCCGTCTGCGTCATGCCTGCTACGGCGATACGCCGGTCCTGCAGGTACTTGGTGATGTAACGCATGAGCTGTTCCTTGGAGTCCTCGCCGCCTTCGGTGATGAGTGCGGCGTAGGCGCCGGAGATGTACTCCTGCACCTCCTGCAGCACGGAATTGAAGTCCCTGCCCTCTGCCGACGGGGTAAAGAACAGGTTGTGCGCCTGCCTAATCGTGCCAATGTCGGTGTTCAGAGTCCGCTGCGGCGTGTCGTCCACCACTACGGGGACGATCTCCGGCTTCGAGGTGACCTGATACTCCGCCGCGTCCCGCCGCTGTGCAGCTGTGGCAAAGACCGAGCCGTTTCGCTTTTCGCCAAGAGCCATATTAAAACACCTCCCCAGGCGCACACATTTTCTGCGGAAAATGCCTGCTCACTTCGTTCGCGGTGCGCCTCCAAAGGGGGACCGGTCCCCCTTTGGGGAACCCCCTGCTCTCCGAGGGGGACGATAAATTTTCCTTTCTCATTTTCAAAACACCTCCGCGATGATACGTTCTAACTCCTTGCGAAAGGGGCGGCTGTCCTTGAGGGCGAGGTCGGCAAGAAGGTTGCCCGCCAGATACTGCTCCTCCAGCTCCTGGGAATAGGGCAGCACGAAGGCCGTGTCGCCCAGCACCTTGCCGATGTGGTCCGCTGCCTGGTAGGGCTTCACGTTGGACGCCACCTTATACTGCTTGTCCATGTCCCACTCGGGCCCGTCCAGCAGAGGGAGCTGACTTGCAAAGTAGTTGACGCTTTTGGGGTCGCAGTTGGCAAGGCGCAGGATACTGTCCGCCTCCATCAGCGCCACGGCGGAGAGGATATCGTTGGCAATGTAGCTGCCGCAGTCCACGATGACATAGGGTGCGATCTGACGCAGTCCGTCCAGCAGCTCTACCACCTGCTTCTGCGTAAAGGGCGGAGTGCTGTACTCGTTCTGCCGTTCGAGCAGCCCCAATACCGCAAGGCAGCTGTTGCGCTTAAAGGTGACAAGGTTATGCTTGATGAGGTTCTCGCTGATGCGGGCGGCTGCCAGGACGCCGGCAAGAGAGCCATTGCTCTCCAGAGCGTCCGCGGGACAGATGCACGGCAGCATGGGTGCGGCCATGTCACAGAGCAGAAGGATGACATTTTTCTTCCTGGCGGAGAGCATTTTTGCGATTTTCACCGCCGTTATTGTCTTTCCGCTGCCGGGGCTGCCCCAGACCGCCAGCATACCGCCGCTGTCATTCTGCTCCTCCGGTTTCTCTGTGTCGCGCTGAAAGATGCTGGCCTTTCTGAAATTCATCCTGTCACCTCACTCTCCGGTGTGGCTGCGGCGGGATCGGCGGCTTCGCCCTCCTCAATGGGATATTCCTCCGGCTCTGCGTACAGCTCCTCAACCAGCGCGTCCTGCGCCTCAATGAACTGCCTTGCGCCATCTGTTGTGCCGCGGTAGACGAGCGCCAAATGGAGCTTGGCGTCCTGCTCCAGCTCCGCCAGCACCTTGGCCTGCTCCGGCAGGACGAGGAAGGTCACGGTAGAGGGCAGCTCCTTCTCGTCACCCTTCGCTTCACCGGTATTGGCGTCATAGCCGGTGCTGGCGGTAACAGAGATGATCTCCACGTACTGCAGCTCGGCGGGGATGGTGGTTTCGCCGTCCTCCGGATAGTCTGCCACAATGACCGATACGATGTCGCCGCTCTGGAGCTTGCCGGACAGTCCGGTGGCGAAGCTCTTGATGGTGACGGAGATGGCCAGCTTCGTGCCATCCAGATTATAGAGATACGCATTCTCTGCGGCAGGCGCGTCCGAGAGCTTGGCGGCGAGAATATAATCGCCAACGGCAAGATCCGCCTTGGCGTATTTGCCCACCACATTGTCTTTCGCGGTCATAAGGCCGGAGGGGAGATTGTAGGAGCCGACCTCGGCCGTGGTGACCATGTCTTTGGTGATGAGCTCGCCGGCGTGAATGTCTTTTGTGACGCGGACGATCTCCGCCTTCTGGCTGATGCTCTGGTTGAACAGCGGCGTGATGCCGAAGCAGATCACCAACGCCAGCAGAATGCAGATGACGCCGATGACCGTGCGGTTTTTGAAAATACTCATGGAGCAAGTCCTCCTTATTCTTAGATGATATATGCGGTAAAGAAGCCCACTGCAAGAAATGGCGCGAATGGATAGCTCTCCGGTGGACGCTCTTGCCTGCGGATCTTGTGCAGGGCGGCTATTGCAAGGTAGAAAAGGCAGTACAGCACCAGTGCCAGCACCAGTCCGGCGACTCCGCGCAGAAAGCCCAGCAGAAAACCGGAGGCGGCGATGAGGGCCGCATCTCCCATGCCGCCGCGTCCTCTCCGGCTTGCCAGCCAAAATGGGACGGCCAGCGCCAGGCCGAGAAGCCGGGCGGGGCTGAAGGAAATCAGCCCCGCCCCTGCGATGACGATACCGGAAAGGTCATAGATCTGCCTGCGCCGGAGATCCGTCCATGCCGCGCTCATAAGTCCGATGAGGAACAGCGCCCCCTGCAGGACGGATGCCACGGATCAGCCGCCCAGCGCACCGGCGTAGTTGAACATATCCTTGATACGCTGGTTCAGCGTGGGCATGACCACATCGCCGAACAAAGCGTAGAGGCCCGCCAGCAGCAGAGCACCCAGCACCACGGCGATGAGGATCTTGACGGCGGTGTCGATGTAGCCCTCACCGGAGCGGCGGGTGGCGGCAAGGCGGATGGCCTTGGTGCGGATGGAATTGGCGGTGTTCTTGATAAACTTCTTCATGTGATAATTTCCTCCCAATTATATGTTTTATGTTGTGGGTGACTTACATGACCTGCTCCGCGGTGGGAGCATTGTCCGGCTGCTGGGCCTGCCGGAGCGACTGCTCGTAGGCGTTCAGCACCGCATCGTTGAACTGCTGGCGGGCCTCCTTTGTGCAGGGGAAGCAGATGTCGTGATAGTCCCCATGGCTGTCCTTGTACTGCGGCATGGCGACAAAGGGCCCTTTCTCGCCGCGGATGACCTTCACGCCGCGAATGGCGAATACGCCGTTGATGTCCACATTGGCGTTGGCGAGGGTGTACTTGCTGTCCTTCACGGGATAGACTCGGACATCGAAGGACACGGGAGACCGGCTTTCCTGTGCGGGGACAGGAGTGCTTGCTTTGGTCTGGTTCTTGGGCATTTTTCTTTCCTCCATTTCTGATGTTGATATGAAAAAAGCACCCGGCCGGGTGCTCATTTCACAGGCCTATATCCATTTCCTGCCGCGGCGCAAACTCGATCTGCCGGAAGCCGACACGGTCGCAGTAGTAGAACTCGCTGCTGTCGGCGTCGTACAGCTCCAGCACATCCGAGATGCCGATGGGTCTGCCGTCATAGCCGGGAATCGGGTCGCGGAAGAGCGTGTAGATCTCCTCCGGGTCATTGGTCCCGACCAGACCGTCATAGACTGCTTCGTAGTGCTTACGGTCAGGCTGTCCGAAACGCTCCAGCAGGGCTTCATACGGGATGAAGCGCATATTGATGGGACTGTCCCGCGTGAGCTGCCACACACGGCAGCTTTTCAGAGGCGGAGCCTCCGGGTCGAAGCGGCCGACCCTCTGCCCCAGCAGGAGGCGGTCATAGACACCGTCCTCCCAGCGGATGGCGAGCGACTGCTTTTGCAGAAAACGCTCCAGCTCCTGTGTTTGGAACATGGTATCCACTACCGCCTCCTGTTCCGCGATGTATCCGGCAGGATTGCTGTAATAGAGGATGCGGTCATGGTTATCAATGAAGATGCGCTGCACTTGTTTCACCTCCGATCATTCCAGCTTCATCTCGTCTGCGGCCGGCTCCTCCTGCCGGGGTGCGGTCAGCTCCATAAGCTTCTCCCGCGCCCAGTCGGGCAGGTATTTTTCGTCCAGCACACCGATGAACTCGTGTCGATTCCAGCGTGTCGTCTCGCCGTCACCCAGACAGGTGCAGCGCACCGAGCGGCGAATGGCATGGGGCCTGCAGCCGAAGCCGTCATGGGCATACCAGAGTTGATCCGCCTGACTCCAGCAGGATTCCTTCAGCGTGTCGGGGCTGAGTACCAGCACCTTGCCGGTGAAGTCCTGCTCGGCGCGGTCACCGACGCAATGCTCCGCGCCAAAGAGATTTAACGCCTGCACCGCCTTGCGGTAGAGACTGACGAAGCCATCCAGCACGGCGGGGTGGCTCCGAACAGTGATCGCGGCATTGTGACGCTCATCCTGCGGAATGTAGCGCCGCTCAGCCCACTGCTTATTGGCGGGGCTGAAACGCCCGTCCCACTTGAGCTCATGCAGGGTATTGGCAAGCACCCATGCGGTGCGTTTATAGCCGTATTCCTCCAGCACCGGCGCGAGGCAGTCCTCGTTCAGATGCATTCCGTCGAAGCTCCGGCGGATGGCGTCCTCGATGGCTTCCCGGCAGGCAATATTGGCGCGATGGCTTTCCCTCCAGAGCGAAAGCTCATTTCGTTCTCTGGCCTCCTTCGCCGAGTAGGGATAGAGATAGGTTTCATTCATTTGGATCTCTCGCCTCGTTTCTTCTTTGAATGCCTACGATATCACTTATCGTAGATGACATCGTCGTCCATCAGCATATCCTCCAGTACGGACAGGCAGCAGCCGGATTTGCGCAGGGCCTCCAGCAGCTCGGCGGGAATATCGGAGAGGTCGTGGTCGTAAAATGTCTCGCACACGGTGATCACACCGGAGCCCTCGTCCACATGGCAGTCCAGCTTGGCGTCGGGCGCGATGTCCGCTTCCGCTCTGGCCCAATCGGGAACGGTGACAGCGGGGCGGATCAGCTCCTCGATGTCCGCGTCGCGGAAGGTGCAGTGCCCCTCGGTGCAGCCCTCGCAGCTGCCGCAGCGTTCCGTCAGCTCCCGCATCAGCTGACCGGCGCGGTCCGTCAGGGCGAGGATCGTGCGCACCATCTCCATGGCGGTCATCTCGCTTTTTGATAAAATGACCGCGCCCTTGGCGCCGGCCATTTCCAGCTTCCCCTCATCGTCCAGCCCGCAGACGGTCAGAACGGCGGGAGGGATGGTGACGCTCTTGTTGTCGTTGTATTTTACAAATTTCATGCTGCTTCTCCTTTTATTGTTCAGATTTTTAAGGGATGCTCCGGCTCATGGATCAGCTCATAGCGGGTGTCGCCATCGCCGCCCAGCAGACTATCCATAGAGAGCTGCCAGCAGGCTTTGCGGGGGTCATAATTGGTGATGACGATCTCCTCATATTCGCTGCCTGCCGTCTGGGACATGCTGTTGGGACGGGAGGTGCGGAAGATATAGCAATCCTGATAGATCTCGCAGATGTAGTCCTGGTAGTTGTAGGAGACGATGAAGTACCCTTCACAGGTGACCAGTACATCATGGAGCCGCTGATGATCCTCCGGGGGAAACTCCACCTCGTAGCAGCTCTCCGCCTTGTAGTAGGGCGGGTCACAGTAGATCACGGCGCCTGCCCGGTCGTACTGACGGATGACCTCCTCGAAGTCCTTATTCTCCACAATGACATTCGCCAGCCTGCGGGAGCATTCCCAGATTAGGTGAAAGAAACGGCGGATGTCGCAGGGCTTGCCGCCGAAGGACTTGGCGCCGCCGCTGAAGCTGTAGCGGATGAGCTTGAAGAAGTCCGCCGCGCGGCGGATGCTCCCGCGGGGCGCACGCTCCAGCATAAGGGCGCGGATGGCTTCGGCGTCGGGCGGCTTGAGGTAGACCTCCGTCAGATCCATCTCCTCCTGCAGGTAGTCGTCCGTGAACTCGCCCTTGGAGAAGAATTTATAGAGGACGTTGAAGTCATCCCGCGTGTTCAGCGGCAGGAAGCCAAGCTCCGCCAGCAGTGCCATGGGGCGGCTCTTCACGCAGCAGAACAGGTTGGTGAGATTGCCGTTGAAGTCGTTGTAGACCTCCATGCAGCCGCGCTGGATGGGACGGCACATGGTCACCGTGCCGCTGCCGCCAAACACATCGATGAAGCGGGTGTAGCGGTCCGGCATCAGCTTGTTGATGATCCACAGCAGCTTGCCCTTGCCGCCCACCCAGGGAATAAAGCTGTTCAAGAAGTGTCACCTCCCTCCAGCGGGAGGGAGAGCTGACCGGTGTCCTCATAGTCAGGCAAGGTGCGGGACAGGCCACGCTCCGCAAATGCGATTTTCTTGATCCGGCTGCGGAGCTGCCGGATGGTGCGCCGCAGCTCCTCCTCGGTGGCGGCATAGTAGTAGCCGCCGTCAAAGCTGCAGATGGGGATGCCGTCGCCCCGCAGGGCGTTGATCTCCCGGCGCAGCTCGGAGCCGCGCATTCGGAAGGCACACTCCAGCTCCCGGCTGGTGACGGCGTTTGCCTCGCCCTTGTGGTAGAGGTCAAGATACTCTGCAAGGGCTTTGTTGATCGGCATAGTTCCTCCTTTCCGGGCCCGTTATCCCGGAGCAGGAGGTCAAATAAGCGCAAAAAAGAAGGGGCCGCTTTTCCCCGTCCGGGAATACGGCCCCTTGGTGTAGTTCTTATCCGCGCAGCTGGCGTGGAAAGATATGGTCAGCTACTGCATTTCCATGGTAAGATCCTGTTCCTCCGCAGGGTAGCACACATAATCACTGCCGATGAACACGCCTGGATGCTCATCCTCATAGCGGCAGCCCAGCGCATCCAGATCCATGTATTCGTACAGCTCCTCCGGGACGGCAGTCTCATTGGCGAGGTAGTATCTGCCCAGCGCGGCGTAGCTGTTGACGCCCTTGAGGATCGTGTAATCACGCAGATGCTCCGGTGACTCCCTGAAAATCTCCCCAGCCTCCGCCTCGCCCTTTTGCAGAACGATGGCGGAGAGGATCGTCCTTTCGTTATCGCTCATAGCATCCGGTCTGCATTGGAATGCCTCCTGCGCTGCACATGGCAGCGGCCGGTCGCCTTCATGTTGGATCTGTTCCCTGGTCATTGCATCGTCATCTCCTTTTCCTGTTTTTGCTGTATGGGTGAGAGCATTGGTTCATAGTCCGCGCGGTGCAGCAACCCGTAGGATGTGAGGGCGGCGTTGTCCGCATGGATGACTGTCTCGCCGTAGTTGAAGAGGTCCACATACGGGATCAGCCGAACGGCTTCTTCACGGTTCATGATGAAGCAGAGCTGGTCCAGCGCCGCCTCCTGCGGTGAACTGATCCCCGGCGTGAGGATGTAATCGGCCTGATGCTCCGTTAGGAGCATCGCCGTTTCGATGTCCCGTACCTCATACTGCTCCAGCAGAGCCTTCAGCTTTGGCACCTCGGATCTCGGAATGTCCCGCGCGGCCTTGGTGAAGGCATTCAATTCCTCCAGCTCCATGGGCAGGTCGGTGAAGTCCGCCGCATAGGGGATGATCCCGTCATAATCAATGACCGTGACGCCCTCCCAGCCCTCCGCGCCGAGCTGTTCCTGCGCGTCCAGCAGCTCCGCCTCTGCTGCGGGAAGATCCAGCGTCACCGTGCGCGCATCGCCAATATCGGGATGCAATCCAAGCGTGAGCCGGAAGAGGTATCCCGGCTTTTCCGGCAGCGTCTTTTGGACGGGCGGCGCAGTGGTCAGTTCGCCAGCCCGCAGCACATACAGGCTGCCCACAAATACACCGTTTTCCCCATGACGCATCATTCTTCCGATGCCGGCGAAGTCCAGCATCTTAAAGACAGCATCCGACACGCCATCCAGTTCGGGGATAAAATCGTTTTCTGCGTAAAACCGGCCGAGGGCAGCATCGTCTGCGGCATCCACTACATGGTAACAGTCGGTTTTTGCGCTGACCGCCAGATCCCGCAGATCCTGCAGCGTGATGACGCCGCCGTTGGCGGTTACTTTTCTCTGCACCTCTATGGAGAACATCCCCTCAAAGGCGATCCCTTGTACCTCGTCCAATGCCGCAAGCTGTGCGGCAAGGTCGTTGAGCTCGTTGAGGCTGATGTCTAATCCATCCAAGTGGGGCGAGAGATACTCAAAGGCAAAGTAGTCTTCGATCTCCATGTACAGGATATCGTCTGTCTGAAGCCGCACCTTTTCCATGGCGTCCCACAGTTCCCACGGGGAGGCGGGCAGCTCCAGCTTGGCATAGGCTGCGCTATACGGCGTATCGTTTTTAGCGAGATACACACGCAGTATTCTTTTACCCAAGGGTCATCCCTCCCATCTCCGGCTGCTGTTCATAGTAGGCGGGGTCTGCGCCGGGGACGCCCCAGCCGAACATGGATCCCGTTTTCATGGCTTTCTCCTGCGCGGGGGTAACGCCAAGCCGCTCGTTGTTATAGTCCGCTATCTCACGGTTATGCGCTGGATCGTTCGTGGACCAGTCGCTGGGATAGTAGCCGCTCTCGCCGCGCTTGATACAAATGAGCGCGCCGGTGCCGGGGAGGGTGGAGAAGCACAGCTCCGGCAGTCCCTCCGCCAGCTTGGGGGAGAAAAGCTCCTGCTCCGTCTGGATGCTCCACTCGTCCGAGTTCCAAAAGTGGACATACAATTCACCGCCGTCATCCACGGCAATCTCCCTCTGTTCAAACCCTTCGCACCAGCCATCAGAAGCCTGTCCGGTGAGATATTCCTTTAAGGTTTCCAGCTCTGTGTCCGACAATTCCCCGGCGACGCGGCATTCCGCTACGCCCCAGAGCTGCCGGTCACGTTTCTCCACGGCGAAGACGGCAGAGCGTACCTTGCGGTCAACGCTGTCGGCTTCATCATACCAATGCATGATGCCGCGCTCGGTCTCCTCCGGCATCCGGCTTTTCACCAG
>PPYF01114212.1_pt1 | contig 34732 bp, 31 predicted proteins | sample 1559871 | NCBI WGS metagenome assembly PPYF01 (sample SAMN08240021, study PRJNA423297) | Human gut metagenome, whole genome shotgun sequencing project.
ACGCTGACCATTTCTCTCACCCCTCGTAGCCATTGGGATGGGTGGAGTGCCAGGTCCAGGCATCGGAGATGATCTCCTCCAGGCCCCGCTGGGGCTTCCAGCCCAGGACCTCAGCGGCCTTGTGGTTGGAGGCGATGAGGACGGAGGGATCGCCGGCCCGGCGGGGCTCCACCACGGCGGGGATCTCTTTTCCGGTGATGCGGCGGGCGGTGTCGATGATCTCCTTGACGGAGTAGCCGTCGCCGCTGCCCAGGTTGAAGATGCCGCTCTCGCCGGTCTCCTCCAGGTGCTTGAGGGCCAGCAGGTGGGCCTCCGCCAGGTCACGGACGTGGATGTAGTCCCGGATACAGGTGCCGTCGGCGGTGGGATAGTCGTCGCCGAAGATGCCGATGTGGTCCCGCTGGCCCAGGGCGGTCTTCATCACCAGAGGGATCAGGTGAGACTCGGGGTTGTGGTCCTCGCCGATGCCCACGTCGGGGTTGGAACCGGCGGCGTTGAAGTACCGCAGAGCCACATAGTGGATGCCGTAGGCCTGGTCGCACCACTTGAGCATGCCCTCGATGGCCAGCTTGGTGGCGCCGTAGGGGTTGGTGGGATCCGTGCGGTCGCACTCCTCAATGGGCTGCTTCTCCGGCTCGCCGTAGGTGGCGGCGGTGGAGGAGAAGACGATCTTATCCACACCGTGGTCCTTCATGGCCGTCAGCATGGACTGGGAGCCGGCCACGTTGTTGCCGTAATACTTCAGGGGATTGGTGACGCTCTCGCCCACCAGGGAGAAGGCGGCGAAGTTGATGACGCCGTCGATCTGGTTCTCGCTGAACACGGTGTCCAGGAAGGCGGCGTCCCGCAGGTCGCCCACGTAGAACTTCCGGGCGCCCTTTACCGCCTGCCAGTGGCCGGTGCGCAGATTGTCCACCACGATGACGTCATAGCCCTTTTCCACCAGCAGCGCCACCATGTGGCTGCCGATATAGCCGGCGCCGCCTGCAACCAGAATTGTTTTCATAACGGTTCCTCCTTATGTCACTTGTGGGCTCCGCCGCAGCGGAGCAGATGTTTATGGATGTTCCGGGGCGCGCCCCGGTTTGCTTACTGCACGGACGCGATGAACTTTTGGAAAGCCGTCCGGCCCTCGGGCGTGCACTTGTAGACGCCTGCGTCCTGGAGCACCCGGGCAAAGACCTTGCCCACCTCGTCCTGAAGGATGCCCTCCACATTGTCGGCGGTGAAGGTGTAGCGGGTTTTCAGCTCCTCCGCCCAGTCGGCGTGCTTGGCGATGGCGTCGCTACCCCGGAGATCCGCGCCGGACACCAGGGCGTCCGCCAGCTCCTTGAGCTCATTTTTCAGCCGGGAGGGCAGCACCGCAAGGCCCATGACCTCGATGAGGCCGATGTTCTCCTTTTTGATGTGGTGGAGCTCGGGATGGGGATGGAACACGCCCAGGGGGAACTCCTCCGTGGTGATGTTGTTGCGCAGCACCAGGTCCAGTTCATATTTATCTCCCCGCTTGCGGGCGATGGGGGTGATGGTGTTGTGGGGCTCGCCGTCGGTCTCGGCGAAGATGAAGGCGTCGGGGTCGGAGTAGCCCCGCCAGGCGGTGAGGATCTTCTCCGCCAGGTCCACCAGGCGCTTGTCGTCGGCGCAGCGGATGCGGATGACGGACATGGGCCAGCGGACGATGCCCGCCTCCACATCCTCGTAGCCCGGGAAGGTGACGGTCTGCTCCACCGGGGCCTTCTCCATGGCGAAGGTGTAGCGGCCGCCCTGGAAGTGGTCGTGGCTCAAAATGGAGCCGCCCACGATGGGCAGGTCCGCGTTGGAGCCCACGAAATAGTGGGGGAACTGGATGACGAAGTCCAGGAGCTTCCGGAAGGCGGAGCGGTCGATCTTCATGGGCACATGCTTGCCGTTGAAGACGATGCAGTGCTCGTTATAGTAGACATAGGGGCTGTACTGGAAGAACCAGTCCTGCCCGTCAATGGTGACGGGGATGATGCGGTGATTCTGCCGGGCGGGGTGGTCCAGCCGGCCCGCGTAGCCCTCGTTCTCCCGGCACAGCTGGCACTTGGGATAGCTGGTCTGGGCGGCGGAGCGGGCGGCGGCGATGGCCCGGGGATCCTTCTCCGGCTTGGAGAGGTTGATGGTGATGTCCAGGTCCCCGAACTCCGTGGCCGTCACCCACTTGACGTCCCGGGCGATGCGGTAGCGGCGGATGTAGTCCGTATCCTGGCAGAAACAATAGAACCAGTCGGTGGCAGCCTCCCGGGACTCCGCCATCTTCTCGTGAAACCGGGCGATCACCTGGGAGGGGCGGGGCGTCAGGACGCCCATGAGCTTGGTGTCGAAGAGGTCCCGGCTGGCGATGCCGTCCTCGATGACGCCCCGGGCAACAGCGTCGTTCACCAACGCCGTCAGAATCTCCTCCAGGGAGGCCTGGGGCACCGTCTCCGGCGCTTCGTAGCTGGAAAGGCCCATGGTTTCCAGCAGCCGGTTCACCGCCCAGGGGCGGTCCGCTTCTTCAATCAATCCCTTGGCCACGGCATAGTCCGCCAGGGCCGCGATGTATCCGTTTACCATTTCCAACACCTCACTTGATTGCCACGCCGCCCACGGGACGGATGGTCACCACATGGCAGCTGCCGCTGCCCAGCACCGCCTCGGTGCCGGCCTTGAAGGAATCCAGCAGATCCAGGGGCACAAAGGCCTGGGCGGTGCCGCCGAAGCCGCCGCCGTGGACCCGGACGGCGCCCCGGCCCCCCAGCAGGCTCTCGCACAAGGCGATGGTCACCATCAGCTCCTGGCGCTCCGTCTGCCCGGTGGGCACCACGTTCTGGAGATACATGGCGGAGGAGCGGCCGGACTCCCGCACCAGGGTCAGGAAGCCGTCAAAGTCCCCGGCGCGCAGGGCGTCGGCCTCCGCCTTGGCCCGGCGGTTCTCGGCGTAGACGTGGAAGGCCCGCAGCACCGCCCGGTCCCCGGCCTCCTGCCGGAGGGCGGGCAGCTCCCGGATGAAGTCCGCCTCGGGAACCTCACGCAAAAACGCCTTGCCGAAGTGGCGGCAGACGGCCTTGAGCTCATTGGTGATGGCGGCGTACTCTCCGGTGAGGTCCGCGTGATCGGCCCCGGAGTCCAGGATGCACAGGGCGTACCCCTGGGCGTGGAGATCCAGGCCGATGGCCTCCACCACCGGGGCGGCGGTATCGGCAAAGTCGATGGCCACCACGCCGCCTACGGAGGAGGCGGTCTGGTCCATCAATCCGCAGGGCTTGCCGAAGAAGACGTTCTCGGCGTACTGCCCGATCTGGGCGATCTCCACAGCGGAGCACTTGCCGTTCCAGAAGAGTTCATTGAGGATGGTGCCCATCAGCACCTCAAAGGCGGCGGAGGAGGAGAGGCCGCTGCCGCCCAGGACATCGGAGACCATGTAGGCATCCAGGCCCACACCCTCCAGGGGGCAGCCCAGGGCAGCCATCCGGGCAGCCACGCCCCGGATCAGGGCGGCGGAGGTGTTTTCCTCCCCGGCCTTGGGGGTCAGCTCCTTGAGATCCACCACCAGCAGGGGATACCCCTGGGACTGCACCCGGATCATGCCGCTCTGGTTGGGGGAGACGGCGGCCAGGATGTCCAGGTCCACACCGGCGGCCAGGACCCGGCCGTGCTGGTGGTCCGTGTGGTTGCCCCCCAGCTCCGTGCGGCCGGGGGCGGAGAAAAAGGCCTCGGGCAGGCTCTCAAAGGTCTTGGTAAAGCCGGAGATGACGGAGGCGCAGCGGCTGCGGGCCGCCTCCAGGCCCTCGGCGCCGTAAAGGCGGGTCAGCTGCGCGTCCAGGGCGCCGGCGCGCAGGCGGGTTTCCAGGGTCTCATGTTCCATAGGGAGTACCTCCTTGTGGCATCCGTTTTGATTCTATTCATACCCTACCAGCCCGGCGGGGAAATTACCATGTGTTTGCGTGGCCGGTTTTATGGATTTTTGTTGCAAAATCGTTTACGCTGGGGTATGCTGGAGACAGGAACTTTATGGAAGGGGAGGGAAGGGCCGTGACGCGGGATTTCAAGCACTCCTTCAAGGCGCCGGAGCGGGCGGAGCTGCCGCTGGTAGTTTACAACGCGGGATTTCAGAAGTGTCCCTCGGGGTACGGCTGGGGGCCCGGCATCCGGGACCACTACCTGATCCACTACATCGTCTCCGGCCGGGGCACCTACGAGACGGCGGGCAGGACTTTCGTCCCCGAAGCGGGTGAGGCCTTTCTGGTGCGGCCGGAGGAGCCGGTATACTATCAGGCGGATGAGGAGGAGCCCTGGGAGTACTACTGGGTGGGCTTCTCCGGCCCCAGCGCGCCGCTGCTGCTGGCTCAGACCGCCTTTTCCGGCGGCGCCCCGGTGGTGCAGGCTGGCCAGCAGCTGCGCCAGGCGCTGCTGGAGGTGTACAAGGCCCGGGGCACCGACTATCCCAGCGCCGTGCGGATGGCGGGATACCTCCAGGCGGCCCTGGGCCTGCTGATGGACGCCGGGCCCCGCCGGGGCGGGGAGGCCCTGACGGACTATGCCCGCCGGGGGGCCGCCTACATCCAGCGCAACTACTCCCGGCCCATGGGGGTGGAGGAGACCGCCCGGGCCACCGGCGTCAGCCGCAGCTGCCTCTACCGGGCCTTTCAATCGGAGTTTGGCTGCTCGCCGGGGGACTATCTCACCCGCTACCGCATTCAGCGGGCCCGGGAGCTGCTGCGCCACAGCGCCCTGCCCATCGGGGCGGTGGCGGCCTCCGTGGGGTTCCAGGATCCCCTGTACTTCTCCCGGGCCTTCCGCCGGGAGACGGGGGAGAGCCCCTCCGCCTGGCGCTCCGCCCATGGAAAAACCAAGGAGCAGGGCACCGGGCAGCCATAACAAAAAAGAGAGGGAGAAGGCGTTTGCCTTCTCCCTGAGACTTTCGATAAAACCGGAAATCTTGCGCAACGGGAAGGAAGAGAGTTACGAGAGGAACCCAGGAGGGGTTCCTTTCGTTTTGAATCAACAGTTTTTTGAAACTTTTTTGAGTTTCAAAAAACTTGCTCAGCCTGTCGAAAAGACTTTTTCAACAGGCTGAGAGGGAGAAGGCGTTTGCCTTCTCCCTCTTTGCATGCTCATTCCTCCGGCAGAAACTCCGCCAGGTTCTCCGCCGTGACGGTGGTGTATTCCAGCCAGGCGTACTTGCCGTCCTCCAGACTCAGCGTGGTGCCGGGATCCTTCCCGTCCATGACGGCGCAGCAGATAGCCAGGATCTGCTCCGCCTGTCCGGCGGCGTCGTTCTGCACGGTGCCCTGCAGCGTTCCGGCAGCCACCGCTTTCAGCGCCGGCGGCGTAGCGTCCACTCCCACGATGAAAGGCAGGTCCTCCTGTTCCATCCCGGCGTCCAGACAGGCGTCGATGGCCCCCAGGGCCATGTCGTCGTTGTTGGCGAAGACCACCTCTATGGCGTCCCCGAACTCCCGGAGCCACTGCTCCATCCGCAGCGACGCCTGCCCCCGCTCCCAGTTGGCGTTGTCGTTGGCCAGCTTTTCCACGGGGACCGCCGCCGTCATCAGCGCCTTGACACTGTACTCCGTGCGCATGAGGGCATCCTGGTGGCCGGGCTCCCCCTCCAGCATCACATACTGGATCACGCCGTCACCGTTGCGGTCAATGGAGGCCGGGTCCTCCCGCCAGGCGTCCAGGACAATCTTACCCTGGAGGGTCCCCGCCGTGGCCGCCGGAGAGCCCACATAGTACGCCCGGTCCCAGCGGGCCAGATCCTCCTCCACCGGCTCCCGGTTGAAGAAGACCACCGGCACGTCCGCCGCCTGGGCCTTGTCCACAATGACGGCGGCGGCGGTGCGGTCCACCAGGTTCACGCACAGCATGTCATAGCCCTGCTGCAAAAAGCGGTCCACCTGCTCGTTCTGGGCGGACTGGCTGGACCGGGCGTCCGCCAGGTTCAGGTTGATCTTGATGCCCCGGCGCTGTTCCTCCGCCCGGGCCAGCTGCTCCAGCTGCTGGACCACGGTGGAGATAAAGGTGTCCTCCTGCTGGTAGAGGGCCACGCCGATGCGCACGGTGGGCGTCTCCTTCTCCCGGCCGCAGCCGGCCAAAAGGAGCGCCGCAAGCAAACTCCCGGCGAAGATCCGCCGGATGGTCTTGTTCATCCCGTACCTCCTTTGCCTTACCGGGTCACCGGGAAGAGGAGCTTCTCATGCTCCGGTTCGTACATGGTCTCCTTGCGCACCACGGAAAACTCCAGCAGCTGCGCCCTGGGTCCGGCCGTGCCGTTGATGGCGTTCACCAGCATCTCCACCGCCAGATAGCCGGCGGCAAATTCGTTGCGGGCGGCCACAGCGGTGATGGTGCCCTGCTCCAGATAGGCGGCAATGGCGGCGCTGGATCCGGCCCCGTAGAGCAGCGGTGCCTCCTCCATCTGGGCCAGGGTCCGGGCGGCGTGCTCCAGGGCGGAGGTGTCGAAGGCCACCACCGCCGACGCCGACCACTTCTCCACAGTGGCCTCCAGGGCCTCCTCCAGCTCGCCCTCCTGGCCGGGACGGCAGATATACACCCGGCGCTGCGCCCCCTCCAGCACCCGGGCGGCGGCCTCCACCCGGTCGGAGATGCCGGTGGCCTCCGGCGCGGTGTTCACCAAAATCACGGCGGAGCCCTCCGGCGCGCCGTTGAGGGTCATGGTGCCCAGGGCCTCCCCCAGAGCGGTGTTGTCCACGCTGACATAGCCGGCGGCACCGTCGGCGGCCATATCCGTCTCCATGGTCACCACCGGCACCGAGGCCTCTTTCACAGCGGAGGCCAGGGCGTCCCGGTCTGCCGGGATCAGCAGCACCCCGTCGGCGCCGTTTTCCACCTCCCGCTCCAGGATCTCCCTCTGCTCGTCGGCCTGGCCGTCGGCGCTGAGGTTCAGCAGCCGCAGCTCCACATCCATATCCACCGCCGCCTGCTCCATGCCCTGCCGGGCGGCGGACATGGCGGTGGAGTCGGCGTCCCGGAAGATGACGGACACCTCCCAGAGCTCCGCAGGGCCCTGGGAGCGGACGGGATCCATGGTCAAAAGCAAAAACAGCACGCACAGGCTCAAAAGGGGCACCACCAGCTGCAGCATCACTTTGCGTCCCATGGCGTTCCCTCCTTTTTCTCTCCCGGGGGCTCGGTAAGGGCCGGCAACCGGATGCGCACCGTGGTGCCGGCATCGGGCTCACTGCGGATGGTGAGGCCGTAGGGCTCCCCGAAGGTGAGCCGGATGCGCTGGTGGACGTTGCGGAAGCCGATGCCGGAGCCGCCCTTGCTGGGGGCAGCCTTCTGCTCCCGCGGATCCAGCAGCCGCTCCACCACCTCCTCCGGCATGCCGGGGCCGTTGTCGGTGACGTCGATGATGACATCGTCCCCGTCCCGGCGGGCCACAATGGTGATCTCGCCGTCCCCGTCGGCATAGGCCATGCCGTGGTAGATGGCGTTTTCCAGGATGGGCTGGACAATGAGCTTGATGGTGTAGAGCTTCTCCACGCCGTCCCGGGCCTCAATGGTGGCGGAGAACTTGTTCTTGTAGCGCATCTTCTGGATGGTGAGATAGTGACGGGCATGCTCCAGCTCGTCGGCAATGGGGATGATGTTGCTGCCCCGGCTCAGGGAGATCCGGAAGAACCGGGCCAGGGCGGTGAGCATCACCGTGGCCTCGTCGGTGCGGCCGTTCTCCGTCATCCACACCACGGAGTCCAGGGTGTTATAGAGGAAGTGGGGATTGATCTGGGACTGGAGCACATCCAGCTCGCTGCGTCGCTTCTCCTCCTCCTGGCGCACCACGTCGTCCATCAGGTGGCGCAGGGTGGAGACCATGGAGCGCACGGAGTGGCTCAGGTGCTCCACCTCGTAGGGGCCGCCCACGTCGAAGTCCACCTGCTCCTTGCCGGCCTCCAGCTCCTTGACGGCCCGGTCCAGCTTCTTTACCGGGGCAGTGATCCACTCGGACAATCGCAGGTTCACGAACACCAGCAAAAAGACGGAGAAGAGCACGATGAAGAGGAAGAAGAGCACCAGCTGGCCGTAGTTGCTCCACAGGTTTTCCGCCGGCACCACGCCCACCAGCTTCCAGCCGGTGTAGCCCACGGTCTTGACGGCCACCTGCCGCCGCTGGCCCTGGAAGGTCTCCGAATGGACGCCGTCGGCGTAGGAGGCGGCGTCCAGGTTGTTCTCCTCCAGAAGCCCCGCGTAGATGAGCTGCTGGCGGGGATGGTAGATGATCTCGCCGCTGTCGTCAATGAGATAGAGGTAGCCGCCGGAGTCCGAGAGCTCCACGTCCTTGCAGATCTGCTCGATGCCGGAAAAGCTCATGTCCACCAGCAGCACGCCCCCCTCGATGGCGCCGCCCCGGGTGAGCTCCACAAAGCGGCTCAAGGACACCACCCAGCGGTAGCGGTAGTCCGGGTCCTCAAAGAGGTTCTGCACATGGGGGGTGGAGAAGTGGAGGTTCTCGATGCGGTCCATGGCGGAGCAAAACCACTCCTCCCGCTCGGGGGAGACGGAATTTTTCAGGGGCGCCATGGGGGAGGCGGCAATGAGATCCCCCTCCGCCGAGAAGACGGCGATGGACACCAGGGAGTCCCGGCTGCTCTCATAGAGGAAGTCCAGCGCGCCGGAGAGGTCGTCCTCCGCCAGGTCCGTGTCCTTGATGAGCTGGTAATAGGCGGCGTCGGAAATGCGCATCATGCTGCGCAGGTACCCGTCCAGGCTGACGTTCACCTGGGAGAGCACCCGCTGGCTGGCCGCCGACTGCTGGGCGTTGGTGGAGGAGGAAAAGCGCAGAAAGAGGGTCAATCCCATAAAGAGCATGCCCAGCACGGCCACCGCCGTAAAGGACGCCGACAAGATCATCTGGATGCTGGTGCGCCGGTAGACGCTGCTCCAGCGCTGGCGCAGTCCGCTCAGCCGCTTTCCCATGGGAAACCTCCTCTCCGGGGCTTATCCGGCCCGGTATTTGGTGGGGGTGACGCCGAAGTGGCGCTTGAAGACATAGCTGAAATAGTTGGGATCCTCGTACCCGCAGCGGCGGGCGATGAGGTAGGTCTTCTCCTCCGTGTTCCGCAGGGCGTCCGCCGCCGCGTCCATGCGCACCACGGTGACGTAGGCGGTAAAGCTCATGCCCGTCTCCCGCTTGAAGAGGGTGGAGAAGTAGGTGGGGGAGAGGTGCAGGTGGCGGCACAGAGCCTCCACGGAGAGGTCGCTGTCGCCGTAGTGGGAGAGGATATAGTCCTTGGCCTTTTCCACAGTGCGGCCCGCCGAATCCGTCCGGCGGTTGCGGATCAGCGTCTGGATCCGCAGGCACCGGTCCAAACACCAGTCCCGCAGGGCCTCGGGAGATTCAAAATCCGTGGCCTTCATAAGCCCTGTGAAGCCGGAGCCGAACACCGCCTCCGTCTCCAGCTCGGCCCCCCGGGCCACCTTCAGAAGGCAGGTGATGACCTCCAGGAAAAACAGCTGCACCTGGGCGGGGGAAATACCCGCCGCGTGGAGCTTTTCCGTCAGCCGGTCCAGCACCGCCCGGATCTCCGCCTCGCCCCCCAGCTTCACGGCGCCGGTGAGCTCCTGCTCATCGCTCTCCGTAAACACCAGCGGCACGCCGCCGCCGGGCTCCAGGTCCCCGATATAGATGGCCTGGCCCCGGCCCACCATGCCCCGGTACTCCAGGGCGCTGCGGGCGCCGGCGGCGGACTGGGGCAGGTCCTCCAAAACGGCGCAGGGAGATCCCACGCCCACTGTCAGCGTCAGCTTCAGGTAGCTCTCCGCCAGGGTACACACCCGGTTGAGCCCGGCGATGAGGCTGTACACATGCCCGGGCTTGTCCAATCCGGCCACCAGGGCCACGGAATCGTTGTACAAAAACTGGACGCACCGGCAGCCCTCCGGGTTCAGGTTGTCCTCCAGCAGCTGCTGAACCGAAAGCGTCTCCAGCTCACTGCCGTCCCCGCCGCTGACGTGGACCGCCGCGGCGGTAAAGGCGGTGCCGGTAAGGGCCAGGTCATAGCGCTCCGACAGCTCCGCCACCCGTTCCTGGGGCACCCGGCCGTCCAGCAGCCGGGTGAGAAAGAGGCTGCGCAGCAGGGGGAGGCTCTCCTCATACCGCTCCCGCAGCTGCTGGGCGTCCCGGCGCTCCGCCCGCTCCGCGTCCAGCTGGCTGTGGAGCCGCTCCAGCACGGCGGTGAGCTCCGGGGCGTTGATGGGCTTGAGGATATACTCCGAGACATTCATCTGAATGGCCTGCTTGGCGTACTCGAAATCGTCAAAGCCGGAAAAGACCACGAATTTGGACGCCGGCAGCCGCTCCGTCAGGATGCGGCACAGCTCCAGGCCGTCCATAAAGGGCATCTTGATATCCGTGAGCACCACGTCGGGCTGCAGCGATTCCGCCAGCTCCAGAGCGTCCCGGCCGTTTTCCGCCTCGCCCACCAGGGCGTATCCCAGCCCCTCCCAGTCGATCTTACGGCTGATGCCCACCCGGATATCCTCCTCGTCGTCCACCAGCAGCACACGGTAGCTCTCCATGGGTTCCTCCTTTTCCTCTCAGTATCGGGTATATGATACCACACTTTTCCCCATAACACAAAGAGGGTGCGCATCGCGTGAAAGATGCGCACCCTCCGTGTTGGAAAGTTTCTTACTTCTTGACCAGATACTTGCGCATATCCAGGGCGCAGGCAAAGAGGATGATGCCGCCCTTGATGATGTAGAACAGGTCCTGGTTGATGCCGATCATGTTCAGGCCAACGAAGATCAGACGCAGCATCAGAACGCCGATGACGATGCCGCGGATCTTGCCGATGCCGCCCACGAAGGAGACGCCGCCGATGACACAGGCCGCGATGGCGTCGGACTCGTAGTTGAGGCCGGTGTTGGCGGTGTTGGAGGCCACGCGGGCACCCTCGATGAAGCCGGTGACGGCGTACATGGCGCCGGCCAGGGCAAAGACCATGATGTTGGTGGCGAAGACGTTGACGCCGGAGACCCGGGCGGCCTCTTCATTGGCGCCCAGAGCGAACATGTTCTTGCCGAAGGTGGTCTTGTTCCAGATGAACCACATGACGATGGTGCAGATGACGGCGATCCACACATAGTTGGGGATGGGGGTGCCGCCGATCTTCAGGATGGAGCCGGTAATGAAGCCGGAATAGGACTTGTCCAGACCGGAGATGGCCATGCCGTTATTCTCGCCGGCCTTGACGTACAGCAGCAGCAGCGTGTAGATGATGAGCTGGGTGGCCAGGGTGACGATGAAGGGATGCAGCTTGAACTTGGCCACGAAGAAGCCGTTGAAGGCGCCGATGGCACCGCCGATGATCATGGCCAGGATCAGCACCAGGATCACGGGAGGCGGGGTCAGGTTGGGCCACATCTTGCTGGCGGCGTCCACAGCCTGGAGCAAGGAGGCGGAGATGCAGGCGGTGAGGCCCACGATACGGCCGGCGCTCAGGTCGGTACCGGTCAGCACGATGCATCCGCCGACACCCAGGGCCACCGGCAGATAGGCGCAGGTCTGGGCCAGGATGTTGATGATGGATGCGGGCTTGAGGAAGTTTTCATTGACGATGGCGATGTAGATGACCGCGAGGACCATGATGATGATCAGGGCGTTGTTGAGAATCAGGTCGCCCACCCGCTGGGCAGTCCAGGGCTGCTTGGCAGCGGCCTTGGTCTTGGCGTCCTTTTCCAGAGTCTTGGATTCCTTACTCATAGGTGTTTCCCCCTCTTTTACACGTATTTGGCAGCCAGCGTCAGGATCTCCTCCTGGCTGGTGTTCTTGGCGTCCACTTCACCGGCCAGCTGGCCGCCGGACATGACCAGGATCCGGTCACACACGCCCAGCAGCTCCGGCATTTCCGAGGAGACCATGATGACGCCCTTGCCCTCCTTGGCCAGGTTGATGATCAGCTCGTAGATCTCGTACTTGGCGCCCACGTCGATACCGCGGGTGGGCTCGTCCAGCAGCAGCACCTCCGGCTTGGTGAGCAGCCACCGGCCGATGATGACCTTCTGCTGGTTGCCGCCGGAGAGGGAGCGGATCTGGGTCTCCTGGCTGGGCGTCTTGATGCGCATGGCCTGGATGGCCCACTCGGTATCCTGACGCATCTTCTTGTCAGAGAGGCAGATGCCGCCGATGAGGTAGTGTCTCAGGTTGGAGATGACGGTGTTGTCCAGAATGCTGCGGATGCCGAAGATGCCGGTGGCCCGGCGCTCCTCCGTCAGCAGGGCGAAGCCGTTTTTGATGGACTCCCGGGGATTGCGGTTCTTGATCTCCTTGCCGTGGAGGCGGATGGTGCCGCCGCTCTTGGTCATGGAGCCGAAGAGGTTCTCCAGCACCTCGGTACGGCCGGAGCCGTCCAGGCCGGCAATGCCCAGGATCTCACCGGCACGCAGCTGGAAGCTGGCGTCCTTGAGGCGGGTGTACTTGCCGGCCAGGTGCTCCACCTCCAGGATGGTCTCGCCGGGGACATTTTCCTTGGGGGGGAAGCGGTTGGTGAGCTCGCGGCCCACCATCAGCCGGATGATCTCCTCCATGGTCAATTCGCTGGCGGGCCGGGTGGCCACGTACTGGCCGTCCCGCATGATGGTGACCTCGTCGCTGATGCGCAGGATCTCCTCCATCTTGTGGGAGATGTAAATGATGCCGCAGCCCTTATCCCGCAGCATGTTGATGATGCGGAACAGGTGCTCCACCTCGGTCTCCGTCAGGGAGGAGGTGGGTTCGTCGAAGACAATGACCTTGGCGTTGTAGCTGACGGCCTTGGCGATCTCCACCATCTGCCGCTGGGAGACGGGCATGGTGGACATGATGGCCTTGGGATCCACGTGGACCTCCAGCTGGTCAAAGATCTCCTTGGTGCGCTTGCGCATGATGCTCTCGCTGACCATGATGCCGCCCACCTTGGGGTAGCGGCCAAGCCAGAGGTTGTCGGTGACGGTGCGGGTCAGGGCCTGGTTGAGCTCCTGATGCACCATGGCCACGCCGTTTTCCATGGCCTCCTTGGAACTTTTGAAGTTGACTTCCTTGCCCTCCAGGGTGATGGTGCCGCTGTCCTTGGAGTAGATGCCGAAGAGGCACTTCATCAGCGTGGACTTGCCGGCGCCGTTCTCTCCCATCAGGGCGTGGACGGTGCCGGGCCGGACGGTCAGGGAGACGTTGTCCAGGGCTTTGACGCCGGGAAACGACTTGCAGATATTCTTCATTTCCAGCAGAGCCGGCTGAGCCATATCGTTTTTTCCTCCTTTGCACACAATTCTTTGCTGGAGCTTCTGCCTCGGCCGCGTCCGGCGGGGCGCGGCTCAGGCAGAGGCTCCATGGTCAAGCGCGGAAAAAGCCCCCGCATGGGCGTTCACTTAGGGAGCGGGGCTGCCAGTTTCGGCAGCCCCGCTCGTTGTGACCTCAGCGTTGGGGCGATGGATGGGGACCGATCAGCCGGTGATCATGGCGTAAGGCACGCGGATCTTGGCGCAGTCGGCGTCCACGTTGTAGCTATCGGTGTTGTCCATCAGGGCGGCGCCGGAGTTGATGTTCTCCACCAGAGTCATGATGGTGGAAGCCATGCCCTCGGCATCCTGCTTGACGGTACCGGTCATCTGGCCGTTCTCGATCTTCTGGACGGCGGAGTCCATGGCGTCGACGCCGTAGACGGGGATGGTGGTGGAACCCTCGTCACCGGTGTTGTAGCCGGCGGCCTGCAGGGCGGCGATGGCGCCTTCGGCCATGCCGTCGTTGTTGGCGATGACCAGCTCCACCATGTTCTTGGAAGCCTCGGAGTAGGAGGCCAGGATGGTGTTCATGTAGTCGGTAGCAGCCTGAGAAGACCAGTTGCCGGTGGTGTCCACCAGGTACTTGGAGGTGTTGTTGGAATCATAGAACTCCAGAGAGGGCTTGCCGGCCTCGGTCAGGATGGCGTCGGCGTCCTCCACGGCGTACTGGGTGCGGTACTCGGCTTCCTTGTTGCCCTCCTGGCCCTTGAACATGACGTAGGAGATGACGCCGTCGCCGTTGAGATCCACGGTGTCATAGTTCTCCAGCAGGAACTCGCCGATCATCTGGCCCTGCATGTGGCCGGCCTCGGCGGCGTCGGTGCCCACGAAGGCAGCGTTCTCATAGCTGTCCACCACGCTGTTTTCAACCTCGCGGTTGAAGAAGATGATGGGGATGCCGGCGTTCTTGGCGGCATCGCAGGCCTGCTGGGCAGCGTCGGGAGAGGAGGTCTCCACGATGTTCACAACCAGCAGGTTGGCGCCGTTGGAGATGGCGGTGTTGATCTGGTCCAGCTGGGTGGCCTGGTTGCCGGCGCCGTCATAGTTGTTGTAGGTGATGCCGGCGGCATCCAGCAGGCCGTCCATGGCGTTGCGGACGGTGGTGATGTAAGCATCGGAGTAGTTGTAGTAGAACACGCCCACGTTCAGAGCGGACTCGCTGCTCTCCTCGGTGGCAGTGTCGCCGGTGGTCTCTTCCTGGGTGTCGCCGGAGCCGCAGGCAGTGAGCACAGAGAGCATCATGACAGCGGCCAGAAGCAGCGCGAACATCTTCTTCATTATGGTTCCTCCAAATCAATATTCTTTCATCCATGGTGTGCCGTGAGGCGCACCTCTTCCGAAGGTGACTTCATTGTACACGCCTGATTTTGAAAAAACGATAGAAATTTCTTCGCTCTTGTAGGAAAAAACTTGGAAAATTACTTTTCTTTAACGTAACGTTTTCGCAAACAATATCAAATTTACACAAAATTTTGCTGTCTACTTTAGACAAAACACCAGATTGATATTTCTTTCACGATTGTGCCATCCGCCGGATTGTGGGGAAAAGGGGGCAAGCAGGCTGTTTCTGCATGAAAATAACGATTTTCTTCCGTTACGTAAAAAAAAGCGGACCGCGTTTCGCAGTCCGCTTCTCACACCGGTGTGAAATTTTCCTCCTTTTGCCGGAGGGGAAGGGGTTTACTCCTCCACGTCCTTGAGCTTGTCCAGGAAGGGGCTGGCGGTGGAGCTGACCTCCGGAGCGGCGCCCTTGAACTTCTCCACGCTCATGGCGCTCTGCTTGACGGGCTGGATGGTGCCGGCGCCGGCCACGCAGCCGCCGGGGCAGCCCATACCCTCCAGCAGATAGCCGTTGCGCTTGCCGGCCTTGGCCATCATCAGCATCTTGCGGCACTCCCGCAGGCCGTCGCCGTACTCGATCTTCACCTCCCGGGTGGGATCGATGTGGCTGATGGCCTCCACCACGGCGGCGGCCACACCGCCGCCCACGGCGAAGCCCCTGCCCATGGCGGTGCCTTCGCTCATATCGTCGGCGGGGTCTGCCTCGATGGTGGCAAAGTCGATGTCCTTGGCGTCGAACATGCCCTGGAGCTCCTCAAAGGTCAGCACGAAGTCCACGTCGGAGCGGACGGTGCGGCGGTTGGCCTCCAGCTTCTTGGCGGCGCAGGGCCCGATAAAGCAGATCCGGGCGTCGGGATGCTCTTTTTTCACCATCCGGGCGGTGATGACCATGGGCGTCAGGGCCATGGAGATGCAGTCCTTGAACTCGGGGAAGAGCTTCTTGGCCATGACGGACCAGGCGGGGCAGCAGGAGGTGCCCATGAAGGGGAGCTTGTCCGGCACGTTCTCCAGGAAGTCGTGGGCCTCCTCCACGGTGCACAGGTCGGCGCCGATGGCCACCTCCACCACATCGGTAAAGCCCAGGATGCGCATGGCGGCTTTCAGCTTGGCGGGGGTGGCGTCCTTGCCGAACTGGCCCACGAAGGCGGGGGCCACGCAGGCAATGACTTTGCTGCCCCGGTTCATGGCGTTGATGACCTGGAAGATCTGGCTCTTGTCGGCGATGGCGGCGAAGGGGCAGTTCACCAGGCACATGCCGCAGGAGACGCACTTGTCGTAATTGATCTTGGCCCGGCCCATCTCGTCGGACCCGATGGCGTCCATGCCGCAGGCGGCGGCGCAGGGGCGCTCGATCTTGGAGATGGCGTGGTAGGGGCACTGGTTGAAGCACTTGCCGCACTTGATGCACTTGTCCTGGTCAATGTGGCAGCGCTTGTTCTTGTCCAGATAGATGGCGTCCTTGGGGCAGACGTTCATGCAGGGGTGGGAGATACAGCCCTGGCAGCTGTCGGTGATGCGGATCTGCTTGGGGGGGCAGGCGTTGCAGGCGAAGGGGATGATGTTCACCAGGGGCATTTCAAAGTACTTGTCGTCCGCGGCGGCAGCCTCCTTGATGTGGGCGCTGACTGGGGTCTGGGAGCCGGCGGGCTGCAGGCTCATGCCCAGGGCCAGGCGCACCCGCTCCTGGACGATGGCCCGCTCCAGGAACACGTCATGGCGGTGGTGGGCCACCTCGCCGGGCACAATGGTGTAGGGGATCATATCCACCCGGTCCAGGTCGCCGCCCTCATAGGCCAGTCGGGCCACCTCGGTAAATACGCTGCGGCGGATCTCGTCCACCGCGCTGTGCACACCTCTCACAGTTTTTCCTCCACTTAATTGACGGGCGCCGGCCGGGCCGCCCGGATTTTTTTCATACAGCGCGCCGGAGGCCGGCCGGGCCCTCCGGAACAGTAGGCTGAAATTGCGTGAATATTATATAGAATCCTGTACCTTTTGGCAAGGGGAAACCCTGGTAATTGCTGGATTTTTGGCGGGTTTTTCACAAAGCGTCGGTCCCGGAGGCGGAAAATGACGAAGGAGGGCGGCCAAAAAGGCCGTCCTCCTTCGTCTTGGAGAGAGAAAAAGAAGAGAAAATAAAGAAAAGAGAGGGGGCTCCTCCGCTTGGAGGATGGTGTTAGCATATCCGAAAAACCTAAAAACAGTCTTGAAAAAGTTTGAACAGTTTATGAAATCCCGGTGAAGGTCTCCTTTCAGCCCGGTTTCAGATTCTGCCGCTATACTGAATGTGCCGCCGGAGGGGGGAGGATCCCTCCGGCTTTCAAAGGAGGTTTCTCATTGTGATCGAAGTGCAAGACCTGGTGAAGCGCTACGGCGGCCGCTGCGCGGTGGACCACCTGAGCTTTACCGTGGAGGACGGCCAGATCTTCGGCCTGCTGGGCCCCAACGGTGCCGGAAAGTCCACCACCATGAACATGATGACCGGATACCTGGCGGTGACGGAGGGCCGGGTGGTGATCCAGGGCCACGACGTGCTGGAGGACCCGGAGGCGGCCCGCCGGTGCGTGGGATACCTGCCGGAGGTGCCGCCGGTATACCCGGAGATGACGGCGGAGGAGTACCTGCTGTTTGCCGCGGAGCTGAAAAAGATCCCCGCCGGGGAGCGGGAGGAGCAGGTGGAAAAGGTGCTCTCCCTCACGGGGACGGAGGAGGCCCGGGACCGGCTGGTGCGCAACCTCTCCAAGGGCTACCGCCAGCGCCTGGGCCTGGCCCAGGCCATTTTGGGCTTTCCCCCCGTCATCATCCTGGATGAGCCCACCGTGGGCCTGGACCCCAAGCAGGTGGTGGAGATCCGGCAGCTGATCCGGAATCTGGGACGGAACCACACGGTGCTTTTGAGCTCCCACATCCTCTCGGAGATCCGGGCGGTGTGCGACAAGGTGCTGATTTTGCGCAAGGGCAAGGCCGTGGCCTGCGACACCCCGGAGGCTCTGGAGGCCTCCCTCTCCCAGGACCACGGGCTGGAGCTCCAGTGCCGGGGCGGCGGAAAGGAAGCCCGCACCCTGGCATTGTCCATTCCCGGCGTCACCGGCTGCACCGTCACCGGGGAGGCGGGGGGCACCGCCTCCCTGGCCCTGGAGGCGGACCGGGACGTCCGGGAGAACGTGTTCCGCTCCTTCGCCGGGGCGGGGGTGCCGCTGCTGGAGCTGCGCTCCCGCACCGCCACTCTGGAAGACGTCTTTTTGGATCTCACCGACGACGACGATGCCGTGGCCGCCCGGGCGGCGGCACTGCTGGGGAGCAAGGCCCCGGAGCAGACGGAAAAGGAGGGGAAGCGGGCATGAAAGCCATTTATAAGTGGGAGGTATGCGCCTACTTCCACGCCATGACCGGATGGGTGTTCACGGCGGTGGTCACCGCCTTTACGGGCATCTACTTCCTCTCCTACAACCTCTCCTACGGAGACCCCTATTTCTCCACGGCCCTGAACGCCTCCCTCTTCGTGATGCTGGTGATGGTGCCCATCCTCACCATGCACTCCATGGCCGACGAGCGCCGCAGCCGCACGGACCAGCTGCTGCTGACGGCGCCGGTGTCGGTGGGCGCCATGGTGTGGGCCAAGTACCTGGCCATGCTGACGGTGCTGGCGGTGCCCACCGCCATCGCCGCCCTGTGCCCCCTCATCATCCGTCTCAACGGCACCGCCTTCCTGGCGGCGGACTACGGCACCCTCCTGGCCTTTTTCCTGCTGGGCGCCGTGCAGATCGCCGTGGGAGAGTTCATCTCCTCCCTGACGGAGAGCCAGAGCATTGCCGCCGTGGGCACCTTTGCCGCCCTGCTGTGCCTCTTTCTCTGGGAGGGCCTGGTGAGCTTCCTGCCGGTGACCGCCATGGGCTCCCTGGTGGGGCTGCTGGTGATCGCCCTCTTTCTCTCCCTGGGGGTCACCGCCCTCACCGGCAGCTGGAAGCCCGGCGCCGCCGTGCTGGCGGTGAGCTGGGGGGCAGCCATCGGCGTCTACGTGTGGGACGCCGACCGGTTTGCAGGGCTGTTGCCGGATCTCTTCGGGCGTTTTTCCCTGCTGGCGGCCTTTGACAGCTTCGCCGTGGATCACGTCTTCGACCTTACCGGCGTGGTGCTGTACGTGACGCTGGCCCTCCTGGCCCTGTTTCTCACGGTCCAGGTGGTCCAGAAACGCCGCTGGAGCTAAGGAGGTGCATCCGTTATGAAAAAACCGAATTTCCGGGCGGCTTGGCACAAAGCGGCCGCCGTGCGCACCTCCCGCTACGGGCTGTGGTCGGCGGGGATCACCGCCCTGGCAGTGGCGGTGGCCATCACCGTGAATCTGCTGGTGGGCCAGCTGCCGGAAACCTGGACACAATTCGACATGTCCGGCAGCGGCATCTACGACATCACCGACACCTCCCGGGACTACCTGGCGGATCTCACAGAGGACGTGGAGATCCACGTTCTGGCCAACGAGGAGAGCCTGGATACCCGCATCACCCGCTTTCTCTCCCTCTACCAGGATCTCAGCGACCACCTGACGGTGGAGTACACGGACCCCAACGTGTTTCCCTCCGTCCTCACCACCTACGGCGTGGACGCAAACACCATCGTGGTCACCTGCGAGGCCACGGGACGCCAGGAGTCCTTTTCGATTGACGAGATCATTGGATATGATATAATGAGTTATTACATGTACGGGGTCCAGAGCGAGACGGACTTCGACGCCGAGGGCCTTCTCACCTCCGCGGTGGATCTGGTGCTCCGGGGTACCACCCGCACCCTCTATCAGTTGGAGGGCCACCAGGAGACCGCCCTGCCGGACACCGTCACGGAGCAGCTGGACAAGGCCCATCTGGCGGTGGAGTCGCTGAACCTCCTCACCGCCGGCGCCGTGCCGGAGGCGTGCGACGTGCTGGTGATCAACGCCCCCCGCCGGGACTTCTCCGAAGACGAGATCTCCGCCCTGTCGGAGTATCTTGCCTGCGGGGGACAGGTGGTGTGCATGCTCTCCGACGTGTCCCTCCCCAACCTGGAGGGGCTGCTGGCCCAGTACGGCATCACCGTGGCAGAGGGCCTGGTGGCGGACACGGAGCGCTTCTACCAGAACAACCCCTACGCCATCTTCCCCCTCATCGACACCAGCGTGGACCTCACCGCCGACGTGAACGGCGACGCCACCGTCCTCTTCTACGCCGCCCGGGGCATGACGGCCACGGATCCCGTCCGGGACACCATCACCGTCTCCCCCTTCCTCACCACCTCCGAAAGCGGCGTGGCCGTGGTGGATGAGAACAACCAGACCCCCGGCACCTACGCCGTGGGCATCCTGGCAACGGAGGCCATCGACGACGGCATCACCGCCCGGCTGACGGTCTTCGGCTCCAGCGCCCCGGCGGATGAGAGCCTCATCGCCCAGTTCCCCAGCCTGGAGAACCTGTCCCTGTTCGTCAGCGCCGTCACCGTGGGCTTTGACGACGTGGGCGGGCTGGACATCGCCCCGGTGAGCCTCTCCACTCCCTCCAACACCATCCTCACCGGCGGGTTGTGGGGACTGCTGTTCATCCTGGTGATCCCCTCCGCGCTGCTCATCGGCGGCTTCCTCCACTGGAACCGCCGCCGCAGGATGTGAGCGGTCCGCTCCGCCTGAAAACTCCTTCCAAAAGCATGGAGGTCTTGCTATGTCCAATCAACAAAAACGCACCTTCCGCATCCTGCTCTCCATTGCCATTGTGCTGGCAGTGGCTCTGGCGGCGGTTTTGATTTACAAGAGCCGCTCCGCCGCAGCCGCGGAGGAGGCCGAAGCCCAGGCTCAGGCGGACGCCGTCATCACCCAGGAGCAGGAGTACAACGCCCTCTCCTATTACAACGGCTCCGCCACCCTCTCCTTCACCCTGGACGAGGCGGGCAGCTGGGTGTGGGCGGACGACCCCACCTTCCCCCTGAACCAAACCACCGTCACCGCCATCGTGGACCTTCTCACCAGCCTCACCCCCCAGCAGACCATCACCGACGGCGACACCCTGGAGGCCTACGGGCTGGATAACCCCTCCGCCACCCTCACCGCCTCGGGAGAGGACGGCGCGTCGCTGTCCCTCACCCTGGGCAAGACCACCACCGACGGGCAGAGCTACTACATGATGATGAACGGGGACGAGAGCACCGTCTACATCATCGCCGGCACCCTGTATAACTACCTCTCCACCCCCATCTACGACATGTGCATCCTGCCGGAGATCCCGGACATGGCGGAGGAGAACCTCAGCTCCGTCACCGTCCTGGGCACCGTCTCCACCACCCTCACCGCCTCTCAGGAGGAAACCGACACCGCCGGCGAAGCGGAGGAGGGCAGTGACGACGCCGATGCTGCCGAAGAGGACGCCGCCGTCACCGTCACCTGGACCGACAACCAGGGCACCGACGTAACGGACAACGAACTCCTCACGGCCCTTTTGACGGAGCTGGAGACCTTCACCCTGGACAAGTGCGCCGACTGGCGCCCCTCCGACGAGGCCGCCTCCATCTGCGGCTTTGACGCCCCCTCCGCCGTGGCGGAGATTGCCATGGGGGAGACCACTCTCACCATCACCGTAGGCGGCGCCACCCTGGACGGCACCGGCTACTATGTCCGTCTGGATGACGACACCACCATTTATCAGGCCACCACTGCCAACGTGGACACGCTGCTCTCCGTGGCCGCCGGCGGGATCGGGGCGTAACGCCCATCCCCATACATCCGAAGGAGGGACGCCCATGCGGGTATTGATCGTGGAGGACGAGGTGCGTCTTGCCCAGACGCTCCAGGACCTCATGGAAATGGAGGGCTACACCGCCGACGTCTGCCATGACGGCGAGGCGGGACTGGACAATGCCCTCAGCGGCATCTACGACGTGATCTTGCTGGATGTGATGCTGCCCAAGCTGGACGGGTTCACCGTGCTGCGGCGGCTGCGCTCGGCGGGCAGCGCCGTGCCGGTGCTGATGCTCACCGCCCGGGACCAGGTGGGGGACAAGGTGACGGGGCTGGACGCCGGCGCCGACTACTACCTCACCAAGCCCTTTGAGCCCCGGGAGCTCACCGCCTGCGTCCGGGCCCTGACCCGCCGCCAGCCGGAGCTGCGCAACACCGACGCCCTCACCTGCGGGGACATCCGGCTGGAAAAGAGCTCCTTCTCCCTGTGCAAGGGGGAGCGGTCCGTGCGCCTTTCCCGCAAGGAGTTCGACATGATGGAGCTGCTGATGCTCAACCAGCACCAGGTGGTCACCAAGGAGACCCTGCTTCTGAAGATCTGGGGCTACGAATCCGACGCCGAGGACAACAACGTGGAGGTGTACATCTCCTTCCTGCGCAAGAAGCTGGAGCACCTCCACTCCTCCGTGAAAATCCGCACCATCCGCATGGTGGGCTACTGCCTGGAGGAGGGCGCTTCCTGATTTTCCACGTTTTCCACGGCTTTTTCCACGTTTTCCACAGAGTTTTCGACATAAGGAAGGATTTTCCTCCATGATCCGGAAATTACAGCTAAAATTCGTGGCCATCTGCATGGTTCTGGTGACCGCAGTCCTGTCGGTGGTGTTCGGCGCGGTGTACATGGCCATGGGCCAGAACATCGAGGCCCTCAGCCGCCAGGTGCTCCAGCGGGTCATCGACGAGACCGCCACCTCCTCGGACATGTCCCGGCCGGACATCAGCATCAACATCGGCGGGGACAAGGTGCTCTTGCCCTATTTCACCGTGGTAGTGCAGGAGCAGTGGGACGGGACCTACGTGGCCACCGTCACCGCCGGCACCTATGCCAACCTCAACAACACCGAGGAACTCCAGGACATCCTCACCGACTGCCTGTCCCAGAACCAGGCGGAGGGCGTGGTGCGGGAGTACGGCCTGCGGTACCTGCGCCAGGACAACCGCCTTTTCGGCTACAAGAACATCGCCTTTGTGGACATGTCCATGGAGCAGGCCACCTTGCAGAAGATGATGTACTCCTATCTGCAGATTGCCCTGGCGGCGCTGCTTTTGCTGCTGGGTGTCTCCGTGGTGCTCTCCCGGTGGGCCACCCGCCCGGTGGAAAAGGCCTGGCGCCAGCAGCGCCAGTTCCTCTCCGACGCCTCCCACGAGCTGAAAACACCCCTGACGGTGATCCTCTCCAACGCGGAGATGCTCCAGTCCGCCCCCCTGGCCGACAAGCCCGCCCGCTGGGCGGACAACATCCGCTCCGAGGCTGGACGGATGAAGTCCCTGGTGGAGGAGATGCTGACACTGGCCCGGGCGGACAACATGGTCCGCACCGCCGTGATGGCGGAGGTCTCCCTCACCGACGTGGCGTGGGACTGTGCCCTGGCCTTTGAGCCGGTGGCCTTTGAGGCGGGCAAGCCCCTGACCTACGACATCGCCCCGGACATCACCGTGGAAGGGGACGCCGTGAAGCTCCGGCAGCTGATCGGCGTCCTGCTGGACAACGCCATCAAGTACGGCGCGGCAGGGGGCACCATCACCCTCTCGGTGCAAAAGACCGGCTCCAGCGCCCGGCTGACGGTGGCCAACCCCGGGGAGCCCATCCCGGCACAACAGCTCTCCCGCCTTTTTGAGCGGTTCTACCGGGCGGACGCCTCCCGGGGGGAGCAGTCGGGCTTCGGCCTTGGGCTGCCCATCGCCTCCACCATCGCCGCCGAGCACAAGGGCACCCTCAAGGCCGAGAGCGACGCCGTCTCCACCCGCTTCATCTTCACCATGCCGGTGAAAAAGTGAACAACCGTCCCAAGCGCCGCCCCCGGGCCCGGGGGCGGCGCTTTTCATGTCCCGGAAAAGGTTCCCAGCCCCGCGGCGCTTTACAAACCGTAAGAAATTTGTAAGAATGTCCTTGAGAACTCTGTAAGAACTCCCTGCTATTGTGATGGCAGCTTCAAGGAGGAATTTCCACATGAACGAGTGCATTCTGGTGGTGGACGACGATCCGGAGATCGTGGGGGCCATTGCCATCACCCTGGAGCGGGAGGGGTACCGGTGCCTCAGGGCCTACGACGGCCTCCAGGCCCTGGACCTTTGCCTGGATCCGGCGGTGCGGCTGATCCTCATCGACGTGATGATGCCCCGGCTGGACGGCCTCTCCGCCCTGATGCGCATCCGGGAGAAGCGGAATCTGCCGGTAATCGTCCTCTCCGCCAAAAGCGAGGACTCCGACAAGATTCTGGGCCTTTCCATGGGGGCCGACGACTACGTCACCAAGCCCTTTAACCCCCAGGAGCTCCTGGCCCGGGTGAAAAGCCAGCTGCGCCGGTACACCCAGCTGGGGGACGTCCACGCCCAGGAGCGTGCCGGGGTGCTGGTGAACGGCCGCCTCACCTACGACCCGGAGAGCCGCCAGCTCACCGCCGACGGGGAGGAGGTGCGCCTCACCGCCACGGAGACCAAAATCGTGGAGCTCCTCATGCGCCACCCCGGCCGGGTGTTTCCGGCGGAGGAGATCTACCGCCGGGTGTGGGGGGAGGAGACTGCCTACGCCTGCGAGAACACGGTGATGGTGCACATCCGCCGCATTCGGGAAAAAGTGGAACTCAATCCCAAGGAGCCAGATTACATCAAGGTGGTGTGGGGAATTGGATACAAAATGGAACGGCACGAACCACGATCCCGGTGAGGACGTGGAATACTATGTGGCCTCCCAGATCCAGGACGCCCTGGAGGGAGCAGAAGCGGCCCCCGGCGTCATACAGGTGACGCCCAAAAAGCATCCCAAGCTCCGGGCCTGGACGGGCGTCCTGGCCCTGCTGGCGGGCTTTGCCCTGGTGGCGGGGAGCCTGCTCTCCGGCCTGGCGCAGTGGATCAACGGCAGCAATCAGGAGTGGTGGAAGTTGGACTGGCAGGAGACCGGATCCTTTCAATCGGCGATCAGCGACTATGTGCGGGACTTTCTGACCCTGGGAGCCGGAGGCGAGCTGGAGTGGTACGACACGGTGCTTGCGGACACCTGGGAAACCGACCATCCCTGGAGTTGGGACACCTCCACCTCCACGGCGGTGGAGCTGGATGACCCGGCGGAGCCGGAGCCGGACGCAGCCTATCAGGGGGACAAAAACGTCCTCTACCGGATCCTGGACAACGGCAAGCTCCTCTATGCCAACACGGACGAAGCCATTGCCTACACCCAGGGACTGCCGGAGGGGTACAGCTTTCTGCTGGTCTTCAAAGACGGCAAGGCCCAGGCCTGGAAGGACGGGGAGGAGCTGGACCTCTACGGCAACGGCATCTACACTCGGGAGAGCCCCTGGTACCTGCCCGGCTACGAGAACTTTACCGCCGGGGAGGATGTTGCGGGCGTGGAGGTGCGCATGGCGGTCCGGGAGGAGCCCATCCCCTATCTCCAGGGGCAGTACGCCGGTGGCTATGTGGAAGGTGACTCTCCCATGTACGCGCTGTATGACAGCTTACGGGAGGCCCGGCAGAGCTATCTTGCCTGCGCTGTGACCTGCATCGCGGGGCTGTTTGTCCTGTCGCTGGCCTTTTTCTGGAAGGAGGACCGCCGCCGGGCGCAGGCGGCCATCGCCGCCAAAACCCGGTACGTGTGGACGGAGCTGCGGTTTCTTGCGGTGGTGGTGTGCTTGCTGGGTGTGCTGTGGTCAGTCAGCTTCTGGAACGTATTCTACATGGTCCAATCCGCCCTGTACCGGCTGGGGGCCGGGCAGTGGCCTGACCTGATCTCCCGGGGGCTCTCCCTGGTCATCAGCCTGGTGCTCTCCAACCCGGTGGCGGTGCTGGCGTTGTGCCTGGTGGTGTGGCTCATTCACAACGACCACCGCTATAACCCCAAGCCCCGTCGGAGCCTGCTGAGAAGTCTCCTCCGCTCTCTGCGGGCAAAGGATTTGCAGCGGCCGGTGGAAAGGCGGCTGACCCGCCGGGCGGCGGCCCCCGCGGCGGTGATGGCGGCGGCAGGAATCGGCGGCGTCATGGTACTGCTGGTGGGCAACAAGCTCTGGTGGTGGAACATCTTCAGCGGCTACATCGCCGTCACGGTGGTGCTCTACTTCCTGGTGCTGGCCTTCTGCTGCCTCTGCGCCTGGCAGCAGCGGCCCCTGGCCCGGGACCTGGGCGTGCTGTGCGACCGCATCGCCGCCGTTCGCTCCGGGAATCTGACCGACTCCCTGGCGCTGCCGGAGGATGCCGACCTCCACCAGGCGGCGGAGGATCTGGACAACCTCCGCCTGGGACTGCAGAAGGCCCTGGCGGACCGGACACGCAGCGAGCGGATGAAAGTGGAGCTGATCTCCAACGTCTCCCACGACCTGAAGACCCCCCTGACCTCCATCCTCTCCTATGCGGAGCTGCTGCGCCAGGAGCCCCTGGAGGGGGCGGCGGCGGACTACGCCCGGATCATCGACGAGAAGGCCCAGCGCCTCAAGGCCATGGTCCAGGACGTGTTCGAGGTCTCCAAGGCGGCGGCGGACCAGCTGCCGGTGCACCTGGAGCGGCTGGACTTTGCCAAGCTGGTGCGCCAGACCCTGGCGGACATGGCGGATCCCATCGAAAAAAGCGGCCTGTCCTTCCGGGTGGAACTGCCGGAGGGGGAGGTACCCATCACGGCGGACGGTAAGCGGATGTACCGGGTGTTCCAGAACCTGATCCAAAACGCCCTGCAGTACGCCCTCCCCGGAAGCCGGGTGTATGTCACTCTCACGGTATCGGGAAGCCGGGCGGAGACGGCGGTGCGCAACACCTCCCGCCAGGAGCTGCCCAAGGGCGTGGACTTCACCGCCCGGTTCGTCCGGGGGGACGAGAGCCGCACCGACGGCGGCAGCGGCTTAGGGCTCTCCATCGCCAAGAGCTTTACCGAGGCCTGCGGCGGACAGTTCCGGGTGGAGACGGTGGCGGACCTCTTCACCGCGGCGGTGTCCTTTCCCCTAGCGGGGGAGGGCGCTCCCAAGGCGTAAAGAAACAAGCCCCCGGCGGAACATCCGCCGGGGGCTCGAGACTGTCTAAAAAGGCCTTTGGGCCTTTTTAGACAACAGGCTGCATGACGGACGGAGTTCGATTTCTTGGGAAATTGTCACCCCGTCCGTCATGAGAAGTGTCATTTTCCAGGCGCATGTCCCGGGAAATGACGAAATTTCACTGGATTCCGTCGTCTGCGGACGACGGAACTCTGCGAGGCCTCCCTGTGAGAAGTCTTACCATAAACGAAGCCCCCGGCGGAACATCCGCCGGGGGCTTTTTCTCGATACGGTTAAAACAGCTCAGCATCCGCCGTGGTGGCCCCGGCCGTGCTCCTGGCCATGGCCCGCTCCGGCGCCCTGTCCCGTTTCCTGAGAACCGGCGGGGACGTCGCTATCATCTCCCCCCAGGGCGGCGATGCGCGCCCGGATCTCCCGCATGGTCATCCCCTGGACCTCCTTCGCCGTGACGGTGGGATCCAGGGCACGGAGGGCAAGATAGGCGCTGTACTTGCCGTAGGAGAGGCCGCAGCTGTGGGCGTCGGACACGTCGCCGTAGTCCGCGGCGTAGCAGTGGGCGCCGGGGGTAGCGGCGGCGCAGGCCTCCACACCGGAGAGCAATTCTCCGCTCCCGTTTCCGGTGAGATCCACCACGGCGATGGACAGCTCCTCTCCCTGGGCAAGACACTCCGTGACGGCGCCGCTGGAGAGAAGCTCCTCCAGCGCCGTCCGGTAATCCCGAAACCGCACGTTGAGCTCTGCGGCCAGGGCCTCTCCGTCGTCGCCCAGGCCCTCCAGAGACAGCACCCGGTCAAAGCGGTTTACCTCCAGCTCCACCGAGGGGTTGATGTCCACGCTGATGACGGCGGCGGGGGTGAAATAGGCCCGCCAGCCTCCCAGCGTCACCACCACCACCGCAAAACAGGCAGCCGCCATCAGGGGACGGAGCCGTTTTCGCCGCCGGACCTGACGGGCCACGGCGGCCCGGGTGCGATCCTTCACCTCCTCCGGCGCCCGGAGGGCGTCAAAGGTCTCCCGCATCTCATGTTCCATCCCCGTCACCTCCCAGCTTTTGACGCAGCAGCTCTTTGGAGCGGGTGAGCAGCGTATAGACGGTGTTGACGTTTTTCCCCAGCAGGCGGCCGATCTCCGGGGCGGTGTATCCCTCGTAGTAGTGCAGGTATACCACATCCCGGTATTTCTCCGGCAGGGCCTGCACCGCCTCCAGCACCTCCCGGTGGTCCGGGGGCAGGGGGGCGGGCTGGTCTCCCAGGACCTCCAGGGGCACCGTGGGCGCGCGGCGAAAGCGGCGCAGCAGATCCCGGCAGGCGTTCACCGTCACCCGGATGAACCACGCCTTCTCATGCTCCGGCCCCCGAAAACTGCCCGGCCGCAGGGCGTACTTCAAGAACACCGTCTGGAAGATATCCTCGGTGTCGGCGTGGTTTTTCAAATGAACCGTGCAGATCCGCCACACGGTGTCGGCGTACTGCTCCACGGCCCGGTCCACCTCCGCTTCGCTGCGCATGGCAAGCCCCCGTCTCTTAGTTTCTGCAGCCTCCCCGGCTGTGGCCCCAGTGGCCGCCGGTACCCAGATGATCGCATACGCCGTCACCGTCCGCGTCCACGTAGTTCCATCCCTGGCCGGTGCACCCGGTACCGGCACTGCCGGCACCGTGGTGCCCGCCTGCCGCCAGGGCGGCTGTTGCGCACAGCCCCAGAGCCAGCACCAGGGCGATGAATATGGCAAGACCTTTTTTCATAAAGCTTCCTCCTCGTTTTCAACGGGCATCCCGTGCCTCTTTACTTCAACACCGCTCCGGCAGGGGAAATCCATTCACGGGGAGAAAAAAATTATTCCTGGTGGTGAACTTTGCTGTCCATGAGGCCCTTGTCCACGCAGAAGAAGGTGAACTCTCCCGTGGCCAGGAGCCTCCCGCCCTCGCCCACGATGTCCACCGCGGTGAGCACCGTGGACTTGCCCCGGTGGCGCACGGTGGCAATGGCCCGGACGGTTCCCTCCGACTGGTTGCGCAGGAAGTGCAATGCGCTGGTTTGGGTGACATAATACCGTCCGTCGGTGTGGGCGGCGGCACCGGTGGCGTTATCCGCCAGGGTGTAGATGGCGCCGCCGTGTACCATGCCGTAGGGGTTGCAGCTCTCCGGCCGGATGGTCAGAGAGAACACCGCCCGGTCCGGCTCCACGGACTCCAGCTCCATATAGTTGTGCAGCATGAAAGCGTTGCGCTCCAAGCGGCTGCGGGTCTTTTCTTCCAGTTCGTTCATATGAATCCTCCATGGTTGATATCCCGCTTAGTGTACCACGGCGCCGGTTTTTTTTCCACATTTTTTGCCTTTGGGGTTGACAAACGGGTTCTGCCGTATATACTGAACATATGAACAATCATTCAATCATTCAAACGAGGGAGGGCTGCCCATGGAGGACCGCTACAACGTGGAGTGCTGCGACTTTATCCACGCCCACGAGGACATCGTGGAGAAAGTCCGGCAGGTGATGCCGGGGGAGGACACCCTCTACGACCTGACGGAGCTGTTCCGGATCTTCGGGGACTCCACCCGGGTGCGGATTTTGTACGTGCTCTTTGAATCGGAGATGTGCGTGTGCGACATCGCGGCGCTGCTGGGCATGACCCAGTCCGCCATCTCCCACCAGCTGCGGGCCTTGAAGAGTGCCCGGCTGGTGAAGTCCCGCCGGGAGGGGAAGACGGTGTTCTACTCCCTGGCGGACGACCATGTGAAGGCCATCATCAACCAGGGGCTGGAGCATGTCAGCGAATAAGTTTTCCACAGAAATTTATTTTTAGGGGGAATCTCATCATGAAAAAGCGCTTCAATCTCACGGATCTGGACTGTGCCAACTGCGCCGCAAAAATGGAGACGGCTATCAAGAAGATCGACGGCGTCCACGACGCCACCGTCAGCTTCATGACCCAGAAGATGACCATTGACGCCGACGACGACCGCTTTGCCGAGATCATGAAAGAAGTGGTGGCGGTGTGCAAAAAGGTGGAGCCGGACTGCGTCATCAACCTGTAAGTGCATCCATTCCGGAGAAAGCGGCAAAGCCGCTTTTTTCGGCTCCAAATCCCCCGGTGGGGGAAAAATCCTGAAGTTTCCCTTTGGAAAAGGAGGCCGTTTTCATGGGCAATCTCTCCAAAAAACAAAAAAAGATGCTCCGGCGCATCCTGATCGCCGCGGCGCTGCTGGCGGTGCTGGCGCTGGCAGGACCCCGGCTCACCATCCCGCTGTGGCCCCTGTACCTGATCCCCTACGCCGTCATCGGCTGGGATGTTCTGTGGAAGGCCATCCGAAACATCGCCCACGGCCAGGTCTTTGACGAGAACTTTTTGATGGCTCTTGCCACCGTGGGCGCCTTCTTCACCACCGAGTATTCCGAGGCGGTGTTCGTCATGCTCTTCTACCAGGTGGGGGAGCTCTTTCAGGACTACGCCGTGGGCAAGTCCCGGGCGTCCATCGCCGCCCTCATGGACATCCGGCCGGATACCGCCAACCTGGAAAAGGCGGACGGCACCGTGGAAGAAGTGGACCCGGAGGACGTGGCGGTGGGGGACATCATCGTGGTGAAGCCCGGGGAGCGGATCCCCCTGGACGGGGACGTGGTGGAGGGCACCTCCACCCTGGACACCGCCGCCCTCACCGGCGAGTCCGTGCCCCGGGACGCCGGGGTGGGGGACAGCGTCCTCAGCGGCTGCGTCAACCAGGCGGGCCTGCTGCGGGTGCGGGTCACCAAGCCCTACGGGGAGTCCACCGTGGCCCGGGTGCTGGACCTGGTGGAAAACGCCAGTGAGAAAAAGTCCCGCTCCGAGCAGTTCATCACCCGCTTTGCCCGGTACTACACCCCCTGCGTGGTGCTCTCCGCCGCGGCCCTCTTTGCCGTGCCCTCCATTTTGCTGGCGGTGCTGCCGGGGGAGAGCCTTCCCGGCTTCCTGCTGGGCACCGATTGGTTAGGCTGGCTCCACCGGGCCCTCATCTTCCTGGTGATCTCCTGCCCCTGCGCCCTGGTGATCTCCGTGCCCCTGAGCTTTTTCGGCGGCATCGGCGGCGCCGGCAAGTGCGGCATCCTGGTAAAGGGCGGCAACTACCTGGAGGCCCTGGCCAAGGCGGAGACGGTGGTCTTTGACAAGACCGGGACGCTGACCCAGGGGACCTTCACCGTGGCGGCGGTGCATCCCGAGGCCGCCTTTACCCAGGATGCGCTGCTGGAATACGCGGCCCTGGCGGAGCAGTGGTCCGACCACCCCATCGCCCAGTCCCTGCGGGAGGCCTGCAAGGCCCCCCTGGACGCCGGGCGGGTCACCGACGTGGAGGAGCTGGCGGGCCTGGGGGTTAGGGCCCGCGTGGACGGCCGGGAAGTGGCCGTGGGCAACGCCCGGCTCATGGAGCGTCAGCGCGTCAACGCCCTGCCCTGTGAGCTGCCGGGCACCATCGTCCATGTGACGGTGGACGGATTTTACGCCGGGCACATCGTCATCTCCGACCTGCCCAAGGCCGACGCCAAGGACGCCATTGCCGCCCTGAAGGCCGCCGGGGTACGCCGCACCGTCATGCTCACCGGCGACGCCCGGGAGGTGGCCGCCGCCGTGGCGGCGCAGCTGGGGGTGGATGAGTTCCACGCGGAACTCCTGCCTGCCGACAAGGTGGCGCTGACGGAACAGCTCCTTGCCTCCACAGCCCCGGGCACCAAGCTGGCCTTCGTGGGAGACGGCATCAACGACGCCCCGGTCCTCACCCGGGCAGACATCGGCATCGCCATGGGCGCCATGGGCTCCGACGCCGCCATTGAAGCAGCGGACATCGTCCTCATGGACGACAAGCCCTCCAAGATCGCCCAGGCCATGGCCATCGCCCGCAAGACGGTGCGGATCGTCCGGGAGAACATCGTCTTTGCCCTGGGGGTCAAGGCCGCGGTGCTGATCCTGGGCGCTTTGGGCGACGCCACCATGTGGGCGGCGGTGTTTGCCGACGTGGGCGTGGCGGTCATCGCCATTTTGAACGCCATGCGGGCTTTGCGGGTACCCCAGACGGACGGGGAGAAACAAGCTTGAAAACCGCAAGGAGCGGAGACTACAGTCTCCGCTCCTTTTTTCATGCTGTTTTGGGCTTCCGGACGGGGGCGTAGCCATACTTCCTCCGGCCCCAGAGCAAAAAGCCCACAGAGACCGCCAATCCCAGGCATTCCGCCGCCGGAACCGCCAGCCAGATACCCGGCTTTCCCAAAAGCTGCGGCAGCACCAGCAGCATCCCCACCAGAAAGAGGAAGGTCCTGGCAAAGGAGATGAGGGCGGACACCAGCCCGTCGGAAAAGGCGGTGAAGAGGGAGGAGGCAAAGATGCTCACCCCCATCAGCAAAAAGGAGCCCGCGTAGAGTGGGAAGCCCTCCATGGTGATGGCGTAGACGGCGCTTTCTGCCTGGGTGAAGGCCTCCAGGCACAGCCCGATGCTCATGCGGGAGAGCACATAGGCCCCCAGGGAGCACACCGCCACGAAAATGAGGCAGCACCGGAAGATCCCCCGCAGCTGGGGGAGATCCTGGGCGCCGTACTTGTAGCTGACCACCGGAGCTACCCCCATGGAAAAGCCGAAGAACACCGCCGTCAGCACGAACTGGAAGTACATGACGATGGTGATGGCCGCCACGCCGTCCTCCCCCCAGTAGCGCAGAAAGAGGATGTTGAAAAGGAAGGTGGTGACGGCGTTGGCGATGTTGGTGACCATCTCCGAAGAGCCGTTGCCGCAGGTCTTTGCCAGCATAGGCCAGTCCGGCCGGAAGGGCACGAAATAGAGGGATCCCCGGCGATTGAGGAAAAAATACACCGTGCCCGCCACCGCCGGGATGCAGTAGCCGATGACGGTAGCCACGGCGGCCCCGGCGATGCCCATGTCCAGAGGGCCCATGAAGGTAATGTCCAGCACCACGTTGGCAAGGCCTCCGGCCACCGTCAGCCCCAGGCCCAGCCCGGGAAGGCCCGCCGTGACAAAGAGCACCTGGTAGGCCGTCTGCAAAAAGAAGGCCGGGGCGAACCACAGCAAAATCCGGGTGTAGGTGCGGCACAGGTCCATCTGGGCGGGACTGGTACCCAGCAGGCGCAAAATCTCATCCAGAAAGAGATTGCCCAATACCAGAAACACCGCGCCCACCACCGCCGATACCGCCACCACGCAGGAAAAATCCCGCCGGGCCTCCCGGTCCTTTCCCTCTCCCATCTTCCGGGCGATGACGGCGCTGCCCCCGGAGGCCAGCATGATCCCCAGGGCCATCTGCAGGCAGTTGAGGGGATAGGCCATGTTGACGGCGGAGAGGGCCAACGTCCCCACGTACCGGGAGATGAAGATGCCGTCCACAATGGTGTACAGGGACAAAAACACCATCATCACCATGTTGGGCAGGGCAAAGCGCAGCAGGGAGAGGGGCGTGAAGGCGCGGGAGAGGGCATTATCCATGCCGCACCTCCTGGGCAAAGGCGGCGGTAAAGGCCAGCTGCCCCGTCACCACCGCCTGGGCCGCCTGGGCGCCGATGGCCTCCAGGGCCCGGTCCTCCATGGCGTACAAATCCGCCAGCTGCTCCCGGGCGTAGGCGCGGCCCTCCGGGGTGAAGAAGATGCGCTTCTCCTTTTTGTCCCGGCCGGTGTCCAGGCGCACATAGCCCCGGCGCTCCAACTCCTTGACCACAGTGTGCACCGTCTGCTTGGGCAGCAGCCACCCTTCGGTGATCTCCTTTTGGGTGACGCCGTCCCGCAGGTCCAGGGCGTAGAGGGTCATCATGGTGTTGTAGCTCATGCCGTGGCATCGGGCCCATTCGCCGTACAACTCCGTCTGGCGGCAGATGCAGGTGCAGATGATCTCGTTTTGTTCTCTGGCAGTCATGGTCGTCTCCTTGTGTCACGTACTTAGTACGGATTGGGACTATATGATAGTACGAAACAGGACCATTGTCAAGGGGCGGCAGAATGTTCATGAAATCTCCATGATTTTCTGCCGCCCCCATGATACAATCCCTCTCCATCACACGTGGAATTTTCCCAAAAGGAGGGAGCGCCCATGCTGCCAAAGGGCATCACCGGATTTTATGACCGCACCCAGTCCCCGCCTCCCATGCTGGAGGAGAAACTGTTCGACCGCTTCTGCTACGCCCTGGCCCGGGCCCATGACGGCAGTGTCCTTTCCTTAGACCACGACACCACCGGAAAGAATTTTTACGCCGCCCACATGGAGCTCCGCCATACTCCCTGGGTGCTTCTGGTGAATGCCTACCACCCCTACGGGGCCTTTGCCTCATCCCTGGATGCCTGGCCCCCGGCGTTTGGGGACCCGCCGGTGGATCCCATCCCCTTCTGGCCGGAGCTGCAATGGATGAAACCGGCGCAGCTGGGGCAGGACTGGCATGATTGCGTCAGGGAGCTGGGGGAGGCGGAGATGGCGCAGATCCGCGATTGGAACCCCCGCACCGTGGGGGAGATCCTGTTCAACTTCTGGGATTAAAGCAAAGGAGACCTGAGATGAACCCCGACAAGACGCATCTTTACAAGGAGGAACGCCGCCAGCCGGTGCCGGAGGAGCCTGCTCCCCGCCGCAGGATATCCAAAACCGCGTCCTCCTCCAACAGCCGGCGGCGCGCAGACCACAAGCACGCCTACCGGAAGATTATCCTCCACTACGGCAGCAATGCCTTCTGCTGGGGGCGGCAGTGTCAGCTGTGCGGCAGGATCGACGATGCCTACAAGGCCTCCAGCTGGGGGACCGGGGAATTTCGGATCACCGCCCCCTGGGAGCGGGGCAGCTGGGAGGACTTTTGCCTTGGTGAGATCCACCAGCGGTATCCCGACGTTCCCATTCTGACCTTGCAGAACCGGCAGTGGAACCTATGGCCGTAAAAAGGACCACCAGGCCGTTGGCCTGGTGGTCCTTTGCACAATCGGGGTTCATATTGTGGAAAACAGAGCCCTTTTCACCGGATTTTCCGTTATGCAGGCGGTTTTGCCGCGGTTGTCCTCCACAACGGATCCTGTTTTGTGGAGGAAGCCTTACTCCAGGCCCTCCAGCTCCTCCTGCCACAATGCCGCCACCGCGTCCGACGGCATCCGCCGCGTCGGCGCAAAGTCCGCTCTGCTTCGTTTCCGCCTGCGGCGAAACCTC
>PPYF01612355.1_pt1 | contig 34716 bp, 28 predicted proteins | sample 1559871 | NCBI WGS metagenome assembly PPYF01 (sample SAMN08240021, study PRJNA423297) | Human gut metagenome, whole genome shotgun sequencing project.
AGGCAGGAGCCCGGTGCGTAAATCGCGCACGCCGGGATCTGTGCGGGGGGTATCCGGTAACGGGTATCCCTACCGCGACGCTTTATCAGACACTAACCTCTCACGTTGTAAGTCTTGCATTAGGGTTAATGCTATGAATGTCCATAAGAGTTATCAAACTATCACCCACTACCATTTTGATTGGTTGACCCCAGCTGGCGACTACCCCAAGTCTGCTATTATGGTAGTTGAATGCAAGGATGGCCGTTGGATGATAGTTCAGGAGTTTGGGGAAGATTACGGCTGCTTCGAAGGTGTGCTGAAGAATGAATGCGATCTTATCACTAAGCCTACTTTTTATCCCGACTTGCGAAGTGCAGCTATGTCCGGTTTTGGTATGATGAAGCAATTATACCCACTGTACGATGATAATCTCTTTAATGAATTCCTCTCAGAAATTCCGGAATAGGTATTTATATGGCCAATATCCTTATGCCCGATTGTCTTGTGAAGTTAAACAATCTCTTACAGGCTATTGAGAATGCACCCGTTGAGTGCGATGGTCATATATTAATGATAAGCAGTGCTCTAAATCATGCAGGCATTTCTCATCAACGAATGTGCGGGGTAGTTAAAAACCCCAAAACGTATTTTGAGTTATATCCACATTTCTGGATTGAGATAGGTGAATTCACTCTGGATTACCGACTCAGGATATGGGTTGAGTTATATTCAGGTGGAAAACTATCAGAGGGTGCCCCTCACGGCATATTTGATGCGCGTGGGCTTGAGTATCTTTACACTTCTGGAAGCATTTGCCCACCACCTGCCCTGGACTTTAATTTATTAAACTTAATCAGTGATGGTTATTACGAAAAAATTAACTTTACCGAGCTAACAACACTGGCACATTCTGTAGATATTAGTTTAATCAGTGATGTTAAGAATGTTACAAACACCGGGGTTGCAGAGTACAATGATAATTAATCAAAAAATATTAGAAGCTGATATTACAAATATAATCAATACATTTGAAAGGCTAATGGATGAAAGTAATAAAAGTATTATACCAGTAAAATCCAGACATGTTGATGGCTTGGCCTTGTTCGAAAACATGTATATACGTGCACGTAGCAAACATGCATCTTTGCTGGGTAAACCTGTTCTGGTTGTTTCATCAGTTTCTGTATTTATCACTAATCAAGGCTGCTTCAGTACACTTCTTTCTCACTTAAAAGCCCATTGTAAGAACAAGAGTTACCTGTTAAAAATTGAGAGCGTAATCTCTCAGGAACTCAGGAGATATCTTGCCAGTCAAATGTTCGTATTCATTGGAGAAGAATGGGAGTGCGGGTCTGGTTATTGGGTGCCTGAAGATGATCCAGTATACCCATCTTTAAATACACTACCTTATTGATAATAAATACTCTTTATAGGCTCTGAATAATGTCGACTATTCATCTCATTACAACATGCGCGAAAAAGAAAGCAGGACCTGTACATGACACTGTGTTTCCCTACCATACGACAGATACTGAGATTGCCTATCAGCAATGGAAAAGTCTTGTGCAGTCCCGATTCACTACATGTAATGATGATATTAAGGAAACGGAAAACATATACTGTAGTGCTCACTGGAGTACAGCTAAGTCTATTGCAAACTCTAATTCTCATATCTGTTTATGGGTTATTTCTGCAGGTCTGGGCCTACGACACAGTTCTGACCCCGCGATCCCTTATGATGCTACGTTTACAAAGATAGGAAGAAAGAGCGCCAGCATATGGGGTATGCTGACTTCTGACCCCATACTGCCTGGAAAAGTCCCTTCCCTTGCGGAACTGTTTAGTATGTACCGGCATGATATCTTTATCATTGCGGCCTCTCCCGTTTACCTGAACGCTGTTGAGGACGATCTCGTTAAAGGAGTGGCTTATCTTCCCTGTCCGATAAAGCAGCTTAAAATCGCTTCCAGCGCTGCCTACAATGGAAGATTAAGAGAATATGTGCGATGCGGCGGAACCAGAATGATGAAAGACCTTAATGCAAACATGACGACTCTAAACATTAAACATGCTGGCATGCTGATTCATGAGCTGGAGTAATGGCAGGTACACTTAGCCTTTGATGCAGCTGCAGAACGCTGGCTCTGACTGCCGGTGCCCACCCAGCAACGCATTATTTCATTTGTACTGTTGAGATATTGCCTCGATTACCCCGCCTTACTGTCATGCGCTAGTTCTACGATTTCTTTGCCCGGACATGTCCGGGAGCCGATTATCCATGGTGGTTGTTCCTGCCCTGCCTGAATAACCGGCTTTAATTCTCTGTTCATCGCCCACAAAAAAAACTTATATTTAACATTTTAATTCATTCCTTCATGTTAAGTACTGACAATATTTCATAATGACAGATGCTACTGTTTGGTCAGTCATCCCCTCACTGTAATTCGTTGACACCAGATTTTCGCACCCAGGTGGAAAACGGTGTGATTCATCATCAATGATAATAAACTTGTTGACCCCCATATGTCTGGCATGTAAAAGGCACTCTCTGTACCGAACATATTCGGTATCCTTTACTTCCTGAAGTGAAGGTGTAACACCTATTATTCTGTGTCTGAATGCTACCGGAAAAAGGTATTTAAGCCCTTCTAAAGTCATTGTTTCCCTCCAACTGCTGGACACGACTATATGTAATTCTGGACATTGTTTTAAAATTTTTTCCAGTAGAGGCATTCTTTCAAATGTCTCATTCATCCTTCGATGGAGGACTCCATCAAAATCAAGATAAAGCAGGACAGTACCACCTGAACAATTGCAAGATGCTAGTTGAGGTGATCCTGTAAACTCTGGTGGGTTAATATTTTTAGAACGTCTTTTAACTATACTGTCATATAGCATAGCACTAAAGATGATAATAACAACAGCTGTTGCAAACATCACCCCACCAGCAGAAAGTGAAAACAATGCCCCTGCCATTTTCACCCCCTTTTTACATCATTCTTAACTTTAAGTTTAGCAAACCCATCAAACTCTTTATTTTTCAGTTTAAACTCATCATCTATAACATTCAGCTCACCCAACGAAGCGAACGGTGATAGAGATAATTTAATATCTTTTATTACGTCCGTATTATTTACCACTTCATTTATTCCTTTCATGGATTTGTCCAACCAAAAATGGCTGTCTGATATAAGTGAAAGAATATACTGAACATCATCCTCTTTTTCGCACACAATATTTCTGCCATCAAACTGGACAGTGTCTTGATTTAAGTAAACAGCAAGGAACTGCAACTGAGCATTGCTTAAAGATAAGTTTTTGTAAACTTCTTTTAGGCCGCCGGTGTACTCTGAATTCGCAATATGAAAAGCCTTAAACACCTCATCATACTTATGCTGAAGCCTTTTCTTTGACTTAAGACTTTTAAATAGCAGATAAGATAAGATAACAATCACAATCATCATGCCGTTAAAAGCAATGTTATGTTCGAACATAGAAACCGCCATAAATATTTAATGTTTAGTGAAATTTACATCGTTCAAATGTAAAATTCATTTATTATTAACCTCATTATCTCCATGCCCACTGGGTCACGTTTTACGAGGCATTTACTATATATCCCTGTTTTTGAAGTGCTGCTGATACCGACACGATATGATATATAGAAAAACAATTCGTATGTTAGGAAATTCTTTAATTATTATATCTTCATTCAACCACTTACGAGGTTCTCGTGTATTCGGTTTCTGTCGATGGTCAAAGCGCCCCTTTCTGTATATAACTAACTCAGCACCCCCTGTTTTCGGGTTAACCAGTATGCTTCTATAATAGCTATCACATGATAAGTATCCTTCATCATTAATAATCACTTTGCCGCTTTCAGTTTTGCACATGTATGGCATAAGTATTTCCAGACCTATACACAAGTCTTCATAAGTGTTTTTGCTCACTGAATTGCGAATACCTATCTCCAATGGTTTCCCAGGCTCTCCTTTTTTGAGATGCAGCGAAAATGACCTGACATAAAAGTAAAGTAAATTCTTACAAAAATCAGGATAAGGAGGATTTGTCAGAAGTTCAAGATCTGGACGAAATTTGTCATTCCTCATATAGATGAATTTTTTTTCCTGCGGGCAGTAATAACTATTGTCATACTTGATACCCCTTGATAATTCGGGTCTGTTATAAAGCACTTCCCTGCTATATTCATCGTTCTTTGCACATGATACATAAGCAGATAAATGTTCCAAACTAGGGAGGAATATACCATAATCCTTTGTCTTATCGTCATCAATAACGCCACCCCATTTAGCTATCAGGTTTCTTTCATACTGTTCTTTGAGCGCATTTGTTTTTTGTATATTTAGAAATAACGTTTCAAGAATCATGCTTTTTTCGGTAATTATCTTTATAGACAGTGCTCTACGTCTTGCGCTTTCTTCCTTCGCCCTCTCAGCTTCACGTCGCCAGTACTCAATGCATGTTTTTTTTGTTTTCTCTTCTTTATTTATACAATCCTGCAATGATATATAAAAATTTTCTTGGACATGATGTACATTGGTGTTCATTTTCAGGTAACCTTTTATAAAGTTAAGTAAGTATACAAAAGATACTATAGCTAGTGTTTCTTTGACGCATTTCCATTTACGTACTCGTATGACGCTAAACACTAACAACGTCAGCAAAAACGACGCCACCAACGAAAACTGTCAAGAAAGCCTCCGACATACATACTCCTAGAATTTTGCCAATGAATTAAACACTCCGCTTATATTTCTATGTAAGGGAGGGCTATGTTTAGTTCCCTTTTGCCTTATCAATTGCCTGTTGCAAGCGATAAAAATCAGGCGCACCGGGCATAATGGTTGTGGTTTTGTTTTGCGGGTTCTTCATGTTCATAACAATAAACACTGGCGTGCCGCTATAATTGAGTTTATCCGCCAGCATCATATTTGCATCAAGAACATTCTGAAGCTGATCGCGCATTTCGACAGTAAGCAAGAAGTTACCTTGCTGATCCAGTATTTCTTTATATCCTAAACCATTGACCAGGGCCGCCAGATTAGAAGGTGTATAGTCCTTCCTGTCCTTCATTGCCCTACCCGCTTCACTCATGAGCTTATTATGGAACTCGTAGTATTTTTCCTGCCCGTACTTATTAAAGATGTAGAGACCAATTTTTGCCCCCATCCCGGAGATAGGTGTGCGGTCAGCAAAAATGGTGAAGTCTTTAAAGAAAGTCCGAACATTTTTATTTTCTGCAATCGCCTTTTCAAGCACGGGACTGGACTGCTGACAGAAATGACACATGTAATCGAAAAATTCAATAACAGCTACATCTGCGTTATCTGGGCCGTAGTTTGGCGTGAATTTTGTTTCAAGCAATACGTCTTTTGTATTCACAACGTCTGAGGTTTTTTCACCATCTCGGTTGGCTTCAAGGCGCTTACCAGCTTCCACCAGGTTCTCTGGATGTTCGATCAAATACTGTGCCGCAGTTTTTCCAATAAGTTCCTTGTCCTGCTCAGTCAGGACTAAACCGGCTGGCTTATTTACCTGGTTCGCTGTTTGAGCTAATGCATTGAATCTATTTGCCAGTTCGATTTGCTGTTTTTTGACAGACTCATTAGCCGAGTCATTTGAGTTCATAATATTACTGCCATTCCCCCAAATTACCGAACCAGCAACAAAACCACCTACTACCAAGGCGATGTGAATCAGAGTTTGTTTTTTAGTGCTTTGTTTATTTTCCATGATTTATCTCTGAGTTATTTTATTTTAAACAGGCGTATCTGATGGTTCTGAGAGCCATTTTACTTACTGGATTTACGGCTATTGCTGTCTAGTTCATCCACTGCATCCTGAATAGCCTTCTGGATATCGACATTACCGGCCGTCATGACAACATTATTGACAGACCCCCTGATATCCTGAGCATCATCCAGAATACTGGATATACCGTCAGCAATCGGGCCATTCTTCAGTGAAGTGTAATGCTCGTTCACCCATGTCGATTGTATAAAGTTATTCCTGGAGATTGACGATGGAAACTCCGCATCCGGAACCGAAATATTTTCAAGGCTATCTTTTGTTTGTGTATAGGCAAAGATGCCTCCAATGATACCCACGTATACCACTGTTCTGATTAATCCCATGAGAGACTCCGTTTTATGCGCTGTAGATGACCACAGGACTTAATTCCCTGCTCATTTGCACGGGTGATGATTTATCAGGATGCCCGGCAGCTGGAGTGGTTGATTTCAGGTCAGTCTGGACCTTACGGCCGTGCGAGTACACATCATCAAATACACGGTTCATTGAGCTCTTCCGCGTTGAAACTTTGTCATCGAGAAGCATGATCGGCTTTTGCGAGCCGTCGACATCGACGAAAGTAACTTTGCACGCAACTGGCCCGCAAACGCTGGATTGGGCGGCAAATGAAACAACCACTACCGCTGCCACTGCAATTAATTTCTTCATTGTTGCTCCCGGAGAGTTATTTTTTCTGATTGGCCGTTTTCAGGCTGTTCAGCATCTGGTCAGGGTCACGTAACCCCGCAAATACCATCGGCTCACCTTTCAGGCTTAAACCGCTAGGCGTGCCTGAGAGTTTGAACATGTTCCCTGCATTAAATTGGCTCTGAATGGAGTCCATGCAGGCCTTTGTCGGTTGCTTTTCAGGTAAACCATCCCCTTTCATTGCTCTGGTTAAAGCTGCAGGTTTGTCATCTGCACACCAGACAGATGCCATGTTTCGGGCTATCATGGAGTTCATCCCGGCACGTGGGTATGCGATGAATTTAATAGTGATGCCTTTATCCAGATAGGATTGCAGGTCGCTATGTAGTTTCTGGCAAAAGCCACAGGTGATATCAGTAAAAACACCGATGACATATTTCTCATCTGGTGCTTTGTAGGTGATAGTATCGAGCTTCTCAATATAGGATCGCATCCCTTTACTGATAAACTCGTCCGTGGTGTTTTCCACTTCTGTCCCTTTCACTTTGAATAAATTTCCGGTGAAGATGTATTCACCGTCAGACGTGACGTAACTCGTCCCTTCTTTTGAAAAGACTGAGTAAATACCACTTACCGGAGATTTCTCTGCAGAGACGGGGTTGATACCAACGGCTTCAATTTTGTCCTTTAATTCTGCAGGTAAATCAACATCAGCATAGGCCGATGGAGTTAACAATATCAGAGCAACTGCAATGGGTTTAATCATGTCCTACCTCCTTAAATACTGTATCAAACAAAAAAAATATTTTTCCGACCAGGAGGCATTTACCCCCGGTATAGGAAAAAAATTTTTTTGTTGTCGTGTAACCTGTAAAAGTTACTTTTGAGGAGCGGGTTAATGACTAGATTATTTTTTGGAGCGGTGCTGTTCGCCACTTTAACCGTCAATGCAAATGCAGCATTCAATCCCCCACCGGATCGACCTAAGCCCCAAAATGTACCCGAAACGGTTAAAAACGAATGTTTAACTGACGCCGCGCGTTTCTTCGGGATTGACCGTGACCTTGTCTTTACTCTTTTTGATAACGAAGGTGGAAAGATTGGCTCTTTCGTCCTTAACACCAATGGCACATGGGATATTGGCCCAATGCAGATTAACTCATCAAATCTGGCTGAGGTGAAATCCCACTTCCCCGCAATTACCTGGCGTGAGCTCGCTTATGACGCCTGTGCTTCTTTTTGGGTTGGGACATGGTGGCTGCACCGGAAAATTATTGACCGTAAAGGGAACGTGTTTGAAGGTATTGCTGACTACAACAGTAAAACGCCTCGCGTAAGAGCCAACTATATTTTCAAATTTATGGAACGTTATAACCGGCGTCTGCAGCGTAACGGCAAAATGATGCAGCTCAATGCATGGACCGGTCTTGATCGTGTAAAGCAGAATCCTCCCGAGGTAACAGGTAAGCTCGCTAACAACTCTCATCAGCAATCCTGGCAATCCTATAGATAAAAGTAACTTTTACTGCACCTTCGCTGGTTGCCCTGGTGAGGGTCCAACTTTTGGTGTCCAGTTCACAAGTCGGCGAGCGTTTATGAGTAACTTGCTAAACCAGAGGGAAGACCTCCCTGCCTCACCTGCATACGCTGATGGTCCGGCAGGGAATATCAGGAATAGATTAGAGGCAGATATCCGACTGATTATCATCCCTCAGGCATGTCATAGTCACCCGGCATTGCGGTCGATACCGCATTAGACAGCTGGCAGACCTGGCGCTTATCAGCGCCATTCAGTGGTTAAGTACTCTTCCATATATGACATCGCACGCGGGTTGCTGTTGCTCACCGGCACATCCAGCCTTCCCAGTGCCCGGGACAGCGTGGAAAAGTAAGGTTGCTTCTCCCATAATGCACGCTCGCCGATGACATAAATGCGTTGTTTCGCCCTGCTTACCGCGACGTTCAGAAGATTGGGTTTTTCCGCCGCCCAGGCTTTCGCCCCCTGACTTTTTATGTTGCCTCCCAGCACGAGGATAACCACAGTAGCTTCCTTGCCCTGTGTTTTATGTACGGTCCCCGTTCTGTCCATCCTGAATCCCAGCCTCTTTGCGATCCGGTTAAGCTGCTTAGCGCAGTCCTTGAATGGCGAGATCAGAAACACGTCGTCAGGTGTCAGTGAATACTGGTGACGCAACGCCAAAAGTAACTTTTCCACTGCCGCCCCTTCCTCCACTACCCAGTTTCCCTCGCATGTCCTCCCTTTCACATCCAGCCATCCGCTTTCAGGGAAATCCACCAGGCCCGGCTTTTTCCCGTGGACCATGAGCCCGTCATAGGCAATATGGTTACTGATACTGAACATTGGGTCATCACAGCGCCGGTGAACCCGTAACGGACAGCCCACCCAAATCTGTTCTGACTCCGGGTCGGGTAGATAGGTGCCAACGTCCATCGTCTGGTCTGCCAGTATCTGTGCTGAGACTTTTCCGGGCCACCAGCAGGACGGGATCTTATAATGTTTTCCCAGCGCCCCCTCTACAGTGGACGGAATACCGCTGACCGGCTCCAGTTGTTTTGGGTCACCTACCAGAACCGTGCGTTTTGCTCTCCAGATAGCCCCAATCGCATGCTGAGGTTGTGCCTGTCCGGCTTCATCAATCAGCAACCAGCCTATCGCTTCCTGACCTGTATCCCTGAACATCCGGGGCATGGACGCAAAGGTGCTTGATATAACCGGGACGACCAGAGATAAGGAGTCGAGAGCCAGACCCGCCTGTTTTTCGGTCAGTTTTCGCCCTTTTAACCAGTCCATTGCAAGCCCTATATTAGCGGCCATTTTTACAGGATTATTTTCAATAAACGCCCGGTGAACGTCTAATGCTGCGATAAACACATCTTCCCTCGCCTTTCTCCAGCGCTCATGAAGCCATGGTGCTGACAACTCCCTTCGTTCATCTGTTGCAGTCCGCTCCGGCCAGGAGGCTCCCAGATCGGATATAGCCTGCTTCAGCAAGGTATTATTCTGTTCCTGCTCTTTACAGACCGCCTGACCGTTGCTGATCACCTGAGTGAGCTCACGCTCAAGGCTCCTGAGTTCATTGTCTGCATTATGTTTTTCTGATTGCGCCAGCTGCAGTTCCTGCCGTTGCTGAGTCAACGTCGCCCGCAAAGAATCTGATTCGTCTGTCAGCCGTTGATAACGATCCCACCATGCCTTCGATATCCTCCCCAGCGAAAAGAGATTAGCCAGAAGGCCGGGTTTATTTTTTTCATGCTGGTGGATGCGCTGATCGAGTTCGTCCCGATCTCCACTGGACAGGGTCAGGGTCATTTCCATAGCGGCGAGTCTGTCAGAGAGCGTCTGTAGCGCGTTCCGGCATTCCTCAATCTGAAGCGTTGCGGTTTGCTTCCTTTCTTCCCACACTCTTCGTTGTTCTTCGAGCCACTCAATTTTATGCGTTAGCCCTGAACTGGTGACCAGTTGCTGACGCTCGGCTTCCTCCACCGCCTGTGCCTGTTCAAAACGTGTGACAGCCTCAGTCCAGGTCAGTGCAGGCTCTCTGACTTTCCGGGGCGGTCGCAGTAAATTCAGATGGTATTTCAGCCCCTCCCCACGTTCGGGTGAAAACTTCTCCGGAGGTGCTTCATCGCCTTTTTCACTTTTCTGCAGATTTCCCCACCACAGTGTGTTAACGAACTGCTCTCTGTTACTTTTATTGCCCAGTCTTGCCGCCAGAAGTCCCCAGGCAGGCCTGTTAAGTATTACGGTAGCCAGCCCGCCAAAGTAATCGCTGCGATCTGACACATCCTCCGGTACCGCTTCCATCCCGGGGAGCTCAAGTGAGATATTCTCCACGGCTCCGTTATTGGACGATGCAATCACGATGGCACTCCCCGCCAGGGACGGGTGAAGCGAATAATAGGGTATCAGCCTGTCATTGTATTTGAGGCTGTCTTTGGCTTTAAATGCAGAGTCTCCGAGTTTAACCAGTTTACTCGCCCGATCGGTGACGACTGCGGCCACCACATCACGCAGGAGTGTTGTCTTCCCCGTTCCCGGAGGACCATTTACAGCAAAAATACCCGGTTCAGTGTGATTTCTGGTCCAGATTTCATTGACGGCCAGCTGCTGGCTGAATGCCAGCGGGTACTTTGAAGGCCAGGAGCCAGCTGGTGGCTGTGTGGGCAACAGTTTCTCAAAAGCAAAATCCAGGCCTTCTTCAGTGCGTATATCGAGGCGCTGTTGGTTATCCCGGGTTATCGCCATGATAAAGTCTTTAAAACCGGCCCCACCCCCTCCTTGCCTCCACTCCGCGTCGAGCTTTCGCAGTTCCTGAATGAAAAAACTGTTAATGAGGTCATCGGGCACCGCTTCTTTCTTTTTATTGTCTTTCTTTGCACTGTCTTCCTGGATAACTTTCGCCTTCCTGGTCAGGGAACACTTAACCACACTGACGATCGTCGTATCCATGGCTTCTTCCGGGAAATACAGTTTTGCGATGACCAGTTTCTCAAGCGTCTTCAACCATCCTGTATCGGCCTTCTGTCCCTCCTCCTGTAATCGATAAGCCTCATTGTCCACCCACTGCATGAGATGAAGGGTCAGATTATCAAAATCGTAAAAACCGCTATCCACCAGCGGGAGGCTGTCGTTTGGTGCGGGCAGGTCGGACACATCGGAGCAAAGGGGAGCATGAAGAGCAAAAACGCCGCGATCATGCCTGAGTATCTGAGCCGCCGACCATGCTGACAGGGATAACATGAACGTGGCTGGCTGGGGGATGCCTTCTTCATTGAAACCAATATCAAAAAGCCTGCATTTCCCTGATTTACGTTCTTCAGGTACCGCTTCATGGGCACCGATTTTATCCTCCAGCATTTTGGAAATCTCGCTAAGATGATAAACCCCCGCCTGAGCGGAGTAGCGCCACACTTTGCCAGGCGCAATATCCTTACGGGTATGTTCCGGGTCATCCCAGGGAAGCATGGTTCCTGCGCCTACTTTGTAAACCGGGTTGAGTTTGTCGCGGGCATTTTCCTTATCAATATCCTGAGGGGTTAAGGCTTCAATGGCTCTCCAGAAGAGGAACACATTTTCGGTTTTTATTGATGATTCATTCACGTAAACCTCACTGGTCTGTCTGTTCCTGACGTCGTGACTCCCGTTGACACACTACGAAGACGGTCTGCTTACCCGGCCGGGAAAAGAAAACGTCATTCCCCTTAATTTACCGGGTAGAACTGCCGGGGTGCTGTTTCGATGGCTGAGAAAAAGTAACTTTCCGGGCCTGTGCAGCGCATAAACAACGACTGTTTTTCATAGCCGGTCAGCGATAACAACTGTGTATCAACGGATACACCATGGACTATGGCCTGTAAAGCCCCCTTTTAGAGTTGAGGCTGCATCCGGGGGTGATGAAAACAGGGGGTTGGAGGCTGGGTTAAATAGTTTATAATGTAATCAAATGAGAAGGAGCAGAGGGTTACACAATGATGTACGAACTGTTTGGTTTTGAACTTGCCGACTTTAGAGAGCTCTTCTATGTCTTTTGCCTGGGTGTGCTTGTCTACCGCTACTGCACTGTCGGGCACAAATACCCGCTTTTCAGTTGCCGTAAGAAAGAGCCTGATACGGCTGAAAGGGTTGAAACCGGGGAATCCCGTGAAACGGATTATGATAATGAGTTTCCTGGCTACAGACAATCAGATATCAATGACCCCCGTTCAACTGAATATTATTTTTTTGAACAAGAAATTAATGAAAGACATCACCACTAAAAAGCCCGCTTTATAGCGGGCTTTTTTCTTAGTGTTTTCGGTACTTGTCCAGGAAGGCTTTCGCATAATCCTTGCCTTCTGTGGTACCGAGCCTTTCCGGTAGGCTTGCGATAAACGCAGGGTAAGCGGCGGCCGCTTCTGGCCCATATCGTGGGTCGTCAGCTAATTTACTCTGGACAGTCCTCATTGCGGTGTCCTGCGCGTCCTGAAGACGGGTTAATTTCTCGTCCGTCATACCAGGGCTGTTGTCAGCTAAATTGAGCGCCTGTCGTAACTGCATATTATTGCTCATGTTGCCGATGAGCGTTTGACCGGATGAACCGTTTTCTAACTTCATAGAATCACCGACATAACGGTCTGAACCGGCTCCGGTTAACGTTTTTGCTACTGTACGGTTACCATCAAACACCTGTTCTCTGGCTGCCTGCCCTTTATCTAACAGATTCGGACTTCTGCTGTTGCTGTCGCGCATACCTCCACCCAGCTCATAATCAGCAGAGCCAGTCGGTACTCTGCTGGCCGTAGTGCCCGCCTTGCTGACCGCGTTTTTAACGACGTCCGAAAGTCCGTTTTCATAACCATTATTTTTACCATCCACGGCTAACCGAGCAACACGGTCTACATCGGATGGTGAATAATTATTACCTGAAATCTGGTTGAATGCAGAACGCCATGAATCAGCTTCTTTAAGACTGTTTTCTCTGGCCTCTCCGGTCTGATTGCGGGCAACTTCCGCGTGTAACGCCGACTGGCTTAAGGCGTCTTTCGCATCTTTTTCTTTATTCCCGGACGGGCGGAAACTCTCAGCACTTCTCGGCATATCATGCGATTGCATGTCCCTCATTGCTTGCTGAGTCGGGGCATTGATATCGCTGGTTTCAGGATCGCCAAGAGCTATGCTTTGAATTTTTGAAACTGCCTTGGGAATAGCTGCATCTGTATCTGCCGTTTGTTTCGCCTTGTTAATGGTCTCTGCTGTATTTCCCATTGGCAGCGAATCATCGACGGCTTTAAGGTTTTTAGTATCATTGTCTGTATGGACATTTCTGATATTAGCCCCGTAGGTATTAGCTACATTTCCTCTGGCTTCTTCTTCATTAAGTTTGTTAGCTGTCATGCCGCCAACTTGTGTTGTTGGTTGTGCTTGCGCAGCCTGCTCCCGCTGAGCGAGTCCACCAGTTACCGTCCCTTGCTGATTCGCAACATTACCAGAAACCTGTCCGGCAGTAGGCACTGCGGACGTGTCAGGTGCGATTTGCTGCTGTTCATGTCCGCTGGCATAGTTTCCACCGGAGCCCAGTGCGACAAACTGATCCAGTTTTTCCGTCGCGGGCGCAATCATACCGGCATTGGCCCCCATGATACTGACTGCATTTTTGAGCATCTGGGATGTTTTCTGGATATCGCCCAGATTATGTGCAACCGTCTCCCCTGCATCCATATGAGTCAGTTTCTCTGCTTCGTTAAACATCATTTTAACAAAGGCATCATTACCGTTTCTCTGGTCTCCCAGCGTGTTACTGCTGTTTAATGTCGCTTTCATCGCCTCCCATTTGCCAACTGTAGCTTCACGGGATAATCCCGAGGCCTGTGCCCAGTCACCTACAGATTGTGCGGTTGCTGGTTTACTCAGGGTGTCTGATAGTTTAGCCCCGTCGATGTTGAGGTTGCTACTCATTGAAAGCTGGGAAGCCTGCCCACCTGTCTTACTGAATGCATTACTCTCTTTATTAGTGACAGCCTGGGCATGTTGCTGCATCCTCTGGGCCATTTTCTGGTAGCTGTCAGAATCGGAGAAGTTATTCTCTATACCATTTGACGCTATCTTTGATATGTCCTTTGAAAAACCGCTTCCGGTTTTGGACATATTAGAGAGGCTATCCAGGAGACCTTTTTTTGCCCCGTCCGAAAGTTGAGAGTTGTTCTGTAAACGAGCGCTTAAATTTGCAACAAACGCCCCCATAACGTCCCCAAGCGCAGGCTTGCCCCCACCTTTACCCCCACCAAATTTCATTCCAAGATCACCATTCGCACCGAGTACAGCAGAGAAAACGTTTGATTTAAGAGCATCTGCTGATATTCCTACATCTTTAGAAATGTTACCGGTAAGCCCGGTCACGAAATCTTCCATAGCCCTCATACTTCCCTGGTTTGTCGTACCCGCAGTTTGTGTCCGACTGCCTTGCATTCCTCTGGTCCAGGTTTCATTAAATGCCTCACTGGAGCTGAGTGTCGATAATCGGTCGGTCCCTATCGAGTGCTGCCCTGCTGCGTTAACGGTATCACTTAACGATGACCCCAACCCAAGCGTTGGCATCATCCTGGTCGGAGAATCCAGAAGCCCGCCAGATGACATACCTCCACCGGTTGCAGTGGCTGCTGTGTGTGTCTGGTCACCAAAGGACTGTTTACCCGCATTACCCGCCGACCACACTTCTGGTGTGACATGACCAGTATTGGGCTCGCTTCGAAAAGCTGGTAGTCAGCCGCTATACCCAACGATTTACGATACTGCAACACACCTTTATCTATTTGGTTGAGGACAAATGCAGCAGTCGTGATATTGTGAGCCTGACCGGCACTTCCAAAAAGCGTGGTGGCTGCACCTCCGATAAAATCGGTTTGTTGGCCGCTATCCTCCTGCTGCGGTGCTACAAACTGATTCATCTGACCCAAATTACGCATAATTGACGCGCCCTGAGGCGAGTCGAATGCGGCTTTAACCGCCGCCCAGGCATCTGTACACGACGCATACTGCAAACCTGTAGATGTCACCATGGGGACGCTGGCCGTCTTCAGGCTGTTGGCCGTCATTGAATCCATCACGTTCATTACTGACGCAAGATCTGTGGCATAGATTTCATTCAACGCCACCCCTCTGAGTGGTGTATTGACCTCTGAGTCTTGGGTCGTTTTAATACAATCGCGTGCAATAGACTGGATGATTCTGCAGACATCAAAGGTGACAGGTTTTTCGCTCCCGCTCATCGTATTCGGGAAAGCCTGACAGAATCCACTGGATTCCCCACCCCACCATGAGAGGAAAAAATCAGCGCGATCCCGTTAAAAGCCGTATAAACAAAATCGATATCACCAATGGTATAAATAGTGTAATTACTCATATCAGCCACCATTCCCGCTATCGCCATAGGTCCGTTTTTTAACGTATGCCATATCCCAGTAAGCCAGGACCGTTTTTTCCTCAGTGTTCTGTATGGACTGAACCTCTGAAGCGCTGCGGATCTGGTTTCTGAAGGTTTGGTTTATTTTTTCTAGTTGGTCCTTAAACGATGCCATTGCCTCTGAAGGCAAAGTCATATTCGTCATTTTATTCTGCACACTACTCAGCAACTCTATTGTGAAGTTTTTGGCCGCGATCGTACTGATATCATTGATGTATTGAACCCCCTCAGCAGCTGACAAGGTCTGAAGAGTCGGAATGATGTTATTAACACCTAACATACTGATAAGTTTACGTTGGTCTTGCGTCAACTCAGTGTCATTCCTGACAGCCCGCTGAATTTCGAGTAATGTTTCAATAATGGTTTCAGAAAGACCTTTAAATTGTATAGAGTCCTGACGCATTTCAAGACACTGTGCTTTTCTGTTACTACGTAAATCAGGTGTTGGGTTACAAACATTTAATTTAACGTTGCCGGATCCTGTCCCCTTTATGAAATCAGCGGCTTTCATCGTAGGTGGGATCGGTGTTATCGCTGAATTTTCTCCATTACTATCCCAGCTGACGATAAGTGTTCCTGTAAGCGACATTATTTGTTCTGCAAGTTTGAAACCTGTTAATTCAGTCACGCCCCCCACATTCATATTGCCGTTATCAATGCTCATGAATCCCTGGTAAACAATATTCCCTGCATATTTCTCTTTAAAGGCATCAGGATCTTTTGCATAGTTCTTTTTGTTGACTTCACTGGCAGGCTGACTCATGGTGCTACCAAAATCTGGGAATATACCTGATACCATGGAGTCAACAGCGCCACCGCCGAGCCCTATTTTCTCAGTAAACTCCTGAGGTGTACCCAGCCCGTTTTGCAAAAACTCATAGGTTGCGTTACAGCTGTCTTTGGCAAATTTGTTCAGTGCTGCGAGCTTGTCCTGAATGTTGGCAATGATTGCTGCGCAGTCGGCACAGATTGCCGATACTGCCGTGTTAAAAGCATATACCGCTGACCCCTGCGCAATACCGCGTCCAATCTGCACAAGCTGATCACCATTGATCATGCTGAAACTGCCGAGGAAAATATCGATGCCGTTACACCCGACGCTGGCTTTCGGGAAACTGACATTGACGAGGTTGGTATTCACCTGAGGCTGGCGGTATGAGAAACTCCCCCCAACAGCTCCGACACGTGATGCCGTTCTTACGGAAGCGGGATCTGTTGAAGCCACCATGCCTTTAAATATGCCCTCCATGACGTTAGCAGCATGGACCTGCTGCATGGAGAACACACCAAAGAACATGGCCGATAAAAGTAACTTTTTCATGAAAGTTACTTTTGGAAAATCAGTAGCCACTTAAGCCCCCTTCATTTTCTGAAATACCGGTATTAACCCGATCGGTTGTTGGCATGTCGTACCCGCTAAGTTTTTCATCCATTATGTGCTGAAGCAGATAAGGATCCTGTTCATAGCGCTCTTTGTTCACGGTCAGAACATCTCTGTCGCCAATGGCATATTGTTTCTTAATATCGAGCGTGTTCTGGAATGTCGCTTCGTCGAGAAGGTTCATACCTCTGGCCGCAAGAATAATCGTATTTTTCAGTTCGTCAGCGGACACCAGACCGGTACTGACTCGTGTAGCCTGAGAACCATCATTGGACATGAGATAAATAGTGGGAACTTCTGTGATGGCGTATTGCTTGATCATATCCATCGTTGCCCGTCCATAACGGGGAAATAAACCATTGTGAAGAGGTCGCCCGTCTATACTCACCGGCATAATGTCAATGTGATAATAGTTCTGCATGAAATTCAGTATCTGGCTTTGCTCGTGACAGTACGCACAGGTACTCTGGAAAAAGAAAAACAATCCACCTTTCTGAAAGATGGAGGTAAGTGCTTTTTGCTGATTTTCCTCAAGTCCTGCACGGTGTGCATTTAACGCGACAGTTTCGGTTGGCTGTCGTCGTTTTTCTGACATCATCGGGTTATTAAGGAAATAGTCGCGGGTCCGGTCAGAGAAACGGGTGGCAATATCCAGCATTAAACGTTGCGCAGTATAATAGCGGGACAGGTTTTCGTTGGTCGGGTTATCCATTGCCGCATAACGAAGATTCAGCAGATTTTCTTTTAGCCAGCGTGAATCGAGCTTAAGCTCTTCTTTTTTGTCCTGAGACGGCGACCCCGTTAATGGCTGTTGTGGTTGTTCTTCTTCATCTTTTACCGGTTCTTTATCGTTATACCAGAAGAAACCTTTTTTCAGGGATTGTCCCGAAACAAAAGGTGTGTTCTCAACTTTCTGCGTATCCGCCAGGCTCATAGTGGAAAGCACCAGCAACGAACTAATGGCGGCTTTCAGGATAAAAGTTTTGGTGTTCTGCATATGCTACCCCTCGATGGTTAGCATTATCATCCCATAAAAAAAAATCCGTTTTCTTCTATAAGGAAGATGTTCTGTACGAAATCTGGATTTTTTCTTGAGGGGTGTTGGGATTCAATGTCGCCGGATCATGAATCATCGGGAAAGCCAGAAATGAGTAACTCTAGGTAACGGGTTTACCTGTAACATGACTATTCAGTAAAACCACCACGGTTATACGCTGAATGATTAAGCCTGTGAATTTACGGAATGTTAAACAATAAACGGGAGGATAGATTCCTGACACACGAACACGTTGACCTTCAGTTGGTTAAAAAGGTCAACACCAGAAAGTAAAAGATAATGAGGAAGATATAACATGACCCCGTTCAGGGACGCCAGGTATTACCCGGCGATTTAAATCTGGACACGGTTTCTTCTGCCTGCATCAGGAGTGCCAGCTGATGCGAAAGATTACATTTTCTGGCAGTGAGTATTTTCTCAACTCTCGCCTTACGGTCAGGGTTTTTTATCATCCGGAGAAAACGGGATGGGCCCGAAAGATATTCGGCCAGACGAATGCTGACAGCATCTGGACTGGCTGAAAACATGGCGTCCAGCTCTTTATCAAACCTGATTTTTCCGGATGGACAGGTAGTCCTTTTTAACGGTGCAAGTTCCTGAACAAGTTGCAGGATATAAGCAGGAAAATGGTTTTTAAGGTCGCCAGTTTTTAACTCTGTATGAATGACAGGCAGGAATAAATAAGAGGCACAACGGACATGAAGGTCAGGAGAAATCGCACGCAGGCGATTATGGATGCTGTCGGAAAGATGAAAAAAACCCTGCTCATCTGACGGTGTCGTTATTCCCGTCGATGCAAACGCGATATGGCAGATGGTGCTTGCCGTGTGTAAAAGCTGATTTTCCATGTAATCTTAATTACTTTTTATTCAAAGGGAATTACGGACTGAGAATAACGCATAATAGCAACTTTGCATTTTTTTGCGCTACATGTCGGGCAGGAATCATACCTGTCCGGCGCATGTATGAAGGGCTTTTTACATACCAGGCAATAGTCTTTATAGTCAGCTTCCGACATCCCGTTGAGAACTTCGACAATCCTGTTGACCTTGAGCGGGTAGTATTCCGGCGTATAGCCCGTGTTAATTAACAAATCAACAAGTGCATTAAAATCCATTTCTCTGGTTGATTCTGTAGGATTTTGAGGGTCATATCCAAAAATATGAATAGCATTGTTTACAACGACATTTGACAGCAACATGGCGGATTTTTCACCGAGCCATTTACCTACCCCTTTTCTTGTATTTATCCCTTTGGGGTACTCCAGGCTGTCGGCAACTTTACGACCATACAAATGTGTTATGGTATATTTATTGGCATCAAATTCTATTAACTTTATGGCACTTGCCAGACTATTTAGCTGGCTTACCTCGCTCTTTTTAAAGCCCATTATCCGCATTCTCCTTAACGTGTACCTGGTCCGGTTCTGTCGACCGGCAGGAAAAACCACTTCATGTTTTCAGAAAAGTTACTTTTCAGCGAAGCACGCTCGGATCCTGTTATTCACCAACATGAATGAACCGTAATCAGGTTACCATATCAATGAGTCAAGCCAGTTAACTCATATAGCATCCAGAAACCGCTAAAATAACTTTAGCTTCTCATATGAATCTTTAAGAGCAAATTCTACCCGTAAGTTTTCCATATTTTCCCTTGGAATGAAACCCTCCAGAACATCAGCCATAATCTCGTAACCCCATGCATATACTTTGTGATCACGTCGTCCGGTATCATAGGTTATAAACCGGGGGAAAAGAACCACATTTGTCACCTCCACAAAGGCGGACATCTCTGTATCGAGGAGCATCTGAAAAGCGTCATTAGACAGGGCCAAATAAGCCCTGACATAAGCCGGTTTAAATCTGGCCAGATTCCATAGATTGACCAGGAAATTCATCTGTATAGAGACGATATTTTTCCTGAATAACTCAAGGTCGATGGGTTTATAAACATACTGCTTCCCGCTCAATAATTCGCATGGCTCATTTGGTTTCATCTCGGTACTGTCAAAAGGTCTGCCGTACGTTTCAAACTTCAGTAACTGAGAGTCATCCAGAATTAATTTTATTAACTCACCCCATAAAACAGGTTTCCCGTTGACACGGGGAACTAGCAGGCTACCTGGCCTGGCTTCTGACAGGGCAATTCTATTTAGACGCGCATCAGTGGCGGGATGGAAAAAACGCTCCAGCAGGTTGTCCGGTATATAGCGGTAGTCCGACGCGAGATCACGAGGCAACACACTGAGTAGTTTTTTCTGACTACGTATCAACTGCAACTCCGAGCGCAGAAACGCCTTAATGACCGTGTCAGTCTGTACGTTGGGTTGTACGTCCATACGCTCTCCAGGATACTTTTAAATCGCGCTACTTAGGTTACTGAAAGAGGTTTTATTATATCATAGCAATCCGAGGGAGTGTAGAAAAGGGTTAATCACAAATAGTATAAAGCCCTATCTTCGTTTTAGTTCCTTGTGCAAGAACTTCCGAATTTTCACCAATATCATTAGGCACTTTTTTGAAAAAACCGTCGATAAGCGACATCTTTCATTGGTAACTTTTTTGAAAATAGGTACCAATGGGGAAAAATCTTCATTTGTAACTTTTCCCGGAATAGTGACCAATGGACAACAGATTTTCATGCTCCATCATTTGTAACTATTACGCAAAAAGTTACTTATGTATAAGGGTAACTATTACTGGTTCGCAAAAAAGTTACTTTTCCATCTCCATGGTTGCAAGGAGTGGTTTTACGGGAGGTGGAACGCACACTTTGTTGGGCCTCAGGCAGAGGTTGCTGGTCATGCTCACAAGAAAGTTACTTTTTTGCCGACGACATGTGCACAAAAAAAATTTTAAAAAAAAATGCAAACACCCTTGTTAGTTCAGAAAAATCTTTTGGGATTCCTGTAGTCTGTGAGAATGGAGGAGTTGATATGAACCCGATAATTACGGCACATCAGGAAATAGTTATCGAAAACTCGGTTCGCTATATCGAGTTACTGAAATCAGAAGCGACAAAAATTCTGGATGAATACTGGGAGACCTGGAAGGCACGAAACCAACTGATATCCCAGACCACGTATGCAAACGGGGGGAAATTCATGCCCGGTCGATTCGCACCGGTGTTTAAAAAGGTCGGCTCATCGCAAAAGCTGACAATTGTATGGAAAGATTTTTCGCCCAGGTTCAAAAACAAAATTGAACATCATGGCGTGGTTGTTAAACCTAAACTCGGAGGATACAGCGTTAGTTGTTTTAAAAATGCCCTGGACTGGGAACTGGAGATGATCCTGGAAACAGAAAACAAAATTAAACCGATCCGTGAACTACTCGCGGAATACCATCAACGAAAACTGGCCGACATCAAAAGACTGGAAAAACTGAAGAGGTTAATATAATGGCTGACAACGCATCCCAAAAAACTGAACCGCGCAATCAACGTAACGCTGGCAATAACCGCCCGTTAGGGATGGTCATTTCAAAATTAAAGCCACTTTCAAGTGAGTTCTATACGCACTTTCATGAAAAAAACAGAGCCTGCCTGCGCCAGTTTAACGCCATTTCCAATGCAATTTATAATATTTTCCGGCTTGTAGAAGGTGACCAGGCTACAAGCACTAAAGTTCAGAAATGGCTCTCCGGTGTTTACGATGAACTGTCGGGTAATGTAAATACCTTCAAAGAGCAGATTGACAAAAATGTCGCCAGACTGCCTCTGGATGATTCATCATTCGAAGGGTTTGACTATGGTGAATTTGAAATTCGCTGGAACCACCCAATGACCTATAAATTGCTGGATATTATCCAGACCATCAACGTCCTGACACGTCAGGCACATCAGTTGTGGTTATACGGTCAGATATCACAACAGGTTCATGACCGAATTATCCTGCAACTCCTGAGCTCACTGCGGGTTGCGATGGACAACATCACTAAAATACTGAACGCTGAAAACCGCGTGAATGGAAAATACGACGCATTGCCATTCATCCAGAGCATTAAGCGGTTTAAATCGGTTGAACTTTATATTGCCAGTCTCGAAACTAAAGCCCCTGTTCAGTCCGGCCACAGTAACAGTTCTGCTGATGCTGGCAGTGAGCCGACATTAAAACCAGAAGAAGCAGCTGGCTCCGGTAAACCATCTGACAAAACACAGCCTTCTGCCACTCCTGTTTCGGTACAATAACTCACAGGTTGATATGAGTATTATATCCAGGCTTTTTTTAAAAATTAGGGTCGCCCTCTTCGGAGGGCCTGACCACGATATTATTTTTGATACAGATGATGAGTACGATATCCCGCACACGCCTAACAAGGATGTGCAAAGCTATCTTGATTATCCAAGCAAGCCTGCGGGTATAACACTCTTTTCAGAGCGTGAGATTCTATCTGTACATGCTAACCGGTTACAGGAAATTAATATGTATATCGGTTTGCCAAATTCAGACCTGAGTGAGGAGGCATATACCTTCACTAATCTGGTCATTAAACCATTGTATGAATATACACGTTGGATACATCTTTTACCTGCGTCTGAAAACCATCACCACGCCGGGACAGGGGGTCTGTTAACGCACAGTTTAGAAACGGCTTTTCTTGCTTTAAAATTCGCGTACAGTACGGAATTACTCCCCATTGGTCTGCAGGATGAAGAACAGACCCGTAAACGTCGTTATCTATATGCGGCCTTTATTTGCGGTCTTTTTCATGACGCAGGCAAAATATTTGATGTCGACGTTATTTCGTCCACCCCTGGTGTTAAAAGCACATGGCGTCCGCTCTCCTCCAGCCTGATGGACTGGGCAAAGTCCAACCGTATTTTTTCCTATGAAGTTATCTGGCGCAAAAGGCAGGCTAACGAGCATTCCGTGCGGGCACCTGTATTCCTGGAACGCTGCTTAAACGATACGTGCCTTAATTATTTGAGCGACGTAGTCAAAGAACGGTTGTACGATAAAATGCTGTCGGCATTGGGTAATTATACAACCAGTGATGATTTTATTTCTCGTTGCATGAGAACGGCCGACTGGCATTCCACCGGCACCGATACCAGCTACCGGTATGATAAACAATCCGGTATTCGGGCCTCTGATACTGCTGCACGTGCCATCGCGATTCTGAAAGACAACATCAGTACTCTTAATATCAATGGTTTCGACTCATCGTCAGTAAGACATGACAGAAACTCACCGCCTCCGGTACATATTATGATTATCGGTGGCTCTGTTTACATCAACGAACATGCGGCCCTTGATTTCATCCTGAATCAGTTTAAACATCTTGGGATTAACTTCCCGGATGGCGATCTTGGCCGCAAAGCATTAACCGACCTTCTTTTAAGTGGGGGCTATATAGAGCCATACGGTGAACAACGGGTTGCTCACTTTTTCCATCGCGGTGACTTTACGGAAAATGACATACAACGAATGTTTGATGAGGGTATCAAAGGCCTGAGCTGGTTCTCTCTCTTAAAAATAAAATGGGTTGGTTTTCTGTTCAAATACGATATTCTGCCCGAAAGTACGCCTGGTATTTTCAGTATTAATGAGACTAATGACTATGTTTTTGTCGACCGCAAGGGGAATGACACGCTTTATGTACGCCCTCTTTCGCATGGTACAAAATCAATCCGTCTTGGAATAACTCAAACCACTGATAACGCTTCAGTCTCTACGGCTGACACACAACGCGCAGCGGAAAATAACAGTACAGTTTCAGATACTGATAATACTGCTGATTCTGAAAATGAAGAGGCGACTTCCGGTGAGAATCAGCAGGCTCAGGAAAACACTAACAAAACATCCCTTACAACAGATGCAGCTGAACCTGAGACAGAAGCACGTGATTCTAAAAAATCTGTTAAAACCCGCCGAAAAAAAGGTGAAGTGAGTTCTGATGAGTACATTTCCAGACTCCTGCATCAGTTCAAAAATAATGCCATTAATGCTAATGAACTGGCTTTAATCGATGGGGTTCTGTATGTATCAGAAACTCATATACGTTCCATAGCTCCGCTTGAAGAGCCGCGCTTAATGGAGACCGGTCTTTTTGTTCTTTCTTTACGGTCAGGAAGTCTCGATGAAGAATTCAGTATTCCGTGCAATGACGGGAAACGATATGTTCAGTTAAATGACGAAGTATCGCTTGTCCAGTTACGTCATCAACCTGATATTAGAGAGGTTGAGATGCTGCCTTTGCTTTCTGCAGATTTATTTGGTGGGGTTAAGACTGATGATGAAGGGGTGTCTTTCACTTTTCCGCCGCAACTGGCTAAGGTGAATCCTGAGCCACTCCCTCCGGAACGTTATGAAGAGCAGGCACCTGAACTGAATCGAACTGAACATGAACCGACTGACATACCATCAACGGAATATCCCGATGCGCAGGAAGATGATGTTGAACAATTCTGGGTGGATTACGCTTCATATTCATACGGTGATGACTGTTTTAACAGTGAGACAGGCCCGATAAATCAAACCTGCGAGAGCGCTGATGTTGATGTAGCACAGGACAAAAAGTCACTTTCAGATCGTACGCCGGATAATAGTACCTCTGTTCACGAACTCCCTCCGGCAGAGATGGAGCATGATTTCGAGCTAACGGAAGACGAAGTGCAAGAGGAAGATTCTGTTGAGGGGGTCGTTGACATTAACAGCGATTTTGAAGCGCTGTTTGCCCGTCAGAGTCAAATTATCACTGATCCGGCTGTCGTCATTGCACACAGCCTTGAGCAGTTAAAATCCAGTACTTCACCAGATCAGCAGCAAGTTGAAACCAGTAATAGTGATACGCTTTCATCCGATATCGACACGATTATTACTCTCTTAAATCGTGTCAGGAACAATAACAATTCTGCTCATGTAAGAGTATTGCTACGGGTGGTTTTGGTAACTGATATAAATCTTTGCATCCGTCTTCGAATTCTAGATGATGTCGGATCCTGGGGTTTTAATCAGGAAGAAATCGGTCAACTCAAACTATCACTGTCTCATTTCCCTGTAGCCTCGCTAAAGGTCACGATAGGCCAACCAATTCGACACTACATGATCCGCCTTAGTGACCTTCAACAAGGTGCTCTGCGCAATAACATTTTCTACGAAGAATTTATTTCGTTTTTTAATCATCAGGAAGTAAGCCATGAAACGTAGAAGCCGTAACAATCTCCATACGCAGGAAATGCTCTACCGCCCTGCCCTTGAATTTCGTTCAGCGCTAATACTCATACTTTTTTCTGCTTACGTGCTTATAGACTCATGGACCAGTAAGTACGGTATCAGTGAAATACCCTTCTATTGCTCTCTGGGGTTAATAGCGATGGCAGGATGGAGGGTATGGCACGGGGTACCGGTCTTCATAGCTCACTGGCGATTATTTCATCGCACGATGGATTTTTTATCACTAGAAGATTTTCGAATGATTAATAATGCACATTTTTTTGCTGATGACCGTAAATATCAGAAACTGGTCAGTTTGCAGGAGTCTGGTGGAGCACCATCGAAGAAAAGTGTTTACAAGCTCCTTCGTAAGAAAGAAAAGATTGTGATCCCCCAGCGTACAACGTTTCTGTGCAATGGTTTCAAATGGGGACCGGAGCACTCTGAACGTACCTACCAGGTGCACAACCTTTCCAGTGATATGCATGAGGTGCAGTTACCGTTTATATTGAATCCCGTTACCCGTCACTATCGAAAACTTGCCTTCGACCTGGGCGGGAATTATGCGATTTTCGGCGTTGATAAAAAAATCCCGATATTCGTCAATGAAGAAAATTTCTTTGGCCATACTCTTATTACAGGAAACGTAGGTACCGGGAAAACGGTTCTCCAGCGCCTTCTTTCCAGTTCAATGCTACACCTTGGACACATCGTTCTCGTTGTTGACCCTAAAAACGACTATCAGTGGCAGGAAGGGTTAAAGGAAGAATGTGAAAGTCTTGGTAAGCCTTTTATGCATTTTCACGCAGGCAATCCTTCAACGTCTGTATCTTATGATGTCAGCGCTAACTATGTTAAGGATACAGACCTTTCCGCCCGTATTATGAGCATTATTTCAGGTACTGAAGGAGGTGAAGATCCGTTCGTGCGTATTGCAGAGGGGCTTGTCACAACGGCGATAGGTGCCCTGAAACTGAGTGGTACAAAACCGACTATCCAGAATATTTACTACGCCATACGCTCTAAACAGGATCTCATTGTTACCACTCGTAACGCTCTCAGGGGTTTTTATACTTACCATCTCGGGGCTGACTGGCATTTAACTGTTCAGGTATCTCCAAATCTTACTTTTGCAGACGAAATCGAAAAGCTGAAAGAATATTTCCACTGCAACTACTTTGAAGACAATTCTCCCAAAAACATGCATGGCATGGATACGGTTCTGGAATGTTTTAAATACATCTCCGGCGATGAATCGCACTATTACAAAATCACTGCCAGCCTGATGCCTATGCTCAAGCGATTGTCCCAGACCCCTATGGATATATTGCTTTCGGCGAACGATGTCGAGAACCCTGAGCGTAACATCGTTAACAGCCATGGACTCTTTAACAGCGGTGGCGTGCTTTACATTTCGCTGGACGGCCTGTCTGATCCGGCAACAGCACGGGACCTCTCCCAGCTGATTACTTCGGATATCGCCGCTGAGGCGGGTAGTCGCTATAACACAGCATCTGATTTGTCCACTGTGCCCAGGGTTTCCATATTCATTGATGAGGCTCATCAGGCAGTTAATATGCAACTGATTAACCTTCTCGCCCAGGGACGCGCGGCCAAGATCGCATTGTTCATCTCTACGCAGACCATTTCTGATTTTGTATCGGCCACCAGCGCCGATACTGCTGACCGTTTAACGGGCCTTTGCAACAACTACATTTCCACACGTGTTACTGACGCGAAGACTCAGGAGCTTGTTCTGACCAAAGTCGGCCAGACTAATGTCTCAATGAACCAGGTCACTTACACCACCAGTGCTGGTACAAAACAGTCACATACAGATTTCAATGGTTCCATTTCCGAGCGAAAATCGACAACGATGGTAAATGCTATACCACAGGAATTACTGTCGATGATCCCAACCCTTCACTTCATCGCCTGCTTACAGGACGGGCGTAAAATTGTGGGCCAGATGCCTATAACCGTGCCGGGCAAATCAATGCGTAGGTCAACAACCGTCTTTGATATGGTAACGACTTCGCCCTACAAACTAAAAATGAGACGCAATCTCAATGTGGAAGAAATACTTAGCAAATCACAGAAGGTGGGCTAACTATGGAATGCAAACAGGTATCAAGGGAATCGTTATTCGGTATGAATTCCTCCCAGCCCAAATACATTTCACGTGCAACCAAGACACTGAAACTGTATGGCATAGATGTTGATGACGAAGGTCTGCCGGAACTACTGTCACGTTATGCGAAGAAGCTTACTGGTGACATTTGTAAGGTCTACGCCCAATACACGGTTGATAGTCTCGACGTGCTGGCCCGCACGCTGGCGGAGTTTTTTATTATCCGTTATGCGGTGACTATCGTTACGCACGATGATACTGAGGTCACCTGCAACTGGTCTGTATCCCAGGGCCCTTTTACCGAGTGGCTCAAGGAGCAGCTGAGTAACTGCATGGCGAAGAGCCACACGGTTGAAGTGCAGATTGATAAAAATCAGGAACGCATGGCTTTTATCCAGCTCAATGCCGAGCGTCTTGGCTGGTACCTGCTGCCTGAGTTTATTGATATTGCAGGCTTCCTCCCCGTTTTCCTTGAGATGCCTGAACAGGTTGAATACCAGGTTATGCGGCGCAAGCGACACGGTAAGGTGCCAGACATCCACCAGCACGATCTGGGGATTTTCGAAGAGGATGCTTTGATATCCGGTTTGAAAGAAAAGTTACTTTTCTGGAGTGGCAACCTGAGCGATCCACAGGATGAATACACGTCTCTTTTCAACCGTGTTATAGATCTTTCCATTCTGGGTAACCGCCACCAGCCCGCGATGTACCGTAAAAGCAGCATTATTCAGTCGTTCCTTGATGAATTTTCCGCCTCAGTGCTGACTCTTCCCGTTCGCTTCAACGACGATACCCTTATCGCACTCTGGACGCCATGGGCAGAGCCCTTTAGTCAGTTCTCGCGCTTGCGGCCGGTTGAAGAAGATATGGTATACACGCCAACCCCGGGACAGGTGCGCTGGAAAAATGAAGATGTTCGCAGAAAAGTAACTTTTTCTCTCATCTCCCGGTTAATCGCGTCGGATGACCTGGCGTGTTCGGGAATTCTTCACGGCTGGAAAAATCATTACCTCAACAGAGAAAGCAACATTCGCCTGGCAGCCCTTTGGGCAGAGCTGTTCACTAATAAAACTGACTGACAGAGGTGTAAAATGGCTGGAAAGGATATGTCGGCGCAGAGAATGACGATGATCCGGTTTGGATTAGGGTTGGGTCTGCTGATTTATTTTCTGTTTAACGTTTACCTGGAAGACACTAACAAACTTTATAAGGATATCACCGCTGAGGTGAACGCCAGTAAGTTGCTTATGGATGTGGAGAGATGGCAGGAGGTAACGCGTAATACGGAAAAGACGTTTAATTACCTTTTTGTCGAACTAAACATTACGGCTTACCTGAATAAGACTCTTTTGCCTGAGGATGATAAAACCAAACCGGCTCGAGGAATGAATCTCGCGGCAAACAAATTCATGAGCCCGAGCTATACCGCTGCCCGAAACATCCCGTTAATGGTGTATCAGGCGATTTACCGCTGGTATTTGCTGGCTGGATGGTTTTTTACATTCCTCCCTCTGATGATAGCTCTGGCACTGGATGGTTATTACCAGTGGAAAATGAAGAGATTTGTTTTTGGCGATGTTACAATTCAGCTTTATCGCCTCTGGTTCCGTTCGCTGTCGATAATCGGTGTTTTGATAATTGCTTATCTGGTCATCCCTAACATGAATTTATTTTATGGACTGACACAGTATTTTCCGCCACTTGCCCTGGCGTTGCTCGCTATTGCAATTAACCGGCTTCTCGCGCACTACCAAAAACTCATGTGAGGAAGAATATGTTTAAAAAAAGACCATCGAAACCTGAAACTGGCTCGGTTCAGGACGTGGTATCGCGTGAAAGTAAGAAGTTTTACCGTTTGTATAAATCGCATGTGTTATCAAAAATAACCCTGACGATTATTGGTATTGGGTTTGCAGGTTTTAGCGGCTGGTCCATGTATCAGGATAAACAGAAAAACGGTAAAGGGGCAGACCATATCGCGGTTATCCGTATCCATGGTGAAATGGGTACTGGCTCGCCTACAGGCGACGGTGTCATTATTGCCCGCGCTTTACGTGAAGCATGGGATAACCCGCACGCAAAAGCGATCCTGATTGAGGCCGAATCTGGCGGCGGTGGTCCGTCTGACGCTATTAATATTTATCGTGAGATAAACGAGCTTCGCGACTCCCTCCATGGAGTACCGGGGCTCACAATTGAAAACTCCGACCCCACAACATCCCCGAATAAAAAGGATATGCCACCAGCGCCCTCTGAAGCGGTTAAACAGGCGTTGCTGAAAGCCGTGGGTTCTGGGCATGGCAAACTGCCAGCCGCCGCCCGGGACGTCCGCCCCATCATCGTCAGTATTAAAAATATGTGCGCCTCCGCCTGTTATTACGCAGCCTCACCGGCTGATGCGATCTATGCGGATCCCAACGCCATCATTGGCAGTATTGGCGTACGTATGGACCACTGGGATGTGTCCAGGATTATGGACCGTCTGGGTGTGGCTAACGAACCGTTGACGGCCGGAGCCTGGAAGGCCTCGCTTGACCCCTGGCGTCCGATTGATGACGAAACCAAGGCCTTTCTGCATAGTGAGTTACTCAACAAAATGCATGACCAGTTTATCAATGATGTCGAAGCCGGGCGTAAAGGAAAGTTACTTTCGCGTGAACAGGCGGACAAAGAACAGCTCTACACGGGGCGTTTCTGGCTGGGGGACCGTGCGAAGCAGTTTGGCCTTATCGATGATACAGCCACCAGCACAGAGGTGCGTGAACGCCTGAGTATTGTCTTCGGCACCACGCGTTTTCGCGACTACAACGCGCCAAAAGCATCGTTAAGCAGCATGTTAGGATTGTCACTGGACGTGAACCTTAAAGAAGCTGTATCCAGTGCGCTTCACACCACCAGCACAGTGAGGTAGCGATGGACCTGACCATGTTGTCGACCATTTTTCTTGTGTTTGTCATGCTGATCCTGTCATGCATCATCCTGTGCATCTGGCCGCTTATCAGTAACATGTTCAGCGAGCAGCGCACACGAAATGCATTAAAGGAGGTGTTAGCAGACCTTGAAGGGACGCTTATATCTGACATTACCCTACCGCTCAACGCCTCCCAGACAACGCAGATAGACCATATCTTTATCAGCACGAAGGGTATTTTCATTATCGAAGAGAAAAACTATACCGGTGACATTTATGGTGGTCTCGATGATAAAACATGGACGGTTGTATACGGTTTCGGTAAAGCGAAACATAAGATGTTAAACCCGTTTGTTCAGAACAAAACCCACATATCCGGAGTGTGTCGGGCCATAAAGCGGGGTGATGAGGGTATTGTTAATGTTGTGTTACTGACGGGCTCCAGTAAGTTTATGGTAGACCCAGCACCGGAGTGGTTGTGCCGTAATTGTGATGACCTCGGGAACAAGTTCACTGCGTACGATGCTGAGCCCGTGTTTAGTGTTGAGGAGACTGGCTGGATCGAAAATGACCTGCGTAAAACAATGCTGCCGCAGACGCTGTTGACCGACCTGGGTCACGTCTATTCACTGAAACTGAAACACCGACAACCAATATCTGTACCACACAGGGTGACCTATTTTACGCTACTGACTACCACCCTGTTCTTCCGTGCGCTGAAAAAGTTATTTTCGCGTAAGCGCTCAGAGGTCATCCACAAGCAGTACCGTGAATAGCTCGCATCCATTTTCCACCGTTCTATATGCACAGGGCCACCAGCTGGCCCTGTTTAGCTAAAGTAGTCAGATGCAGGAGGATTAAGGTACGGAACGGACTGCCAGGCGCGGATCATGTTAACCATCTGCTCAGCAATCCCCATTGACTGGTTTAACCGGTATGCCGTCCGGGCTACCATTCCTTCCTGACGTTCATCAGATTTCACATCCACTAGCCTGAAGCACCACCACTCTTTGCCGCAGCTGATGACACAGATATCAAACTCGGCATTAACCACCGGCAGATAAGTGTGTTGATTCAGTTCCAGCAAAAGCGAATATGCCTGTGGCATATACCGTCCATCGAATGACCCCGCCCAACGATATGTTGCGATGAACGGCGGCGAGTCCAGAGATTTGAGAAATGTCATGTCATATCCACCAGCAGTTCGAACCGCATTAATGAGACTATTTCGGTGAGTTCCGTTGATGAAAAGTACCTTTTGTGCTGAATGCCGACCGGGATATTGAAAAGTACCTTTTGTGCTGAATGCCGACCGGGATATCAGGGGGAGTCGCCGTATCCGGGAGGGCCCGGAATGAACAGCGACGTCCTGACAGATATACATTAACGTGCTTACTATCGAGCCCGGTCTATCAAGAGCACTGTATGCTGATGTTGATACTTCCATCCACTAACTGCAGGTTTTTTTACCTCTTAGCATGCATAACAGCATCACTACGGCGAGAATGAGGCATGGTCGGTGACAATTAAAGTTACTTTCTCTTAAATCAATTCAATATTCTCAGCAGTCTGATCTTGCTGTTCAGCGCCTCTGCATTACCATTCGAGACACGATGATGCATCGCATTCAGTATTCCATATAACCGTTTTTTGATGGTTTTCGCTGCGTTTTTCATCATCGGCACATCACATTGAGACGCCAGCGATATCCACTGCAACCAGTCATTCCTGCGTTCTGTGCTCCAGGGGCGATCCCAGATATTTTTGGCCAGCTCTTTCAGTGTCCAGCACTGGCTTGTCTGCTGCATCTGTTCCCGCAGCCACATCAGCTTTTTCTGCCGGGACTCAGTCATCCATTTGTCGCTGTACTGCCACAGGAAGCGGGTACCTTTGGCCTGACGGCGGCTTTCAACCGGAAGACGGGGATGTTCATTCTGGCGGGTTTTATCCACCACCTCACCCAGCTGTTTCGCTACGTGGAAGCGGTCAAAGGCGATTTTATCAACTGCACACGGTAAGTGGATGCGCGCGGCTCTTATATAGCCCGCATTCATGTCCATTGAGAGCGTTTTAATGGCCTGCAGCTGTCCGTCAGTCAGGGTTCTGAGGTAACCGGCAAGACTTTCCTTACCTCGATCATCCGTTAAAGCCAGCGCCCGCCCGTCACGATCGGAGATCACCGTTATATAACGATGTCCTTTTTTAAAAGCGACCTCGTCCACATTCATATGCCGGGCTGCTAACGGCTTTTTTATGCGTGCAAGACCTCGTTTAACCGCGCGGGTCATAATGCCGTCAACGGCATTCCAGCTCAGTTTGAGTTGTTTCCTGACCGCATCAACAGTGCTGATTTTCAGCCATGAAAGCACGAATGATTCGAACAGCAGCGTATACCGGCTGCCGGGCCCCGCCCACGGAACAGGCAAAGTCTGGCATCCATGCTTCGGACACATAACACGGGGCACACTGGCTTCAACTATCGTGGCGAACTGGCAGGTATCGAGGTGGCGCCATTTACGATGCCGGTGATCGTGAACGGGGCAGGATTTCCCGCAGGCTGGACAGGTTAACTGAGTATTTTCAGCGATTCCGACAGTAACGGTAACAGAAGCGGCATTTTCATCGAGAGAAAGAGACTTTACCTGCCACGGAGCTGACAAGTTGAGGATATGTGCATAGAGGGACTTTTCGTCCATGGTGGTGACCTCTGGCGATTTAATACGCCATTATCATGCCTTCAGCCACCACAACAAGGGAAGACCCTGCTGTATACAGCAAGTGCAATCTTATTTTTTTCTTCATCAGACCAGCCTGCCATTTGCTCATTGAGCGGCGTTGACCTTACGATGATGTTTCTCGCTATGTTCAGAGGTTTCACGTCTTTACAGGAACCAGCGAGGATAAGGGCTTTACCGTCGTCCAATTTTTCATTGAATCTATCTAATTTTACAAATGATACTATTTTCATAATCATCTCCATTTATCTGAATGCCTGTTCATTAAACATATCGTTACTGAGCCAGTACTTCCTCACGGTCAGCGAAAGCTATCCAATAAAATCAAGCAGAACCCTGCGGGCAATGCTTTGCTCCGGCAAATCACTGTAGATACGCCGCATTGCTGCTTTGTGGAATGGGGAACGATTAACCATGTCCACCAGCGCTAACCTGCTTTTGTTGAATGATGCCCTAACCTCATGATGGTACTATCAGGAAGACACCAGCGTTTTAATTTCTTCCACACCAAACGCTTTACACTTCATTTGCGTTTTCTGCCCGACAGTTTCAGGTGCTTTCCACATGCCGTATAACTTGTCTTTGTCTGATATAAATTTTGCGCCTTGCAACTTGCATGACGGAGCCTGTTTTTTATCATTCCATGTGGCATTTACAACGAACGTCCAGACCTTACCCGCCTTTAATTCTGTCGGCATATCGTAGGAGAAGGAGACAGTCGACGCGTGTTGGCTGTTATCCGCAACCGTCATCGATGAGGTATCTACCCCGGCAGCTTTGAGCTCATTGATAGCTGCCTCGCGGCTTGCACCGCTACTTTCCTGCTCTTCTATCTGTTGCTGAATCCACTCTTTGTCGCTGGATGTAAGCGAGGATGCATGGCTGTTGCTGCTGCTCGTTATCCAGTACAGCATCGCAAGATGCGAGAAACCGAAATGATTACTTTTATCTTTCTCTATGATGTTACTTACAAGGTTCTGTGAAGGTGGGATGAATTTTACAGATGAAGAGCCCCGCTCAGAACTTCCTGGAATGCTCTGAGACGACGGGAGAGACGACGATTTTTCGGATGTTGGACTTGATGCAGGTATAGTCCCTTTCTTAGCCACCAGCTCCGACCCGCTCACTGATTTCTTCAGTTTTTTGAAAACGGAGTCCCCTCTTAATGCCAAATTAACACCCAGCCAGAGGAGGTTACCCAAAACCGAACAGGTCAGAATGTTAGTTAACATTCCTTGTTGCAGCAGGGTAGTCAAAGGTACCTCCGAGGAATCAAATGCTAATGCAAATCCTATCAGTACATAAAAAAACACGACCGGGAATGAGCGCAGATAATATTCCGTCATTATCGCCGTTGCTCTTACAGCGTAAGCAATATTGCGGATTATGGTTTCTGACCTGGATGGGGCATCCTTTATATTTATCTTCATGCTCGAATCTCTTATTTTTGGGTTTAAGACAACATTTTACAGTAGCCATGTAGTGCCCTATCCCCTTAACTGTTGGATTTTGCCTTTCCGGGATATTTTTTTCCTTTACTCTAATTCACCATTCAACCTTCTCCAGGCATTTTGAATTCAGCGCGACAGATAGCGGAAAATGATAAACCCATCGTTCCTGGTTGCTGATAAGACAGAAGCCTGCCGGGAGCCGGCTGCTGTTTATTGTCATTTTCTGGACTGGATTACACAGAATGTTTATGGCAAATTTCTGGCTTCTTTCTTGTTCTCATCCATATGCTATTGGTGATGTAGTATGTCCAGGTTCCTGAAGGGTGTTGGTTTGGGTATGGCGGGCATTGTGTTACTGCTGTGCGGACTTATCGCGCTGTATTATTTTGAGTCGAAAGCAGCGCTCAGAGCTGATATCAAGGCCTGTCCCACGGTTACAGCTGGTCAGGCAACCGATGCCGTCATTCAGGACATACTCGTGAACAGAGAGCGC
>PPYF01017060.1_pt1 | contig 34672 bp, 34 predicted proteins | sample 1559871 | NCBI WGS metagenome assembly PPYF01 (sample SAMN08240021, study PRJNA423297) | Human gut metagenome, whole genome shotgun sequencing project.
TAAGCTATATTTTGCCATAGAAAAACCGACCTCCTTAACGTTAAGATTTTTGGTCTAACATTAAGGGGTCGGTTCAAATATCTAGTGTTATAAGGGTTTAATCTTTTTCTAAAGAAGTTTGAGGGTGGACAAAAAGTGTGGGTAAAAACATCAATTAACCCTTGTAATTACTGATTAAAATGAGGTTATATCTTCCTATATATAAACAAATATGGAGGAAGAGTTTATGCGACAAATAAAATGTCCTGATTGTAATGAAACATGTATTAAACACGGTGTTTTAAAATCTGGTTCTCAGCGTTGGTTTTGCAAACATTGTAAGGTGGCATTTACCGTTAAAATTAATAATTTAAGTAAAGAGTTAAGCCTATTCTTGAATTGGTTATTCAGCACCGATATTCAAGCTGATATGCCTGGTAAAGGTCGTACATTCAGGCGTAAAACCGCTAAATTTTGGTCCATATGGCCATTGCCACCAAAAGTGGAAGAAGTACATGATGTGGTATATCTTGATGGAATTTACTTAGCTAGGAATTTATGTGTATTGATTTGTTGCAATGATACTCATGTTCTAGGATGGTATGTCTGTCGTTATGAGCATGCTAGAGCTTGGCAGTGTTTAATGGAACGGATTGCCGAACCTAAAGTCGTTGTGTCTAATGGTGCTAATGGTTTGCCTAAAGCATTACGTAAAGTTTGGCCTCATAGCAGTCACCAAAGATGCCTGTTTCACATTTTTTGTCAGGTTAGACGATATACGACAAGTAGACCTAAAACGTTAGCAGGAAAGGACCTTTATACTCTTGCTAAAGATTTATTTAATGTGAAAACAATGGATCAAGCTTTTATATGGATTAATAAACTTTCGGCGTGGCGAATGACATATTCTGATTTTTTACGAGAAATGACGATTGATGAATTCGGAAACAAACGCTCTACACATGAGCGTTTGCTTAAAGCTGAATCATCATTATGGCGTCTGATTAGGCAACAAACTTTATTTACATTTTTGGAATGTATTGATATTACAATACCTACAACAAATAATCGTATTGAAGGTGGAGTAAATGCTCAACTAAGAAGTATGTTACGGGCTCATAGGGGCCTTTCACTTGAAAGAAGACTAAAAGCGGTCTATTGGTGGTGCTATATGCACTCACCAAGACCGCTTTCTATTTCAGATATATTAAATTGTATGCCTACAGATGAATCGATTGCTGCTATCTACAAACGGTTATCTGATTATTGCCAAATAGATCGTTCAATCCCTCAATGGGGTGATGCTCCTGTTTGGAATGAGCTACATATGTCTACAGATTTTCCAACTTATTGGGATTAGTCACACACACTTTTTGTCCTATAACCCTTAATGCATAAGAAAACGACTAGTACCATATACATATGTATATGGTACTAGTCGTTTTATAGTATAAAGTTTTACATCCCAATCCCAAACAGTGTTAATATTTCCATAATAACTGGTATAACGAATACGAACAATACGGAGCTAATGGTTACGAGTCCTGTGGCAAATGGCAAATCAGAACCTGCTTCATTCGCTACGATTGGCAATACGGCGATTACCGGTCCTGCAGATTGAACGATGAATGTAACGACCGCAACGGAATCTAATGTAATGCCCATGAGGTATTTGGTAGCATAGATAACGCAGAACATAATAAATGGGGCTACGGCAAAACGGCCAATGATACCACCGATGGAATCCTTATTTAAACGCATGCTTTTAAGGCCCGCATCATGTAATACGATACCAATATATAGCAAGGATAATGGTGTTACCATATTCCCTATATAGTTTAACGTATTATGTAATACCGTAGGCAATGGAATCTGAGCATACAAAAATACCAGTGCCAAGAAAAATCCTAGTAAAGGAGGCGGCAACAATTTTTTCCAAGAAAACTTGCGTACCAAGGTGCGGAAGCTTTCACCATGGCTAGCACCATTCGTAGGCAACGGATCAGCCTCAATAAGGAATACACCAAACATCCATACAGATATGGTATTACCAATATAATACAGCAAGAAAAACGGTAATGCATCAGGCCCAAACAATGCAATCTGTACAGGTAGTCCAATAAATAAACAATTATCGTTAACTACCATATTGATAAAAATACCGCGGCGTCCCCGTGGGACATGTACAATTTTCATCATAATAAACGCTATGATGTACGATACTACATAGGTCATCATCACGACGAGTAATCCATACCGCAAGTCCCACAAATCCGACGTTTGCACATTGTGTAGCACGGACATAAATACGCCGACCGGCAAAATGACGGACATGATGAGCCTCGATAGATTTGAGCTAAATGTATCATTAAACATGCCCCGCCCTTTTAAGAAATATCCAAGAGATATGAGCAAGACGATAGGCATGATACTTTGTAATGAAGTAAGAAAAACCATATAACCTCCTACATACTTTATATGTAGTATATCATAAAAGAAGACCACCGAGTTTCGTAACTGAACCAAAATCTACTGTGCGCATACATTTCTCCAATGGTCAAGAATTATGTTAAATTCATATGCAATGCCCAATTTTCATAGTAATTAAATCGATACAATCGGCTACTACTTGTAACTATCCTTGTAAATACTCACTTGTTCAATTATGCATTTTAAGCATTATTTCTATTACTTATAGTATTGATTCAAAAGTGTGATATATGTTACATTTATGAGGCAGTGCTTTCAGAGCACCTATAGTTGTAGTTAGTTGATTGAGAAATGAGGAACACATGGAAAAGGAAATTAAACGAGTTGAAATGAGCGAAAAATAGCTAGTTATTTTGATTTCAAGAAAAATAATCCTTTCGGATCTGTTGTATTCGGTGCATACGGTTTATTCTGGTCTGCCATGGCTGGCGTTTGGTTAATCCAAATGGGCTCCTTCGGTCCTGAAATCCAAAAAGGTTTCGATGTAACACAATTAGCATTCGCCTTTGTGGGCTTCTTAATCTTCTCTATCTTTGGCACCATCGCATCTTTGAAAACCAACAAGGTTGTATTCGCTATTATGCTATTAATCTGCTTCCTATTTTTCGGTCTTGCAACAGACCTATTCTTAGGTGGCAAAACAGGCTTCTTCGCCCTTGCAGCATGGTCCGAATTATTCATCTCCCTCTTGGGCTTCTACGGTTCTGGTGCCGTACTTGTAAACAAGGTATTTGGCAAAACTATATTCCCTATGGGTAAAAGCATCTTATAATTGATTGAAAACTAGATAATACAATTAAAGGTCTATATATTACTGAGTTGTAATATATAGACCTTTTTCATTACATATGTACCTTTAATTTATTTATAGCTAAATTGCGCATCCATAATCATTTGTCGCAGTTGCTCAATGCGTACACCATTTGGCAATCTATCTCTATAGAACTGCAATTTATAATAGTATCTAGTTCCTTCATAATCAGTAACTAATACCATGTCCGTCCTATTCTTTAATGGCCAGCCATACATAAATTCAGCTAGTAAACTGCGCACACCATCATTATTAACCTCTATTACACTATCCTTAATGGGCAATACCATCTTAACAGTAGGTTCAGGAATCGTTCTCTCTTTAACAAGATTTTTAATCTCATTATCTAAGGACATACTATTACCATCAATAGATCTTGCCTTAACATGCATAAATACCCCATCAGAGGTTCTAAACACCCTACCATCAATATCTTTTGTTTCGCCTTTTGTTTCAATAGCATCCTTTAATACGCGGAATTGATATGGTCCGAAGAAATTTGTTTCTGTAAAAGTATCTAACGATTCATCATATTGACCATTATGCTCATTCGTAACACGTATCATTGGTGTTGTATCAATTGCTTGTGAAAGCACTGGTGTCGCTAGCAATACCCCAAGGCTGATAGCATATATAATTCGTTTCATCTCTACGCCCTCCACGATTATCGATGATACGGATAATCCTGTTCAATATCCTCTCTATAATCATCTTTATACCGGATTTCATCAATCTCTGCTGGAGTCAACACACGACCTTCAGCATCAACATATTCACGAAACTCATTAAAATATATCCCTTCTATATCTGAAGGTTCTAATTGTGGTTCATACGATTCAATATTTCCGTATGTACGATTAACTTCATCTAATATGCGATTCTGTTTCTCTATATCCGCATCACTATCTGTTTGATTATTCGATGATCTAGATTTTGCAATAAATGCAATGACGATGACGGCAATAACTAAGTACAACATAGGCATCTCCTACAATATGACTACTATATTATTAATTGTAACATATTGGGTTATATAAATTTAAAAGTCAAGTAAAAAAGGTTCCTATTGGTCACCTAGGTGACTATTAGGAACCTCTAATCTATTTACTTTTACACTTGACATCGTTATATTGAACTTGAGGCCTCTAAATGGGTCCAGTCTTTGCTAATCTTCTAGAGATTGGCGGTGATCAATATGAGTACATACAAAGTGCTATCATTAATGATTTCCTTTGGCATACTTGTAGCGACCATTATCATGGCTGCAAAGTGATTGACCTCTAGGTAAAAGCTAGCTTTCTAATCGTGGCATGAAAAAAGGCCCGACAGAGAAGTCAGACCGTTTCTTCAATTTAAAACACTAGAAGCGAAGTCTGGCGTCGAAACCATTTATGCCTCACTTTGATATAAATTATATCATATTTAATGAGGGAAAGAAATCTCATGTGATTTCTTTCCCTATTAATATCTATTATTTATTTACAATCAAGTTAAATACGTCAATAGCATCAGAGTTTTTACTATGTGGTTGTAATACATTTACATCGATTAACATATTACGTAACTGTGCTTTTGTTATACCTTGATCTAATTTTTCATATTCAATAACATTAATAAATCTAATTTTATCATTTTGTGTGATGAATTGCATTAGACCACTACCATCAAAAAATTCTTGTTCAAGAAAAATTCCAGGAATACCATCATTCCAAACTAAGTTGTAATGATATAATTTGATAGTATTAGAATTCTCTGTACTGTCTTGCCCCAAAGAAAGTATATCATCAACATAACCATACGGATCCTCACTATTACTTGTAGGTCTGCTAACATAATCTACATGCTGTAAAATCGTATCATTATAATTATAGACTTTAATTTGATGTCCTTCTAATATTTCATCACTCACTAAGCTATCTTTTAATACCCTATACGAAAATACATTAGTATCATTCGATATTATCTGTTTAGAATATGTATTCATATCGGCTAATGGAGTTATAGATGGTAATACATAGTTAACTAATAATTGATTTGCTATATCTGAAGATGGATGATTATCCGCCTTAGGTTCAATAATAAAACCTAAACGATATTGAACATCAAGTTCCTTTTCATAAACAAATCTAATCATATTACTCCAGTATATATCTTTCGACTGTTTTTCTTTAAAGCTAACTTGTTCCCAATAGGAATCTCTTAATCTAGGATAAGTAAAATCTGCCCCCTGTACTGAATCTTGCTTTAATACCATAGTGGACTTTTGATTTTTTATACTCCACCATATCCGGTTTATTTTTACTAGCTTCATATGACTCACTCACCATCTTAGTCTTATCTAATTTTATATATTCATCTGAAAAGACATAATTTTCATAAGCATTTAAAGCAACACTTGGGTCTGCACCAGGAATATTTATATCGATAGCTTGAGCAGATAAAACAATAGAACTCAATATAATAGAACTTAATAATAATCGCTTTAGCATATACATCTCTCCATACAATACTAGTTTTAATCGTATTGTAACATATTAAGTTGAGTGAATTTATGAAAGTCAAGCAAAAAAGGTTCCTATTGGTCACCTAGGTGACTATTAGGAACCTCTAATCTATTTACTTTTACAACTGACATCGATATATTATTAAAGTGAGGTCCCTAAATGGGTCCAATCTTTGCTAATCAACTCGAGGATTGGCGGTGAGTTAACGCATGAAAAAAGGCCCGACTGTGAAGTTAAACCGTTTCTTCAACATTAAATTCTAGAAGCGAAGTCTGGCGACCAAACCATTTATGCCTCACTTTGATATAAATTATATTCTACGTTTTCCCACACGTCTATCTAAAACTGCAAAGATACGTACAATTAGATTATCACTAACCAAGCTCTTATCTATGTTTTGATTCTCAAATTCATCAAAAGCCTGATAAAAGCACCGCTGATCAAATACGCCTAATTCTAGTGCTGTATTGTCTATAAACGGAAAACCTTCATGCATTCTCTGTTCATAGGTATCATCTTTAGGAAACAGATGGGCCTTCACATATTGATTCCAATAATTGCCTTTTATAATTTCCTTACCATTATATCGTATAGCAGCCCGCCCCTCATGATCAGGCGATTTACTATAAGTGGTAACAAAATATTGAATATGCCCTCGCAAGCTGATAGCAAGATATTCTGTTTCTAACTTATGCCGTATTCCAGACCACGTAGCCATAGGATTCACACCTCAACACACGAAACAAATATACACATTACTTAAGAGGATAATCCTGCTCATAGTCCTCTTGATAATCTAGTTTATGACGAACCGCATCAACTTCATTGGGACTTAGTACATTTCATATTACTATTATTGTATCATAGCAAATCCACTTCACCCTTATAGGTATCTCCTAAGTTTGCAATCTTAGCATCTGAAATAATACTATGCAATAATCCCTCGTTCACCATCTTCTCTAACCAATAACATAATTACATATTGTGTATTAGGCTCATTCGGCAAAGCAAAAGAAATATCATTGGCCACAAAACTTAGTTTCTCCTTTGTTTTCATAGTGCTCCAACGACCATTTATAATATTCTCTCTTTTGAAAGCTGTAAATGGCAATGTATAAGACAGCCCACCGTCTGGAGTATGCATATGTATCTCTGTTACAGCATTATATTGGGCTCTAGATATAGAATAGTTTAAATTTTTACGTTTGACATCGCTATATTGAACTTAAGGACTATAAATGGGTCCAGTCTTAGCTAATCTTATAGAGATTGACGGTGAGGTTTCCATAAACTGAATCATTAGTATGATATAATATTATTTTGTATACTAAGTTATGTATTTGAAAGGAGGAAAATATAATGCAACAATCATGGAAAATTGCATTTGCCTACATAGGTGTTATTGTAGGTGCAGGACTCTCGAGTGGACAAGATCTTCTACAATATTTTATAAGTTTTGGCCAAATAGGTCTTATTGGTGTTCTATTACTAGGTCTATTAAATGCCGCATTTGGTAAAATCATGCTTTCTTTAGGGAGCTACTATCGTGCAGACAATCATGAAGAAGTTTTTACACAGATTTCCCATCCTATTATTACAAGAATACTTGATTTTGTACTAATCGCTGGTAGTTTTATTATGGGCTTCGTTATGATAGCCGGTGCAGGATCAAACTTAGAACAACAATTTGGATTCCCTTTTTGGCTTGGTGGATTAATTTGCTCACTTTTAATCATAACCGTATCATTTATGAACTTTGACAAAATAACCAGTGTTCTAGGTGTTTTTACTCCTATCATGATTGTTATGATATTCATCATTACAGGCTACTCTTTTATTGGTAAAAGTCATGATTGGACTACATTAGAGGCTATAGCCCACACAATCAAACCAGCCACAAGCAATGTATGGTTTTCTGTCATTAATTATTATTCTCTATGTGCTATGACAGCTGTTTCTATGGCCTTTATTTTAGGTGGTTCTGTTGTTCGTATTGGTATTGCTGAAAAAGGTGGCACTCGTGGTGGCCTATTAGTCGGATTAGTTGTTTTTATAGCTGCTATCTCTATTTTTGCAAATCTAGATACAGTAAAAGATGCAGATTTGCCGATTCTTGCTATTGCCAATCAAATTCATCCTTGGCTAGCATATATATATGCAATCACAGTCTTTTCACTTATTTTTAATACAGCATTCTCTCTTTTTTATTCTATTGCTAGACGTTTTGCCAACGGCAGCACAAAAAGAATGAGAATTGTTATTATTTCTGTAGTAATCATAGGATATATATGTAGTTTCTTTGGTTTTAAAGATTTGATTAGTATCCTCTACCCAATTCTCGGTTATATGGGACTATTACTCCTAATTATTCTTATTTATGGCTGGCTCCGTGATCGTAAAGATATCATTATGGAAAAACTCTTCCGAAGAAAGATGCTCCATTTATCATTAAAAAAACATAGTCCTCACAAAAATCTTTCAGAAAAAGAACGCGAACTATTCCATACATTAGGTGATATTAGTCAAGCAGATACAAAATCTCTTAAAGAAGATATTCATAATGAAGCAAAAGAAATACTTTCAAATACGGAAACAGTTCAAGAGCTAAAAGACTATGTAGAAGAGCATCTCTCAATAGACGAAGAAGTTATACATCAAAATATCAATATTCTACAAGAACAACAAGAAGAATCAAAATCAACTGAATCTTCTAAAGATAGACCTATCAAAAAGTCCAATATAAATAACAATGAAGTAAAATGAACAACGAGGAAATAATGACAGGTGTGGAATTAGAAATTATACTAAAAGCTGGAAAAATACTACTTAGCAGTGGCGCCGAAATCAGTCGTACAGAGGATACTATGAACTACATAGCAAGAGCTATGAATTTTAAAGATTTAGAAGCCTACGTATCCAATAGAGGTATTTTTGCAACTGCTAAGAAAGCTGATGGAACTGAAATTACTCGTATTTGTAACGTTCCTGAAGTCGATATTAACCTCAGCAAAATTGAATCTGTTAATGCTCTCTCCCGACGTATCACACAAAAAAATATTACTATTGAGGAGATTGAAAGTGAACTTAATCAAATTGATACCATGTCAGACTATTCTTTTTTTTGGAGATTAGTAGCTTATACGTTAGGAGCTTCGGGCTTTAGCTATGCAATTGGTAGTTCTATAACAGACTCTATAATTGCAGGTATTATAGGCTTAATATTAGGCGTCTATATGTGTACGATTAAACGCATACTTAGCTCTGATGTATTGATTACCATTTTAGGTAGTATTCTAATAGCCTTATTGGGTAATCTCTTTATCCACTTTGAATTAGGCTCCAACCTATCAGTTATATTACTAGGAGCCATGATTGACATTGTTCCCGGAGTTCCTTTCGTCAATGCTATTAGAGAGTATAGCCAGAATAACTATAATACAGGAATAACCCTTATGATGGGCGCGTTACTTACCTGTATTTCAATGGCTGTGGGGGTCGCAGTAGTACAATCACTACTCTTCAACACACAAATGATTCCTCTTTATACCTCTAATTTAGATACTAATTCCTTAACCTCTATGTTTATGCGTAGTATAATGGCTGGTATTGGTACTACAGCATTTGCAATCTTATTCCGTGTAGCTAAACAACATTTTATCGATTGTACAATATTAGGATTCATCTCATGGTTCTTGTTCTTAACATTATCTTCACTACAGTCTAATGTTATGCTCTCCATATTCATCAGTGGTTTTATCATCGCCATAGCATCAAGAATATTGGCTGTTAAACGGAAATGCCCTGCTATAGTTTTCCTAATGACTAGCTTATTCCCTTTACTACCAGGGCTCAGCTTTTATCGATCCATTTATTATATGCTAATGGGACAAGAAACTATTGCCATTAGCTTCGCAAAAGAATCCTTTTTGATAGCTTTTACAATTGCTATATCTATCGTAATTGTAAAACATATAAAACCACCACGAATCAAAAAACACACTTATAAGTAATATAACCCTATAACAAATTCATGTAAATTAAAGCATTCTGTAATAGTTTAGTAACATAGTGACTTATATCACCGACAAAATATATTGTCAATTGGTATATTTATTTCATCTTCCTACTGGGCTGACGGATACGTAGAATTGACTACATGCACAGTAGCACACATCGTGTGATAGCCGACCGTCTGGGCAAGCTTTTGTTCAGATGGTCTTTTTTATTGCCATCTCATAGCAAATGCTTCTTTATCAATTTTTGATAATCTCACGTATATGAAAGGAGTTTTTTTATGAGAAATCGTTGGCTTATTGCACTGGCAGCTATTGGACTACACATATCCATCGGTAGCGTGTATGCATGGAGCGTGCTCACGCGCCCTATCATGGTAGATATGGGATTTACCTTATCACAAACAACCTGGACATTTTCACTAGCCATTCTAATGCTTGGTCTATCTGCAGGTTTTCTTGGATCCTTTGCAGAGAAAATTGGTCCTAAAAAAAGCGGTCTCCTCGCCATGTTATTTTGGGTAGCAGGTCTATTCGGTACAGCCTATGCACTTAGCATCCATAACCTGACCTTACTATATCTATTCTACGGTATCATTGGCGGTATTGGACTAGGCATCGGCTACATAACACCAGTTTCTACGCTCGTAAAATACTTTCCAAATCGTCCTGGATTTGCTACCGGATTAGCTATAATGGGATTCGGATTTGCCTCCCTTATTGCAGGTCCTCTTATGCAGTACCTTGTGGCTCATGTGGGCTTAGTAAATAATTTCATTATCCTTGGTATCACCTATCTTATAGTTATGAGTGCTTCTTCCCTTTATTTGAAAGCACCTACCCCAAAAGAACCGACACGCTCTAATCAAGATAAATCTACCATGTACGTACATAATCACGGTATGCTAGCTAATGATGCTATGAAAACATGGCAATTCAGTGCTCTATGGTGGGTCTTCTTTGTTAATATTACCTGCGGTATTGGGCTCCTATCTCTAGCATCCCCAATGGCACAAGAAACCATTGGCATGACACCAGCTGCTGCGGCCTCTCTAGTCGGTATTATTGGCATTTTCAATGGTGGTGGTCGCATTGCATGGTCCACTATCTCTGATTTCCTTGGACGAGCACAAACTTATATATTATTCTTTATCATGGAAATCATTGCCTTCTATTTACTGTCCCAAACCAATAGTGTATTAACATTCCAGATTTTAATACTCCTCATTATCACCTGTTACGGTGGAGGCTTCTCTTGTATGCCAGCATATCTTGCAGACCTCTATGGTATACGCCAACTCTCTACCATTCACGGCCGTATCCTAACAGCTTGGGGCTTAGCAGGCATCGCTGGTCCCATGATTGTATCGTACTTTCACGAAGCCGGATATGGCTATTCCATGGCTTTAGTATGCTTTGCAGGTTTATTTGTATTAAATACAATAATTGCTATAGTCTTAAAAATGTATGGCAAGAAAAACCTTCACAGCTGACACCTACATTTAAACATGAAAAAAGGCCCGACTGTGAAGTCAGACCGTTTCTTCAATATTAAACTTCGAGAAGCGAGAGCTGGCATCCAAACCATTTATACCTCACTTTGATATCAATTATATCATAAAAAATCTACTTCGCCCTTATATGTATCACCCAAGTTTGAAATCTACCACTACGCATATTCTTTCTAGTTTTTAACTGTGCTTCAGAGATTGTGACAATGTCAACAAGATTAGCCCAGATTTCTCCCTTATGCTCAACAGGATATACTTCTATCATCTGCGAAATACCTGTAGGATCCTTATATATTTTAATATGCTCATTACCGGATACTTCCTCAACGGCATCATTTAATACCCGATAATTATAGTTATTAAAGCTTTCAAAATGACTATCCTTATTTAACCGTTCTAATGAAGTAATATTAGGCACAATGTAATTAGCAATAATATCTTCGATGCCTCGTTTGCCAATACCTCGCTCGCCATCTTCTCTAACCATCAAGGTAAGTACATATTGCGTATCAGGCTCATTATTTAAGGCAAAAGAAATATCATTTGCCACAAAGGTAGGATCGCCTTTAGTTTTCATGGTACTCCAACGGCCATTAATAACCCTTTCCCCTTTGAAAGTGCTACCATCAATACTGGATATATCAAACATATCTTGATTCATATGTGACCATTTTTCCTGCAATGCAGAACGTACATAGTCTTGCTTCAATTCATTATAGGGTTTGCCCAAATACTGAGCACTTTGCTCATACGGATGATTATCCACAACTAAACTAGTATAAATAAAAGGATGGTTAAATGTATACATCAATGTATTAGTATCTTTCACATTTGGAATAGGGGCAGATTGTGTGCCACCTTTGAAAGCTGGAAACGGCAGTGTATAGGAAAGTCCGCCCTTATCAGTATGCATATGGACTTCGGTTACAGCATTATATTGGGCACGCCACATAGAATAGTTTAAATTTCTACGCTGCTCAGCATTCATCTCATCAACACGATATAGCAATATAGCCGCATCACTAACCTCCGCAACACTAGTAGCATTATAGATTCGTTCATTAAGAATACTATCCATCAAATCATTCTTATAAAAATCAGCACTAGAATGCTTAGATTTTGCATTATACCCAGGCAACTCATTAGCATTGCTGCAACCACTCAAACACAACACAGCAATCAGACCACCGAATAACAAAGATTTTCTAAACATAAGATCTCCTCAATATACACTAACTATATTTTGTATATTGTAATGTACTTATATAGTAATAAAATGATAACAAAAGAGGTTCCTATTGATCACCTAGGTGACTATTAGGAACCTCTAATCTATTTACTTTTGTTATTAACAGGACTATATTGAGCTTGAAGCCTCTAAATGGGTCCAGTCTTTGCTAATCGTGGCATGAAAAAAGGCCCGACATTGAGAGTCAGACCGTTTCTTCAATATTAAAAATCAGAAGCGAAGTCTGGCGTCCAAACCATTTATGCCTCACTTTGATATAAATTATATCATATCTAAACAGGGAAAGGAATCATATGATTCTTTTCCCTGTTTTATTATTATAACCTTACATATATTCATCAATCATATGCCATCTTTATAAAATATTAGCTTAAATATCCTCTAAAGTATATATAGGCAAATATCTCTGCGTAAATGCAAGATTTTTATTAAGTTCTGCCCATTTAATAGCATCACCAATAACATAGATGTATTCTTTTGCTCTAGTAAAGGCTACATTTACGTTGTTAGCATTAACCCATTTAATAGCACCATTAGCAGAACCATCGCTTTGACAGCCTAACATATAAATAACAACTTTAGCTTCTTTTCCTTGGAATGTATGAACAGTCCCGATATTATCCTTTAACCAACCGCTCTTATTATCTTTATCTGTCCAGTTTACAATATCATCACTAATAGATTGCATGTAGGTTTTAAATCCATGTGCAACACTGGTAAATGGTGTAATGATAAATATATCTTTAAATTCTGCATTTCTTGCTCGTAACTTTTGGATCAATGCAAAAGCAATTTGCCCTTGCACTTGTATATATCGATCTTTGCCAGTACTCGATTCAATATTACTTGCATCATATGTTATCCAACAGCTTTCTTTACATGGATCAATAGGATTATCAGAATCCATGGTCTTATTAATCATGAATCCACCATAAGATAATTCATTAGCAACTGTAAACATCGGGTCTTTACAACGTCTATGAATAACAAGCGGACAACCGACCCACGACTCAGACCCATCAAGGTTTCTGATGATGCCTGCAAATGGATTTTGTGCATCAGCTAGGCTTTGTACAGATAGCTCTTTACTCCGATATTTACCAATACCTTCACCGCCAATTCTTTCTACAAACAAATCCTGCACAGTTTGTACTGGTTCAATCTGTTTTGGATCACCAACTACTATTGCCTTTTGCGCACGGAATAATGCACCTACAAGCATATGAGGTGACGCTTGTCCTGCTTCATCAATAATGATAGTACCTAACGAGCTTTCAGATTTACAATTAATTAAGAACCTCTCCACAGCAGCAAAAGTAGAAGAGATGACAGGCACGGCTATCATCAAGGAATTAAGTAATGCAGGGAAAATCATATCAAGGTCAAAGTTTTTCTGCAATTTCTTTCTATCACTTAATGAGCCCCAATACTGACTAAGCAATTGCATGTTTTTTCTGAAAGCATCACTCATAACGACAGCCTTTTGTAATTGTAAGGCATCGTATAATAAACGCTCTCTACATTCATTTAAATAATTACATACATATAAGAATGCTGTGTGAGCCTCTGCGCGGTCCTCATCAGATAACATTAACTTTGATTCTATATCATCAAAGCAGTGTATCGTATCTTTACCACTAGATTTTAATGTGCCTAAAATCTCTTGCTTTATCTTTTCTGCTTTTTGAATAGTACCATCAATATCTTTAATATCAGCTAATAAGCTATCTTTCGTATTGATTATAGATTCACGCTCATTAACCAACTGATGTAATGCAGTCAATTGGTCTTTAACAGTTTGAAGCTTTGTAGTCTCTTCTTCAATTACCGATAATAATGTAGGATTACCCATAGCTTTTAAAATAGACCAATTAGTAGCGTGCCACAGCTTATCAAAAATAGACCGTTTACCATTATACTCTATTAATTTAGACTCAATACAATTTTTATGCTCTATCAACTGCATCAAATCATCATTTAATGTATCATATTTACTTAATTGTTCATCGATTGAAACAACTTCCTCTTGTAACTGATTGATTTTAAGCTTTAACTCTTGAATTGATTGGGTGTTCTCTTCATATGTTGTTACATAAGCAAACAATATTTTCACAAGCTTATACTGAGCCTGAAACTGTCTTTTAGCACCTTCAAAAGCATCTTGAGCACTAGGCATACGCATGATTGAAGACATGTCTGAGGATAATACATTTAATGCAGGTATAAAGGTATTGATATTAGATTTCTTACCAAGTCTAGCAGAAATTAATCCCCATTGCGTATTACTCTCTGCCAAACGATCCGCTAAAAATGTAAAGTATACCTCACTTGATTTAACATATTTATATTTCTCATCTTTAGCGAAACAAGATAAATCAACCTGTTGGTCTGAGAACTCGGGATTAAATAAGGTCGACCCATTAGTTCCCGCTTTTACAGAGGAAATATTGGGTAATTCTAATGTAATATTTTCAACGGCCTTGTTATTTGATGAAAGTACCAACATGCCATATACGGCAATGTCACTAGGTATAGTATAGTAAAAAGATATTCCATCTCGGCCAACAACCTTTTTGAAGATATCATTTACATGATTACTTTCACAAAACTTAGCAGCACGCTCAACAATATTATTAGCAATTATATCCTTCAATAACGTAGTTTTGCCTGTACCAGGAGGGCCATTAACAGAAAAGATATCTTTAGGATTCTCCTTAGCAATATTAACAGCAATTTGCTGCATAAAGGATAAATTAAACTTTGAAGGCCATCGACCATAAGGTAAAACCTTCGGATTATACCACTTGCGCATTTGATCTGTATCTTTTAACAAATCATAATGCTCAATATCCTGATTAAGACTATTGATATAAGACAATACCTTATCATTATCCTTTAATCTATCAATATGATGTAACACTAACTGTAGATCATCAAGAAAAAAACTAGATTTTAAATCATTAATAGGCATTGTCTCAGCCTTAACAAGCTGAATCTCCTCTGTCGTAAATCCACAGTAGCCATAAATATCACCAGCACGAAACATAGTAACACCCATAGGCTTCAAAATATTCTCTTGTAGATACACATTAATCTCATGTGCAGCCTTATCAAGAGATACTTTTTCCTCAGGAAGATTAAAACTATCTTCAATCGATTTAATAACCTCATCCCAACCATCGAGTTTAATATCTTTAAATTCTACACCAGGCTGACACATCATCTGATAAATCACCCAAATAAAAGGAGAAATTTGAAGACTCCCCTCTTTATAATATCCTTCTGCATCAACAACAAACGATGCACTATACACATTCCCTAAATATGGTTTTTCAGGATATTCAACTCCTAATTTATCAATGAAAGATTCTAGTATTTCAGTCCCTTTGACTACACCTAAAAGAACAGCATGTTCATCATCTAACACATAGTCCTTTTTATCCTTAAAACTTTTAATCTCATCAATAATAGAGTAATTATAAGAATAATTTGGCAACGGTACTACATACGTGGAAACATGTGCCTTTTTCCAAAGGGGCTTAATTACAGACTGTTGATAGATAGTAGTTCTATCATTCTCAGTAGTAAATACGAGCTCATTTACATACTTCTTTGGAATTACTTTATACTTAGGCACCTCTTTCGGTTGCAAACATTCAAGTGAATACCAATAATTTATAATTTGTTTTGCAGTATCTCTCATCTATATCTACCCTCTCATTAGACTAATAAAAGGATTATACAGGTGGAATAAAGAGATTTCATGAAAAAAACAGTCCACCTATAAATGATATGTACCCCCTTTATGGAGTGTCCAGTAAAGGGGGTGCATATCAGAATAAGTCTCTGATAGTTTTATACTTTCTTTATATTTATCATTTTAAACAATAAATGTACTTTTATTAATAGCTCTGAATGTAATAATGCTATTCTAGCATCTGTTCTACTGCCGTTACAATGGATTCTACTACATGTAATCGCTCTTTAATAAATATATCATTTATAGAATTAATATTACTAGGTATTGATTCTGCTATTGCAACTTTAATTTCATTTTTTAAACTATCAGTTAAATCGGTTCCCGCTGAGTTTGCTAAAGACTTTAATTTTTCTGACCATTTCTTATTGCCTCTAAAAGCACTACTTTCAATATTAAGATAAAACTTTGATAGTAATAAGTCTTTATAAAAATTAGGTCTAATTATATCCTCAAGTTCTGCTTCTCTGCTTCCAGGTCCACCAATATATTTTATACATTTCTCGTTTATTAATCTACGTTCAATAGCTTTGCGTCCTTCAGAATGCCCAGCATCATCATTATCCAAAACAACTAATACCTTACACATTGATTGGTTTAGCTCCCCTAATGTATGACATAAATTTGACGCAGTCCCCATATATTTGATTACAAAATGATTATTATTCAACGAATTTCTGATTTTAGAGCTTAATGTAGACAATAACTTACTCAGCACTATCTGGTCTGTTTTACCCTCTACCAATAATACATTTGATGTATTTTGTAAATTATCCTCTGGCATTACACCCAATATCGATCTTATTTCTTCTATACTATGAGCAATACGGGCCTTCCCTGAATCAACAATAATATTACCTTTAATATTATTCCGCTGTACAAATAAAGGATTATGTGTTGTAATAATCACTTGGCTCGAATTTGAAATTTCATGTATAACCTCTACTAATTCATGTATCGCCTCAGAGTGTAAGTGTGACTCTGGTTCTTCAATAGCAACAATAGAAACTCCATTAAAAATTTGTAAATCTTTTAAAATAGCTAATGTTACAAGACTTTTAATTCCCTCACCTTTATGAATTATATTAGTCTCTACACCATCATCTAACATCAATTGAATATCAGGTGACCAATAATATGGATTATATCGATCTATTTCACTCTTAATATTAACAGAGTTTAATTTTGGAAGAAATTTTAATAATGATGGTTTTAATTGACTAGCAATATCATTTAATACTTTTTCTTGTAACTCCTCAAGCTTCTTTACCGCATCCTCATACTCTTCATTATAAGGAGACTGTGTTAAACGCTGTATAACAACATTTCTAAGTACATTTATAGCCATATTTTCTGTTCGAATTGCACTAATGTAATTGAACTTTATTTTACTAGATATAAATCTTGCAATTTCTGATGACTTCTTCTTATACTGTGTACCATGCTGTTTTTTTACTTCTATATTTGCTTTATTATTTTCATCATAAGTAATTCTTATCCGAATAATACCATTTACCTGTAACCCCAACTCATCCCGAAACTCCATAATTTCTTCATCATTTAATCCAAATTCCAATGTAAATATAGACTCCCTACCAATCTTCCTATCCCTATACTGAAACGGGAAATCCCTAGCCCAATCATAGTTAAGATCTCTTCTCGAATTTGCTCTTGATAAAATAGTATTACGCTTATGTCCATGTTTTAGCAATGTCTCCATTGCTATATTTAAAGCTTTCAGCAAGTTAGATTTACCTTCATTATTTTTTCCTAAAAGAACGTTAAAACTTTGTAAATTAATATCACTTTGGCTTGCAATACTTCTATAATTTCTAACTGAAAATTTATTAAGTTTCATATTATAACTCCTTCAATACTTGGGAACAGCGTAAGTTAAATGAATTTCTTTCTGTTTCTAATTTTAAAAATACAGATAATAAATATAATAAGAATGATGTTCTTTCGGTTTCTGGTGATTATGGAATTGTAAATCAAATAGAATTCCAAGGTCGGTCTTTTGCAGGTGTATCTGTTTCTAATTATGGTGTAGTAGAAACAGGTGATATTGTATATACAAAATCTCCATTAAAGTTGAATCCTTATGGAATAATAAAAACTAATAGGATTAATACTGGAATCGTTTCTACTTTATATGCAATTTATAAAACTAAAAAGAATTGCGATTCAAAATTTATAGAACATTACTTTAATTTAGACAGTAGATTAAATAAATACTTAAAGCCTTTAGTTAATAAAGGTGCAAAAAATGATATGAAGGTTAGTTCTGAAAATGCAATAATAGGCGAAGTTTGTTTTCCACATATAACTGAACAAAGATTGATTGCAGATTTTTTAGATTGCTTAGATCTATTTATTACCCTTCATCAGTAAAAGCCATTTCTAAAAAATAATCCTTAAGCTAATCCAGCCATCGACCGCATCACCAGATCAATATCTCTATTTTCCATTTCTTGAATTATATGTATATATGTTTTCTGTGTTGTTGTCATGCTTGCATGGCCTAACCTTCTTGCTACGCTTGCAATCGACACTCCTGCAAAAAGTAATAACGAAGCATGTGTATGTCGTAAACCATGAATCGATATAACTGGTATTCCTAACTTTTTACAATACCGCTCTAATACACCATTTATTGTCGAATTGAATACACGCCCTCTCACAAATATCGGCTTATCATCTGGTAAGCCTTTAATTAGTTCCGAAAACTTAATAATCGTCTGCCAATCAAGCTGTATCTTTCTTACAGATGAGCGATTCTTAGTTGGTAGAAATCCACCAGTACCTTTATAGTCCCAAGTCTTATCTACAATTAATGACTGATGTGAAAAATCAAAATCCTTCGGGGTCAATGCTAAAGCTTCAGAAAATCGCATTCCAGTTTTTGCAATTATCAATATCAACCAATCCCAATTAATTTCTGATGTCAGCTTCAAGTTCACTAATAATGTATGTAATTCAAATTGATTCAAATATTTAATCTTCTTGATTCTCGGTGATCTACCTTTTATAATTGCCTTTCGCGTCGGATCCCTATCAATTAAACCTTCATCCACGGCATCTAATATGGCAGCCTTTATTTGATGATGAAAGTCCATTGTTGTTTGTCGTTCATGAAACTCAGCATAATCATTTAATAGTTGTTGATATGTTATTCTATTTAATTGTGAAAGCATAAGATTAGGTACTAATCGCTTTAACCATAATAACGTTATCTCATATTTTCGCATTGTTACATCACGAATAGCACCTTCTTTATATATATGTATCCATTTTTCATAATAAATATAAAATAGTTCGGATTTTTTCTCTATTGTTAACATAATTCTACCCCACCATTTACGCTGTTCCCATATAGAAATGGCTCTTGCTGATGAAGGGTAATAAACTTATCAAACTGTTTTATAAAGTTACCTATTTTTATTTGCTCTTCGATACTATTAGGGATATTTAGCTCACTATCAAAAAAATCGTCTGTTGAAATGTTAAGTAACCCATGGTTACGAGCGCCTTCTGCAGCTCGTTTTGAGATTTCTTTATACCATAAATGAGTCTTATAATAACTAGCAATAAAATCAGAACTTATATTTTTATCTGTAATTTCAAATAGAATATAAAGGGTTGATAATGCACCTATATCATAATAATCAAGGCGTTTTACAGCCCCAAATGGATATCCTTCAGAATAGCTTTTATTATATGCAAATTCTCCTTTTTTAATAAGGTAATAATTTGACATATCCCGACTAGCAACTTGCCTATTAAAGTATTTACGTTGATCTACCAAACCATCTTGTGCTGAAATTGTAAGTGGCAAATCAGATTGACTACCATTTTTTCTTGTTACTCTCGCTGTGATTTGACTCAACTTACGCTGTTCCCAAGAACACCAAAAGAGGTAGAAAAGTCCTATTTGGTCTTTTCTACCTCTTTTCCTTACATTTTGACGCCTAATAGGGCTAATTGTTCGGCTATCTCTTTTTCAAGTTTCGCAATTTCTTGATTATCTTTTTCAATCATACGGTTGATTTCATCAAGATCAAGTTCTTCTTCTTCCTCAAATGTATCGACATAGCGAGGAATATTTAGGTTATAGTCGTTTTCTTTGATTTCTTCGATAGATGCAAGGTGTGCATATTTATCAATGTCTTGTCTATTACGGTATGTTTCAATAATTTTAGTGATATTTTCATCGCTTAAATTATTTTGGTTTTTACCTTTTTCGAATTCATTACTAGCATCGATAAATAGTATATCCCGAGTCATACGATTTTTCTTAAATACAAGAATCGTTGTAGGTATACTCGTACCATAGAATAAGTTAGCAGGTAAACCAATCACCGCATCAAGATAGTTTTTTTCTATAATAGTTTGGCGAATTTTACCTTCAGCTGCACCACGGAATAGAACACCATGAGGAAGAACGATTGCCATCGTACCCTCATTATTTAGATGATACAAACTATGTAATATGAAAGCGTAGTCTGCTTTAGATGCTGGTGCTAATTTACCATATTCGCTAAAGCGTGGATCTTTAAGTTTACTTTCATTATTATCCCATTTAGCAGAGTACGGTGGATTTGCAACAACCGCATCAAAAGATCGTGGTCTATCAATACCGTCACGGTCTGGACCATCTGGCCAATCGCTTTCAAGAGTGTCCGCATTATTCAATGTCATATTATTATAAGTGACACCATGCATCATCAAGTTCATCCGTGCCAAGTTATATGTAACTGTATTTAATTCTTGACCGTAAAAGCTAACTGCACCTTGACGAGACCCATCAGGGATTTCATTACGAACTGTTAATAATAATGAGCCAGATCCCATTGTAGGGTCATAAACTGTGAAAGTATCATGTTGAGTTTTTATATTACCAGTCACGATTTTAGCCAATATTTGACTAACTTCATGCGGTGTATAGAATTCTCCGCCTTTTTTGCCTGCATTAGCTGCAAATTTACCGATTAAGTATTCATAGATTTCACCAAGAATATCTCTACCACTTTCATCTTTGTACTCGATTTCATCTATTTTAGTTACAACTGCATTTAGAGTTTTAGTTCTACCAGCTATTGTTGAGCCTAATCCAGAATCACCAAGATTAACATAATTAAAGATATCTCTAAAATCAGCAGCGGCTTCTTCATTTATTTCAGCATTTTTATTAAAGTTCTCAAATAATCGTTGATAATCGCTAGGAATAACAGAGCCATTATGAACGTTTTCAATCAAAGAAGCCCATGTATCCTCAGGATGAATAGCATATCCTAATGTACCCGCAATATCGATTAAGCAATCCTCTAAACCTGCCTCTTCAACAAGTTCTTTATATGCTTCATTAACAGATTTACCATCAGAAATATCAACTAAATCATTATTGACAAGGTATTCTTCTTGATGTACCGAAAGATATTTATAGAATAAAAATGAAAGAATATAGTCTTTAAAAGAACTAGCATCCATTGTGCCACGTAAATCATTGGCAATAGCCCATAATTGGCTAGAAATATTCTGTGCTTTTGATTCAGCCATACAAAATCTCCTTTATTTATACAAACATTTGTTGAAGTAATGCTTTTTTCTGTAATTGTAAGTGCTCTAACTTACGCTGATGAAGGGTAATAACAGAATTCACATTATTAAGTAGCATACTAATTTTAGTTTGTTCTTCTATGGACGGAATATCTATAATTAAATCTTTAATATCATTTGAATTAATTGATTCAAATGTCGATCCAGAACTAAGAGATACCCAATACCGATTATTTTGTAGTTTTTGTAAAAACTGATATATATAATCGTTACCTTTAATTCCAGCGACACCACGACCAAGTACAACCTTATAATCAGTTTTAGCTACATCCCCTACTGGTGCACGAACGGTTAATATTATTCCATCTTTATCAATGGTTTTTGTAATTTCTTTAGTCCATAATCTAGGTACTACTTTTCCATCTTTTAAATCAGCATTTCCTTGAACTAAAATATTATCATTCGGATTATCTGTATAATTTTTAGAAGATGGAGATTGTCCCATTACAACCTCTGTAATATCAGATAACTTACGCTGTTCCCAAGCATCAGTAAATCCTGGAAAACGAAGTTCTGGATAACGCTCTCCATTTTTTGGAAAAAGTTTCTGAAGTAACGCTTTTTTCTTCAAATTTAAGTGTTCAAGCTTACGCTGATGAAGGGTAATAAACTCATCTATTTGATTTATAAAAGTACTTATCCTATTTTGTTCTTCAAGTGATGGAATAGTAACATCCCACTTTTTTAACTCATCCATTGGAACCAAATTTGTCATGGCAGATCCAGGATTTGCTTGTGTCAACAGTTTTTGCATCATATCTGACTGCATAAACTTAAGAAAGTATAGTGGATTAATAGAGTCCTTATTCACTTTAAATCTAATTAACGCTTGATTAAAGACACCCTTTTTTATGCCATCTGGAACCATTGAGATTCTACCTATAGTACCTGCACCACTCATAATAAAATCGCCTGGTTGTATATTAAACCGAATTAACTCATTATATTTCTCTTTTGAAATAAAATAACGAGTTTCATAGTTATCATATATGGCATTTTGTTGTTCATATACTACATAATCAGATTTCTTTACGAAAGAATCTTTTTTTAGCGAACTACCAAACGGACCTCTTCTGATTCCATTTTGTGCATCTAATAAATCCAGAAACTTACGCTGTTCCCAATCTTCCGTAAATCCAGGAAAACGTAACTTAGGTACTCTCCGTTTTTCCTTATTCATCGCAACCCCTCTTTCCTTTTACCATGCTAACACTACCTTTCATTAACATAAGAATCCGCAAATTTATATAATGCAGCAACTAATTCATTGCCATATGTAATCTTATTAAGTGCAGCCACTTCTTTATCTTGTGCCTTAACTTGGTATTCTTTACGCGCATCTTTTTTTAGTTGACTAATTCGTCCCGTACTATCAAGATCTTGTTTACCTGCGGTATGTCGACCAAATAATTCCAAAATTTCATCATTACTAATAACATCAATAATTCCCCATTTTAAACGGAAATCAAAGATATTATCCTTCACAATCATGGTATTAGCATCATGTATAATATCCAAACTAGATTTTAATTGAACTGGATACGTTACTTCATGCCCTTCAGGAGGATAATTACCGCTATAAATTGCATCAGCAGCATTATTGATTTGTTTTGCATATTGACGGTCTTCCAATGCCATGGCAAAATCATTAATCTTATCTCGATAGTCAGCGGCTGCATCCATACGATCCTCATGCACTGCATTCATCAATGCTTCTACCAATTCAGTTAGATAGTCATAATTGACACTAACATCTTTTACATGAATCATGCGTAATTCAATTTGTGCTACAGGTACATCATGTATTTCTGCAATTCGTTCTTTTAAATCGTTATACAAAGATGTAGTCAGTATTTCTTCTTGTTCAGGTGTCATACCAAGTAATGTAACAAGTTCATCTGGATTATCATAATCAAAACCAATATCCTCACCATTAACCGTTTCTGGGTCATATTGTTTTAATTTAGACATTCCCGAACTATAGGTCCGCATGAGATTAAACATTTCTTCCTGTTTCGCTTCACTGGCTGGTACTTCTGTGAAAGTATCTGTAATATCCGCTAATTGATCTACTACATGTTTGACCTCTTCAAATTGCTCTTTGAAAGATTTTGCTAAAACACCAGCATCTACTAATTTTTTTGTATCTATCAATGTTTCTTGTACATCAGCAGACGCTTTATTAGCATAGATACTTAACGCACGATTCATGAGTTCTTCGTTCTTAGCTGGCCATCTATAATTAACAATACGCCCCCAAGGCTTACCTTGATTATCAGCAATACGATTTGTTCTCGAATAAGCCTGAATTAATAATGCATCTTTCAATGTACGGTCTACATATAGTGTATTCATTTTAGGAGCATCAAAACCAGTTAATAGTTGGTCCACAACAATAACAATATCTAAATATTGCCCGTCTTCTGCAGTTCGATTTAATCGTGTTGTCAAATCTTGTGTATACCCTGATACATCATCTAATCCAAAGTTTGTGCCAAACAGCTTATTATAATGATTCATTGCTCGTAATAAACCATCATTTGTTGTTAACTGGTTATCACTATTATTCGTGCTCATGCTGAACGTAACGCCAACTTTCAGCGTAGGTAAACCTTGTGCTGCTCGTTCTTGATTAACACGTTCAAATTCATCAAAATACATCAATGCCATCGGCGTACTCGGACGGTTACCACCTACATGTGTTGTAAGCATAGCGTTATAGGCACCATCATTAGAGCGGTTACGCCAGTTTTTAAAGATATCTTCTACGACCAATCGTACATGATTAGGATTATTATCATAGAAACTAGGTTCAATCATATCATCCATATCATTTTCAGTAAGATTAGCGATTTTACGTTCAATATCTTGTTCATTCCAATCTGGATGCTGTGCCTTATAAAATTTAGGTAAGTACTCTTGCTTCATTTGATCTTCGGCGATAGTAGTTTCAAAATCCACCTTGAACCCTAGCACATTTTTATCAGCAATAGCTTCGCGAATCGTATAAGCATGAAGTAATTTGCCAAATACTTCATGAGTCTTAGTGCCTTTTTTACCAACTACTTCATCAAACATAGGTGTTCCTGTATAACCTACCCATGCTGCACCTTTAAAGACCTTTTGCAATTCTTCAAAGCTTTCACCACCAGTGGAACGATGAGCCTCATCGACGATGAATACAAATCTTTTCTTAGGTACCACAAAATTTTTACGTTTAATAAGAGTATTTAACTTTTGTACGGATGTAACAATAATACCATAACCATTTTTATTCAATTTAGTCTCTAAAGCATCTGTATTTTGTGTGCCACTAACATTGTTATACTCTTTACCGCCATCATCTATGGAACCTTCCGGATCATATGCTTTATAATTGTCTTCAGTTTGCTTGGTCAAAGCAATACGGTCTACTACGAAAATAACCTTATCCACATTAGGCATGCGGCTAGCTAACCATGCAGTTTTAAAGCTAGTGATAGTCTTACCAGATCCAGTAGTATGCCATACATAACCTAATTTATTGATTGGCAAATCAAAGTCTGCACGCTTTAACTCATTTAAAACGGCCTTTGTAGCATAGACCTGATAAGGGCGCATAACCTTAAGCATTTGTTTATTCTTGGTTCCGTCAAGAATAGTAAACAATGTAGACATTTGGTGCGCCATTGGAATACTAAGGAACATATCAGCAAAAGTAGTCCAGTTACGAACCACCTTATTATCATTAGGATTTTGCCATTCAAATGCAAAGTCCTTATTGAATAACTCCGCCGTTGTATTCGCCATATATTTAATTCGATTAGGCGTCATAGCTACTAGAATTTGAACTGTTGAGAAAATATCACTATACTGTTTCTCTTGAATATATTGATGCATTTGGTTCAATGCTTCATCAACAGAATGTTTAACAGATTTTTCCTCAATTTGAATGATTGGTAAACCATTAATAAGTAGTGTAGTATCAAAACGACGTTCTGGACGACCCGCAATTTGTGGTTCTCGCTTAATTTGACTTACCACTTGATATACTGTATTACCTGCCCCAATTTGTTTTTGATCAAATACCGTCAAAAATACATGACGACCATCATCAAGATCTACTTCTACTTGAGATACGCCATTAATACCATATAAAAATTGACCCGCTTGATATGGTGTATAAAGTTCATTAATAACCTTTTGAACCTGTTTAAACTCTGTATCACTTAATGGTTGCGTCAATTGATTTTGATTCAATTGATACAAAATAGACCGAAAGTTTTCCCACAAGTCTTCAGTCGTTTTAATTGTTGGCTCATACTTCCATAATTTGCTTTTAAACACCTTCATATTACCGTATGGAGCTGTAGTGTCTCCCATTTGGTTAGCTGTACTACTAATAATCCCTGACGATAATTGTTCAATTAGCTGACGTTCAAATTCTAGTTCTGTCATTTACTCCACTCCCTGTAACATAGCAATTGATAAACGATATGTATTCTCGGCTACCCGTTGTCTTAATGAACGTAATAATAATTGCTTAAAGTATATATCCCCTATCACCCGTTGAATCTCTATTGATGGTAATTCTGGTAGCGCAATTTCTTTCAATAGTTTTAAACTATATCGTATCACCTGACTACCTTGTAAATTTTGTTTAAACTGACGTTTGATTGATTGATTTTCATTAATCAAATAAGCCATATACTTTCTATCTACTAACCTACTCATAGGCTCCATACGAGCATAATTTTGTGTAAATACATAGCCATCGTGTTCCGCACTTACTATTGTAGCTTCACCAGAAATTGTGCTAAATAATAAATCACCTTCTTTAGCAATAGCACCAGGCGCCATTCCATCTGCTTTTATCTGTTTCCGATCACTCATAGCCCCAGGTACACCATATAAATCCTCATATAATTCATTCTGCCCATACAAGGTATATACTTTCGCATCAGAACGATTGCTTTCTTCAATGCGATACTGTGATATCCCCGTATTACTATGAAATATATTTTGAATATACATTATGTCACCTCTTTCTTTAGTATATTTTTTCATCTCATATTTATTTTTGCATTTAAAAAAATTACACTGCATATCTTTTAATTAAAGTATACAGTGTAATTCATATAAAAGCAAATGTAATTTTGTAATTTTTAAAAATGCAACTTTAGTTTAAATAGTATTGTTTCTATTTCGTATTTCTTTTAAATTAACTCCTTCTTTATTTTTCCAAAGAATTAATCCATTTGCGGTCTGACCAATTAAAAACATAGCTGCGGTAGAAGGACTATTAAATAAAATATCTTCCGTTATACAATTATCATTATCTTTTTTTGCTGTTTTCCGGCGTAACTTAAGTGATTCAGATATAGTTTGAGCAGTCTTATGAGAAACTTTACTTCCCTTTAGAAGTAAAAAACCTTCATTAGTTTCTTTAGCATAACCAGTAATCACTTCACTCCTAACTTTTTGAGTCATAGTATAAATAATCTCACCTTCACTGCGACCTGAGTCAGCTAATTCATCAATTGGTGTTAAAACTTTCTTACCTAATAACCCTATTGGTAATTTTGAAAACTCTATATACGCTAATAACTCACTAACTTTTTCTTCAGTTACATTTCCAAGAGTTGGTTCATTCTCATTAAAGACCTTATATCGATTGATTTCTTTAATCAATTTATAGTAATGATTCTCCAAAAAATTTAAATCAGTAGGACCAAAACTATCATTCGATGTTGTTAATACTACAGCCTCTGTCCAAAAGTCCTTACTGCTATCTGTATCATGTTCTTTTAAACGCTGTAATACACCATCATCATTTTTACGAATTCCAGCCTGACCAATATATACTAACGGTTCATTATTATCATCCATGCCAAACAACATATAGATTGCACTTTGATGTAATGCACTGATATCTTTAGATTCATCTAATAAAGATCTAGGAATTTTATAAACTAATCCGGTCCAATTAGCCAAAGTACACTTAATACGACCAGTAACCTCTCCATCTAGTAAAAATAAATTTACATTCTGTCCTTTTACCATATATATGCTCTCCTATTTATTATGTGTAATTTTCTTGAATAACAATTCTCACATAAAATATCTTCATTTAACTCTCATTTTACTACAATAATAGCCACATATAAACACTTTACTACAGTAATAGTGAAATATGTGGCAAAAATAAAACATCTTCAAAAATCAGGGAACATCATATTCTTTTTACGCTAAATTACAACAAACCAATATATCCCATAAATTGCACTCAATATAGATAATGAACATAGTACTTCATCCATATATTCTGGCAATAACTTAATACGATATACATCAAGATATCTATATATAACATTTACAGGAACATTCTTTGTAAACATAGAAACAAAATACCACTTCATACAGGACAAAAAATCCCTATCTGATGTGGTATTATTTTCTTTACAATCTACTCTATCACTATATATTCAATGTAATACTACTTTTCGGATTCTTCAATTTCGGAAAACCATATTTCTCCAACGTATGTAAAATCTTTTGAATAGTCTCTTTAATATTATTTTTAGATACAGGTATAGAGCTTACGATATATATGATTCCATCAGCATTTGCCGGATAAATACTAACAATACAATTAGGACTATGTATAATGCGAAGCAGATACACATCATAGGTAGACTCAATATAAAAATCAAACTCCTGATTTTCATGTATTACATCAGGTATGTCGTGTACTGGTGCTACAGTACAATCAGATATCTGAAAAGAATCTACATCAAAATATACTCTACAATTACGTTTTCGTTTCATTCGTTCAAGTCGTTCATCTATCATGTTTCACCACATCACTAATTAGTTGCCCCAAGTCTATGGCATTTTTAGAGGTAATAACAGGTTTACCAGTTCTAGCTTCAATCGATTTACGTGCATCACCAGCAATAGAACCACCATCTTGAGCAACTTGTTTATTCTCGTCTAATCCTTGAGGATTAGTTGCCTCCGCAATATCCTTTGTAGCCGTTTCGGCTAACATATTTAAGATAAGTTCTGTAGTAGACATATTATCTCGTAGATTTTCTTTTTTTAGCCCCTTAAAGTCCTTATATTCTCTAGTCGTCATTCCAGACCAAGCTTTAGAGATTTCATTCGTTAGGATAGCATATTCATTACCAGCTTTAACACCATGATCTTGCCAAGTATCGGTTAACTCTTTACGAACCTGAATGGCCTGTAATCGTTGATTAATCCATTCTCGGCTATATCCCTTACACGCATATGATTCTAAAGCTCTATCAATCGTGAGTTCCGGATCAATGATTTCATCAATACGTTCTTTACCAACCTCTGCTAACCACATTTTAAAAGGTTCTGCCTTAGGTGCTATCACATCAACTACACTAAAATACCACTCTTCCCTTTCATTATCCCACACAGAACGAATTTGACTACCTTCAAACATCTTTACATCATCACTCATACATCTTCCTCCTCTCTTTAAACACAAATATATGTTCTATATTATTATCTATAGTATACGCCTTTTAGCATAAGAAATAAAGATATTTTCTAGAAAAATAGAACTCTTTTTTAACTTTCATCACACATAAAAAGCCCTCTATCACAAGGTATATACCTCACAACAGAGAGCCTATAGTTACATGAAAAAATCTAACCTATGGTGAGAGTTACTTCACAAGGTATTTTTAAATTCCTTACATTATCTATTATTTCGTATTCTTAATATCAACCGTCGCCATATCTTTTGGCATCTTAGCCCCAAGTCCACTTTGGAATGTATTATAATAATCCTTATTGTTATTAGTGTCTACATATTGCACAATATCTCGCAAATCTTTTTCGACCAAAGAACTAGTATTATAGGTCATAATAAAGTGATTGTATACGTATTGCTTATCATGAGATATTAACATATAAATCGTTGTTTTAGGGCGCTTAATTTGCATATATACGGATGACATAGCATCATTCCATACGGTAGCAAATTGGATTGGTTGATGCATCGAATACTTGTCAGTTAGAATAATACTGCGTACAGCTTTCGGGAAAATCTTCTCTGGATGTTGTATATCTTCAGCCTCAACTGGCATTACCATGATACCTTCTCTATACTGATCGCTATCGTATACATACATGAACGAATCATTCTTATCTTCCCGTATCATTTTACTTGTTTTTAGCGTTAAGAATGTAAAATCATTAATTCTTAATGCTTTACTTTTTGAAAGTATATCCTTCGCTGGTTCAATGGATGGTAATACATAGTTTACCAACGGAGACATTATCATGTCTTTAGTCTTATCAACACCTTGAGCTTTTAACACGCTAAACTGTTTTCTAGGCATAAAATTATAACCCACATGATACGAAATCGTCGGTGTATTCTTCATCGTAAAATTAAGACTCCCCACCATTGGTGCATCCTTAGCATACGTGACATCCCATGTCGCTTTTTCAACCGTAGGATACGTAAATTTACCAGCATATAATGAATGGTCATCACCACGAAATACGCCAGCTGTTTTCTCTGCGATAACTTTCATATCATCAACAGTCAATTTGCTATAAGGAATCTTACTATCCTCCCAATTATTGCCTGCTGGTTGATGACGCAATTCATAAGCCATCATACCGTCGGGGCTCATAATCATTGCATTTCTGAAAGCAGGTGTACCATCTGCAATCTTCTCAGTATTCCCATATCGACTCGAGTAAGGCATGGTGAATTTTACATTGGCTCCATCCTCTTTCAAAATAAATATTGATGAAGAAAAATCTAATGCATGGTTCAACTCACGATTTGAATAAATGATATCATTTAAATCAAATTCGCCATTGCCTACCACTTGTTTAGGCATATATGTTTTTATATCCTTTTCAACATCCCGTTCCATCTGTTGCGCATCCGCATCAGTCTTGCGATAATTCTGATATGCATCCTTTGATACCGTCGGATCTGCACCAGGTATATTAATATCAATTGCGTTACTACTAAAGGCAACACAACTTAAACAGAGCGTAGCCATCAATACACGTTTCATCATACAAACTCTTCCTTTCACATAAATTCTCTCAAATAGTATATATATATAGAATATCATATTTCGTTTGACTTATAGTAGTATAATATAAATATAGAAACTAGGAGGTGATTACTATGAAATTTACTAAACGTATACTCATTATGACTGCTTTAGCCGTGACTGCTGTAGTGTCCACAGGATTTGCTTATGATTATGTATGCAATAATTCTCAGTACAATTGCAATACTAACACACAATACAACTGTAATAACAATGCTAACTATGCACCATGTAACAATAACAACCAAAACTATTGCAGTCCAAACTCTAATACTAGAGGATGTGGCGGATATAGAAGATAATATATTAGATACGACAGAAGCCTATAGTACGATTTTCGTACTATAGGCTTTTATCATCTATAAGTATACATAACTCTATAGAACATTAACATAAACAAGGTTAAATAAGTGTCGACAAATTGTCGACACTTATTTATACTGAACCTAGAGTCATCAACGTGAGTTAAGCTCATCACCGAAAACTAAGGAATAAATGCACTACAGAATAATGTGGATAGACTCTGATGGAATAGGAGCTATAATCATCATCACTACTAATTAGGTAGCGACGAATCGTACCAAATATCTTTGCTATCCGACTCGGCTTATCGTTAAATAATAGCTGATACGTCCCCGGATTAGCATAAAATGTATAGAGCTCGAGTCGTACGTCGATTACTTTAGTCACACTAACGGGTATCAAGTTAGCTCTTAATGGGACTTCCTTTTCCGTTTCACAGTTAATAAGCTGTAGTCCAAATAGCCCTAACGGAGCTTTTTTAAACCGATTACCATTAAGCCATATACCATAGCGACCAGCTGTTTGTATAGTAAATATCCCTTTGTCTGTTCTATAAGGCATATCATGTATGGCCGTTACCGTATACACTTTCACAGTATGCTTAATGCTCAGTACGAGTAACAACAGTCCTAGGGGAATCATCAGTCCGAAAACAAACAATATAACGCCACCTTTATTACGAGTTCATGCGGTTAAAGTATTCAATAGATTGCGGTGTAAATCCAATATAGGTAGCGTAATCCTCTGTCCAACTGCTCTGCATTAGCGATTTTTACATAATTGTATAGAGGAACACGTTGACCTATTATTTTATTATATACAAGTCCTCTGGTATTAGTCATACCATGAACGGCACCGGCATAGTAATGATAGGTCGTCAATAGAATGGAAACAACTTGGCTATCTTCATAGGTTACCTTATAATTTTGAGCCACCTTATAAATATGTTGGTTGTAATACATATCCTTTGCTTCTAGCACATAGTTTGCGATATCTGTATTAATCGCTTGTTGAGCATAAGCAGAATCAGTATATACCAAAGGATATTTTAAATCTAAATTGGCATCTGATTGGCTACCAGTTACAACTTTTGCATAGCCTGGTATGGCTAACATAGCACCTACGGCCCCTAAAACTAAAGCTTTCTTTAATACGTTCATACTAATCCCTCCTCTATTTCATTACTGTTTCGTTAGCTTTTTTGAACAAACGAGAACGAGTACCGCGGTAACCTTTAGCTAATTTCAAAATCTTTTTATGACGTGCATGAGCTGTAACGCCCTTTTTCACTCTTGCCATTGTATATTCCTCCTAAATTACGATATATCAATCTAATAGTTAGCGATTAAGCGTATGGTAAGCATTTAACTACGCGTTTGTAGTCAGATTTAGCAACCAATGTAGCTTTACGTAAATTACGTTTACGAGCTGGAGATTTTTTCTCAAGAATGTGGCTTTTGAAAGCTTTTGCACGCTTGAATTCACCAGTACCAGTTACTGCGAAACGTTTAGCCGCTGCGCGACGAGTTTTAATTTTTGGCATAATTATAATCCTCCCAATATCCTATTTACTTACTAAAATCATGGTCATATTACGACCTTCTAATTTAGCTGCTTTTTCAATAGACGCCGTTTCTTTGAGTTCTTCAGCGAAACGTGTCAACACTGCCATGCCAAGTTCAGGGTGAGAAAGTTCACGACCGCGGAACATGATGGTTACTTTTACTTTGTTACCTTCACCCAAGAATTTGGATGCGTTTTTCATTTTTACGTAAAAGTCATGGTCTTCAATATGTGGACGTAACTTAACTTCTTTTAAAGTTACGATTTTTTGTTTCTTCTTCGCTTCTTTCTCGCGTTTTTGTTGTTCATAACGATATTTACCGTAGTTCATAATGCGAGCTACTGGTGGTTTAGCGTTAGGTGCAATTTCCACAAGATCAAGATGCTTTTCTTCAGCCAATGCCAACGCCTCACGGCCAGACATGATACCGATTTGTTCGTTTTCAGGACCTACGACACGAAGTTCACGAGCACGAATCTCTTCATTAATGCGTGGTGTATCCTTGCTAATAGCTTTCACCTCCAAGAGAATAAAAAAAACGGATGGCATACACCATCCGAATAGAGTTCTCTATATGTAACCTCATACTTCATGGTATTAGGTGAGTGGCGGATGGCCTCTGCTTCATAAATTACTTAATTATAATAACAAATTGACTGATGAAAGTCAACAAAAAATATTGAGCTTTTAACAATGAATTTGTTATTACAACTCTTATAGTATAACAGACATTATAAGTTCTGTATATAGGTATACTTACTGACACCGCTCTCTCTTTATGTATACAATATTCTTATAAATTATACAACTAATTCTATAGAAAATACGATACAATAATATTTATAGAATAGTCTAGCTTATATAGTGTACTTTATAGAATAGTATACTTTATAGGATAGTCTAGTTTATATAGTTTACCTTATTTATTATTATACAGTAATAGGTATTACACAAATTGAAAGGAGTTTTATTATGAGTGTAACAACTACTGCCCCTCCACAAAAGGCACGTACAACTGCTCAAAATATTGGACTTATTTTATCCTTCATTGTTTTAGGTGGCATTTTATTATTACCTACACCGGACACATTATCTACAGGTGGTCATCGTATAATTGGTGTACTCGCTTTTGCCATCATCTTGTGGATGACATCAGCTGTTTCCTATCCAGTAAGTGCTACCATGATTACAGCACTTACCGCTCTACTATTAGGGTTCTCACCGAATCCCGAAGCACCTGCTAAGGCGATGGGCACAGCCAATGCCTTAAAGCTGATCATTTCTGGTTATTCTTCACCAGCCATGATTCTTGTAGGTGCTGCTATGTTTATCTCTGTAGCCATGCGCAAAACCGGCCTCGACCGACGCATCGCTATGCTCGTTTTATCTAGCGTCGGCACCAAGGTAAATCGCATTTATCTCGGCGTTATCATTACGGGCCTTATCCTCGCCTTCTTTGTACCAAGTGCAACGGCCCGTATTGCCTGCCTCGCTCCGATTATCATCGGTATTGTTGAAAACTTAGGTATTGAACGTAAAAGCCGCGTTGCGGCCCTTCTCATGGTGGGCGCTGTACAAGCCGATACGTTCTGGAACATCATGATTCAAACGGCAGCCGCCCAAAACCTTGTGGCCGTAGGATTTATGCAAACACAGATGAATACATCTGTTAGCTGGATTGACTGGCTCACTGCCGCCGCTCCATTTTCCATCATCATGGTAATTATTGCCTACTTCTTAACACAAGCATTAATTAAACCAGAGTTCAAAGAACTCG
>PPYF01208572.1_pt1 | contig 34604 bp, 26 predicted proteins | sample 1559871 | NCBI WGS metagenome assembly PPYF01 (sample SAMN08240021, study PRJNA423297) | Human gut metagenome, whole genome shotgun sequencing project.
CAATATTCTTTTGTGATTTTTCACTACATTTTTCTCTTTTTTATTTTTCTTTTCTTTGTTTATTGTATAATTTTCTCTTTCTTTCCTTCTTTTTCATAGGCATTTTCATTGACGTTTGTCGCAAAACAGAGTATTCTTCTTTACAGAAACGCAAACTTTTTTCACACGAGGTAGATTATGAAAGAAACGATTTATACCATTCCTTTAAATGATGCTTTTCACGCAGAAGATGAATGTCCGTTCTGTTATCTGGAAAGAGACGCGGAACAGCACGCTCTGGAATTTATTCTGGGAAGTCAGGCTTCCTATATGGAAGATGATATCCGTATGGAAACGGACAAGATGGGCTTCTGCCGCCATCATTACAAGATGATGTATGATTATGGCAATCGTCTGGGCTGCGGGCTGATCCTCAGCACACACTTAAAAAAACTGAATCAGGAAATGACAGAACAGATGAAGGCGTTTACTGCCGGAAAATCCACATTCATGGGACGGATGAAAAAGACAGAGCTGACGCCGGACAGCCCAAAAACTGCTCTTGGACAGTGGATTCACCAAAAAGAGAACACTTGCTATGTGTGCGACCATTTCCGTTCCAATTACGAAAGATATTTGGACACCTTCTTTTATATGTACAAAAACAGCCCGGAATTTGCCGAGCTTTTTAAAAACAGTAAAGGCTTCTGTATGCACCATTTTAAAGATCTGGTAGAAGTAGGAGAAACAAAGTTAAATGACAAACAGAAAGCGGAATTCTATCCTGTTCTCTTTGACCTGATGGAAAAAAATATGAAACGGGTAGAAGAAGAAGTGACCTGGTTCTGCGACAAACAAGATTATCTGAACCGGGACAAGCCATGGGGAAATTCCAAAGACAGCGTACAAAGATCCATGCAGAAACTGGCAGGAGGATATCCGGCAGATCCCGTCTTTAAAATTGATTATTGAAAAAACTGTTCTGATTGGAGTTTTAAAAAGTTAGGCACTGCCAAACTCAGTCTGCGCTCACTTTGAGCCTGAAGTCTCAAAGATGTGCTCGACAAATTCGTTTGGTTGTGCCTAACTTTTTATATTCCATCATATACGACAGTTCCTTCCCACGGGGAAAGGATTTATCTTACGGTAAATGCAAACTCGATTTCTTTCTCTGACAGTCTGTCTTTCTCTTCCAGTTCTGGACCGCAGCTGGCTGATCCGATTCCGCTGTTCTTGTAATCAATACGAATAGTGGTTTCATTTTCTTCCAGCTCAAAGTAATGTTTTTTCTCTGTCAGTTCTTCTTTTGTATAGTGAAGCACCTGACATTCCATCTCTTTTTCCGCCTCAAAGGTTAATGTTTCTCCTGTATGAGGATTTTTTACCGTGAGGTATTTTACCTTTGTATGGTTTCCATTTTCCTGCGGCTTCACATAAGGAAAGTATTCTCTGGAAGCATTGGAGGTATACAGTCCTACCGGAGCATGATGGTACAGGTCGCAGTAATTTTCCCAGGGACCTCTTCCAAAATATTCCATTTGTTCCATCTGATAAGGCACACGGAACTCAAATCCAAATCTTGGAAGCCAGATTGCATTTTTATTTTTACTCATCTTAGCATGAACTTTCACTTCCAAACTGCCGTCTGCACAGATTTGATAGCAGATTTTATACCAGGATGATGGCGTTCTGCTGATACCAGCCAAAGCCCCTTCTACCGATACGCAAACGGTATGATCTTTCTGTTCCCACTCCATGGAATAACACTTATCCATCAGATAATTCAGATTCCAACCGGAAATATTGTCCTCAAACAGACCCCATTTTGTTTTCATGTGGCGCTCATTATCCGTAGGCGCTCTCCACAGAGAAAGCTGCGTCGGGGAAACCAGCAGGTTTTGTCCGTTTTTAAAGATTCCTGTGAGGATTCCTTTGATTTTGTGGAACTGATAGCCATTTTCCTGTTCATCAGTAATTTTCAGAAAAACAGAGTCTTCCTGTATTTCCCAGGTCTTTTCCTGTACTTCTCTCTGCTTTTTCTGTTTTCCCACCGGAAGCTCCAACTGTACCAACGCAGTCTCATATCCGGCTTCCGCCCATGAGCAGGAAGTTTTTCTTACCAAAGAAAGATTCAGATAAGCGCCCAGTTCACAAGAGGAAGGCAATTCGCCAGAAAGCACAACCTCTATGCTTTCTCCTGCTGCCAGATCGCCCTCCCAATTTCCTGAAAAAGCCGTTTTCCCATCAATTTCTACTGTCCACAAAATCTCGTAGTCTTTGAATGTGGCAAAATCAAAATGATTGATAATCTTCACTGTCAGAGGTTTGGCAGAAATCAGTTCTGCCCGCAGGGGCTGATGTACCGCTTTCGCCTCCCGGGAACCGGCTTTCAAACTCCTGTCCGCCATCACCAGACCGTCCACACAGAAGTTATGATCGTGGGTAATCTCCCCAAAATCACCGCCGTACAGATGACGTCCCTCTTTTACCGCCACATGGTCTGCCCACTCCCAGATACATCCGCCAATCAGGCGGGGATATTTTTCAAAAAGCTCCCAGTAATCTCCCAGACCACCGGGACCATTTCCCATAGCATGGGCGTATTCGCAAAGGAAAAATGGGCGTTTGCTGTCTTTTTCCCCTTCTTCCTTCACCATATCCAGAGAATAATACATTCCGCTCTCTACATCGATGCAGGGAGGATTATCCGCCATATTCGCTCGCTCGTAGTGCACCAGACGAGAAGCGTCTCTCTCCTTCGTCCAAACTGCCATATCTTCAAAATACTGTCCATATCCTGCCTCATTTCCCATAGACCAGACGATGATACACGGGAAATTCTTATCTCTCTCCACCATACGGACTGCTCTTTCCATCATCGCTTCTTTCCAATCTGGATGATCGGTCGGCCAGTCTTTATAAAACAAACCGTATTCCCACATGGTATCCTTCGTTACCAGACCGTGGCATTCCAGATCCGCCTCGTCCACCACATACATTCCCACTTCATCACACAATTCCAGAAAACGGGCTGCCGGAGGATAATGGGAGGTACGCACACAGTTGATATTCAGCCGCTTCATCAGATAAAGATCTTTTTTCATATCCTCTTCATCCATCACATGACCCTTTTCCGGATGGGTATCATGGTGATTCACGCCTTTTAATTTTACCGGAGTTCCATTGATAAGAAGCTCTCCCTTTTCCGATACTTCTACCGTACGGAATCCTGCTTTTCTGGCAATCACCTCCCCGTGACCGGAAATCACTACCGTATACAGTTCTGGTGTCTCCGCTGTCCACAGACGAGGATTTTCCAGAACAAATTCTGCCCCTTCCCTCGTTGCTGCCTGTTCTTCTAACAGCGTCGCACCTTCATACAAACCTATGGTATATCCTTCTATTTCGCCTGTCACATCCAATTTCACTGTAAGATTGTGAAGATCGGTGTTAATTTCCAGGTCCCGCACATGAGAGGGATTCCGATACAGCAGATAAACGTCCCGGAAAATACCGGACAACCGGAAGAAATCCTGATCTTCCAGATAACTTCCGTCACACCACTTTAGCACCTTCACCAGAAGTTCATTATTTCCCTCCCGAAGATACGGTGTGATACAAAATTCTGCCGTGTAATGGGAGCCCTGACTATAACCGATCTCCTGCCCGTTGATATACACATAAAAACAGGAGTTCACTCCTTCAAAATTCAAATATACCTCATCCTCCGGATGCTGTACTTTAAAGTATCTGCGGTAAACGCCGCAGGGATTGTCATCTGGAACCCGGGGCATATCTGCCGGATACGGATAATTTACATTCGTATAATACGGGATATCATACCCGTGCATCTGCCAGTTGGACGGTACCGGAATGGATTCTGTAAAATGTACCGGTTCTTCCATCAAATACCAGGCTTCAAAATACTTAAAATCCCAGGTTCCATTTAATGACTGATAGCGGGAAGAGCTCTCCACTTTTCCAGATAAAGCCTCTTCCATCGTTCTGCACGGAATAAAATGTGCTCTTGCTGTCTCTCTTCCTTTTTGTAAAAATTTAGGATTTTGCCATTCGCTGCTTCTCATATGTCCTCCTCAAGCACTGTATTACTATTATTTTTTATTTTCTATGCATCCAGGCACCATTCGTGAAGTCGGGAATTGCCACCGGATGACCGCCCATCGCTATGGATTCCTCCGACAATGCGGTGATGCACATCCATGCTGCCATATCGTATACGTCAATGGGAACTTCTGTTTTATTTCTCACACTTTCCACAAATTCGCAGAATACCAGCCAGTCCATACCGCCGTGTCCCTGTTTCACACCTTCATCCAGATACTGTTTCCATACGGGATGCTCATATTTATCACGGTACTCTTCCACATTTCCCCAGTGTTTCTTCCATTCAAAATGATCTTTGGCATGTTCTTCTCCCTCCAAAAACAGAGAAGCATTATCTTCCATGTACATTCCCTTTGTTCCCTGCACATAAAATCCTCTGGAATAATATCTTGGCAGTGTGGTATCCAGCGTCAGCGTGATAGTCTCCCCATTTGCGCAGGTAATGAGGGTAGTCACCACGTCTCCCTGAGCAAATTCTGCATTCATCAGTTCCGCATCATCCGCTTTATGCTCTTTGATATACTCCTTCATTCCAAATGCTCCAGACGCCACGGAAGTCAAAGATACCATACGGTTTCCTCTATTCACCTTCAAAAGTCTGGCGATCGGTCCCAGTTCATGGGTAGGATAATTTTCACAATTTCTGTTGAGATAATTTTTCAGGCGGTAATGGCGGTTTTCTTTTCCAAATGCGATCTCATCTCTCAGATCATGGCGATAACCTCCCTCGCAATGAACGATTCTTCCCATCACGCCCTGCTGCACCATATTTTCCACCATCATCTCATCACGACCGTAAATGCAGTTTTCCATGAGCATTACCGGAACTTTTGTTTCTTCATAGGTTTCTACCAGTTTCCAACAATCCCGAACGGAATAAGCGCCGCCCACTTCACAGCCCACGTATTTTCCGGCTTTCATAAAGTCGATGCAAAGGTCAATGTGGTGTTCCCAGGCAGTACACAAAAGTACGCCGTCCACATCCTCTCTTCCCAGAATATCGTGGTAATCCTGTGTCATCTCCGGTCTTGGTCTTCCGCTTTTTTCAATGAGATCTGCCGCATCCTTACACCGGTCTTCATACACGTCGCATACCACCGGATATTCCACATCCGGATGCTCCAGATAAACCATCTCCAAAAGGCCCATACCTCTGCTCCCAAGTCCTACAACTGCCAGTCTGATCTTCTGTTCCATTTTATTTTCCTCTCCTTATACATTTTTTTCTGTTTTTACTAATACACTCTGTGCATCCATGCCCCATTGGTAAAGTCCGGGATTGCCACTGGATGACCTCCCATCGCTATGGACTGCTCTGACAACGGGGTAATACACATCCACACCGCCATGTCATACACATCAATCGGAACTTCTGTTTTGTTTCGAATGCTTTCCACAAAGTCACAAAATACCAGCCAGTCCATTCCATCATGACCGGATTTTATTCCTTCTTTCAGGTATTTCTTCCACATGGGATGTTCATATTTTTCCCGATATTCTTCCACATTACCCCAGTGCTTTTTCCAGTCAAAATGATCTCTAGCGTGTTCTTCACCTTCCAGATACAAAGAACCATTATCCTCCATAAACATACCTTTCGTTCCCTGTACATAGAAACCTCTGGAATAATAGCGTGGCAAAGTAGTGTCTAACGTCATCGTAATGGTTTCCCCATTGGCACAGGTGATCGCCGTTGTGACGATATCTCCCTGCGCAAACTCTGTGTTCAGTAATTCTTCATCTTCCGGTTTATGCTCTTTGATATATTCTTTTAAGCCCCACGCCCCGGACGCTACCGATACAAGAGACACCATCCGGTTTCCCCGATTGATTTTCAAAAGCCGGGCAATTGGTCCCAACTCATGGGTAGGATAATTCTCACCATTTCTATAGATATAATCGGTAAGGCGATAATGACGATTTTCCTTGCTGAATGCCAATCCTTCCCGCAGATCATGGCGATAACCTCCCTCACAGTGAACGATTTTTCCAAGCGCTCCCTGCTCCGCCATATGTGCTGCCATCATCTCATTTCTTCCATAGACGCAGTTCTCCATGAGCATCACCGGAGTCTTGGTTCGCTCATAAGCTTCCACCAGTTTCCAACACTCGGTCAGAGAATATGCTCCTCCCACTTCACAGCCCACGTACTTCTTATCTTCCATGAAATCAATGCACATGTCAATATGATTTTTCCAAGATGTGCAAAGAAGTACTCCGTCCACATCCTCTCTTCCCAGAATCTCATGGTAATCCTGCACCATATCCGGTCTTGGTCTGCCGCTTTTTTCTATCAGATCTGCCGCTTCCCGGCATCGGTCTTCATACACATCACACACCGCTGAAAATATCACATCCGGATGTTCCAGATAAACGAGCTTTAACAGACCGATGCCCCGGCCGCCAAGCCCAATCAGGGCCATTCTGGTTTTGTCTCCCATCTTATTCTTCTCCTTTTTTCAAAAAGACCGCAAAGACACCCCCAATACTTTTTCACGTACTTTGTCTTTACGGTCTTTTCATTACTCTTTTACACCACCAATTAATACACCTTTTACGAAATACTTCTGAAGGAACGGATATACGCACAAAATCGGAACTGTTGTCACAATAATCGTCGCATATTTGATTACTTCCTTGAGAAGATATGCGTCTGCTGACGCTCCCACACTACTGGAAAGCAACGCATCCATATCTTCCTGCACTACCAGAAGCTCTCTTAAGAACATCTGCAGCGGATAGAGATCTCTTCTTTTCTGTAAGTAAACCAATGCGTTATACCACTCTCCCCATTTGCCCACGGCATAGAACAGAGTGATCGTTGCCAGCGCCGCCTTCGACAGCGGTATCGTAATCTTTGTCAGCATATGCCAGTGATTCGCCCCATCCAGCGCCGCCGATTCATACAAACTCTCAGGCACTGATTCAAAGGATGTTCTCAGCACGATCACATTATATACACTGAGCATACCGGGAACAATCATCGCCCATACGGTATTGGTAAGACCCAATCCCTGCACCACCAAAAAAGTAGGAATCATACCGCCGCTGAAAAACATGGTAAACAAAATAAATAACGTGATCGGTTTTTTCAGCAAAAATCCTTTTCTGGACAGAGGGTATGCCCCGCAGATTGTGATCAGCATACTTGCCGCCGTTCCCACGATCACATAAAAAATTGTATTTCTGAATCCTATCCAGATATTTTCCGACTGCAATACCGCTTCATAACCCCTCAGAGAAAATCCTGCCGGTTTCCAGAGAAGTCCCGATGCTTTTCCCAATTCAATCGGATCGCTGAGCGAGGCAAATAACACGTATAACATGGGATACAACGTAATTATCATAAGAAGTACCATGATACAGTTATTGATCACCAGAAAAGTTTTTTCCCCTTTACCGATAATGATCCGGCTGCCCTCTTCATTCTTTTTATTCTTCTTATATTTCTTCATTGAAATTGCTCCATTCTACTGTTTTTACCACAAACTGTTTCCGTTGACTTTACGACTCATAAAGTTTGCTCCTGCCAACAGGATCAGATTGATCACAGAGTTGAACAGCCCAACCGCCGCCGAGTAACTATAGTTCATGTCCTCAAAACCTTTTCTATACACGAAAGTGGATATAATATCCGATGTATCATACGTAACCGGAGACTGTAATAAGAAAGCTTTCTCCCAACCTACATTCATCAGACCACCCACGGCCATGATAAACATGATCACGATGATCGGGAGCATCCCCGGAAGAGTTACGTGAATAATCTGTTTAAATTTATTGGCTCCGTCGATACGGGCCGCTTCATACAATTCCGGGTTAATTCCCATAATTGCCGCCAGATAGACAATCGAGCCCCATCCAAAGCTCTGCCAGATATCCGATATAACATAAATCGGTCGGAACATATGTTTATCTCCGATCAAACTTCCTTCATGACCGATAATTGAATTGGCAATTTGAGTAATAAATCCATCACTGTCTGTAAAAATCAAAATCAAACTTGCAATGATAACGGTTGTTATAAAATGCGGTAAATAGGTAACAGTCTGTACAACCTTTTTGAATCGAAGATTTCGAACTTCATTTAAAAGAATCGCAAATACGATAGGCGCACAAAATCCAAACAACAGATTCAGCCCGCTGAGCATCAAAGTGTTTTTGAGGGTTCTGCCGAAGAAAACAGAACCCACAAACTCTTTAAAATACTTAAGGCCTACCCAGTCGCTTCCCATGATACCAAGCCTTGGCTTAAAATCTTTGAACGCTATGACAATACCATACATGGGCGCATAGCAGAAAACCAAAAGATAAACGATCACAGGAACCAGCATCAAATAAATCAACCAATTCTTGCGGAAATCCGCTTTTAATAATTGACCCCATTTATTTTTCTTCTTCATAATCTTTGACCTCAGTTATTTTCTTGCTTCATAACGATCCGTAGCAGACTGGTAAGCCGCTGTCAGCTCTTCCACATGCATATTTTTCAGATTTTCCTGATACGTACCAAAATTATCCAAAGATTCCTGACCCATGATAAACTTAAGCGCCATCTCTTTTACGTAAGTTTCAATATCCGTCTGATACGTTTTCTTTACTTCAGACTCTTCCGAATTAAACAGGATAAACTTGGAAAGCATCTGATCACTTCCCTGTTCCTTCCACAGAGTCAGCGCCTCATCCTGTGAACCTTTGTTATATTTATATTTCAAAATATAATCCAGATCTCTGTCTTCCTGTGTATGCCACTGTTCTGGACACACTGACAAAAGCGTTTCTTTATCAGCATCTGGAGCAACTGTTCGTCTTACCGGAACACCGTCTACCATATCATAACCTACGCCTTCAATACCATTTGCCAGCATACGGTCTATATCTTCCTGATACAGAGCGTCCAAAAGCGCCATACATGCGGACGGATTCTTCGCATCTGCTGTGATATACTTATAATCTCCCATATAAACAGAGCTGTCACGCAGCCCCGGCAGTTCGTCTCCTTTGTTCAGGGTAGGAACCGGAGCCGGAACCATCGCTTTCTCAGGATGATCTTTTTCTGTAGTCATATAATACTCCGCTCCATACGTATACAGATGCATGAACATTGTTCCCACTTTGTCATCTGCTGCCTGAGACATCACATCAGATTCTTTCTGGGTAGTAAAGTCCGGATTGATATATCCCGCCTCAAACCATTCATTTAACTGTGCCAGATAATCTTTGTAGGCATCCTGATAAGGACCATAGGCAAGTTTTCCATCTTCCCCTTTATAAAAGTTTCCTGCGCTGATTCCGTAAGCGCTGGAAAACACGTTGGAATTAAAGAAACCGCCCATACCATTATCACCAGCCAGAGATAACGGATATTCCACACCGTTTTCTTTCATCTTTGCAAACAACGCAGTCCATTCATCAATGGTGGTTGGTATCTCCATGCCTGTCTGCTCCAGAAAATCAGAACGGATCAAAAGACCGGAGTATGTAAGATCTGCCTCTTCGCTTCCTGCAAATTTTGCACCCAGACGGATAATTCTGCCCTCATCATCAGATACCATTTTCTTGATATTCTCATCTTCATTGATCATCTTATAAAAATATGGCGTTGTCTCCTCACTGATCATATCGGTGTAATCAAACAGCACACCATCTTTATATGCCATCTCCACACCACCGGGATAATAATTATCAATACCACTACAGAAAATCATATCCGGCAGTTCTGTATCTGCCATCAGGATTGTGAAGTTATCCTGTTCCTGTCCTACAGGAGGATGTACAAATTCAATCTCGCAGTTTAATTTCTTTTCCAGCTCTTGAATCGCTTTGTAATCTCCCAAATCACTGGTAACCTGCGCATTGCTTGGAACCATTGCATGCCAGATAGTGAATTTCTCACCTTTCAGATCTGGCAGACCGTTTTCATCTCTTTCATATACCGTTGCTTCTCCTTTGGCGCTGTCGTCTCCGCCTTTACTTTCTCCTTTGTCAGAACCACCGCAGCCTGCCAGTGCTCCCATCGTCATGGTCGCTGCCATGAGCATACACAATACTCTTTTCTTGTTCATTGTGTTGAACCTCCTTCGTTTTATTCTCTTATGCCGTTGTGTTTGTGTTGGATTCATCATACATATTTACTGGTAAAATTTCAATTTCCATTTTTTTACCTGTGCACTATTGTCATTTTTTGTTCATTTGTTTTTCTTGTTTTATCTATTTTTTCACCACGCAAAAACGGGATATACACTTTCCCATGTATATCCCGTTTCAATTCTATTTTTCTGTATACTCTGCACAATGTATTTTTCTATTGTTTATTCTGTCTTATTACCGGATTCCATCATACCTCCTGCCATCTCTTCCCGAAACTGCCCCGGCGTGATTCCCTCTCTCTTCTTAAATACCCGGATAAAGGTTGCCAGATTGGCAAATCCCACGGCTTCCGCCACTTCTTTCGCCTTCACTGCTGGATTCTGAAACATGATTTCCTTTGCCTTCTCAACTCTGCACTCATGAATATATTCCAGAACTCCTTTTCCTGTGTTTCGCTTAAAAAATCGTGACAAATAGGACGGCGTGATCTTCAAAAATTCTGCCAAACTTGCCACCGAAAGATTCACATCCAGAAGATTTTCACGGATTCCTTCTTCTATCTTTTCAATCGAGCAGTTGTTTTCAGAAACATCTTCACATTCCTTCATGATCTGTTTCTTCTTTACCTGTTTTACCTCAAAATATCCCTGATGGATTTCATTAATGCTCATAAAACATCCGCTCATATAAGCGTCACAGTACAGATTTTCAACACTAGTCAGATTTTCAACAAGAACCTGATTGCGCTCCCGCACTGCTTCAGAGAACCTCTGATCATTTTCTCCATTTCCATTCAGAACACAGTATACCCGGGAATTTCTCTCCACAAGATAACAGCAGACACACTCTTTCAAATATTCCTTTATGTACTCTTCCAGAATGTCCTTCCGGTATTCCTCTTTTTTCTCCTGTTCCGCCTCTGTCTCGTTTTCTTCAAACTGATACATCACCACCACAAAATACTTTCCCAAAAAGCCCCAGCTCTCCACCTGTTCCTGGGATATTTTTCGATTCGTATCCGTCAAAAGCAATTCCCCCAGATACAGATTTTTCACATTGTCCTCGTACTGTTTTAATTTCATCTGCATCTGTTGTTTTTGCGTATGAAAATTTTCCGCATAACCTTCCATCACATCGTAATCTATTTCTGAGTCTGTACTGTCTCCCTGGCGCAAAATATCAAACAATCTTTTGATCGGCGTATAATTATGATTGGCAGCCAGCACAATGGCTCCCACCAAAACCACAAGACACAGAATCACGGAAATAATTGCCAGAATTTTGATCATTTCCACAACAAAATATTCAATGCCCTCAGGCACTCCGTAAATCAGAAATAATCCGTCCCGGGAAATTTCTCTGACTTTCAAACTGAATTTCTGTCCTTCTAATTTTACCAAATCTTCCTGTTTTAAATGGGCTTCCAATAAATTCTTTGCCAACGCATCATCATTTTCTCCCTGTGTCGCTGCCAGCATCTGCGTTCCGTAAAGAAACCATGCCCTCTCCTGCTCATTATTGCACAGTTTATTCAGCAATTCCTTGATATAAGCCCCTTTAAACTTGACCGTAACTACCGCCTGTTTCATGGACTCATATCCGATACTGCTCCTTAATACAACCGTTCCATCCGAATCTTTCTTCAATACAATCTGCCCATCCATATGCTCTGTCTGCTCTTTTTCCCATGTTTCATAAGAATTAGAATAAAAAGTCTCATGGTAAGCGCGGCTTTCTTTACTCCCAGTGGTAGAAACTACACATTCATCTGCCGGAAAATACACACTAAGTTCCGAAAGATTACGGTTCCGTTTCAGTGTCTGCGTCATCATCTGGTAAAGTTCATATTCTTTATAATAATTTCTCTCATCCTGCCGAAGGTACCGAAGCAGATTTTCTTCTCTTCTCATATCACGCATCACCAGAAGGGCGCTCTCATAACTGTTTTTCAGATCTTCCGCCACCTGATCATAAATTCCATCTTCATACTCTGTGATCGTATCCTGAATGGCATGCAAAGAAACCAGTTCCACTGCGATCAACAAAATCACGGGAAATGGTATGATCACCAACATAGACTTCAGTATAGACAAAAAAATCTTGGAGCTGTACTTCACCCGAAGCGCCTGCATCCTCTTTTCCTGCATCCCCCTCACAAGAAACACCTCGCATACCTATTTTTATTTTCCTCTGAATAATTCACCAAAATTCAGCAGAAAAAACTTCTATTTTTCATCATCTTCTATATAATAACATATAATTTGATCATCTACAATGATAAATCTTTATCTGGACTCATTCCCCAAACTACATATGCTCGATATAGAGCTCTGTCTATTTGTTGAAATAGATATTCAAAAGAGCTAAATGCGACATATCCGAACTGCTTGAATAATATCCCCGCAACTTTATAGCTCCCGGATAGTAAATATATACTTTTTTACTATTTATTAAAAAATGTCACCACTTTTCTCCCTAAAAAATGGTGACATTTTTCCAAATTTTCCAAAAAGTATACTCTCACCTGAATTCTTTGCAAATCTATATCGCAATCAGCGTATTCTCTGTATTGTTGTGCCATAAACTGCTGAAAATATCGTTCATCTCCGCGTACATTCCTTTCCTCTTATATACTCTGCTCTTTCCACTCCGGCGCCATTTTTTCTTTCGCATTCAAAGTAAATATCCTGTTCCGGTTCCAGCGGCTTGATATGAATTTCCAATTCTGTAATTCCTTCTTCTTTGTAGAAATCCATACATTCCCCATAGTAATACTGGTCGTGAACTAACACGCCTTTGCTGTAAACTTCTATGGTATCTCCGTAATAGTCAAGTCGTATTCTTCCTGCTTGTGCAGGAACCTGTTCCACCTTCCAGCAGTTCTCCGCTGTTTTCTCAACCGTCAGATTTTCCCCCACTTCTTTCACGGGCATCGGTTTCTCACATACATGAATCGTCACATCTCCCACCACTGCGGTATCCTGAATCACCATCTCCGTCCCATCCTCAAAACAGAACAGTGGTTCCATTCCATCTTTTTTCTCAAACCAGTATCCTTTTCCACTGACAGACAGAGGCTGCGCCAGCGCATATTCCAGACACACATTCTCGCTCAATTTCATTCTCAGTGGTAAAATACAGGTTGTATCAGTCAGCAGGCAGGGAATGGTTACCTTTACTGTCTTATCCACAAACTTCACCTGAATCTGTTCATCCCGATGTTCCGGAAGTTTTTCCCCGTGGTGATGATTGTTAATAAACAGAAAGCCTTCTTTTCCATTACTTCTCACACAGCAGCGCAGTGTCTCCATATCCAGCAAATCTGTCGGACGGCGATCTGGATATACTGGAACCATTTCTGCCAATTTTTCTCCAAAGGACTGGCAGAACCGAAATACACTCTGCAGTCGGTAATAGGATTCCCGCAGATAACCGGAGCCTCCGATGGGAGCCTGAAAATCATAAGAGATCACTGGACAGTCGTTGGGATATCCCGTCTCTGTACTCTCCTGCATGGTGGAAAGCTTACCCACCGGATTATCCCCTCCATGATACATATAGAAGCCCAGAAGATTGCAGCCGTCTCCCAGCGTGTCCACCGCCAGAGAAAGAGCATCTGCTGCTGTAATCCACGGACGGCGATGTTTACACACCTGAACCCCAGGCCCTAATTCACAGGTAAAATACGGTACGCTTTCATCATTCTCCACTTCTTTCACCGGAAGCAGATCATTTCCGATATTACTATCACTGCGTTCCCCGGTAAAGAAGAAATGGGGATTCGGCAGAGATTTTCCCGTACTCTGATTCCACGGCTGCTCTGGATAGCCGCCAAAAGTAGGGAGCATCTTGTCATACAATTCCTGCATCTCAAAGCCCCAGGCTGTAGCCGTAAAATAGCTTGGTTTAAATCCACATTCTACTGCCAGATCATGAAGCCGCTCCAAATGCGCATTGTCAAAGACCAGCTCATTTTCAATCTGAACAGACAGCAGCCGTCTTCCCTGCAGATGTTCCACGATTCTCTCATAATACTCTTTTACATAAGTCATATACGGCTCCGCATTACACCGCACCTTGCCCTCGCATCTTTTCAAAAGCCAGTCGGGATGTCCTCCATTGCGACATTCTCCGTGAGCCCATGGTCCGATACGAAGCGCCACTTCCAACCCTTTTTCATGACAAAGATCAATAAATTCTCCCAGATTCCGGTTGCCTTCCCAGGTAAATTCTCCCTCAACTTCCTCATGATGAATCCAGAATACGTAGGTAGAGACAATATCAATGCCTCCCTCTTTCATCTTATCCAACTCTGCATCCCACAGTTCTCTTCGCAGTCTGGAATAATGAAGTTCTCCCGAAACGGGAAGCCAAGGCTTCCCATTTTTCAGTAAATACCTGTCTGTCACCTGATAATCGCCACCCCCATGACGCTTCAATATTTTTACCGGTTCCGGTATAATTGTTTGAAATGTATATGTTTTTGCTTTACCCATGAGTTTTTCTCCTCATATCTTTTTACTTTACCTTCTTGCAAAAGAAAACGGATAACTTTCGCCTTTTTTCACGCTGATCTCCTGTTCCACTCCAAAACAGCGAATCTTCAATTCTGTATCACTATTTGCCAAAATCTCTCCTGTCACTGTATGCTCATCCCATTTTGCTGAAATCTGATGTCCTCCATAGACCCGCATACCTTTCACTTCTCCCTGTTTCCATTCTGCAGGCAATGCCGGCAGAATCCTTACCACACCGTTATATCCCTGCACCAACATTTCTGCCACGGCTGCGGTAAATCCCGTATTTCCATCTAATTCATAGATGCCGCCAGTCACAGAAGTGGTCGGTCCCTGATGGGTGATCATCATATTGTCACGGCTCAAAAAGGCAATCATAGGTTTCACAAAGTTTCCTGCTTTTTCCCCATCCAAAAGACGGGCATAGTAAGTGATCAAAAGCGCTCCCGCCCAGTTTGCATATACAATATCCGTAGCATTTTCTCCCAAACGCCGATCCAAAGTAGTACGAATCGCCTCTGCCAGCTCGGTATCCTCTGCCGGATCAATGACATTGAACGGGTGCATGGACAGAAGATGGCTGGTATGGCGGTGATCCGGAAGGGCTTCCTCATAATCCTGATGCCATTCCTGCAGCTGTCCGTGAACGCCTACCCGGTAAGGAGGCAGTTTCTCCAGTGTCTTTTCCAGAGACTCGGTAAAATCATCTTCCCGACCGAGAATTTCTGCTGCTTTTCTGATAATATCGAAAGCCGTACGGGCTGCCGTCATATCAAAAGTGGTGCCTGCCGTCACACTGTGGTATCCATCCTTCACAAATACATTTTCTGGAGAATATGCTGGTACTGTCACCAGTTCTCCTGTTTTTGAATCTTCCATAAGGATATCTGCCATAAAACGGGCATTTTCATACAAAACTTCATAATATTCTTTCAAAAATTCTTTATCGCCTGTATACAGGTAATGCTCCCAGATAGGAAGGGTGATCCAGCTTCCACCGGAAATCGCAAATCCCCATCCTACATCCCAACCGGGAGCTGCCCAGCCATAAGCATTTGATACGGTGTGGGCGCACCACCCTTCTTTTCCATAGAGTTCTCTCGCCATCTTTTTCCCGTGGGGAACCAGCGCATCTTTGATCCACCGGAATAATGGCTGGACACATTCTCCCAGACCGGTATTTTCCGCTGGATAATAATTCATCTGGGTATTGATATCCAGATGCATATCGTCCGTCCACTCCATCCTGCAAGCCCGGTCATCATTCCATACTCCCTGCAAAGCCGCCGGAACTACAGAATCCGATCTGCTGGAATTGAAGATCAGGTATCGTCCATACTGGAAAAACAGCGCGATCAGACCGTCGTCTCCCCCTTTATTTTCTGCAAATGCCCGGATTCTCTGCTCCGTAGGAAGATCCGCATGGGTATCCGGCATGGTAAAACTACACTGTTCCATCCCTGCACGATGTTCCTTTACATGCTCTGCCCGTACCTTTTCCCATCCATCCTGCACTGCTTCTTCCAGTCTGTGGCAACATACGCCTTCCATATCTTTCTCAAACATATCTGTGGCTGCCGTCAGCCAAACGGTCAACTGAGTAGCGCCCTCGATCACCAGTCCCCGGCGGTTCCAGATAATACTCCCATCTGTCTCATACCGGAGCCCTATGGTGTAGGACACACCGGAAATCCCGTCACTGTGGATATTTTCCAGTGCTCTTCCCTTCACCCATAACAACCGTCTTTTTTCATTCCACTTCGTATTGGACGGCTGACTCCAGCCCTCCACCCACAGACACAGCGTTGGCAATTTCTTTTCCGCTCTTACCTGAACCGCCATCACTTTTGCCGGATTCGAGATAAAACTTTCCCGATACACCTGACCGCCCTCAAACTCCAGACAATCCAGGGCAATCCCTGTCTCCAGTTCCAGCTCCCGATATACCTTTTCCGGCTTTTCCTCCACTGCCACTGTCAGTCGCCCCATCGGAACCTGCGTACCATAATTGACCTTTTTTCCTGTACAGTTTTCCAGCAGAACCTCGCCTTCTGTATAATTTCCCTGTAAAAGCAGCTTCCTTGCTTTTTCCATGGATTCTTTTGCATTTTCCCTTAACGGATGTTCTTCATCTTTTCCTGACCAGCAGGTATTTTCTGACAGATCATATCGACCATCCGCTCCTCCGTAACACATAGCTCCCATGTGACCGTTTCCCAGAGGCAGCGCCTGGGTCCATTCTTTCGCTTCACTTTCATACCAAAGCTTCATAATTTTGTTCCATCCTCCCATTTCATTTCTTCTCTTTTTAAGTCTTTGCATTCCCCTTGCCGTCATCCCTCATGACTGCATACAAATTCTTTTCTTTCCATGTCTGTTTTATCATATATTCTGTCAGCAAAAAAATCAATCATCACTTTTTTACCTGTGCAGAAGAATCAAATTTTGAACATTTTTATTTTCTGAACTTGTAATTTTTACTCAATTTTTTCAACTTTAAAAGGCAGATGCGACCTGCATCAGTCACATCTGCCCTTATTCAACTTTCGATATTAGAATGCCATCTTCTTCGCCAGATAAGCTTCCAGTTCTTCAATTTTCACTCTTTCCTGCTCCATGGTATCACGGTCACGAACAGTTACCGCACCGTCGGTCTCGGAATCAAAATCATAGGTCACGCAGAACGGTGTTCCAATCTCGTCCTGACGGCGATATCTCTTACCGATATTTCCTCTGTCATCAAATTCACAGTTCCATGTTTTAGACAGCATGGAGAATACTTTTTCCGCGCCTTCGTTCAGTTTTTTGGAGAGTGGCAGTACACCTACCTTTACCGGAGCCAGAGCCGGATGGAAATGAAGAACTGTTCTCATATCCGGTTTTTCTTCTGTTCCGATATTTTCCTCATCATAAGCGCTGCACAGGAATGCCAGAACCATACGGTCTGCTCCCAGGGAAGGCTCAATAACGTACGGAATATATTTTTTACCTTCCTCATCATCAAAATACGTCATATCCTGACCGGATACGTTCTGATGCTGTGTCAGGTCATAATCGGTACGATCTGCAATTCCCCACAACTCACCCCAACCAAAGGGGAACAAAAATTCCACATCGGTAGTTGCTTTACTATAGAAGGATAATTCTTCCGGATCGTGATCGCGGTAACGAACCTCTTCATCTTTCAGTCCCAGATCATGCAGCCAATCCAGACAGAACTGTTTCCAGTATGCGAACCACTCCAGATCGGTATCCGGTTTACAGAAGAATTCCAGCTCCATCTGCTCAAATTCTCTGGTACGGAAAGTAAAGTTACCCGGTGTGATCTCGTTACGGAAAGATTTTCCGATCTGTCCGATACCAAAAGGAAGTTTCTTTCTGGATGTTCTCTGTACGTTTTTGAAGTTTACAAAGATACCCTGCGCAGTCTCCGGTCTTAAGTATACCGTATTCTTCGCATCCTCGGTAACTCCCTGGAAGGTTTTGAACATCAGGTTAAACTGACGGATATCGGTGAAGTTATGTTTTCCACAAGTAGGACATGGAACCTGATGTTCCTCAATGAATGCAGTCATCTTTTCCTGACTCCAGGAGTCTACGCTCTCTTCCAGCGCAATTCCTTTCTCTGCACAGAAGTCTTCGATGATCTTATCCGCACGAAAACGTTCATGACATTCTTTACAATCCATCAGCGGATCGGAGAAACCACCCAGATGACCGGAAGCTACCCATGTCTGAGGATTCATAAGGATCGCACAATCCACACCTACGTTGTATGGATTTTCCTGAATGAACTTTTTCCACCATGCTCGCTTTACATTGTTCTTCAGTTCCACACCCAGATTTCCATAATCCCAAGTATTTGCCAGACCGCCGTAAATTTCAGAGCCTGGATATACAAAACCTCTGGATTTTGCCAATGCGACAATTTTTTCCATTGTTTTTTCCATAACTGATCTCCTTTTTTGTGTATATTTTATATAACTATGTAACTATTATTCCGCACTGTAGATCACATAGCCGTAGGCTTCTGTGACCGTCTGTGCGTTCTCATATGGAACCCGGGTATCGTTGGACAATTTTGCCTGATCCTTTCCCAGTATCTCCATATTTTCACTCACATAAAGAATATTGCCCGGAACCAGTACCTGCAGCGGCTCCTTAAGAATCAGTACCTGAGCGTCCTGACACTGACCGGGAACCTGCCCTTCTGTCGTTTTCTTCCCATCCTGATCCAAAAAAGCTCCTGAAAACGGATATTCCGCCTCCATGGCTTCTTTCACGGTGCCGGAAAAAAAGTCTGTCTGATTGAATCCCCGGTAATCCTCATCCGTCTCAAAATGCAACGTTACTTTTGCGGTTCCCTCCCGAACTTCCATCTGCTGGATCGTAACTCGCTCTTTTCCAACTTGCGCATTATACGATTTTACCAGCTTCTTTACACTGTCTTTCAGCTCCTCGGCATCGTAGTTTTCCGCTGAAAAATCCTCCACCAGAGCTTCTGTGACGGCTCCTTTTTTATCCACCGTCACTGTGGATTCTTTCACATTTTTCAAATCCTGGCAGCCAGTCATCCACAAACTCGCCAGCAATAAAACCAGAATCCCAAATAAGCCTGTAGTGGATTTTTTCATACCTCTTCCTCCAATATTCTCCAAATACCCTGTCTATTATACCTGCATGGACTTTATTTTTCAAGGAAAAATGACCGATACACTAACTCTCCATAAGCTTCAAAATTTCCAGACTTTTAAACCGCCGGTCTGTTCCCCGCTCCATATATCTCTCCATCCACTTTCCTGTCTCCCTGATAATCTCCGGTTTCAAAGTAAAGGTATAGAGTTTTTCAATGGGCGAACAGATGATATACTGCAGCGTATACAGCGCCGTGGCAGATATAGGGCGGGCATCCTTCACTGCATTTACGCACTGATCGCATACGCAGCCGGAATGCCCCATGGAGATATGGGTAAGTCCCTCCGTTCTTCCACACGCCACACATTCAAACAGGCGGGGATATTCTCCATTGATCACCATGGACTTTAATTCAAACACCGTTCTCACCAGACGATCTGGAATCTGTTCCTTCAGAAGCGCCTTCATGGTCACATACAGAAGGTTCAGCATATCCACATCTCGATTTCCTTCTCTTCCATAATAATCTGCAATTTCCAGAAAATAAAATCCATAATAGACCCCCGGCTGCTTTGTTGCCAGCTCCGTAAAATACTCACGGATTGTCGCCTGGGACAGGGTATATGCCGTCCTTCCCTCATAGAGCTGAAAACTTCCAAACACAAAGGGATTCGCAATCGCAAGGAACGGACTGTTGCTCCTTCTTGCTCCCCGGGCAAAAGCCGTAATCTTTCCTCTCTCTTTGGTGAGGATCACCATCCGTTTATCGTAATCTCCCACTGGCGCAGCGGATAATACCATGCCGGTAACGGTAATGGGTTCACTCATATTTTTCAGATCTCTTTTCTGTTATAACCAAAATTCTTCATCTGGATATCGCTGTCCCGCCAGTCTTTGCGCACCTTCACCCAGAGCTTCAGATTTACTTTTTCTTCCAGCATTTTTTCAATCTCAAACCGGGCGTTGCTTCCGATTTTCTTCAGCATCGTTCCCTGTTTTCCGATAATAATACCTTTATGAGAATCTCTCTCACAGATAATCGTGGCCTCAATATCCACAATCTTCTGCCCTTTTCTCTCCCGCATTTTCTCGATGGTCACTGCAATTCCGTGAGGAATTTCTTCATCCAGCGCATGCAGCGCCTTCTCACGGATGACTTCCGCTACGATCTGTCGCTGAGGCTGATCTGTCACCGTATCTTCATCATAGAACATGGGACCATAAGGCAGGTACTTAAACATAGAAGTAAGGATATCCTGCGTATTGATCTCCCTGAGAGCAGATACCGGAATAATCTCTGCAAAATCATATAATTTCCGATACGTATCGATCACCTGAAGAATTTCTTCTTTTTTAATGGTATCAATTTTATTAATCACAAGGATCACCGGAAGCCGGGTTTTCTCCAACTGCTCCACGATATGTTTTTCCCCGGCTCCGATATAAGTGGTAGGTTCCACCAGCCACAAGATCACGTCCACATCTTTTAAGGTCTGTTCCGCCACATTCACCATATATTCGCCCAGCTTATTTTTCGCTTTGTGAATACCTGGCGTATCCAAAAATACGATCTGACCGTCCTCACAAGTATACACCGTCTGGATTTTATTTCTGGTAGTCTGCGGTTTCTTGGATGTTATGGCGATCTTCTGTCCGATCAGATGATTCATCAGCGTAGATTTTCCCACGTTCGGGCGACCAATAATAGCCGCAAATCCTGATTTAAAATTTTCTTTCAAACTTTTCTCCTTTTCAACGGTTCAATGGCTCTACCGTTTTTAATATTTCTCTGTTCTTTTCCAAAGCAGACTCACTTCCCACCACACAGATATTTTCCTGTTCCAGTACTGCCTGGATCAAATCTGCCAGCTTGCGGATAGCTTCCTGATCTGCTTCCAGAATTTCATCCCGCTCTCTCTGGAAGTCCTCTTCGTTAATCCCACTCAACCATGCCGTAAGCGCCAGTTCTCCCTGCGCACAAGGATTCATCGGCACATCCAGTTCACTGATAGTTCCGATAATATATTTTGTCATCTCACGCTCGTCCGCCTGAAAATTTCTCAGATATTCCGGCGTGTTTTCAAATACTTCCAGCGTCTGTTTCAGATGGGGATCCCGGTAAGATACCAGAAAACTGTCTCCCGTCCTTCGGAAATTACTCATACAGCCGTAAGCTCCGCCTTTGACGCGGATATTGATCCACAGATAATCGTAGCTTAAGATTACCTTCAGAATACGCAATGCGCCTGTATAAGAAAATCCCGCTTTTCTGAAGTTACCGCTCACTGCCGCATACTGCACCTGTCCCGCTGTGGAAAATCCTTCGTTTTTCTTCTCAAATCCATATCGGATTGCTCCGGTCTGCACCGGATTCTTATACAGCAGAGGAACCATCAGCGCCACCTGACTCTCAAAGCCTTCATAACCTTCCGCATCGGTAGTTACGCTCACCATCATATTTTCACTGCAGAAAATCATGTAGATCAGCTGCTGAAGTTTCTCCTTCAGATCCTCTTTTTTCTCTTCAAAATTCTTCTCCAGATCTTCCAGAAGGCGGAAATAATCGATTCCCCCAACACGATCCTGGAAATTTGATGCCGGAGAATAATAGGAAGCCGCCCGCAGTACTGCGGTGGAATGTCCTGCCTCACCCAAAGAGGATTCCAGCCGCGCTTTCTGTCTCGCTACGATTTCATAAAGCCGTTTATCATCATCCAGTTTAGAAGTAAACAAAATCTCCCGGATCATAGAGAACACAAAATTTTCTTTGTCTTTCAGATATTTCGCCCGAATGCCAAACATCCTCTGACAATCCTCCTGATCCTCAGGACGGGCAAATACCTGCAGACCGCAGTTAATACCGCCGCTTTGTGCATTGATCTCATGGAACAGTTCTCCATAAGTATAATGTGCCGTATCTACATAGCCCAGCACCGATTTTAAAATACCCATGTAAGAAACCAGTTCATCAGGAACACGTTTCGTATCAAATAAAAGACTCATATAAGTAATTCCATGAGTATCTACCTCATGATGAAGTACTGTTCTTCCATGAACCAGATGAGGAGTATTGTGAAGTGTTACCGTTTCTTTCCGAATGTCCGACCTCTTCAGCATAGGAATCCGGGCTTTTGCCTCCTCGGAATCTTCACTCTCCTGAAATTCTTTTAATTTTCTGGTTTTTTCCACCAGCTTTTCCAATTCTTCCCGGCTGCAGGAAGCCTTATAGGAAGCAAGCTTTTCTTCCGTCGCTTTCTCCTCTTCCATAGCCAGTCCTTTTTTCGGCACACCTAAAACCAGAGCCGTATGAGAATTATTTAACAGTGCGCTGCGGATCAACTCTTCAAAATAACCTTCCTCCGCTTTCTTCTTCAGACTCTCAAAAGCTCCCAGCCGTTCCAGATGGATAAACGGTTTTTCATCATCATAAAGCCAGCTGTCAAACACATCGATTCCATACATCAGACCCCGGGGGAAGGACGCATAATCTGCCTCCCGGAAACGAAATTCCAGAAAATTAATTCCCGCTGCCACTGCTTTTTTGTCGATTCCCTCTGCTGCAATATTCTCCAGTGTATCTCGGATTACCTGAACAAACCGCTCTTTATCCTCTGCCTCTCCATTTTTTACGATAACAGAGAAAAATGGCTGTAAAATCCCGTCGTCATATCCGCCCTGAACGTCCTTGCCCAAACCTGCATCTAAGAGCGCCTGACGAAGAGGAGCTCCCGGAGCAGACAAAAGTACATAATCCAGTACTTCAAAGGCAGTGCAAAGCTCCACATCCAAAGTATTTCCCACTACCATATTATAGGTCAGGTAAGTATTTCCTTCCTCACTGCCCCCTTCTGAAACAGGATAGTAAACGGTATGCTCCAACGGTTTCTCAAAAGGCTTCTGATACGGAATGGCAGAATCCACCTGTATCTGGTCAAACTTGCTGAGATATTCCCGGTCCATCCATTCCAGTTTTTCTTCCACATTCATATTTCCATACAGATAAATGTAACTGTTGGAGGGATGATAATACCGACTGTGGAAAGCCAGAAAATCCTCATACGTCAGATCAGGAATCTTTCTGGGATCTCCGCCGGACTCTACCCCATACGGAGTGTCCGGAAACAGCACGTCAAAAATCTCTCTCTGAAGAATCTCATCCGGGGAGGAAAAAGCCCCTTTCATCTCGTTATACACCACGCCGTTATATTTGAGAGGCGCATCCAAATCTTCCAGCTGATAATTCCAGCCTTCCTGACGGAAAATCTCTTCTTTTTCATAAATATTCGGATAAAATACAGCATCCAGATATACATGCATCAGGTTCTGAAAATCCTGATCGTTGCAGCTTGCCACCGGATACATGGTTTTATCGGGATAAGTCATAGCATTCAAAAATGTATTCAAAGATCCCTTCACCAGTTCCACAAAAGGATCTTTCAACGGAAACTGCCGGGAACCACATAAAACACTGTGTTCCAAAATATGCGCCACACCGGTACTGTCTGCCGGCGGCGTACGAAAAGCAATATTAAATACTTTGTTGTCATCATCATTTTCCAGAATCATAACCCGGGCGCCGCTCTTTTTATGGCGCAAAAGATATCCATCTGCATGGATATCCTCAATCCTCTGGTGTTGTACTATCTCATAAGCCCTGCTTTCTTTCATCAGTCAAACACACCTCCCATTATCATTTCATGATGCCTTTATTTTTGTTCTGATTTTCCGTAATATTTCGTCAGAATCTCCATCTGTTCTTTTTTCATGATCAGATTAATGCTCTCCGGGTTCAACACATACCCTTCTACATCCTTAATCATATATCCCGGAAGCTGTTCAAACTTCACCTGTAACAAACGATGCTTCTGATCTTTTCCACGATAATGTTTCAGCAATTCACCGGTATCGGAAAAAATCGGCTGGAACTTCTCGCCCTTTTTATTCTGTACATAAAGCAGTCGGATATTTCCCGGACCATCCTTCTCTTCCTGTACCTCCACCGGCATCAGATACGTGGATTTCACCAGATTTACCGACATCTCTTCTTCCAGCTCTTTTAACGCCTCTTTATCCGGCTCTACCCCCGGCTTTCTCAGTTCCTGAAGGAAATAAATCGCAGAAAGCTGTAACTGCGGATTCAAAATAGGGCGCTGCTTTTCAGGAAGCTTATTATAATCCGGCATCTTCACCACCTGCGTCAGCTCCAGCTTATACTGATTGTCTCCATCCTGAAATACAATCTCATTGATTCCCATCGAAAAAAGATTCATATAAAACATCGGCGCCTCTGCTCTTTTCACCTTCACGCCCATAAGCAGAATCTTCTTCTCCGTATAGCTTTTCGCAAATTCCTGTACTTTATCCTGATCTGTAAAAATCCACACCTGATCGTTATACGTCTCTTCATCACAGGTGGCAAATGGCATTCTCGTCACCGATGAATACACGACAAACATTTCTTCCAAATTCTGTAACTTTTTAATAATAAATACCTTATCTACTGTCATACCCCTCGCAATTCCTTTCGTATGGGGGCTTTCTTTATCTGCCCCGCTTATTCTGCTTTGCATTCCAGTATAACATAAAACCACTGCGGAAACAACAAAAGAGACAGATAGATTTTTGACTCTTTTCCGTAAAATATTACATTGCAGTCCTACGCTTTTTGAATTATTATGAAAGTATATTTTATTACGAAAGGAGTACTACCTATGTTAAAAGGAATCCCTAAAATCTTATCTCCTGAATTATTAAAAGTGCTTTGTGAAATGGGTCACAGCGACCGCCTTGTGATCTCTGATGGAAATTTCCCTGCAGAATCTATGGGAAAAAATGCGATTGTCCTTCGCTGTGACGGACATGGCGTACCGGAAATTCTGGATGCGATCCTTCAGGTATTTCCACTGGACACTTATGTGGAACATCCTGTAAATCTCATGGAAGTTATGCCGGGAGATAACGTGGAAACCCCGATCTGGGACACTTACAAAGAAATTGTTGCCAAATATGATAACCGCGGCGCAAATGCCATTGGCAACATCGAAAGATTTGCTTTCTATGAGGAATCAAAAACTGCTTACGCAATCATTGCCACCAGCGAAAAAGCCTTATACGCCAATATCATGCTGCAAAAAGGTGTCGTGGTGGACTAAACGTTACACGAAATGGAAAAAGAGCGATCCCATAAACTGCATTCCCGGAATATTTATCCATTTTATGCTCAGTCTGCGCTCACTTTGAGCCTGAAGTCTCAAAGATGTGCTCGACAAATTCGCTAAAAATGGATAAATATTCCGGACAAGTAATTCTATACGACCGCTCCTTTTCATCTTTTCAACCAAAACAGGGATTATTCTTCCCGTTTTGTCGGCATAGGAATAGGCTCCTGTGCTTTCAGCACATATCCGCAATCACAAGTTACGTCCTCTACGATCCGTCCTCTGGAAGTATAATATTCCAGAACCTTTCCGCACTGAGGACAATCCATTTCCTCCAGCACCCATGTTTTCGCATTGCCTTCACATCCATCAAATACTGCCATAAGAAAAACCTCCTTTTATAATTTATTTTTTGTTTTCAGCTCTTTCGCTTTATCTGGATAGTTGGTAAAAATACCATCCACCTTCCATTCTGCCATCCGCTCCATATCTGTCTTCTTATTGACGGTCCACACATTGACCCCGATTCCTTTTCGATGGCAGTCTTCCACTTGATTCTCTGTCAGATAAGATTTGTCCGGGTGGTAATATTCCACCTGATATTCTTTGGCAAATGCTCCCATATTATCCACCCGAGTCTCAGAAAGAAATCCCATGGGAATCTCTGGTATCATCCGCTTACATTTTGTCACGGAAACCAGATTAAATGAAGAGAAAATTACACGATCTTCCATTCCCAGCTCTCGTACCATATCAATCACTTTCTCTTCCAGATTTTCATAATAGTACACACTGTTTTTTAATTCTATATTTGTGAGAAGTCCCGTATCTTTCACCCATTCCAGATATTCCTGCAGCGTAGGAATCCGCTGAAAGTCATACATTCCCGGAAACTTTCCGCAGCAGTCAAACGCACACAACTCCTCGTACGTATAGTCCCGCAAATTTCCCTTTCCGTTTGTTGTCCGGTCTATGGTTTCGTCATGCATGATCACGATCACACCATCTTTTGTAAGCTGAACATCCAGCTCTATGCCATCGCATCCCACTTCTGCCGCTTTTCGAAATGCCAGCATGGTGTTCTCAGGATATAAGCCGCTGAAACCTCTGTGCGCAAAGATTATCATAATCTTTTTCCCTTCTTTCTGCCTCTCTTACTTTTCTTTCTTTGGTGTAAAAATCACATATTCCTGTTTATAATTTCCCCAGATTGTACAAAGTTCTCCGGTAAAATAAAAAGTAAAAAATAAAAGTTCCCTGTCATTCAAAATGGTAGCTATGGACAATATTTCTTCATCCAAAGGAATCGCCACATCATCTGCTTTCATATCCAACTTCTTCAGATATTCCTGCTGCCTGGGACTTAGCATCTCCAAAACCATTTCCTGAGACTCCTTCTCTAAAAAAGGATAATAGCAGTCCACAAAAGAATTTTCCGGTCCATTCTTTTCCCACAACTGCCGGATATACTTTTCTGCTGATCTTGAACTCAGGTAACGGCTCTCCCAGGTATATTCCGCCATGCCGTTCTGTATCTTTTCAAAATAAATACCGCCCTTTGCAAGCAATGCTTCCTTTGTCATCTGCTTTTCACCCCCGAAGCCTCTTTCTGCTTACCTTCCATCGGCAAGCTTGTGTATGAAGCTATTTTATCACAAAGCAAAAAGCTTTACAATCAAAGTTCATCAAAAATACGCACTTTTCATGGTAACAATAGAATTGACTGTTTAATGGAGAAACTGCCATATGATACTATGTATACTTTTTTGATGTTTTGAAAAAGTGTCACTAGTTTTTGTGCCAAAAAGTGGTGACATTTTTTCAAAAAGTATTATTTCATATTATTTTTCAGCAAAAACCCACTATTTTTCAAGCAATTTGTTGCAAAAGCAACATAAAAATAGTGACATTTTTTCAAAAAAGCTATTTTAGTATTATTCCAAGAAAAGAGAGGGATAAATTATTGCAACATTTTCCCATTTTTATAAAAAGGAACCCATATTTTTCAAAAAACATGGGTTCCTTTTTCATTTATTTCATTTTATTTATATAATGGTCCATATGTCTGGCATGCTCTGTAATCTGCACCTTCTTTATCCATTCCAAAGGCATTCCATGCTGCTGGACGGAAGATTTTTTCTTCCGGTACGTTGTGCATACAAACAGGAATTCTCAGCATAGAGCACATGGTGATCAGATCTGCTCCGATATGTCCATAGGAAATTGCTCCATGGTTAGCTCCCCAGTTGTTCATCACATCGTAAGCGGTCTTGAATGCGCCTTCTCCTGTACATCTCGGTGCAAACCAGGTACATGGCCATGTGTAATCCGTACGTTTCCACAATTTATCAGAAACTTCTTCCGGCAGGTTTACTGTCCATCCTTCTGCAATCTGCAAAACAGGTCCCAGTCCTTTGACAAGATTTAGACGAATCATAGTAGCCGGCATCTCTGCTTTTGTAACAAATCTGGAGGAAAATCCGCCGCCACGGAAATATCCGTTATCTGCTGCATTCCATGTAGTAGCGTTCATAATCGCTTTCTGATCTTCCTCTGTTACGTTCCACCACTCTTTCATAACACCGTTGCCATTCTCGTCTTTTGCCTCTCCACAGGCATCCAGACAGCAAGCGCCGGAGTTGATCAGATGGATAAATCCACCGTTTTCTTTTGCAACGCCTTCCAGATCGTATCCAGTTGCTTTCTTAACTGCTTCCGGGCTCCAATATGTACGAACGTCTGCGAACATCTGCGCGCGATTTGTCAGAAGTTTCATAAACATCATACCCAGACCATTCAGTACGTCGTTTTCTGTCGCCAGAATATATGGCTCTCTTGCGCCATTCCAGTCAAAGGAAGTGTTCAGAACTGCCTCTGCGAAGTCGCCGTTTGGATAGAAATCTGTCCACTGTCTCTGTCCCTGGAAACCAGCTGCCAGAGCATTATGTCCAATAGCTTCCTCAGAGAACTTCGGATCCAGCTTATCGCAGCCGTTCATCAGTTCTTTGATGATAACTGCCATTTTTACTACAAATTCAAACTGCTCTTCTTTTTTCTCCGGGCTCATCTGCAATTCTTCCGGATTCTTATCAAATCCGATCTTGCAGGTTTCTTTTGCCCATTTCAGAGCTTTTTCAAATTCTTCATGATCGTAGATTCCTTCTGTCATACGACGGATAATTTCTACCTCGTCTACAGATTCCACTCGCATTCCCAGATAAGATTCAATGAAATCGGAATCAATAATAGAGCCGCCGATACCCATACAGATAGAACCAATCTGCAGATAGGATTTTCCTCTCATGGAAGCTGCTGCAACTGCCGCGCGACCGAAGCGAAGTAATTTTTCCTGAACGTCTTCTGGAATAGAAGTATCATCTGCTTCACATACATCGTGTCCATAAATACCAAATGCAGGAAGACCTTTCTGTGCATGTGTTGCCAGAACAGATGCCAGATATACAGCTCCCGGTCTTTCTGTACCGTTAAATCCCCATACCGCTTTGATGGTCTGTGGGTCCATATCCATCGTTTCAGAACCATAGCACCAACAAGGAGTGACTGTCACTGTGATGTCTACGCCCTCTCTTCTGAATTTATCTGCACATGCTGCTGACTCTCCCACACGTCCAATCGTAGAATCTGCGATCACAACTTTTACCGGCTCGCCGTTGGAATATCTCAGATTTTCTTCAAATAATTTTGCTGCGGATTTTGCCATATTCATGGTCTGCTCTTCCAGAGATCCGCGCACGTCCAAAGCGCCTCTTCTTCCATCAATGGTAGGTCTGATACCGATAACCGGATAAGCGCCAATTAATCTGCTCTCTGCCATAATAAAATACCTCCTGAAATTAGTCACAATACTGAACTGTGTTACTCAACATTTGATATTGTAATTATACTGCTGTTCTTTTCTTTCTTCTCGTGTTATAATAGCTAAAAACATAAGGATATTCACCTTTTTTATCATTCCGTCATTTTATCCAACTTTGGAGGTTGTTTTTTATGCAATATTACAATTACAGTGAAAATAAACAGAGAGGAACTTTCGATTTTCCCTTTGAACTTTATCATGTAGACAGTTCTCATGCCCGCTACGTCATGTCTTACCATTGGCATGTGGAATATGAGATTATCCGCATTCTGGAAGGCTCCCTTCACGTAACGATGGACGAGAAAGATTTTATCGCCGAGCCGGGGGATATTGTCTTCGTAAACAGCGGCGTCCTTCATTCTGGCGAACCTCTGGATTGCATTTACCAGTGTCTGGTCTTTGACTTAAATGCTTTTCAAAAGCAAAATGCCCGCTGTTCCACCTATATTCAAAAGATTCTCGATCATTCCGCTTTCGTCTATCACCATTTCACCTCGAAAAATGAGCAGGTACATCAGGTGATCTGGAATATTTTTGAAGCTATGGAAGGTAAAAAGAATGGTTATGAAATGATTGTGTTTGGAGAATTGTATCACTTTTTTGGTCTTATATTTTCCCACCATCTGTATTTTTCCGACTCCCCCCAGGATCGGAGAGATTATCGGAGGGTAATGCAATTAAAAAAAGTTCTGGACTACATGGAAGCCAATTATGCCTCTTCCGTGACCTTAGAACAGCTTTCCTCCTCCGTTCATATGTCACCGAAATATTTTTGCCGTTTTTTTTATCAGATGACACACCGAACTCCTATCGACTATCTGAATTATCAGCGGATCGAACACGCCAGCTACCAGCTTGCCACCACGGATGCCTCGGTAACGGAAGTGGCTTATAACTGCGGCTTTAATGACCTGAGTTATTTTATTAAGACTTACAAAAAATACAAGGGCGTCACCCCCGGTAAAATGAAAATCCGGATATAGAAAAACTGCCGCACTTGGAATTTCGCAGGAATATTTATGCACAATCAAACGAATTTGTCGAGCACATCTTTGAGACTTTAGGCTCAAAGTGAGCGCAGACTGAGTTTGATGGCATAAATATTCTTCTAAAATTCAAGTGCGGCAGCCTTATCTGTTCATAATCATTTATTTACTTCCACAAGTTCCAATCCTGTTTCTGTCTGAAAGGATTTTGCCCACTCCGGATCGCGATAAAATACAATGCACTCCTGATATCCATCTCCGGTAAAATATAGCTGTTTGCCATTTCCATATTTTTTTATGATCTCGTTTAATTCATTGGCAACATTCAGATCAAACCAATCATCTTCCACTGCTGCTTCCAATGTAAATTGTTTATTTTTCCATTCAAAGGTAACTGTTCGCTTCCCTGTTCCCTCTTCCCAATTCATTTGGCTGGTATCTTCCTGTATATTTTTAAAGTCAAGTTCTTCTTTATCTAAAGATGAAATCCCTGTTAAAAAATCTGTATACATTTTATCTACATTGAAAACCTCTGCATCAAATGCATACACACCATTTTCATCAGGAGTCCAGGTCATATTTTCAAAGTCATATTCCCCATCCCCCAAGACAGTTAATAAATCTGCTGCCTTATCAATTATGACTTCCGGCGGCATTTCCAGATACCATTTTTCCATTTTTTCAATCAGCTCCGGCGTTATTCCCTGTATCCCGTACTTTTCAAAAATTTCCCCATATTCTTTATAACTTTTTTGCATCTTCTTTTCTCCTCTCATATCCTTTGGCTGCAAACTACAGCCGCTAAAACATAATAAGATACTTACAAAAAACACGAAAATTCTTATAGCAAATACAGATCTCATCTTTTTCATTTTACCGGTACCTCATTTAATAATTGCCATATCCGCCGTTCTGGATGTTATAACCCGGTGCGATCTGATTGACCATATGAATCATCAAATAGTATCCATAATAGGTAGCCAAAGAACAGGTAATCATTCCCAGTAATCCCCACAAAAGCAATGTGCTTCCATTTTCCTGAAACTGTACTCCATATCGTCCTGCATTTGCCTGCAGTCGATTTCCCTGTTTGTACATCCAGTAATACGTGTAAATTCCACAGGTAAGGATTCCCAGAATGACTACTATAATGTAATTCGGTACATCCTGTCCGTCTCCTGCGCAGATTCTGTTTACATCTTCATTCCAGACGTACCAGAAAAACAATCCGTAAAGTCCGCAGGTAATAATATTGAGTATCAAGAACATTACAAAATCTCTCTGCTTTATCATGTCCTGCTTTCCCCTCCTAACACTTCCGGCAATATGGAAAGCGCATATTCTGCAAGGCTGTGGTCTTCCTCACCGGTTCCACCGGAAATTCCCAGCCCGCCGATGATCGCTCCCTGCCAGATCAGAGGAACACCGCCGCCAAAAATCACGATTTTTCCTCCATCCAGTCCTTCCAGCCCATAAAAGGTCTGTCCAGGCTGCGCCAATTTGGAAAGCTCCATGGTAGACATTTTCACTGCCACAGACGTATACGCTTTTTTCATCGCCACATCAAAACTTACAAGAAAGGCTCCGTCCATCACATGAACGGCGACGGGATTTCCCTCCGGTCCGCATACGGCGATCACCGCCCGTTTCCCTCTCCGCTTTGCTTCCTCCTCGATTTTCTGAATCAGTTTTTTGGAAAGCTCCAGCGTCATACGTCCCTGTCCCATCCGCAGCAATACCTGCTGGATCAGTTCTTCTTCTTTTCCTTTTTCCATGCTCCGCGCTTCTCCTGTCCCTGTTGTTTTCTGACTGCCGCTATCCTCAGCCTCATAAGACCGCGCCAGCACATAAAAATAATCTGCCAGTCGATTCATATATTTTCTGGCGCCTGTGTCGCTGCCAAATTTCACACTCACTGCCGCCAGACGTCTCTCTGCTCTTCTGGCAACGGTTCTTGTCACATCCAACTGCGCGGAAATGGGATTGGCTCCGGGAAGGATGAATTTCTTCGGCCGTTCAAAAGAAGCCTCCAAACGGTCAATCTCCTGTTCCAGTTCCAGAATCTTCTCTTCTTTCAGCTTGTATTTCATATTATAAGAATCTGCAATTCCCGCCATGATGGTCATGAGATTCTGCTGGATTTTTTCCAGAAAAGAAAGCGCCTGCCTATCCTGCAGTCTGGTTTTTAACAGACCGATATGACTGGTGAGCTCATCCATGGTTCCCATCACCTCTACCCGGTCATCGGATTTCGTTATATTTTTTGTATGGACCAGGCTGGTTGTGCCTGCATCTCCTGTTTTCGTGTAAATCTTCATTCCCGTTCATCTCCGAACTTTTGGTATAATTGCTTAAACGGCATTTTCTTTACCGCCCGAGCGCTGTTGGCGCCCAGATTTCTGCACTGCCAGAATCTTGGGGTGTCCAGTTCAAATACATTTCTCCCTTTAGGAAGACGGCTCATCTGCATGGCGATCCTTTCGCCGTCAATACCAATTCCGACCCCCAGCATAGATTCTGCCGCCGCCAAATATGCAAGTTCATCCAGACAGTCCTCTCTCTGGCGAACTTCATAGAGGACGCCTTCTTCTTCAATTCCAGCGCAGACTTCCCTCAGATAATCCTGGTCTGGATTCCTGCTGTATATGAGGATTGCCGGTTTTTGAACGATCATAAACCTTCCTCCCTTCCCAGACTGGAAAGAAGAAGTCCTGTTGCCACTGCATTTCTGGGACCTTCCTGTCCCCGGATATTTCCTCTGCCGCACACGATGCGGTATTCTGCCAAGATCTGGGTGAGCATCTCAGGAATTTCAAAGTCCTCTGCCGAACCTCCCACCAGCACTACATTGGAAATATTTTTCAGGTTATGTTCCGGCGCCACTTTTTCCAGCGCTCGCAGCGCATTCGTCACAAATACCTTTTCCTTTGCTTCCCGGCGCACCTGACGGATACGTTCCATAGGAATATCTTCTTCTATTTTAAGGAGCTCCCCCGGCGCCAAAAGCACCACATGCCCGTAATAGCGGGGATCGATAGAATCCTGAAAAAATTCCATTGCGCCATTTTCCAGCCGCATATGAAACAGACTTTCTACCTTTGCCAGCGGATATTTTTTAATCTGCTCTGCCGTTGCCCGGCTCTTAAATCCCAATTCTGTCTGAATCAGCATGGATACCAGTTCACCGGCTCCCGCCTGATGAGTGGTTTTCACTGTTCCATCTGCATCCAACAAAGCTGCATCTGTAGAACCGCCGCCCATGTCCAGAATCGCCAGTGGCAGCTGCGTTCCCGGTGTGGTAAGCGCTCCCAGAGATGCCATCACCGCCTCCACCCCTGCCACTTTTCCTTTCAGATGCAATTCCTCTTCTAACTTCTCTGCGATCTGTTCCATGGGAAGATGATGGGTTTTTACCATAGCTGCGATTCCCACCGCTTTTTCCATGCAGGTTTCTCCTGCCAGAGAGCCGGATATTTCCACCGGCGCCATGGTATCTACTGCCAGAAGATCGGTGATCCGGATCTTCTCTTTCGTTTCCCCGGAAACTTTCGCCATATTTTCCCGAATATTGTGGAACATATTTCCCACATTCGTTTCCGGCTGTCCCACAATATCCAGAATATCTCCTGCTTTCTGAAGGCTTTTCATGATCTTTACGCCCCCTGCGTCGATACTCACGGAAACTTCCCGATCTCCCCGGATGGAAATTTCACCGGCGGGAAGCTGATGTTCCTGCACATTTCCATGGGGCGTACGGATCACCACGGCGCTGCGTTTTCCCACCAGACTCTTCGCTATGGGAGTCACCATTCTGGTCTCCTCCCCATCCAGCCCCAGCAGCGTAGCGATTCCATAAGGATTGGAAAGCATTCGGACACCCGTTCCCGGGAGCGCCACCTCGATAGCCGCCTGTTTTCCCTCCGGTATCCGGTCAATATAACGTACCTCATCCACAATGGGAAGGTTGTCTTTCAGACGATTTTCCACCAGCACCGCCTCATCTGCCTGCAAAATCAGTCCTCGGATATTTTTCTCTGGAATATACTGGTTCAGCTTATCTGCTGCCGCTTCATAGGAAAAGGTTTCCGGTACAATCACCAGATACGGCTTTTCCCGCTCTGCCTGATACAGATGTTCCAGACGGATCAGCTCGCCTACCGCCTGTCCTTCCCCCGCAGGTGTGGAGGGGTTATGACCGATCATGGAGGACTCCGTGATGATTGTCTCGGTGATGGTT
>PPYF01544937.1_pt1 | contig 34602 bp, 35 predicted proteins | sample 1559871 | NCBI WGS metagenome assembly PPYF01 (sample SAMN08240021, study PRJNA423297) | Human gut metagenome, whole genome shotgun sequencing project.
TTACCTGTGCAGCGATAACCACAATAAATAATATGCTTATTGACCTGATTGTTGTAATGCCGCATAAGGACTGGCTGAGCTGTTGCCAACGCCAAAAAAATTGAACGAGCTTATACTTCAGGTAAATATCGGGGCAAACAGGCAGATCGGAAACGGCAGAGGTAACAGGCTATAGTTCTTCCCTGGTTTGTCGCATTCATGCTCTCTATAAAGAGGTTAAATCTGATTAAAAATTAGCCTTTGTGTACAATATTTTCTGTTACCCAAACGGAGCCCAATATATTATTTTTGCCATCCAGAGTAACAGGATAAATTCTGCCGCGAACAATAAAATAATAAAAGTCCAGAATGATATTCCCGAGTCATCCATAGATTTAATGAATGCCAGCAATCTTTTTTTTGATAATAAAAACATACCATTAATGCCTGTTAGCATCCTTCACATTCATGCAGCCTCCTGAAACAGGAAGCTGCGCGCATATTAAATGATATTTTAGCGTTTTTGTTATATCCCGCCCCAGAGATATTTCAACCATGGGTATTCGATAGCAATGTATACAAGAAAATAGATTGCACCAAATACAAAACCCAGGCGCCAGTATTCAGATGGCTTAATATAACCACTGCCATAATATATGGGGGAAGGGCCTGTCGCATAGGGAGTGATAACCCCCATGATCCCCTGAGTTCCGCATAATAATAATGAAAATGCTAATACATTAACACCATCCATCTGGGATACCACTGCGATCATTAACGGTAGCAGTGCCGTGACATGTGCTGTGCCACTGGCAAAAAAATAGTGAAGGAAAAAATACAATACAACCAGAGCCAGTATTGTAAATAGTTCACCAAACCCTGACAGCGTGCCCGCAATCTGGTCTCCTGCCCAGCGAACAAACCCCACTTCAGATAAACCAGAAGCCAGGGCAACCAGCGTGGCAAACCAGAAGAAAGTATTCCAGGCATTTTTATTGTTGACGATATCATCCCAGGAAATGATATCCGTCAGAATCATCAGAGAGATGATAACCAAAGATGCTATTGCAGGGTCGATAAATCCGGAGCACCCAACCCAGAGAATTAAAGCAGCAACGACCAGAAGAATAAGTATGACTTCTTTTGTCGTCAGTCGCCCCATCTGAGAAAGTTGCTCTTTAGCCCAGACGGGGACCTGATCGTTTTTCTTTTCTGTCGGCGGATAAAGATAATATCCGAGTAATGGGGTAACACTCCATAATATGATGCCCGTCGGCAATAAAGAAATAAACCAGTCAGTCCACCCTATTAATATCCCGGTTTGTTGCTCAATCAGTGCTACAGAAAGAAGGTTTGGTGCCAGAGCTGACAGAAAAAAGGAACTGGTCACACATGTGGTACTCACCGCCGTCCACATTAAGTACGCCCCTATTTTCCGCGCACTTTCATCATGTGGGCAGGAGCCATACAGAGTCGGCAGATTACGGATCACCGGATAAATCGTGCCGGCACTGCGTGCCGTATTGGATGGTGTGAATGGTGCCAGGAGTAAATCGGCAAATGAAATTGCATATCCTAAGGTCAGCGTTCTTGCCCCCATCAACCTGACCAGCCATAACGATATGCGTTTTCCCAGTCCTGTTTTTTCATATCCCAGTGCAAACATAAAAGCACTGAATATAAGCCATACCGTATCGTTGGAGAACCCGGATACAGCCCAGTGAAACGCCATTAATGTTGTGTTAACTCCCAGAGAATGAAGCTGTTCCGGAGAAAATAAAAATACCGGAGAGAAAACTGCGCCAATAACAATACCCAATAATCCAATTACAGCCCCCGGCAATGGCTCAATAATTAACGCGACAATGACTCCAACAAACAAGGAAAAATAATACCATGAATACGGTAACAGTCCCTGCGGCACCGGGAGTTGAGATATAATCAACGCTAATAATACTGGTACTAATATAAGAAATTTTTTATTCATCAGATATGCATAACTCATGTTCGAAAAAATATATACAGGAGGCTGAGCCCCCTGTTATCAACGGATTAAAGAGAAATGCGATGGTAATCGCTGTATTCAGGACGCCAGAATGTGTTTTCCAACTTTTCTGTCAGTGTCGGCAGCGTCTGCGGGGGGGCCACATTGTCTGCTATCGCAGACTGCGCAACCGCAAATGCTATCATCCGGGATATGTCATGTATGTGCCGGATATCCGGTAACAGTCCTGTGTCTTTACATTCAAATGATGCCAGTGCCCGGGCAGATGCCAGAAACATATTCCGGGTGACTCGTGTGGCACCGGAAATCAGCACCCCAAGTCCTATACCCGGGAAAATATAGGCATTGTTGCACTGAGAAATCACCCTCTGCACCCCGTTATATTCCACAGGAGAGAACGGGCTGCCTGTGGCCACAATCGCATTGCCTTCAGTCCAGGACAGCAGATCTGCCGGTACCGCTTCTGCCCTTGAGGTGGGATTGGACAGCGGAAAAATGATCGGTTTTTCACAATGTGCATACATCTGTCTGATGGCCTGTTCTGTAAATAGCCCTGCCACACCGGACACTCCAATCAGCACGGAAGGTTTGATTTCCGCGATTAATGCATCAAGACCTTTGTTTTCAGGAGAGAAACCAAGCTGTTCTGCAGGCCAGGCAAAGGGTGATTGAAAGTCTGTTAATGACGGATTGTCTTTCAGCAGGAGACCGTCTTTATCCACCATATAAATACGGCGACGCGCTTCCTGCTCATTCAGCCCCTCGGCTATCATTACTGACACAATCAAATCCGCAATCCCGCATCCTGCAGACCCCGCCCCGACAAAAAGCAGGGTCTGCGAAGATAATGTCTGTCTTTTATGTCGGCAGGCAGACAGCAGCGTTCCCAGGGCCACTGCTGCCGTTCCCTGAATGTCATCATTAAAACAACACAGGCGATCCTGATATTTTTTCAGTAACGGCGTCGCATGTTTCAGTGCAAAATCTTCAAACTGCAGCAACACGCCGGGCCAGCGTTTTTCCACAGCAACAATAAACCGTTCCAGAAACGGGTAATAGTCACTGTCAGGAATACGTGGATGCCGGGCGCCCATATATACAGGACTATCCAGTAACGATTCATTGTTTGTTCCCACATCCAGAACCACCGGCAGGCACATCTGAGGATCAATCCCCCCGCAGGCAGAATACAGGGAGAGTTTTCCAACCGGGATCCCCATTCCGCCAATCCCCAGGTCCCCCAGTCCCAGAATACGCTCGCCGTCAGTCACAACGATGACCCTGATATTATCTGACGGAACGTTCCTCAACAAAGCATCAATATTGTCTCTGTCTTCCCAGGCAATGCATATACCCCGGGGTTTTCGCCATATTTCAGAATAATGCTGACAGGCATAACCGACTGTGGGGGTATAGATTAACGGCAGCGTTTCTTCCAGATGGGAAGTGATAAACTTGTAGAACAGCGTTTCGTTTGTATCCTGAAGATTACGTAAAAACACATGTCGCGCTTCATCAGTAACAAAGCGATCAAGCTGAATTTTTACCCGTTGAACCTGTTCTTCCAGTGTTTCAATTTTGTCCGGAATCAACCCATTCAGATTGAACTCTCTCCGCTCAGATGCTGAAAATGCTGTACCTTTGTTTAACGGGGCATTATTAATTAACGAAACTCCTGACAGGTGTGTGTATTTACTCATATTTTTCATCCTAAACATAATAATGAACCGATAAATAACGAAGGCAGAATAAAAAAGCCTGTTAATCACCGTTCGTTTCTCATTAATCAATCACTGTTCGCTAAAATGAAAACACCCCGTTATCCAGTGGATAATGGTTCTCTTTTTCCTGTGTAAAACGGATGTTGCCCAGATCAATCAATTTAACCGTACTGTCGTTCATGGTTTTATAGAAAAGAAGACGACGATTCTGATCAATCACTGTTGTCCATTGTGTTGCGGATGGCAGTTCAGGCACTTCATGCTTATATGTATATTCAACGCCAACAGGGATATCAAAATTATTCAGAATATGAAAAGCCTGAGAAACAGCTTCATCTCCGTTTTTCAGTTCGGGGGTGGTATTGACATAAAATGCCGCCCGGATAAAGCGGGAAGGGGGCGTGATATCGCCAGGCAGTCCCAGAGCACGGGAGCCTGCCCCGAACGAAAACGTGTTCACCCCATTGATCTGTCCCGAAGCAACCGTTCCTGCGGCAAGGTTAATGTAATTATTAAGATTCGTTAAATGCCACTCATAATCCGGAGAATTTGTGATCACTCCGGCCAGATTCTCATGAATGGAAATACTCCCCTGATTTTTTATTTCTATAATAATGTTTCCCCCCAGTCTGTCAGCCACGCGCCAGTGAACGGTATCGGTATTTTTTTGATTCCTGTCAATAACAGTTGGAACAATGTTCAGTTGTTGAATATGCTCACGAACTTCCCTGACTGTTTTAAAATGAGTCAGGATCCAGCGGACGACATCCATATCTGCCAGATTTTTGTCAGGAGTCTGAGGATTATATTTCGACAATGAACCGTAGTTTTTGAAATAAAATAACCCAGCTGATAAACCTTCCTGATTAATACCTTCGGCAATATACCGGTCATCAAAGACGGAGATCCCCACAAAGCCGTATCTGGCCTGCCAGGATAATCCTTTTTCCCCGCCAGACAGAACAGAGGAATATCGGTATCCCTGTGGCGAAACAATCAGTTTGCTGCGAAGATTTTCGCCTCTCCATTCCATAGTTCTGGCCTGTATGTAATGTGAATCACGGGAGGTCAGGGAAATGCCTGTACAGGCATTTCCGACGGAAACAGAAGGCAACACAATCATCGCTGTTAAAAAAACAGCGACAGACTTTCTTAGCATATCTGAAGTTACTCCCTGATAAACAAACGCCGGTAACCCCCGTCACTGTTGATGTTCACTTAACCAGTAAGGTGCAGGCTGAACTTTTCCCCTTATTTTCTGAAAATATCTAATAAGAATGTCAAGCTGTTCACGGTTAGCTGCAATCACTTTTCCGGATATAGTGGAACACAGGCAGTTATTATGATCCACATAAAAGAAAGCTTCGTTCTCAGTCAGGAATGAAAAATCAGATGTTCGCATATTATTCAGTTCGCTCATGTTCACCATCATGTGCAAATGGTGATATTTATAACAAAAAATAATGTTTTTTTTTGCTTTATGTGCAAAGTTGAGTGCAACTTACGAAGTTATTACAAACATGGACATACTGGTCTTTATTGCGGTTAAATATAATTATTTTACTGAATGGAGGAATTATTCTGGTTACAGAAAAAAAGTCGCCATTATCACTGGCGCCGGACAGGGGATCGGGCGTGCCATCGCTCGTCGCCTGGCTAAAGATGGATTCAGAATCGGATGTCTGGACTTTAACGAAGATACAGCACAGGAAACGGTAAACCTTATTGAAGCAGAAGGCGGAGAAGCCTTGGCTGTGGAAGTTGATGTGTCCTGCCGTGAACAGGTTTTTTCCGCAGTGGATCAGGTTGCCGTGAAATTCGGGCGCGTTGATATTATGGTCAATAATGCCGGCCTTGGCCCCACCACGCCACTGGAAGACATCACACCGGAACTTTACCGTAAAGTTTTTGACGTTAACGTCGGTGGTGTTTACTGGGGAATTCAGGCTGTTCTGAAGCACATAAGGAAAAGAACGCCACAAAGAGAGGGGGAGATTGTGGGGAAAATAATCAACGCCTCATCTCAGGCCGGTCAGGTTGGTAACCCTGACCTGGCTGTCTATGGGGCAACCAAGTTCGCTATTCGCGGTATCACTCAGACTGCCGCAAGGGATCTGACGAAATCCGGTATAACGGTTAATGCCTATTGCCCGGGTATTGTGCGGACACCAATGATGGAAGGCATCGCCCGGAAAGTGGCCGATGAAAATGGTCAGGATCTTGAATGGGGGTTGTAACAATGGGCAAAAAACGTTGCTCTTGGTCGCATCTCTGAACCTGATGATGTTGCTGCCTGTGTGTCTTATCTGGCCAGTGCGGATTCAGATTACATGACAGGCCAGTCACTGATAATTGATGGCGGTATGGTATTTAACTAAGCGACCGGATTATTTTCGGGGTGGATGGGCATGTGGGCTATGATGTGTCTGGCGCTTGAGGTCTTCTGCCTCATGACGTGAAGGCGGTTTATTACCCGATGTGCCGTAAAGCCCCGTTCTTCAGGGCGTGGAGGATGTGTGCGCCCAGCATGGGCGCCTCCCGCGAGCTGGCCACAGCGAGCAAAAGAAAGTGCAACTGCGTAAGGGCGACCGGGCGTGGGAAGGATGCACGGAATGACCCCGTGAGCCGATGAGCAAGAATCGGATATGAGATGCGATGGAGCAAGGCGAGCAGGCTCATCACTGCGAAGCTTTCGTGGTCAAGTCGAAGTCACGCCGGCGGTTGTGCAGGGGAAGGATCGCGTTCTTACCTATAAGGAAGGTGGCGAAAAAGTTCGACGTTTTTTCACCACAATTACGGGGGTTTTCCTTTCTTCCTGATGTTTCCCCATAAATCCTGGATTGGGGAAGCGGTTGCCGCCGCTGCCGCTGATGGTGTGTGTCAGCGCCAGTGATATAAGTAACCGTCTCATTTAAACCGTCTTTCGCCTCCCTTTCCTGTTTCCGATACTAATGTCCATTTTCGCAGTAAAGGGACATTTAAGATGAATGCACGAAAGGCGGTACTGGCAGACAATCCGGAATTGATCCTGCGTGTGCTACAACTGAGATTTGACGAGTCACTGTCGTACCCGCGCATTTCTGCGCAGACCGGTATCAGCAAAACCGCCATTTTTTCTCTGGTGAGGCGATTTCACCAGGTATTCACTGACTGGCCTCTTTCCGGTGAATATTCCTGCGGGCAACTGGCCCGGGCTCTTTTCCCGGGGCGATACCCTTCAGCCCCGACCGTGACTCAGCCTGTGAAAGCAGAGAAACCCCGTCGGAACCGATTTTCACCGGAGTTTAAATGGAGACTTGTTCAGCAAACTCTTTTACCCGGTGCCTGTATCGCACAAATAGCTCGTGAGAATGGAATCAACGATAACCTGCTCTTTAACTGGCGGCATCTCTGGCGTAACGGCGGCCTGCAGCCGCCCGGCGAACATGAAACATCGCTACTTCCCGTGACGTTAACGCCGGAGCCGGATAATAAAATCCCGGACCCCGTGCAGGTTGAGCAGATAAATACACCGACCGACAGTCTGTGCTGCGAGCTGGTTCTGCCGGCCGGAACTCTCAGGCTTAAAGGTAAACAGCATCTCAGCTATGGAGAACGGAACGCCTTTGCGATTGTGTTATTCATGTATGAATGCCTGTCAAAAAACCCGGGGCTGATTATCCTTGATGATCCCATATCTTCTTTTGATAAAAACAAGAAGTTTGCCATTCTTGAAATGCTGTTCAGACGTGCAAGTGGTGAATGCCTGAAGAACCGGACTGTACTTATGCTGACGCATGACGTGGAGCCTGTGATTGACACGCTGAAGTCAGTCAGAAGGTTGTTCAGTAATCAGGTGACCGCCTCCTGCCTGCGCCTGTCTGCTGGAGTCATAGAAGAATTACCTGTTAACGACGGCGATATCATGACATTCATGCAGATCTGCAAATCCATCACCGCGTCAGCAGACTGTGAGGAGATCATTAAGCTCATCTATCTTCGTCGCTACTTTGAAATCGTTGACGAACGTGGTGATGCTTATCAGCTTCTATCCAATCTATTCCATCGACGCGTCGCCCCGCTGGATTATCGCGAGCCTGCCGCTGCGGGCTCGGGCTATCCCAAAATGGCTCCTGAGAAAATTCAGCAGGCCTTGCGGGATATCCGGGAGTATGTGGACAGTTTTGATTACCCGCGACTTCAGGCTCTCGTCAGCAGCCCAGATGAAATAAAAAACCTGTACCGTCGCTGTCGTAACGGCTATGAAAAACTGCAGGTATTCCGTTTACTGGAACTGGATCAGGACCATCCGGTAATACGAAAATTCGTTAACGAAACGTACCACATTGAAAATGAGTTCATCTGTCAACTAGATCCGTCCAGATTCGATCTCATCCCGGAGTACGTGATTATGGAATGTGACAAGCTCATCGCCCTGCCACCGGCAGCAAACCAGAGCTCGGTTGCCCGTATCGCTTGAGCCACTGTTTTTGCCGCCGGAAGATAGGCTTTAGCTCCCTGATAGTCTGATCTTCGAAGATACCCTACAGTTTAGGACCGCTTACTGTAGATATCTGTTAAAACAGCCCGTATACGGGCTGTTTCTTGGTGCCCTTATCTCCTGACTTTGAAAAGAGTGTCTTACTTCACCCAGTCTTCCAGCACCAGGTCAGGCACTCGCTCAAATTCTCTTGTATTATTCGTTACCAGTATCGCCCCGGCGGCGATGGCGTGCCCGGCAATCGCCGTGTCGTTCGGGCCGATCGGCGTCCCGGCCAGCCGCAGTGCCACTTTAATCTTCGTGGTGGCGTCTACTGCGGCGCGATCCCAGGGCAGGATGGCATCGAGGCGGGCGCAGAATTCATCGACCAGTTGGACGTGACGTGGTGAGGCCTTTGGGCCGGTAGCCCCGAAGCGCATTTCAGAGTAGGTGATGGCCGAGACCACTATACGGTGGCCGCGTAGCACCGCCTGCTCCAGACGCTTCAGGACGGCTTCTGGCTGTTCACGCATGATGAACGAGCAGATACAGGTATCAAGCATATAAGTCTTGTTCACAGGTTAAATCGCCCTTCGTCGCTGACAACATCCTCGCGCTCCGCCATAAAATCTGGATCGGCTTTTTCGTACTCTAGGAATGATCCCCAGGTTGGCCGGACGGGGCGCAGGATGATGCTGTCCCCTTCCCGGACGATCTCGAGCTCGCTCACCCCCTCAAAATCCAGATCACGAGGCAGACGGATGGCGCGGTTGTTGCCATTTTTAAATATCGATACGGTTCTCATGTTCTTTCTCTCCCGAGCATATGGATATGTGAAACATATCCGGAATATTCAAAGCACCGGGTGTGTGCATATGTTTAGTATAGGCAGATGTGTGGCATATGTATAGAGGTAGCATATGTAGATGCCAGGCATATGCTTAACATATCTCTATTTCTTTCTTTTTTATCGGAGATCCGAAAAAAGGTTTATCCGGATGCCGTTGATGCGCACGATGCCGGTAATACGTTGACGGGGCGACAGCCAGCTCGTGGCATACCGGTCCGTCTCCAGGATTCCCGGGGCGATTCAAAAGGATGTTTTCACTCAGCTATGAGCAGCTGACCCGGATAGCGGAAAAAGTATCCGTAAATGTGGGCTGGGCAGCTAGGGCGCCGGATACATCAGTGAAATGAGTAAGGCCTCAGCTCTACTGGGATTGTGGTATGAACTGGCCATTCACAGTGCACCACAGAACAATTACGCACAGGCCAGGGAGCGCATTGATGCTGATCATCAGCTCCTCAGAAACCTCATCTTGCCGGAGGATGACAGGTAATGACTCAGAGCCGCCGACCGTCGCCGCTGCAGCGGAGAGTGCTGATTGTGCTGGCTGCCCTTGATGAAAAACGGCCGGGACCTGTGTTGGCGCGGGTAGGATCACTGGCGTATGGCAATGAGCCGCTTTATTATCGAGTTCAGTGACCGCCTAGACGGTTACTTCTGAGAAAAGGCATTTACACAGAATCCTAAACAGGCCCGTCATTTCAAAATTAGAACCAGTGTTAGACATATATCCAAGCCTCTCTTTTATTTTTAGATACATACACTGTTTGGTGTTTCAAGTGGCCACACCATCATTTTTTGCCATTATATCGCTGAGCGGTATAACAGGGACAAAAAATTGCAAATTAACGTAAGGTTTTTTATCATTGTTTCTGTATTCACATATATCAAAATATTCTATATCGCCCCCCCTTCTACGGGCCATTTTATATTCTGGTAATATAACAAAATACACTTGCCTGATGAATTTATGAAGCGATGCAATGTTCCCTTTAAAGTAAGTTTTAAGGTACTCTCCTGCGGGAATTGATATATTTTGGTTGTTGCATTTTCTTTCTTCATTTTCTTGCGGACAAGAAAATGTTTTGATAAAAACATTTTCGCTATTTTTTATTGAGGGAGAGTAGTAAGTAATGTAGAGAAAATTTTCAGAATATAATCTCATGTCATTTGTAATATTCTTTTCTCTTACAGCCTCCCCCCTTGTCCCCAGGATATTCTCATTATATGAGAACATATGACCGGAATATGATAATTGAGGGAGTCGAACAAAATCAACTTTCGGGATACCTGTCATATTATATTCCCATGGAGGACACAGACAGGACAGGTCCCAGTAATCTCTCGTTCTGTAAATATAAGGAGGGCAGTTGAACACTTTTTTAAATTCACGACTAAAAGATTGCTGTGAATCAAAGCGAAGTCGGACAGCAATATCTAACATTCGCATTGTTGTTAATCTAACATACATTGCACCTCTGCACAGACGCCTCCGTTTTAAATACCCTCCCAGAGAAAGGCCGGTCTCTTTCTTAAATAAATACTGGATATACCTTCTGCTGTAACCAGAAAGATTCACGACATCTTCAATTATAATCCCATCTTCTATGTGATTCTCAATCCATATGAGGATATCATTGATAATCATAGTCTGAAGCATAGTTCATCCTCCGTTGTCTAAGTCTCTAACTGAAATAGTATACCAACAAATTAGTTTCATTGCATTTATATAACAGATATCCCACTTAAATCTGTCAGGCTTACTTCTACTTCAGTTGAGATAATCGTTTAAAAAATAATCAACCGCTAAGAAGAACATTGATTTATCGAGAACAACCAAGTGCACAATAAGCTAAAATCCACACATAGTGTGTGCAATAATCAGACATAAGCCTCTTATGTGTCATTAGTTATCTAAATCATTCAAAAAATATTTTATAAAATATGCACAATCGCCACACCATAGACAGACTTATCGTTCAGCACATTATTTTATGGATAGAGGATAATATTGAGTCAACGATAAAGATCGAGGATGTTGCGACTATTACAGGTTATTGTAGGCGCAATGTCCAACTGATATTCAAGCGTTATGTCCATATATCTCTGGGAGAATACATACGCAGAAGAAAAATAGCTCGAGCAGCGGCACTGTTAAAAACATCGACATTAAATTTGATAGATATATCTATTAGATTGCATTTTGATTCACAGCAATCTTTTACAAGAGAATTTAAAAAAATACTTGGAGTTCCGCCACAGAAATACAGAAACAGAAATTATTGGAATCTGCCTTACTTATGCCCCCCATACATCTGGGGGAAAGCAATATCATTTACATTTCTCGAACTTTCTGAGATGGTGTTAACGACTGATGTAATTCCTGGCAACTATTCATGCTTTTCACGCAAAGAAACCATAATGAGTTATATTGATAAATATAAAGCTGATGTATATTGCATATCAGGTTATGGATTGCAACAGAAAATAGGTGATTTAGATTATAGAGATAACTATATAGCAACAACAAAAAATGATAAGGCACACTGCAAAAAATTGACAATCCCTTCCGGGTTGTATGCAAAGTTTCTGTATAAAGGAACGTGGAGGGATTTTTTACGATTGCCTAAGTATCTGTATTTAACATTGTTACCTGCTCATGGTCTTGCACACATGGATGCTTGTGATATTATCCATATACCATATCCTGATGCAGGATTGGTGAAAAATAATGAAATAGAGTGCACATACTACATCCCGGTTACATGGATGTAGTATGTCGGGCTAAAGAGAAAATCAGAATGAGAGGGCATCGTCCGTCATAAGGGAGTTCTTTCAGTATTTCCTGTAAAATACTTTTGAACAAAAATCTCTGGAGGAATTGGTGGCGAGTATAAATACCCCTGTAATAAATTTACATTTTTACTCGCCATTATAATTTCCTGCGCTTCAGTTTCGATGCCTTCTGCAATAACGTCTATTCCGATTTCCTTGGCCAAGGATAGGATATTATCAATAATTTTCTCCGATTTTTTGTTTGTATGCAATTGGTGAATAAAAAAACCAGGGATTTTAACCTGATCAACGGGGATACACATCACATAGCTGTGAGTTGCATATCTCGTTCCAAAATCATCAATTGCCAATTCCACTCCTATTTGTTTGAGTCTTTCAAACTTTCGGAGTACATTATCATTGAGCGGATATGGATATCGCTCCGTCAACTCCAGCACAAGTCTTATTTTCCTTGGGCTGAATTTTCTCAAAAAGGAAATACAGTCATTTTCAAAATTAGGGTTGAAAATATCGGCAACAGAAATATTAACACCTATGCAGAAACCATTCGGCAAGAAATGAGAGAATTCACTCAAAAAAAAAGCGGTGTCAATTAACATCTTCCGAGTTAGATGTATAATCTCTCCAGATAATTCCATTCCTGAAATCACGGTTTCTGTATGAAGTTTTTTGTTGCTTCTGGCCAGAACTTCTAGTCCCTTTACTTCTTTTGTAAAAGGAGAAACCAAAGGTTGAAACCAAGGAGAAAAATGTTTATATAATTCTGATTGCATAATCTTTTGGTGGTTTAGTGAACAGTCAGATCCAGTGAAAAAGAATTCCTTTATTATCAGGCAACTCAACTATCTTTTTTAGCTTTTCGTGAAATAAAATGCGCAATCAGCTTGTCAAAATACAAGCTGATTGTACGGCACAAATTCAGAGAAAAATATGCAATGAACACACAATTTCCCGCTGTAGTCCTGAAGCATATCGCTACATATGCTATCGGGGGGGGGAAAACAATGCATGGATGTCAGGAAAACAGGACTGTTTTAGTATGAATGGAACTGGTACAGACAAAAACGCTGCCGCATCCCCCAGATGCGGCAGCGTTTCAGCAAATTTATAATGAGTTTACTTCCAGCATTAATGCACCTTTGTGCTCACCATAAGTTGGAGATGAAGTTAGCTTCTGTTTTGACACCCCTAGAATGGCATTCAGTGTAAATCTAAAACCCTCGACAACATTACTCGCTGTTGGCAGAGTGTGAATGAACTGACAGGCAGATTCGTTTGCACTTAAGTACTCACTTAATTTGACCGGCCCCATTTCAAATCCAACCTTTCCGGATGGTGACCAGTAATTCTGGCATACAGTATTCTGGGAAGTATCAAGATTTAAGGTACCGTTACCTGTGGCTTCCATTCTCAAATTCGCAGCTACAGCGATACTGCGCTCAGTATCGAAGTAAAGTTCACCATTTTGTCCGTATGCCCAGTTCGCCCCGGATAATCTCACACTCAAAGGAAAACTGGAGAGTCCCGTGTCAATGTGATTACAGGTTACATTCAGACTTGCACTCTGCTTCTCAACACCGACAAAGTTACTACCACTCAGAGGCCAGGTTGCCTGACCTGATTTTGAGTTTTCAACCGGAACAGTAACGGGCTGAAAATTAATGCTGTTAGACCAAGGGGACATGTAGCACTGTACTTTGGGTAAGGTTGGTGGTGGTACAGTTATGTTCAAAGTCAGTTTAATACCGGGGTAACCGTGGTTAAGGCTATTACAAGTGGACATGTAAAAGTAGCTATCAGCACTATCGCATTGCTTCAATGCAATAGTGACGGTCTTTCCTTCAGAAGGAATGGACACCGGCACTCCCCCTGTATTTCGTTTTTTTATTTTTATTTTACTGTCGTTTAGAACATACAAATGCCTGTAGGTAGATTTGAACCGGACGCCTCCACTCTGATTTCCCTTATACCCACCATTCCCCCATGAGCCCTTATAGGTAGTATACTCACCGTTGTATTGTTGGACTGATAACCTAATCCCTGAAATATCAAGATAGTAGTTACAATCGTCATCAAGACAACGCTTATCACCTGGCGAAGGAATTGATGTAAATGGCTCCAGATATACACCTCCTCTAGTAGAACCCATCCCCCACTCGCTAAAATTAAACGTTTGTGATGTTAGAGCCATTTCATAAACGGTATTATCCCCGTAAACACTGTCTGTGCGCCAGGCCGGAATGGTTATGTCCTTGGTGAATTCCCCGGCCCACACTCCAGACGGAAACAGAAAGATGAATATTAACAGTAAATTGGATAATTTATTATTTGACATACTTTTATTTCAAACGGTGTTAAAGAACCACATTAATTTCCTGTAATGGACGCCATTTTTCGTCAGATTCAGAATGGCGCGGAGATTTTGCATTCAGCTTATAATTTGCAACATAGCTTTCTTTATCACCCCATTTTACTTTTAAACGGCCACTTTCTGGTACCCCGGATACATATACTTGGCCGGAATGTCCCACAATGAAGACCTGGTCACCAATCGTCACAAAAGCTCCTAGTGGAACAGGTTTTCCGTCGTGTGTAAGATTTATCAAAGCCTGCTGACCTGAGTAAACCTTATATTCAACAGAAACAATGGCGCCTTTGGTCGGATACGTTGCTTTACTTGTCTCTGGCAATTCAATTCCATCGGATAAAGAAACCGGGTCAATAGTGATGTTATTTTTTTCATAGATTGCTACATATGGGACCAGTGCAAATCCTTTATTATCAGTATGAATGTCACGCCCATTCATTACCCGGGCACCCGGAACATCAGGGACATGAACCAGTGCCGCAGCATTACCAATATTCTGCCGGGACACGATTACGCCGCCCGGATGAGCCAGCAAGGAGCCGCTGGCACCATAGTTGTAAGTATTACTCTGACTGGTTCTGCCGTACCCCCCGTAAAGTCTGGCGTACTGACTGTCATAAGACACGCCGGCAGAAAAATTCTCATCCCGCTGATAATTCCGGCTGGAGTTACTCCAGTTTTCAGAAATATTCCAGGACAAACGATTTTCCTCAAGTGCGCTGCCGTTCAGGCTCACCATATTTGTTGTACGTCCCTGGTTATTATGGGCCGTACGATAGTTAAAATTCGCAGAGCTCATGCTGCCGGAAGACATGAACGCACTGAAGGGCACTGAAACACTCAGGGATAATTCCCTGTTTTCAGGCCATGAGCCATTTCCTCTCACCCTGTCAATATTGTAATTAAGGGACCAGCTTGTCTGCCGGAAGGTTCCGTTCAGACCTGCTGACAGGCTGGTTGTGGAATGCCGGTCCCAGTAATTATCCCTGCGTCCTGACACACCGACCGACAGACCTGATGTAATACTCTGGTTTAATATTAACGACCACGTATCTTTCCTGCGACCTGAAAGCATGTAATTGATATAGGATGAGCCTCTGTACTCCTCAACGTTGGCCTCAGAAAACGTCCTGAAGTCCGGCGTTGAATAGCGATATGACGCCAGCTGGAACAGTGTCCCGGTTTCCGTCAGACTTTTGCTGTATCTTGCGTTAACGGAATATCCCCGCAATTTGTCATTATCCCTGCCTTCAGTCACTGATGAGGTCACTGAAGTTGATAACGTCCCCAGCATGCCTAATGAAAATGCCGCCCCCAGACTTACAGACTGATAATCCCCGGAATAGAGGAGATTCCCCATGGCCGTGACGTTGTGAGGCAACCCGTACAGAAATGAGGTGTTAGAAAACAACGGAGTGTTCTCATATGTGGAATATCCGCTCTGTTTGTAACGCCCGACAGAATATTCAAATTTAAAATCTCCCTGACGCTGCATTTCCGGCAGCGTGGAATATGCCTGCCGGAAACCATGAACGGTTCCGTCACTTTCTTTTACTGAAACATAAATATCCCCTGCCGAACTGCCGCCGGGCAGGTCATCAATCCGGAATGGCCCCGGTGCAACGTGCGTCTGATAAATGGAGTAACCATTCTGGGTGACGATAACCTCTGCATTTGTTCTGGCATACCCCGTAATAACAGGCGCAAATCCCCGCAGTGCCGCCGGAATCATGTACTCACTGGAAGAAAGGCTCACACCCCGGAACTGAAAACCGTCAATTAACTGCTCAGTAATACTGGTTGTACGATAATCACCGATGGTCAGTTCGCTGTTCAGAAACTGAACATCACGCTGCAGGTATGTGTCACCGGTATCCCACTTGCTCTGTGATGACTTTTGCTTACGATAAGCGTCCTCAAAAGTATCATACTGTTCAGACTCAAAGCCTGACTGCGTCCAGTTCATATTGCTGCGGAGTCGCCATGCCCCAAGGTTTGCACCCGCATTCAGACTCAGAAAGTCAGATGTGGTGGACGATTTGTTTTTATTGCCCCTGGTCTGCCCCTGACTGCCTGAATAGCTGTAATTCACAAAAAGAGCCGGAATGCCCTGGTCCCAGAATTTACGGGCCAGGCGATTATCCGTTTCCTTCTGCATGTGCACCTGAGCAACATTGATGTTCAGTCTTTGTTTACTGTTATCAAAAACAAAAGATGAAAACGGTATTAACGACAGGTTATCAATACTTGCACGGTCATGCGGTAAGTGCTCTGTACCTTTAAGCGAATGCAGGTTCACGCCAATCTCATTCAGGTCATTTAATGAGAACAGAGGTTTCAGCGTGTTTGTTTTATCATGCTCAAAACGGATGCTGTCAGTTTTAAGATAGTTTCCATTAACATATATATCGACAATATATACGCCGGGCGCAGAATACCCCTGCTCAGAAAAAGCACTGAGGTCTGTCAGTGACATATCCCTGTTTCCCAGACTGAGCAGATCCGGGTCAAAATAGTCCTCAGCATATGCTGCTGAAGACAGACATGCGATAATTGCAACAGATAAATTATGCAATTTAAATGTGGATTTAATTTTCATAATTTAAGCATCAAACGTAAATCTCTTTCCGTAACGTGGAATACGATGTCCGCTCTCATCCACTAACTGCAGACTGACAGAAGTCGCTGAGACTGCCGTTTCATTTAATAACGCAGACGAATGGGGCGAAATCATAATCGCCGCCCCCTCATTAACTGTACTGTCATTAACTTTCACATTAACAACCGTCATCCACAGGGGACTGTTGTTAATAAGTTTTATCCGGTTCCCTTCTTTTAAAACCTTTAATTTCTCAAGCGATTTGCTGATGTTTTCATCTTTCAGGCTCAGGGGGCGATACAGTATTTTCATGTTCCACCTGTAACCCACATCAACGGCAATTCGCTCCGGCACTGATGACGTCCGGGACGGTATCAGAACAGACGATAAATAAAACAGACTTTCTGTATCATCCGGTAACCTTCCCCCGGTACGCACAATTTTCAGTACATCCTCAGAAAAAGGTTGTGATTTTTTTAAAAATGGCGAAACCACAAACGCCGGGCTTCTCACGTCACTTTTATTGCCGTTTTTATCTGCTTCATAAACCGCAGGCGCAACAAGATATGTTTTGTTTGTGTTATTTACAAATGATACTGAGGAGCCCTTATTCCCTTTTTCATTGAATATAATGCGTGTGGATGTGAATCCAAACGTATTCCGGGGAAACTCTGCAGCCAGCGTCGTTGCCGAAAACAACAGACAAACTCCGACCGACAGCAGACGCACCCGGAACGCATTAATCCCCCTGCTGTATCCGGGACAGATGCTCCTCAGTTTCGCCACCAAAATCATTGATTAATCTCCACCGGGCTTCAGATACCGCTTCCGGTGTTTTAAAAACAACGGAATCAAAGGGTCTTATCATTGACGGCTGTTTGTTCAGGTTTATCTGTTGTTTCCCCAGAAATAACTGACTCAGTGATAAGTTGTATTCCGAATCATTTCTTGCAATAACGGTCGTACTGTCTTTCCTGTGAAACGTCAGACGTTTATATGCATCGTCCGGTGTATGCTTAAGGGACTCTGGTCTGTAAAACAGCTTCACAGAAAAACCCAGAGAAAACGAAACCCTGGCCGCCCTCTCTTTCGTATTACGCTCACTGGCGGGGATGGCATTCAGTACCAGCCTGTAATCGCTTTCTTTATCAGACGCTAACTCACCTCCCTTTCTGATAATTTTCAGCACGCTGCTCTGCCCGCCTTCCGAACGGAATATCGGCGGTATGACCATAAAACTGTCACTGACTTTATTCAGTCCGGGGTCAATAACCGCCGCCTCAACCAGATAATTATCCTTTCCGGTATTGGAAAACGTTATGCTCGTGGAGGGATTCTTTTCATTAAAGATAACCCGGGTTTTGTTCAGGCGAATCCCCGCATGCGCACAACTCATTACAAGAAAGCACAAAATGATTATGATGAAATTTCTGAACACCATATTTAACGCCACTCAAATGAAAAGCGAATATCAGCACTGACCGTTCCCGCACGCGTCTGAGCATAATCAGACACTCTTGTAGGTCCGACCCAGAAATTATACTGCGCATCAGCAGGCACACTTGACATATCCTGGGACAGGACCCAGGTAAATGGCGTGCCAGTGAGCTCCTGAGCCTGCGAGAAATCTGTCGCTCCATATTTCAGAAGTATGCCGATGTTCTGCGAAGTGCTTTTTGCCGACTGCCTGAAAACGCCATTTCCGGTAACGTCTTCCTGAGCGCCGCTAATCGTCAGTGATGGTTTAGTCACCCACCCCGCGCCTTTGCAATTGCTTAACTGCAGAGCAAACCCTTGCCCCGCCTGAATCGGCGTCTGCTCTTTCTCAAACTTTGTGATATCAATCTCTCCCAGATCGATAGTGCCACCACTTCCACCGACAACATTGAGATCACAGGTTGGCCTTTCGATGGTCACGGAAAAATTGAGTGTTTCGACAGCACCTTCTGCTGTCGAAACAAATAAAGAAAGCAGCAGAGATGCAAGAGTGTACGTTAAAACAGGCATTCAAGACCCAATATTTTTAATAAAATCAATTACTGATATACAAATGAAATCTTTATACTGGATTTAATACCACCGGTATTTATGTCAGTAGACCCTGATTTGCCAAAACCGACGCTCAGTCTAATTTCTTTGTCTCCTATTAATTCACCTTGCGTCCCCAGTTCACAATAGCCATTTAAAATGGAATTGCCTTTTTTGTTACTGCATGTTGTCAACAGATTAGTTTTCTCATTAATGAGAACGCCGTACGCTTCACCAGCATTATTGTCGGCTGACGATGATTTTGTGTCACGCCACAATGCACTACCAACCACATTGCCATCAAATTTTAATGTCGGCTTGTGAGTTGCCATTCCTGGTGAACAGTCAGTAATATTTAAGGTTATTTCCTGAGGCTTCGTTGCAGTATCAGAACCTAAACTGGTATTTGTGACGTCGATGTCCCCTAAATTAACGTTGCCGTTAGTCAGGTTCAGCGTACAGGAACCTTCATTTATTTCCCCGCTTACAGTAAGCGTGACATCAGACGCAGCAAAAGACCAGGTGCTGCACCCTAAAAGAAGAGCGCCTGCAAAGACACTTAACTTTTTCATCCTGATTTTAAAACCTGTAGTTCTCAACACCACCATTATCATTAATGACGTTCCATTGAATTTCTTTTAAATTCTTGGGAGGCGCAATTCCTTTAAATACAAGTTCTCCATACGGTGGAATCATCATCATATTATCGCTTTTCACGGGACGTCCACCCAGAATTAATGAGCTTAAATTGATATAATAAGGCGATCCATTTTCAGCCTTCAGCATTCCCTCTTTCGTTTTTCCAAACTTCAGATTTTCAGCTCCTTCTTTAGGTGATACCGGTAGATTTTTGGGTCGATAAATAAGCTTAATCGTATTACCTACAGCAATCTTTACTCCGCCCCTCAGAACATCAAAATCTGATATACCAACTCTTTTTTCTGATGAGGGAATGGCGGTCACACTAAACCAAAACAAAGACTCCTGTTTTTCTGGCAATTTAGCATGGTTTAGCACCATTATTTTCACAATACTTTCGCTACCAGACTCAAGTTTGAATAACGATGGCGAAAAAACAAAAGGCGTTGTATTGTCCGGCGTATCCAGGTTTGTCGATACCGATGGCTGAATAAGATAGTTCAGTTTACTGTCGGTATTTCTCACACTGACATTTACGGCCTTTTCCCCCTCATTGTAAATGATTCGGGTTGTATCCAGCCCAATACCTGCGTAAGCACTACTTAAACCCACCGACAGGATGTATAAAAACAAACTCAAAAATATATTCACTAAATCCTCCTCTTGTTTAAAAGACATCCCTGTCCGAAGAATGATTTATCCTTTTACCCTGTAATTAGTTATATACAAATGAGAACGTCAGTGGAGCTTCCACGACCACACCGCCAGTCGGATTGGTTTGTGAAGATTTAAGGGCGACTTCAAATGCCTTCTGGACACTATTCAGTGTGGCATCAGTATCATTTGCGATCCCCATATTAATCACTGCACCATTAGCCAATTCTTTTGTAGCAGCCACATCAGTCAGACTAACAGCCACTGGAGAAGAGGCGTCTTTGGCGAAATAAGTATTACCTGCGTTAGTAACAGGTCCGGACACTTTCAGCGCAGCCTGACCAGCACCCGCGCCGGAGCAGTTTTGTAACGAAATAGCAAACTGCTGTTTCGTTGAGGCAACTGCTGCATTTACTGTGGTAAAAGCTGCGGGCTTAGCATTACCCAGATTTACGGTCTGGGTATTTGCAACCACATCACAGGTTGCGGCGTTGACAGTTCCCATAACATTTACAGTTGTGCTGGGTGCTGCATGAGCAACGGTCATTGCTGATACGGCCAGAACAGAAGAGACGAAAGCCGCAGTGATTGTCTTTTTCATCGTATCAATTTCCAATCGAGTAATTAATAAAGCAGAAGGAGCGGTTCGCTTCCGCTTTATTAATTTAAACGCATGTTTGAGGTGTTTCTCAAGCCCCATAATATTTATAAACCTATAAATTAACAAAAATCAAAGTGAAATACATCTTTGCATAATTGGCTAAAACCGCAGTCAACATGCATGGTTGCCACTGATATCACAGGTCTCTTTATCTTTACCGACGCAGAATTAGCACGATTATACCACTACTCCCGGGCTCGGAGTATGCACCTTCGGCGCCGCCGAATAAGTGGCGCTTAAAGTACCACTTATTGGTTATAGTGATAACAAAAATCTGTTTTTTGTGTTGTTACTATTAACGTTCAGCGTTAGCGTAAAAAAAAGAAGCGTTATTTTCTCAAATGTATCCTTCACTGACAGATAATGGAGTATGTGATGGCGGTTAAAATCACGCCTGAAGAGTTCAGTCTGTTAATCCGGCGACTGAACACACAATGGCGCGTCCTGGCGCCTTCTGCAGAATATCGCGGCGGGCGTTTTGCTGATACGGACAACATCATTTATCAGCAAATCCGGGGATGGGATGACCTGGTCTGGCAGGAAAAATCCCACATGTCACCCAATACGGTTATTTCACCGATAACAGAGACTCTCTTTTATTTTAATAAAGACACTATCCAGATTGCGGAGACAGATACCACACCAGTGCTGATATTTGCCCGCGCCTGTGACATCAATGCCATGTCGCGGCTGGATTATATGTATTTGTCAAACGGGAATAATCCTGATTACAGTTATCAGCGACTGCGCGACCATATTCGTTTTGTTCTGATTGAGTGCCCGCAAAGTTTTGAAAACTGTTTCTGTGTCTCCATGGGGAGCAATAAAACCGATAATTACAGCGCGGCAATGCGATTCAGTGATGACGGCGCCAGTGTTTTTATCAGGGATGCTTTTTTTGAAGAAGCCTTACAGGGAATGGGACAGCGCACAGAATATGAGCCTGTCTTCGTCAGCGAAAACCCGGAGCAGGTTACCCTTCCTGAAAAAATCTGTCAGTCCCCCCAAAGAGTTCGCGATATTATTATCACTCATCCGCTCTGGGATGAGTACAACAACCGCTGTATTGGATGCGGGCGCTGCACAACCGGGTGTCCGAGCTGTACCTGCTACAGCGTTTTTGATGTGGCTTATGATGAAAATCCTCAGCGCGGTGAACGACGCCGCCAGTGGGCCAGTTGTATGGTGCCGGGCTTCAGCGATATGGCCGGCGGACACCGTTTTCGCCAGTCTGCAGGAGAACGTTTACGTTACCGTGCACTTCATAAAGTCAATGATTACAAAGCCCGCAATGGTACTGAGCATATGTGCGTGGGCTGCGGACGCTGCGATGACCGTTGCCCTCAGTACATTAAATTCTCACGTATTATCAATAAAATGACTGCCGCGGTCCGGCAGGCACTCTCCGGGGAGGCATAACCTGTGTCAACGTGTTCCTGTCACAATAAAGAAAAGCACAGCCTTTTGCCTGCTGCATACCGCATTATTTCCATCACCCGTCATACACCACAGGAGTGGAATTTCCGTGTGGAAGTCGATTTTCCGGCCCGCTGGGGACAGTTTGTCGAAGTCTCCCTGCCATGCGTCGGGGAGGCGCCCATTTCTGTTTCTGACTGCGGAGAGGGCTGGATAGACCTGCTTATCCGCAATGTCGGCAAAGTGACCGGCGCGCTTTTTACCCTCCGTGAAGGCGACAGGGTATGGCTGCGTGGCTGCTATGGTAACGGCTACCCTGTCGATGCTTTCCGCCACAAATCTCTGGTGGTCATTGCCGGCGGTACCGGCGTTGCACCAGTCAAGGGGCTGATGCGCTATTTCGTCGAAAACCCACAGGAAATCAACCGGCTTGACATGATTTTCGGTTACAGAAACCGGGACTGTGTGCTGTACAAGCAGGAGATGGCGATCTGGCACCGGTACCACAATCTCATTCTGACCCTGGATGAAGGCGAGGCGGATGAACGTTACCGTACCGGGCGGGTCACTGACCATCTGGCAGCACTGAGATTTGAAGATATCAGCACCATGCAGGCGATTGTTGTTGGTCCTCCCGTGATGATTAAATTCACCGTACAGTTGTTGCTGAAAAAAGGACTGCAGCCGGAACAAATCTGGGTGGATTATGAACGCCGGATGGCCTGTGCAGTGGGGAAATGCGGTCACTGCCGCATGGGGGATGTCTACGTCTGCGTCGATGGTCCGGTTTTCAACTATGCCGTGGCCCGTCAGTTTGCAGACTGAGGAAAAAATGATGAGTGTGGATATTGATATCATTAAGACCCGGGCAAACAATGAATATCGCCTGTCCAAAGTCCGTGGCGAAGCCATGATAAGTGTTCGTATACCAGGCGGCATTCTGCCCGCTCACCTGCTGACGGTGGCACGCGAGATTGCGGAAACATGGGGAAATGGTCAGATCCATCTGACCACCCGCCAGAAACTGGCCATGCCGGGGATCCGTTATGAAGATATCGACAAAGTGAATGCCGCACTGGAACCTTTCATTCGAGAAATTGAAATGGAGCTGTGTGATGTTCAGGTTGATGATCCGAAAGCCGGATACCTTGCGATTGGCGGACGCAACATTGTCGCCTGCCAAGGTAACCGGATTTGTCAGAAAGCCAATACAGACACCACAGGTTTATCCCGGCGACTGGAAAAGCTGATTTATCCCAGTGCCTATCACCTGAAAACCGTTATTGCCGGGTGTCCGAATGACTGTGCCAAAGCATCCATGTCAGACTTTGGCATTATTGGTGTGGCCAGAATGCGTTTTACGGCAGAACGTTGCATCGGATGTGGCGCCTGTGTGAAAGCCTGTGCTCACCACGCCGTGGGGTGCCTGTCATTAAAGAACGGAAAAGCCACAAAGGAGGAATCGCTCTGTATCGGGTGCGGAGAATGTGTTCTGGCATGTCCCACCCTCGCCTGGCAGCGTCAGCCACAGGAGTTCTGGCAGGTCCGTCTGGGCGGGAGAACCGGTAAAAAAACGCCCCGCATGGGTAAATTATTCCTTAACTGGGTTACAGAGGATGTTATCAGACAGGTCATCACCAACCTGTTCGAATTTGAAAAAGAAATGCTGGATGGAAAACCAGTTTACCTCCATATGGGACATCTTATTGATAAAGCCGGTTATCTGTGTTTCAGGGAAAGGGTATTGCGTGATGTGAAGCTTAACCCCGAAGCCATGGTCGCCGAACGCATATACTGGGCGGAAGATGAATCCATCGCTCGTATTCACCTTCGACCCGCCGGGCATTAATCCCCTCTAGGCTACAGCATTCAGGATGCTGTAGCCTGTTTTTGTATTATTATCCGGAAAACGCATTACAAGGAAGAAAGGAACACAAAGTCTTACTGCCCATATAGGGGGGGGAGCAATGGAACAGTAAACGCTGTTAAGTGGTCATTTTAGTAAGCGTACAGTGAGAACCGTATTGACGAAGTGAAGCTGGTCAGACAGGCTGAGTAACCCGCCACGGGAGCAGAGCCCCCCCCGGTTCACAGGCCTGTCGGCGATAACATCAAGTACATTATGCAGATAGCGTTCCGGATCCACGCCCTTTAATTTGCACGTCCCGATAAGACTGTACACTGACGCACCGCGCTCACCACCATGATCCGAGCCGAAGAGTCGAGTCAGCCGGAGAGAATTTCACTCCCCGGCTGCTCACGGAACCGGACGTGAACCTCTCAGCTCATCCGGCTCTTCCCATTGAAGCCTGTCCCCATAGTAACGGCCAGTGTGCAAACAACCTCGTTTCACTCCGTGCAACACGCGCCAGCCAGTGGCTGGGTCGTCGTCGGTGGCCCCGAAGTCGCTTGTGTTTACGGGTCAGCCATAACACGAGTTTGCGATCGATTTGCCTCAGCGTCGGATACAGTGCCGATTTATAAAAAGCACCGTAGTACTTTATCCAGCCTCTGATTTTCGCATTGAACATATGCGCCAGATCGTACAAGGACTTGTCACTGCGATTTTGCAGCCCCCAACTCCTCACCTCCTGACGGATTGCTTTCCCTGCTCTGACACTCATCGCTGGACTGAAGTTAACGAAGGTCTTACCCCAGCGATTCTTCGACAGACGCGGCCGGAATGTATAGCCCAGAAAGTCGAAGCTCGTTTCCGGGTACCAGAAAAAGATGCGCATGCAAATTAAATTCCTGCAGTACCGGAAAGATCTGCAGCCAGTTATCCAGCCAGCCGTCATCAAAAGTCAGCATGACGCTTTTACGGGGTAATTTCTCACCACGATAAAATGCCTCCACTTCGGCAGCAGTAACGGCTTTCCAGCCGGATTCGACCAGCCACTTCATCTGCGTCCGGAAGGTCCCGGGGATAATGTGACCACCCCGGGTTTATTGTTGACGTGGTGATACATTAATACCGGCAAATGTCAGGCACCAGTCACATGTCCTGCATTCAAAATACTGCCCCCATACTATTCATGTTTGAAATAGCCAAATAAAACATCACCGGAAAATAATCTCTTTAGAAACACCCTCAGAGTAGCCTCCACTGCCCGGGGTTTTCTCGACCGGAATTTACTTTTTCCACCACACTGAATGACTGCAATGCGTCCAGATGCTCCCTAACCTGATATATTGTCAACCCGACTGCATCGGCAATTTCACGGGTACTGAAGAATGTTTTCCGGAAAGATTCTTCTTGGTCTTTCATAAAGTTAACAATGCTACCATCAAAATCCTTATTCATTTGTCCACCCACTAAAATATTCTCAGTGTCAGCCACCAATTCGCATTACTAACGTCAATATCGCATGAAGATATACCAAATTATCATTTCCACTCATCAGTCTTTTTAAGATTGTTTGATAAAACAAAAAGAATCTCTTAGTTATTTGTGCATAAAATCTCGAGTTTCATTTAAAACAAGCTGATTCTAAAGGTTATTCATGCTTAAAGAAATGTAGACTGGCCCCCTGAATCTCCAGACAACCAGTATCACTTAAATAAGTGATAGTCTTAATACTAGTTTTTAGACTAGTCATTGGAGAACAGATGATTGATGTCTTAGGGCCGGAGAAACGCAGACGGCGTACCACACAGGAAAAGATCGCAATTGTTCAGCAGAGCTTTGAACCGGGGATGACGGTCTCCCTCGTTGCCCGGCAACATGGTGTAGCAGCCAGCCAGTTATTTCTCTGGCGTAAGCAATACCAGGAAGGAAGTCTTACTGCTGTGGCCGCCGGAGAACAGGTTGTTCCTGCCTCTGAACTTGCTGCCGCCATGAAGCAGATTAAAGAACTCCAGCGCCTGCTCGGCAAGAAAACGATGGAAAATGAACTCCTCAAAGAAGCCGTTGAATATGGACGGGCAAAAAGGTGGATAGCGCACGCGCCCTTATTGCCCGGGGATGGGGAGTAAGCTTAGTCAGCCGTTGTCTCCGGGTGTCGCGTGCGCAGTTGCACGTCATTCTCAGACGAACCGATGACTGGATGGATGGCCGCCGCAGTCGTCACACTGATGATACGGATGTGCATCTCCGTATACACCATGTTATCGGGGAGCTACCCACGTATGGTTATCGTCGGGTATGGGCGCTGCTTCGCAGACAGGCCGAACTTGATGGTATGCCTGCGATCAATGCCAAACGTGTTTACCGGATCATGCGCCAGAATGCGCTGTTGCTTGAGCGAAAAACCGCTGTACCGCCATCGAAACGGGCACATACTGGCAAAGTGGCCGTGAAAGAAAGCAATCAACGATGGTGCTCTGACTGGTTCGAGTTCCGCTGTGATAACGGAGAAAAACTGCGAGTCACGTTCGCGCTGGACTGCTGTGACCGTGAGGCACTGCACTGGGCAGTCACTACGGGCGGCTTCGACAGTGAAACAGTACAGGACGTAATGCTGGGAGCGGTGGAACGCCGCTTCGGCAACGAGCTTCCGGCGTCTCCAGTAGAGTGGCTGACGGATAATGGTTCATGCTACCGGGCTAATGAAACACGGCAGTTTGCCCGGATGTTGGGGCTTGAACCGAAGAACACGGCGGTGCGGAGTCCGGAGAGTAACGGCATAGCAGAGAGCTTCGTGAAAACGATAAAGCGTGACTACATCAGTACCAGACGGGTTAACGGCAGCAAAGAACCTTGCAGAGGCGTTCGAGCATTATAACGAATGGCATCCGCATAGTGCACTGGGTTATCGCTCGCCACGGGAATATCTGCGGCAGCAGGCCAGTAATGGGTTAAGTGATAACAGGTGTCTGGAAATATAGGGGCAAATCCAGTTATCCGACCCTGTTTCCTAATCACTACTCCGGTATTTGATTAGCCAAGTCAAGTTCAGGCTCTTGCCATCACTATTTTTTACATACCGCATTACTATCTAACACCATGGATAATGAGCATTCTCAGACTTTAATTTCCATTTTCGTCACAGAATACAGTCGCCCTAGTTGCCTTCTAACTTGAGGGTTTCGAGCCCTGAAGAGGCATATCCCATCGTTTTACAGATATTGCAGAAATTGGTACGCAATATGCAGCTTCTTCCTGGAGTTTCTTCCTGGTATTTATATCGAAGTCTACATTAAGCAACTCGAACTTCCAGCTTTCCCGATAAAACTTTATAATATCCTTAGGACAAAGGAGAATAAACTGGTTTGTCGTAAACATAGAAACAGCCTGCACAGAGTAATAATCCCCCGGTTTTATATTTTTTTTATCCCATGCTGCATTGGAAAAAAACTCTTCAGGATATTCACTTGTTTTAATAATGTAGCTATGTATTTTGAAGTCACTTATACCTGATAGCTTAATAACGGAATGGGTAAAAATCACTGGTAACACGGTTATTTGAGTCGATATTATTAATAATAACATCAAGGATGCGATAAATGAATAGCTAATTCTTTTTGAAAATTTATGCTGTGGATTCATTTTCAGATAAATGACTCCAGGAAGCATTGTCAGAAGAAAGATAAAATATGACATGAAAGCCAGTTCAGCTATCACTTTGAAATTAACACTCTTATCTGAAGTTGCAATATTCCTAAAAACTATCTCCAGAGGAATTAACTGAAGATGCACCAGTAAAGCAATAGACAACGGAATGACAAGATAGATCTGAACACGTCTCAACAGTTTCATTCTATTGTTTTTAAACGATAAGTCATATTCAAGATACCTCTTATTTACTATGGCTAAAATAACAGCTATCAGTACACCCATACTTGCAATAGATAACCAGCCAGAGTTATCTTTAACATTCTGATCAAAATCAAATGCACAGTATAACACATATATAAAGGCCATGGGGAACATGCCAGATAACATCATCACAGATAAAAAATTACCCTGAATCTTATTGTAAGCAGGAAGATTATTTATATCCTGAGGAATAACTACGGGTATAAAAAAAGAGGTTGTAAAAAAGATAAATACTATCATAGCCAATGATAGTATAGTTGCACAACAAACCAACACCAAGATGCTTTTAATATTCATTACATCAAAGAAAATATCTAGTCGGCCCAGGCGACTGAAATATCCCCAGAGAACTATCAACGCAATCCCTGATATAATACTTGATGGTGTTAATAATGAAATAATTAACGTCTTCCACTTCTGATTCATCTTAATCTCCTAGTTTTACTATAAAGAGAACATAAAAAAGCTGAATGAGTTATAACACTTCATTATCTGACTCTTCTCCGTAACCTTTCAAGAAGATTGTCGCATATTCTTGATAAGTTATATCATAAGCATATTGTTTTAGGTAGCGTTTTCACTAAATTCATTTGACCATCGTCATAATATTTTTAGTCTGAATATAGGAGATGATATATATCATATGCAGTATGATATAAAACTTTAAAAGTGACTGAATAGATAATAGTTCATGCATGAACAAGACCATAACATGAAAAAATATGCTTATTATGCATCGGTCTTATGTTGTGACTAAGCCGCCTGAAGACAGAGAAGTAGCTAAGAATATGGCATCAGACACCTTCAGTTGTCGTATAAGGTTATCTGCAGGGTTTTTCTCCGTATCTGTCTGTTCCAGGCATTACCCCAATTCTCCCAAATGTTCTGTACTGGAAGCACCTTTGTGTATCGAATAAACTGCATGTAAAATTTAAACTTACAATCACGAGGCTTGATATGGCCAGAACAATGACAGTTGCTCTCGGAGATGAACTCTGGGAGTACATAGAATCTCTCATAGAATCAGGTGATTATCGTACACAGAGTGAGGTAATCCGCGAGTCACTTCGTCTCCTTCGAGAGAAACAGGCAGAGTCACGTATCCAGGTGTCCTGCGGGATTTACTGGCAGAAGGCTTGAGCAGCGGTGAACCTGTGTCGTGGGAAAAAAATGCGTTTCTGAAAAAAGTGAAAGCTGGCGCGAGGGCTTCCGGTGAAAACCGTTAAACTCACACCTAAAGCCAGTCAGGATCTGGAGGATATCTAGCATTACGGGTACCACCATTTCGGTGAAGAGTAGGCTGATAAATATATTAATCAGATATCCGACATTTTTCAGGTTATGAGTAATCATAATATCGGTACTCCCCGTCCTGAACTGGGGGAATACACATTCGCACTACCCGTTGAACGGCATATGGTTTATTTTCTGCAAACTGATACTGAAATTGTTATTATTCGTATATTAAGTCAGCATCAGGATGCCAGCCGTCATTTCAACTGGCAGTAATCAGCCACCACATTGCGTTGCGTGAAAACTGGCAGGGTTACAGGGGTGTACCTAGCCAGAATTCACGTAGCGCAACTCCCCTCTCTGTGTATTTTTCTCCTTTCCTTGCGATCATCTTTGCCCTGGCATTACCCCATTTCTCCCAAAAACGGCAAACCAGCCCTCAGCCCGCGCCACGACTGGCTTAATACGGGATCCCTGCTGCAAAACATACCTTGAACAATGTCATTCCCCTGCAGAATTCACCAGAACGCGTTTCCCTGTTACCCATTGCGCCGGGGGTGGATTTTGCAACAGCGCTCTCCCTTAGAAGAATGGCCACTTCCACGGGGGCCACACCGGCCTACCTGCTGGCCCCGGAAGTGAGTGCCCTTCTCTTCTATATGCCGGATCAGCGTCACCATATGCTGTTCGCCACCCTCTGGAATACCGGAATGCGTATTGGCGAAGCCCGGATGCTGACGCCGGAATCATTTGACCTGGATGGAGTAAGACCGTTTGTGCGGATCCTGTCCGAAAAAGTGCGTGCGCGACGCGGACGCCCGCCAAAAGATGAAGTCCGCCTGGTTCCGCTGACGGATATAAGCTATGTCAGGCAGATGGAAAGCTGGATGATCACCACCCGGCCCCGTCGTCGTGAACCATTATGGGCCGTGACCGACGAAACCATGCGCAACTGGCTGAAGCAGGCTGTCAGACGGGCCGAAGCTGACGGAGTACACTTTTCGATTCCGGTCACACCACACACCTTCCGGCACAGCTATATCATGCACATGCTCTATCACCGCCAGCCCCGGAAAGTCATCCAGGCACTGGCTGGTCACAGGGATCCACGTTCGATGGAGGTTTATACCAGAGTGTTTGCACTGGATATGGCTGCCACGCTGGCAGTGCCTTTCACAGGTGACGGCCGGGATGCTGCGGAGATCCTGCGTACACTGCCTCCCCTGAAGTGACGGCATACGCGCTTCCTTATATAAGCTGTGGTCAGCAGAACAGACATAACATAAGCTGGAGCAGGTAGATAAGCTGTAGTGAGTAAACCATGTTTTATGAAGGGAGCAATGCCTCAGCATCAGGTTACGGGGTGACTCACGTAAGGGACAGGCAGATGGCAGCTCAGCCACAGGCAGCACTGCAGGAAACTGAATATAAACAGCAGTGAGCAGACCACTCACTGCACCTGATAATATAAGCTGTAGTCAGTAAAGGAGCACTCTTCACTGACTACAGTTTATGTTCAGCGGGATTTGAAGAGTTTTTCCAGGTCATCCAGTGTGATGCCCAGTTTTTCAAGCAGGGCAAGTTTCTCCGCCATCTCCGGACTGACTTTTTCCGCAGGTGAAGGTGGCACCGGATTTTCCTTACTCTCATCATTCGGCGCTTTTAACCGGGGACGCCGGTAGTGAATACAGAAGAATTTTGTCCGCCCCCGCTGGATCTCCGTGTAATCAAGATATCCAATCTCGCGCAACTGCTCCATTGCCCGTCTGACCGTCTGGTTCTGGGAAAATACAGGAGACTTCAGATTGAGGCGTGCACGCAGCCGCGCCAGCGATATCGGTGCCGGATCCCGGGGCAGGCTCTCTATAAAGGTGTAGAGTGCCTGGGCGGACTCCCGTCGCTTCAGGGCATTAATCGCCTTAAGCTGGAGAAGGACTTTTCTGTCAAACTGGTACAGTTCAAACAGGCGGGGATCAGCCTGTAACTGAACAATATCCCGCTCAGTATCGTAGTAGGCTGACTGTACCAGATGGGTGATGTATTCCCGGGTGTGCTTCTCATCGGTACGGGAAAACGAGATCACGGTACCGGCAATGCGCTTCAGGGAAGGGCTGATGCGCTCACGCAGCCTGCGGGATGACTGGCTTGAAGGTATACCACACAGTTTTGCAAACTCAACAAAAGGCAGTTCAACTTTGTCACCAATCACGTTATGGCGGGCAAAGGAATGAATGATCCCCACCCAGGTCTTGAAATCGTTATCCATATCCAGGCGGGGGCCGGTGATCTCAACCTTATCGAATCCCTCAGCACGGGCCAGGGAAAGACGTGTCAGCTCTTCCGTGGCATCAGTACGTGACAGTGTATTTTTTTTACTGTTCTTCAGTGATTTAAGGGTCGGTACAAAGACGCCCAGACGCATCAGCGCCACAGGTTGTACGGTGTTGTTATTGTTTGGTGTCAGTGTCACCAGCTCACCGGACGACTTATCCACCTCGCCGAACAGTTTTTTGATGTCTGAATTTTCGTTTTCCAGAAAGCCTCCTGCCTGTGGACAGTAAAAGAATAAACAGAAAATCGGATGTCAGAACCCCGCTAACTGACTGAAGAAAAATCTGCAGCCTGTATTTAACAGCTGAGTCTGGCGTACTGACCATAGTTTATGTCATTAACTTACTTCAGTATATGCATTACTGAATACAGCTTATCATGAACCTGTTACAGTTTATCCATAACATGCCACAGCTTATGTGAACATGGTCCCGGCCCATGAGTGACAAGGTTTGTAGCGATATGGGGATCTTTAATGGATCCTTTATTGATCATTCATGGATCTGTTTACTGGATCGGGCCTCTGGATATGTGGATAAATCATTCCGGAAAAACAGCATACACTACCGATTATGAAGGCTTCAGGGCGTACCTGCTCACTGTGATTACAGATCCATTGCGCTTCCTCGCCGGTTCGCGGGCTTCGCCCGGTCACCGGTCTGCGGCGAGCACCGTTTTTTCTGAAGTCTGTCTTTACAGGTAATTTTTGACGGAATCTGCCGTACTTCCTGAGCGTACAGTCATATCCGAAATACACTTCATATGTTTGTTTCAACGCCAGAGGCGCATACAGACTGGCTCCATGAATATCCTGATGACAGGCACTGCTGCGCAGACACCGGTCATGGATGTAACGGAAATACCAGCTGAACCACAGGTCTTCCAGTCGGGGACACTGAGTACAGGGCTGGAGCTTGTGGATACGTATCTCTGGATCTTCAAACACTTTATGGAAGGAAAGGTGTTAACCAGATCCCTTGCCTGCCTGGTTTATATCAAGCCCTATAGCGACAGGACGGACAGTGTCACCTTCCAGTCAGTAGCTAAACGATCTAAGGTGTTCCTGGACAAACTGCAGGAGCCAACGTCTGAAATGATAAATAAGCGAGGGAATATCTGGTGCTGGAAGAGTTGAGATGACTGGCACATTGGTATAAATCTTGCCGTCATTCTGATCAGTTTGTAACATTCTGTAATGATCACCATTGGCTGGCGATTTTTCTGTTCAGTAATGTAATTAACCTTATCTGATGCGCTGGCCACTATTCCATCAGCTATACTGATGGCAGGCTCCCTGTTGAGGTCTGCCGCGAGCTGTCCGCCGGACTCAACGGGCTCTGCCACAATCCGGTTATGATAGCCTGGAAACTGATCAAGGGTCAGGTCGATATAGTCCCTGGCAGGGGCGGCAATGACGTGGCCGTATCTGCCAGGACCATTATCCCACTGCATACCGACAATACAGGAGTACAGGTTGCTGCCGTCTTCCGTCAGATAATCAGTCAGCGTCTGGCTGGCCAGCTCGCTGCAACCGGCCGGGAAATCCTTCAGGTGATCATACCCGGCGGTGAGAGAAGCCTCACAGGAAGTCAGCTCCAGAGCATGTCGGAAGGCCTGCAGGCGGGTCCAGGTGTCCGCATTCACTTTTTCACCTTCCCGTCATGACGGGCCAGGGACTGAAGTTTACGGACGTCCTCCCGGGATCCTTTCAGCTCAGCTTTCGTATCCAGCAGCTGCGCCGCCAGCGGTCTTTTTCCCGGGAGCCGACTTTCCTGGCACATATTCTTTTCGCAGTTATCCCCAGAATCTGTGGATAACTGTTGCTCCTCTTTTGAGAGAGAAGGCTTTACTCACCGCCTGAATGCGGCAGATATGTCTGGACGATATATCTGCATACGCCGGTACTGCTTCGTCAGATTGCACGGCAGGTGAATTGCCGGGCTGGTACCATACCATATTTGCGCCGAACCCGTCCGGGGCGGTGCCGATAACAGATGTTAAATGATTGGTCGTTTTTACATCTGTAAAAGCAACAGGGCCCCATGATTATATCATGGGGCCCTGTTACTCTGATTCTTCGCAATAGATTGCTCTGAATTAGATGCGCCTTCTCCATATAGACTAACAGTTCTATATTATTTTACCATCTTTAAATGTGTAAGAGTTTTCTGTTTTTTATTGGTGTTTATCTGTATTTTTTGTTTTAGGAACGTTTTTGTAAGAATTATCTTTTATATTTGAGGTGATATCTTATTGTGGTTGTTGTAATAGTTTAGAGTCGTAATAAATATGATTGATCGCCACTTTAAATGAAGTTAATCTACTGGAGATGAAGTAACTTCATTAATGCGTCATAAAAATAAAAATTCCTGTTTTGGGAAATATGAATGTGTCTGTCCCCTCCTTCGGGAGGGTGTTTTTTATCTGGAAACTGGTTTCTGGTTCTGATTTTTCTTTTTGTATTATAGCGAGTTACGCATATTTACCAATCGATGTCTGGCAAACAGAGTATGGCGATGGTGTGATTTGTGTTTATTGGTAAAAAAAACACCCCCGTAGTGGGGGTGTTGAAACTTCAACCTATGTACTCATTATCCTTGGATGGATGAGTAGCGTGCGATATTGAATCATATTCAGCAGGAATAATAATATTCGCAAAAAAATGGATGTGCAAGGAAATTTTTTATATGCTTTTGTGTGTGGTGGTTAGGTAATCAAGAAGATAAATGATGAAGTGTGCCAGTTCAGGATCAATGTTTCCATGGGAAAGCCATTTATTAATAATATCAATTAAGTTCGAAAGCTCAGGGAAGATTTGTTCAATGTTTTCCTCTGTCTCCCGCACAGTCATATAGCGACGTCTCCTTGGGGATTGAAAACAAAAACAATAATACAACAAGTATGAAACAGAAGGTAGGTGGCAGGGGCGGAACAGGAAAACGCATGAGGGCGCTTCCTGGGGGAGATGCCTGGTATCTTTAGGGTTCAGTTTTGAGATCGGGAATTTTTGTACATTAAGTGCATTATTTGGTGATGCTGCCAACTTACTGATTTAGTGTATGATGGTGTTTTTGAGGTGCTCCAGTGGCTTCTGTTTCTATCAGCTGT
>PPYF01671593.1_pt1 | contig 34585 bp, 23 predicted proteins | sample 1559871 | NCBI WGS metagenome assembly PPYF01 (sample SAMN08240021, study PRJNA423297) | Human gut metagenome, whole genome shotgun sequencing project.
GGTTCGTTCATTGTAATAAATAACCCCATGAGCAATTGTAGAAATCCATATCCGACCATCATCATACAAAACAGAATTTACAGACAGACTACCGGTACGCCCCAGGTCAATCACCCGAAAGGAATTCAGGTTTGTCGCATCCAGCAAGATAATTCTACCTTTTTCATCAATCAGACAGATACTTTTTTTATCCGAAGAATAAGTGATGGCAACCAAAAGATTATCCTGGTTATTCCAGCCTGTATATTTTTCTTGAACCCGGAGCCGAAGCTCACCCTCTTTTGATGCGCACCGCTTCATTAAATGCAGCTCACTCCCGGAAATCACCCAAACCAACGAATCATTCCTCTGCAACATCCCTCGAGATGGAATACCCTGTCCCGAAGAAGAAACCACAGACAAAAACCGTTCTTTTTTCAAATCAAATGCAGAAAAGACACCATTATCCACAAATGCCAGCACCCCGTCAAAAACCTCCTTTAAGTTTGAAATACTAGGATAACTCCTACTCCTTTCAAAATTTGTAATCCGCCTACCGTCATAACGGCTCAACCCGTTTCGGGTTCCAAACCAAATGAAGCCTTCTTTATCCTTATAAACAGCAGATACGGTATTGTCGGCCAATCCGTTTTGCATATTGAGCAGATGCACATCTTTGCTTAAAAAAGCATAGCACACATCCGGCAGCAATATACATACTCCAATTATAACCAGTGATAAGATTTTAAGGTTCATATTTAATTCATTACCTGTAGCAAAGGAATAAAATAAAAAAGAGATAACAACAAAGATTCACCAAAAAATATAGAGATGCATTAAACATGCATGCTGAATGAAATGAACGTGTATTAAGCCACATCACTGATTAACATACATTTGCAATGTATTAACCTAATGTCTAATTAAAAAACAGAGAAGCATGAAAAAAATCTCAATTCTATTTTTGATATTGCTTTGCAACTGTACATTCCTGTACGCCCAGCAATTCAGCATCACCGGTGTAGTCACGGATAAAAAGCTCAATGAGCCCATTATCGGTGCTAGTGTAGTTGTCAAAGGTACTACCAACGGAACGGTTACTGATCTGGATGGAAAATTCACAATCCAAGCCTCAAAAAGCAGTGTGCTAATTGTTTCCTTTATCGGGTATACCCCCCAAGAATTTACAATCAATGGCAACCAAACTTTTTATCAAATCTCTTTAGCGGAAGATACGCAAACGCTGGACGAAGTTGTGGTAGTAGGCTTTGGTACGCAAAAGAAAGTGAACTTAACAGGAGCAGTTGCTACCGTGGATAAAAAAACACTGGAATCACGTCCTGTCACTTCAGTTTCACAAGCTCTTCAAGGAGTGATGCCAGGATTGAACATTGACATGAATGACAAAGGTGGACGATTAGACTATAATCCCACCATGAATATTCGTGGAACAGGAAATTTGAATACCGGATCCAGTGCCTCACCTTTAGTTTTAATTGATGGAGCCGAAGGAGACATAAACTCGTTAAATCCGCAGGATATCGCTAACATTTCCGTGTTAAAAGATGCTGCCGCATCTGCCATTTACGGTTCACGCGCTCCATTTGGCGTAATCTTGGTTACAACCAAATCAGGAGAAGCAGGAAAAGCCACCATTCAGTATTCAAACAATTTCAGATGGTCACGCCCCACCAACATTCCTGACATGCTCGACTCCTACCGCTTTGCCAAGTATTTCAATGCAGCACAAAAAAATTCAGGAAGCGGCACCACTTTTATTTTCACTGATGATACGATAGACCGCATTCAGAAATACATGGCGAGTGAATACCCATACACCTCAGACCCCAATGGTTCACAAGGAAACAATTTTTTCCCTTTCAACGTCGCTTCCAATGATAATCAAAACTGGCCAAGAAACTTCATTGACAAAACATCTTTCGGACAAGAACATAATCTAAGTATCTCCGGAGGAGGTGAGAAAGTTAAATACTATCTATCGGGAGCTTTCCTTTCTCAAAACGGACAGATGAATTACTCTGACGAAAACAAAAAACGTTATAACATCAGTGGAAAGGTAACAGGACAAGTCACCAAATGGCTAAGTTTAGATTTTAACGCTCGTTTTATACGTTCAGATATAGAAATGCCAACTTTTGTGAAACTCTATGGCGATCGTTTCTTTGCAGAAACGACCAAATTATATCCCATGATGCCTCTCTATGACAACAACGGACACTATACACGTAATCCTAAATTAATGCAATTAACTTCTGGAGGGCGTTCAAACAGCAGTAAAGACACCTACTTCACTTCCGGAGGTTTCCATCTGACTCCATTAAAAGGATTAGGTATTCACGGACAGGCGACTCTACGGACAGAAAGCTACCGCCACCAATATAATGTAAATAAAGTCTATCTCTATACCCGTGACAACCAACCCGTGGAAGAAGCATGGTTAGGAGGAGACCCCGATTTAGCAGCAGGAAAGACATTTGTGCAAAGTCAAACACAGCAAACTTCCATGATGACAACTTCACTATATGCAGATTATGAATATTCCTGGAACAAGCACAATTTCAAAGTTACAGCAGGTATGAATACCGAATATTATTACATCAACGAATTAATCGGCAAACGCTATGATGTCATCAACGAAAATGTCCCCAGTATCAATACGGCCACTGGTACAAGTGATTTGAAAGGCTCCTCAAAAGAATGGGCTACAATGGGATATTTTGCCCGTTTAAATTATGACTACGAAGGACGATACCTATTAGAAGGAAACATTCGTCGCGATGGGACTTCACGCTTCCGCGGTAACCAACGATGGGGCACATTTCCCTCTGTTTCTATAGGTTGGAACATCGCCCGCGAAGCATTCTGGAGTCCGGCAGAAGCATATGTCAACCTGTTAAAACTACGTTTTTCTTACGGTAGCCTAGGCAATCAGAATACAGATAATTATTATCCTACTTATTCTATTCAAAATATAACTGTAGGTAGCGTAGATGCCGGCGGACGCTGGCTGCTTGACTTAGCCAACAAGTCCAATATAGCATCTTCCCCCGGTCTCGTCAGTTCCTTGCTCACATGGGAACGTGTCACCAGCTATAATGCAGGACTTGACTTTGGTGCATTTAACAATCGTCTGAACGGATACGTTGAATACTACATTCGTGATACCAAAGACATGGTAGGACCTGCCGAAGAAATAACTCCATTAGTAGGAGCATCAGCTCCCAAAATGAATAATACCTCTTTACGAACCAAAGGCTGGGAATTACAACTAACTTGGCAGGACAGAATTGGTAAAGTAGGGTATCATGCTTCTTTCAATCTATCTGATGCTCAAACAGAAGTAACAGAATATCCCAATCCTGATAAAACATTTTACACCAAAGATGAAGACGGAAACACCATTGAAAATTATTGGAAAGGGAAAAAATTAGGCGAAATATGGGGATTCAAAACAGTAGGCATAGCAAAAACCGATGAAGAAATGCAATCATGGATAGCCCAACATGACCAAAGCAAATTACCCAATGTAGGAAACAATATTTGGAAAGCCGGTGATATCATGTACGCTAACCTGGATGACAATCCTGCCATAGAAAAAGGTACGTCTGCCACTGATCCGAAAGATTTAACCATTATTGGAAATTACACACCCCGCTTTCGTTTTGGCTTCTCATTAGGAGCTGACTATAAAGGATTTGATATCAATCTAATGTTCCAGGGCGTAGCCAAACGTGACGTTTGGGTAGGAGGCGACGACAGAACCGCTTATTCTAAAGGTATGATTTTCTGGGGTATCAACGGGGGGCAATGGGATTCCACCGGATACGAAGAACACATGGATTACTTCCGTCCTGAAGGAGATGAAATGGGAGCAAATCTCAATGCTTATTATCCGCGCCCCATTATTGGAAGTAAACAAAACCAGCAGGTACAAAGTCGTTACTTGCAGAATGCAGCTTACATCCGCTTGAAAAACATACAAATAGGTTACACGTTGCCTAAAGCATGGATACAAAAAGCTAACCTGGAGAAAGTACGACTATTCTTCTCCGGAGATAATTTATGGACTGGTACCAAGATGAGTAAAAATTTTGATCCAGAACTAATTTACCAAAACGGTATGAGTTATCCGTTAAGCTATACTCTATCATGTGGAATTAATATTACATTATAAACTTTAAATAAATCATAATCATGAAATTAAAATACATCATACTCCCTATAATAGCAACTTCATTCGCTATAAGCTCATGTAACGATTTTCTAGATAGAGAACCATTGACAGACAATGTGAATGAAGGTTTTTTCACAGAACCAAGCCAATTGCAGGCTTATTGTAACAAGAAATACGAACTATTGCCCGATTTCAAAGACACCAATCTTTTTACCAACGATCAAACCAGTGATAACCAAGCAGGAACAGATCCTGTAGATTTCTTTCTACCGCAACGTATCAAAGTTGCCGCCACAGGAAGTTATAATCGGCAAGGACATTTGCGCGACTGTAACCGATTGTTATATTACGCTTTGGAAAATATCCAAAAAGGGGAACTGGAAGATACCCGCGAAACTCAGCAATATATCGGTGAGATTTACTTCTTCAGAGCTTACATCTATTTCGAATATTTGAGGAAATTCGGAGATTTTCCCATTATCAAATCAGAACTTAGCGCAGATGATTATGCCGCCAATGTGGAAGCAAACAAACGTAAGCCACGTAATGAAGTGGCCCGATTTATTCTAGAAGACCTGAACGAAGCCATTGCCCGATTATTACCGCGCAGTAATAATCTGACCAATCACCGTCTGAACAGAGAGTGTGCCTATCTATTTAAATCACGTGTAGCCCTGTATGAAGCAAGTTGGGAAACCTACCATCAAGGAACCGCACGAGTACCAGGTGGTCCGGGCTGGCCGGGCGGTACTTTCAATGGCAACCTTAATACTGAAATAGATTTCTTCCTGACTGAAGCGATGGCATCTGCTAAAGAAGTGGCAGAAGCAATACAAATCTCTGATAAAATAGAAGATTATATGAATATGTTCAATCAATATGATCTTTCTTCCAACAAAGAGGTATTATTATGGCGTATGTATAGTGCGGATGCCAAAGTGAATAGCTTAGTAGAAGGCAATTATCATAGCATATACAATGAAAACGGTGAAGGCTGTGTGGGACAAGGTGGAGGTTATACACGATCCATGGTTGAAACTTTCCTAACTACCAATGGCCTGCCTATTTATGCACCAGAAAATACAGAATACAAAGGCGACAAAAGTATCCCCGATGTAATGGAGAATCGTGATTTACGCCTTGTAGAATCAACTTTCAAACCGGGTGATATGGTTTGGAGAGGTGGTAATATGGACCAAGACGGAAGAATGGTCTATGCAAATCTACTACAAGCTTATCAAAACTTAAGCAGAACAGCTACAGGATATTTAGTTCGTAAAGGATGGAGAGACAGCAATGTAGCTCCAGCGGATAATTCACCTTTGGCTTATATGATATTCCGCGCCAGCGAAGCATATCTCAACTATATGGAAGCTGACTATATGAAAAACAAAAATCTAGATGATTATAGCAAAAAATACTGGAGAGCTTTGAGAAAGCGTGCCGGCGTATCAGAAAACTTCCAAAAAACTATCGATGCAACAGATCTAAGTAAAGAAAACGATCTGGCTGTTTGGTCCGGAAGTCAGATGATAGACAAAACTTTATATAATATCCGCCGTGAACGACGTTGCGAATTTATAGCAGAAGGCATGCGTAAAGATGATCTTTTACGCTGGCGTTCACTAGATAAAATGAAAAACTATCAAACAGAAGGATTCAATTGGCAAGAGTATCAAAAAGAGCCTTACTATGTGAAACAATTGGCTGCCGGCTTAGTGGTTAGTAATTCTAAATATTTACGTCCGCATTTTGCCAACGAACTGATCATTACCAACAATGGCTACAACTTTGAAGAAGCGAATTACCTGACCCCTATCTCTTATGACGTATTCCGTCTTTCAACCCCTGAGAAAGGAGGCGATATTTCCACTTCCGTTGTTTATCAAAATCCAGGCTGGCCTGTCGGTGCCAATCAATATGCTCTGCAATAGGTTTAGATAAAATAACTCAAAAAGGGTGTAGTTTAATTCGTTACAATGTATTCTTATTGTACCTTTGAACACACCCTTTACCAATATCATACCGAATTAATATGAAATTTTTCTCTAAAAAAACATTTTTCATCTTTCCGTTCTTGACTTCTATCTATTTACAAGCTCAAGAAAAACCTAACCTGGTCTTCATCATGGCAGATCAATGGAGAGGAGATGCTTTAGGTTGTCTCGGAAAAGAACCTGTCAAAACACCTTGCCTGGACCAACTGGCCCGTGAAGGTGTGAATTTCACCAATGCTGTCAGCAGCTATCCCGTATCTTCACCGGCACGAGGCATGTTGATGACAGGCATGTATCCGCATAAGAACAAAGTAACAGGCAATTGCAATTCTGCCAACGCTCCTTATGGAGTAGAACTTCCACAAGATGCACGCTGCTGGAGTGATATACTTAAAGCCAATGGATACCAAACAGGATATATCGGCAAATGGCATCTGGATGCTCCTCATGAACCATACATAGATACTTACAACAACCATGGTGCAGTTGCTTGGAACGAATGGTGTCCAAAAGAACGCCGGCACGGTTTTGACTATTGGACCGCTTATGGCACTTACGACTACCATTTAAAACCCATGTACTGGGACACTGACGCTCCCCGGGACAGTTTTTATTATGTCAATCAATGGGGACCGGAGTATGAAGCCGACAAAGCGATTGAGTACCTCAACGGGCATATAGATAAAACGCAGCCATTTGCCTTAGTCGTATCCATGAACCCTCCACACACCGGTTACGAGTTGGTGCCCGACCGATACAAGGAGATGTATAAAAACCTGAATGTAGAGGCATTATGTGCCAACCGTCCCGACATTCCCGCCAAAGGCACTGAAATGGGCGACTATTTCCGCAACAATATCCGCAATTACTATGCCTGCATGACCGGAGTCGATGAAAATATAGGTCGGATAATCAACGAATTGAAACGTTTGGGTTTATTTAAAAATACTATTGTAGTATTCACTTCTGACCACGGCATCTGCATGGGGGCTCATGAACAAGCCGGAAAAGATATCTTTTATGAGGAATCCATGCGAATTCCAGTCCTTATCTCATGGCCGGAAAAAATAAAGCCGAAAACCGACCGAACAACCATGATAGCTTTTGCCGACTTGTATCCGACCCTGCTTTCCATCATGGGCTTTCAGCAACAAATACCGGAAGAAGTACAAACATTCGACCTTGCTTCCGTTCTCCTCTACGGAAAAGAAAACAACCGCATTGTCCAACCCTATTATTACATACAGTCATCCAATCCGGCAACAGGCTACCGGGGATTACGCACCGCTACACATACGTTTACTATCCATGCAACCGATGGTAAGGTAGATAAGATTATTCTATTCGACAGGAGATCAGACCCTTACCAAATGAATAATATAGCTATGCAGCATCCCAAACTGGTAAACCGATTGAAAAGCCAATTAAAAACATGGCTGCAAAAAACAGAAGATCCATTTTTTAATTATTTATAACCTATGAAGATACTATATACATCCCTTCTCTTCCTTATGAACTGTGTACTGAGTGTTGCACAACCGGAAATCATTGTACCCAAACCGCATCAATTGAAATGGCATGAAGCGGAAATGGGAGCCGTATTTCATTATGACCTCCACGTATTCGACGGCATCCGCTACGGACAAGGCAATAACCGTATCAGCCCCATTGAAGATTATAATATATTTAATCCTACCCAACTGGATACTGACCAATGGATTCAGGCAGCTAAAGCCGCAGGCTGCAAATTCGCCGTACTCACAGCCACGCATGAAACCGGCTTCGGATTGTGGCAAAGTGACGTAAACCCATACTGCCTGAAAGCTGTAAAATGGCGTGATGGCAAAGGAGACATTGTCCGCGACTTTGTCAACTCCTGCCGTAAGTATGGTATCCAGCCGGGCATCTATGTAGGCATCCGGTGGAATTCACTTCTGGGTATCCATAATTTCAAGGTAGCCGGTGACGGAGAATTTGCCGCCAACCGACAGGCGTGGTATAAACGCTTCTGCGAGAAAATGGTGGAAGAACTTTGTACCCGCTATGGAGATTTATATATGATTTGGTTTGATGGCGGAGCCGATGACCCACGAGGTGACGGTCCTGATGTGGAACCCATCGTCAATAAATACCAACCCAACTGCCTGTTCTACCACAACATAGACCGTGCTGATTTCCGCTGGGGAGGTTCAGAAACCGGCACAGTGGGATACCCCTGCTGGTCCACTTTTCCGGCCCCCTGTTCACATCATAAACGTATTGAAAGCCAAAAAGACCAAATAGCCTTATTAAAACAAGGTGATCCCGAAGGCAAATACTGGGTACCAGCTATGGCAGACAGCCCCCTGCGTGGTGCCAACGGCCGCCACGAATGGTTTTGGGAACCCGATGACGAGAATAATATCTATCCATTGACAACGTTGATGGATATGTACGAAAAATCAGTGGGCCGCAACGCTACGTTAATCATCGGGCTGACCCCCGATCCCGATGGGCTATTGCCGGCAGGTGACGAACAGCGTTTAAAAGAATGGGGAGAAGAAATAAACCGGCGCTTTGGTACACCATTGGCGGAAACCCAAGGCCGGAGGCAACGGCTTACGCTGAATCTGAATGAAAAACAACCGGTCAACTACTGCATCATCCAAGAAGACATTGCCAAAGGCGAAAGAATACGCCAATACAAGATAGAAGCGAAAGTCAACGGAAAATGGCAGACAGTGTGCTCCGGCGAGTCTGTGGGACACAAACGCATTGCACACTTCGAACCGGTAGAAACCACCGCCTTGCGCCTCACCGTAACCCAATCCGTTGCCGTACCCGAAATCAGACATTTCAGTGCCTATAACGTAACTCTCAAATAAAAAATCATGAGAGAATATAAAGCAATATTCATTTGTATCCTGATTTGCAATGTATTTGTTTGTCCGAAATCCTTCGGGCAAACAGATTACACATATGAAAAAGGAAAGTCTTTCAAGAACACAAACGCTTTGTCAATGACAGATACGATTGATTTAACTTCCATTTCTTCTCCCATACCCTATAAGAAATCCATACCCGGACAAACCCAAACTATTGCCTGTCCGGTACGGTTACCCGGGTACGTCCGAGGTATTTTCTTCAGCCGAGACTCCCGTCCGGGAGATTTTGAATGGCCCAACAATACCAACCGGCTCCTACCTTGGGTGTTCAACGATTTAAAAGAATTAACCGACACCCGCTATCCGGGAATACCTTCCAATGCAACCCCATCTACGTTGGGAGATGCATTACTGCTGGAACTGACAAACGGAGAATACTTGTTTGCCAAAGCTGTTGCCGGCCGTAACAGTTTAAGCTGGCTGCAAGTAAACGATAACGGCTCTGTCACCCTATATGTATCCACCTTAGGAAAAGACTATCTGAAACCGGAAGTCCCTCTTCTACTCATCCGACAAGGAAAAGATATTTATTCAACCATTCGGCAAGCCTATCAAGCGCTGATGAAAAATACAGAAGCCGCCGACTTAAAAAGCCGCACAGCCAAGGAATATTTCGAAGCTTTCCGCTATCTCGGTTGGTGTACATGGGAACATTATCATGATGATATAAACGAATCCAAGATAATAAACGATATGAAAACGATAGAGGCATCCGGCATTCCTATCCGGTATGTACTGATTGACGACGGTCATCTCGCCCACAAGAACAGGCAACTGACCGGTTTCATACCAGATAAACAACGTTTCCCGTCGGGATGGAAAAAAATCATGTCATACAAAAAAGAAAATAAAATCAAATGGATCGGACTGTGGTACAGCCTTTCGGGATACTGGATGGGATTATCCCCCGAAAACGGATTTCCACAAGTCGTCCGACAAGCCCTATACCCACACGCCGGCAGCCTTCTGCCAGGAACGGACAGCACCCGCATCCGTTCCTTCTATCGCTACTACGTCAGCACCTTAAAAGAACAAGGATTCGATTTTCTGAAAGTAGATAACCAAGCTTTTACGCTGCCACTCTACATGGGAGGGCATGAAAGTATCCGCCAGGCAACCGACTGTAACCGAAGCCTGGAAGCCGAGATCCACCGGCAAAATATGGGATTAATGAACTGTATGGCACAGAACGTCATCAATACCGACCATACGTCATACAGCAACAGCACCCGTGTCAGCATAGACTATAAGAAATATGATGAGGATATGGCAAAATCACATCTATTCCAGTCTTATACCAATACCCTGCTACTAGGACAAACCGTATGGCCCGACCATGATATGTTTCATTCCTGCGATACCGTTTGCGGCACTTTGATGGCACGTTCCAAGGCCATTTCCGGAGGTCCGGTCTACCTGTCGGACGCCCCCGGGGACTTTATCAAGGAAAACATCTTTCCTTTAATTGACAAACAAGGCAAACTGTTCCGCCCCGAAGCTCCTGCCGTACCTATGCCGGAATCTATACTGACCAATCCATTATGGAGTGGAAAAGCATATCGAGTAGCAGCTCCCTCAGGCAACGGAGCAATGACATTAATCTGTTACAACCTGAATGTTTCCCCCCGACATCAGCAAGTTCAGGCCACTATAAAAAAAGAAGATTATTCTCTTCGGAACAGTTTTGAGAAAATGTCTGCCACCCCCGAAGAACGCGTGCTGCTTTATAATTGGGAATCACAAAAGGCAGAAGAACTATCAGACAGCAGTACATTCGAACTTATCGGATTTACAGACAAACTGTTTCATCTCTGCCCCATACGGAAAGGATGGGCAGTCATTGGCATACAGGAAAAATATCTGTCCCCGGCCACCGTCCAAACTATCTCTTTAACAGAGAACCGCTTGGTGCTGAACGTACTATGTACAGGTACACTAAAAGTATGGATAGAAAATTCCGGCAAGCAAGAACTGAGAAGTATTTCCATAGATACCCCCAAAAAAATTGTAATCGAAAAATAACTTATAAAACTAGCCGATATGAATAAAAAACTACTTGTATCTTTCGCTCTCGCTTCCTTAACAGGAATCTCGACGCAAGCAAAAGCAAAAATGTCTTCAGAAACAACCCAACAACGTCCCAATATCATCTTATTTATGGTGGACGACATGGGTTGGCAAGATACATCCTTACCTTTCTGGACACAGAAAACACATTATAATGAAGCCTACGAAACTCCCAATATGGAACGTCTGGCTAAGAAAGGGATGATGTTCACACAAGCATACGCCTGCAATATCAGTTCCGCTACCCGTTGCAGTCTGATAACGGGTGCTAACAACACCCGACATCGTGTAACAAACTGGACACTTGAAAAAAACAAAGCTACCGACAGACCAAGCAATACAATAGAATTGCCAGACTGGAACTACAACGGAGTCAGCCAAGTAACAGGAACGCCCAATACCTTTGTCGGCACTTCTTTCGTTGAGTTACTCAGACAGAACGGTTATCATACCATCCACTGCGGAAAAGCTCATTTCGGTTCTATTGACACACCGGGAGAGAACCCTACCCATTGGGGGTTTGAAGTAAACATAGCCGGACATGCCGCCGGTGGTCTGGCTACTTATCTGAGCGAACAGAACTACGGGCACACCCGCGATGGAAAGCCCTATTCACTAATGGCCATCCCCGGCTTGGAAGATTATTGGGGAACAGGTATATTTGCAACAGAAGCCCTGACACAAGAAGCCATCAAAGCATTGGACAAAGCAAAAAAGTACAATCAACCTTTTTATCTATATATGGCACATTATGCCATCCACATTCCTGTTGACAAAGATATGCGCTTCTTCCCCAAGTATATTAAAAAAGGACTTAGTGACAAAGAAGCCGCATATGCATCCTTAATTGAAGGAATGGATAAAAGTCTGGGGGATTTGATGAACTGGTTGGAAAAAAATGATGAAGCAGATGGCGGGTATCACAAACTATAAGACAGTCAACCCTATAGACGGTATCAGCTTTATGCCCCTGCTGAAAGGTACAGGAGACCCGTCCAAAGGACGCGCACTGGTATGGAATTTCCCTAATATCTGGGGTAATGACGGACCAGGCATCAATCTGGACTGCTCTATCCGCAAAGACGAATGGAAACTGGTCTATTATTATGAAACCGGTAAAAAAGAACTTTTCAACATACCAAATGATATCAGTGAAAAAAATGATGTAGCAAAGCAACATCCCGGCATCGTAAAACGGCTCTCCAAGGAATTAGGGAACTATTTGCGAGCAACAGGAGGACAACGTCCCACATTCAAAGCCACAGGAAAACCCTGCCCATGGCCTGATGAAATCTAATTCCCGTCAGTATATGAAATATGCCCGACTACATTTTCTTGATGTAATCGGGCATATTCCAATGTATTATGTATTCCTGCCGGACATACCCAAAACCACCGGAATAGCCAATTAATAAATTATAAACAATATCGATAAAATCCGCTAAGCGTTTTCCTTAAAAGCCTTTTCTTCCGCTTCACTGATTATCTGCTCGACCACATCCGTTTTCTTAATCTCCTCCAAAGAAAGATCCGGAGTAACGGCCCCACTGTCTGAAGGCTTACTATCAGAAACCGTTACCTCCTCCTGAGGCAACTCACGGGCAGTCTTAGCCGCAAAAATACATTCAATAAAGCCGGAATCATTCTTTATTTTTCCCAAAGCCACACGCGCAGCCATTTGCTGAGACTCTTTTTTAGAATAACCGGTTCCTTTTCCTCCCGAAATACCTTCCACCAGAACTTCACTCTCGAAAGTCGGATTATATCCCTGATCATGTGATTGGGTTATCAGCTCAAAGGTAACCTCAAAACGATTTTTCTGGCTCCATTCTATCAACTTGGATTTAAAGTTTACCTCCTTACGGGAAATCTTCTCCAAATTTATATAAGGCCCAATAATACGATGCTCCATGAAATATTTACAGGCACGATATCCCCTGTCTAGATAAATAGCACCTACCAATGCTTCGAATGCATTGCCGCACATATAGCTGTTATGAGAAGACTGGCGGGCCGTATACTTGATCAGCTTATCCAAACCAATCTCTATAGCCAAACGATTCAATGTTTCACGCTGCACTATTTTAGAGCGGGTATTCGTGAGAAAACCCTCACGCTTTCCTTCAAACCTTTTGTAAACAATATCTGCCACCACAGCATCCAAAATAGCATCCCCCAAGAATTCCAAACGCTCATTATTAAGCAAACGCCCCTTTTCAGACTTCACTGATAAAGATTTGTGAAGCAAAGCCTGTTCGTAGATGCTAATGTCTTTGGGATAGAATCCAAGCATCTTATAAAAACGAAGATAAGACTCCCTATCCTTACGAAAAAGAAGTCTTATCCTATCCTTTATATTGCTAAACACGATTATTCAGCATATTTTTTTACGATTACACATGCATTATGTCCACCAAAACCGAAGGTATTGCTCAATGCAGCGTTTACTGTACGTTTCTGAGCTTCGTTGAACGTGAAGTTCAAGTTATAATCAATGTTTTCATCATTATCACCTTCCTCATGGTTGATAGTGGGCGGAACAATGTCATTCTTCACAGCCAATACACTGGCAATAGCTTCTACCGCACCGGCAGCACCCAACAAGTGTCCTGTCATAGACTTAGTAGAGCTGATATTCAGTTTATAAGCGTGATCTCCAAATACATCCTTAATAGCTTTCACTTCTGAAACATCACCTACAGGAGTTGAAGTTCCATGTACATTGATATAATCAATATCTTCCGGTTTCAATTCCGCATCTTCCAATGCGTTCAACATCACCAGTTTAGCGCCTAATCCTTCCGGATGAGAAGCTGTCAAGTGATAAGCGTCGGCAGAAGCGCCTACACCGGCAAGTTCCGCATAAATCTTGGCACCACGTGCTTTTGCATGTTCCAATTCTTCCAAAATCAGACAGCCTGCGCCTTCACCCATCACAAAGCCATCACGGCTTGCACTAAACGGGCGGGATGCACGTTCCGGATCATCATTACGGGTAGACAAAGCATGCATAGCGTTAAAACCGCCCAAACCAGCTTCAAAAATAGCAGCTTCCGCACCACCTGCCACAATTACATTTGCTTTACCCAAACGGATATAGTTAAATGCATCGGCAATAGCATTTGATGAAGATGCACAGGCAGAAGTTGTTGTGAAGTTAGGACCGTGGAAACCATACATGATAGAGATCTGTCCCGATGCAATATCAGCTATCATTTTGGGGATGAAGAATGGGTTGAATTTCGGTCCGACAGTATCTTTATTCAGTGTATAATTAGCTACTTCCTCTTCAAAAGTATGAATACCTCCGATACCTACACCGTAAATTACACCTATTCTATTCAAATCTTCTTTTTCGAGGTCCATTCCAGAATCCTCCACCGCTTCTTTAGCAGCTGCAATGGCATACTGTGTATACAGATCCATTTTGCGAAGTTCTTTACGGTCAATGTAATCAGTTCCATTGAAATTTTTCACTTCGCATGCAAAATGAGTCTTGAATTTAGACGCATCGAAATGAGTAATAGGTCCTGCCCCGCTTACCCCCTTCACCAGGTTGTCCCATGTTTCTGCAACATTGTTACCTACAGGAGTAAGAGCACCAAGACCTGTTACTACTACTCTTTTTAATTCCATATTATAAAATAAGGATAATTACTTAGCGTTAGCTTCGATATAAGAAACGGCGTCACCTACTGTACCAATTTTCTCAGCTTGATCATCAGGAATAGAAATACCGAATTCTTTTTCGAATTCCATAATCAGTTCTACAGTATCCAGTGAATCTGCGCCCAGATCGTTAGTGAAGCTTGCTTCTGTTGTAACTTCTGATTCTTCTACACCTAATTTATCAACGATAATAGCTTTTACTCTTGATGCAATTTCAGACATAACTTTAATTTTTTAGTTAATAAATTGAATTATTTTATTTTCTTTGCGGTTGCAAAGGAATAAATATTTCTTGGGCTGAGCAAATATTCAGGCAAATAAATGCAGAATTTTGCACATTTTTTTGTTTTATGTGCACCAAAATAGAGAACATCATGAAGAAAATCGCAATTTTAGCTTCAGGAGAAGGCACGAATGCTGAAAGAATTATTCGGTATTTTTTAGAGAAAAGAACAGCTGAAGTAGCATTGGTTATCGTCAACAAAGCACAGGCCGGTGTACTCAAGCGAGCTGAAAGACTGAGTGTTCCGTCACTTATCCTCACAGCCCAAGACTTTGCCGACGGGAAAGCACTGGAAATACTGCACCAATATCATATTGACTTTATTGTACTGGCAGGCTTCCTCTTGAAAGTACCTGATGCCATTTTGCATGATTATCCGAATAAAATAGTAAATATTCATCCGGCCCTCCTTCCCAAGTTCGGTGGTAAAGGTATGTACGGTTCCCGCGTGCACCAAGCTGTCATAGCTTCCCATGAAAAGGAAAGCGGCATCACCATCCATTATATAAATGAACGATATGATGAAGGAAATACCATTTTCCAAGCCACCTGTCCGGTATTGCCCACTGACACGCCAGATACATTGGCAATACGGGTGCACCAGTTGGAATACGAATATTTCCCTCGGGTGATTGAAGCGACTATTCTAGGCAAAAATCTTTCAATCTAATACGAAAAAACTGAAGAGCTTTGCCTATCCGATAATTGACAGTCTGCACCGACACCTCCAGCTTGTCAGCAATTTCTTTATGGGTCAGTTGTTTATACCGACTCATAACATATACTCTTTGCAGTTCTTTAGGAAGAGAATGAAGGGCTTCCATATAGGCTTTTTGATCTCCCGACTTCAAGGTTTTAATAATTAAGCGGTTATCATTAAGGTTCATAGGTCATTTTTAATTTAAGGTTACACAAACATAAGTATTTATTTCAAAATAAGAAAACAAGAATGAGATAAAATACAAAAAATATAAGTTTTTGTTTAGTAACCCGGTTATGATATTTGTATTAATAATGTTGACCGACTTAAAGAGAGATTAACAGAAACCTTAATAAATAAACCTTGATAAGTTAACCTTAAACTGAATGCCTATGCGAAAAACTATCAAATCAAACCCATTGGGTAAACATGCCCAATTATCAACAAACCTATTATTTAATCTGAAAACAAAAATCTAATTAAGAACGAACCTCAAAATCTAACCTTATGAGACGAATTTTTACTTTTTTCCTGACATTCCTATTGGGAGTGTTTGTAACAGCATTGTATGCACAAACGCATACAGTCAGCGGTACTGTAATAGATAAAGACGCTAACGAACCTCTGATCGGCGCAAACGTATTAATTAAAGGTACAACTATCGGAACAGTGACCGACCTCGACGGAAAGTATACCCTGCAAGCCGGTGACAAAGACATTCTGGTATTCTCCTATTTAAGTATGAAAACCATAGAGGAACCTGTAAACGGACGTACAGTAATCAACGTAAAAATGGCATCGGATACAGAAACACTGGGTGAAGTCGTAGTAACGGCAATGGGTATTAAACGCCAATCCGAAACACTGACCTATTCTGCGCAAACAGTAGGAGGTAAAGACGTTAATGACATCAAGAGCGTCAATATGATTAACTCCCTGCAAGGTAAAAGTGCCGGTATGATGATCACACCGAACTCAACCGGAGCCGGCGGTTCTTCCAAGATTCTGTTCCGTGGCAATAAGTCCATCAGCGGTAACAACCAACCGTTAGTAGTAGTAGACGGAGTTCCTGTCATGATGAATATCACCAACTCACAAGTAGACAGCAACTACGGAGGCCAGCGAGACGGTGGTGACGCCATGTCTACAATCAATCCGGACGACATCGCCCAAATCACTTTGCTGAAAGGTGCATCGGCAGCAGCGCTTTATGGTGCGGTAGCAGCCAATGGCGCCATTATGATTACCACCAAATCAGCACAGTCGGGTAAAGTTTCCGTTAATGTATCCAGCAACACCACGATGGAGAGCCCAATGGTGCTACCCGAATTCCAGACTACTTATGGAATGAGCGACAACGGTACTTTCAGCTGGGGTGAGAAACTAAGCAGCAAAGCTCCAAACTATGCAAAAAAATTCTTCCGTACCGGATTTACAACGAATAACTCCATCTCCTTAAGCGGAGGCAATGAAAATATCCAATCTTATTTTTCCTATGCCAATGTCTATTCACAAGGCATCACTCCCCAGAATGACTACCGAAGCCACAATTTGAATTCAAAAGTAGGTTTCAATATTCTGAAAGACATTCATATTGATTTCACGGCCAAGTTTACCAACCAGCACATCACCAATCAGGCAGCTGCCGGTTACTTATGGAATCCGCTGACCGGTGTTTATCTCTTCCCTAGAGGAGAAGACTGGAATGGCTATAAAGAGAACTTCGAGGTATATGATCCCGCAAGAGGCTGCTATGTCCAAAACTGGACAAATACACAACAACAGCAATTCGGTAATCCATATTGGATGTTGAACAGACAGACCCCTATCACCGACCGTAACCGCTATGAATTCGGCGGAAGCATCAAATGGAACATTACTCCGGATCTGAATATCCAAGGACGTATGCGTTACGAAAGAGGAGAAGAACACTGGGTACACAATGCTTACGCATCCAGCGTAGGAAACCTTTATCCGATGGGACGCATGAAAGACAACCGCTATTTCAGCGACCAACTTTATGGCGATGTTTTAGTAAGCTACAACCATACATTCAATGATTTTTCTCTATCCGCTACCGCAGGTTCCAGTTTTACAAAAACCAAAACCTCTCATGTAGACCTATGGGGCGAGGGTTCCCAGTTCTCACAGCCCGGTTCCGGAAACATTTTTTATCCGAACATCTTTACTCCGAACAACTATTATGGCAATATGTCCACCGTAGGCAAAGATGACAACTGGATGACCCAAAAACGGCTGAACTCAGTATTCGCCACCGCACAACTCGGTTACCGTGAAGGCATATTCCTTGATATATCAGCACGTAATGACTGGTCTTCGGCATTGGCTTTCACAGAAAGCTGTTCATTCTTTTATCCCTCTTTTGGAGGTAGTGTCCTGCTGAACAAATTTGTAGATATGGGTAAGAACATTGATTTGTTCAAATTCCGTGCAAGCTATTCTATCGTAGGTAATGACGTACCTGTATTCATGAGTAATCTAGAATTGGTAGATGACCTTCCCAACGGACTGACATTGACCGATTTCGGAGGTGCAAAAGTTATATTGAAAGAAGGCGGCCACTACGGAGATCTGTATGTACGTCATCTGATGCGTGATGAAAACGGCAAACCCTTGCAAAACGAAAAAGGAGAGCCTATCGTAAGTGGTGATTCTATGGACGAACTGGAATACGCAGGCAATATGAATGCCAAAGTAAATATGGGATGGACAAACACATTCCGCTACAAAGACTTCTCACTATCGTTCCTAATTGATGCTAAATTCGGTGGAAAAGTGATTAGTATGACCGAAGCCGCCTTGGACGGATGGGGCGTATCGAAACGTTCAGGTGAAGCCCGTGATGCCGGCGGTATTACAGTGGACGGAGTAAAATTTGATGCCGACAAGTACTATCGTACCACCGGTAACAACAACTTCAACAGTCCATACGCTGTGGAAAACTATGTTTATGATGCTACCAATATACGTCTTCGTGAAGTGACTTTCGGTTATACCTTCCGTAACTTGCTGGGTGCAGGCAAGAACCTGACAGCAGCCATCATCGGCCGCAACCTGTTTTTCTTCCATAAAGACGCCCCGATGGATCCGGATGTATCGGCAGGTACAGGTAATGGAATACAAGGTGTAGATATGTTTGCACTGCCTACCTCACGCAGCTTTGGTCTTAATTTAAAACTTAACTTCTAATGCTTGAAACTATGAAACGGAATAAGATATTAACATACGCCTTCTTAATGGCAATCCCCATGACTACAGGAAACATCTTTTCTTCCTGTACAGACGACTTCGAGAAATTGAATACCAGTAACATACAGGTAGATCCGGCAGACCTTCCTTTTGCCGCACAATGTACCGAACCGATGACCTACTGTTATCCTCCTCAGCAAAATATGTTCCAGTTTTGGACCAACCTGACTATTGACCTTTATGGAGGTTATTTTATGACTCCCAACGGTAACTTCACCAACGGTGATATGGGAGAGAACCGGGGACATAGCGGTGGTATGTACGAAAACTATTATCTCCATATTTTCAATAACACCCGCCGCATCATCGCACAATGTGACGCCAGTGGTGAAAGAGGCCTGTCAGGCGTGATGCGTATCGTACAGGCTTACGGAACATTGATGACCACAGATGCCTACGGACCGATACCTTACAGCTCCATCCTATCGGGAGAAAACGAAGTGTATTTCGAGTTCGACAGCCAGAAAGACCTGTATAAAGCCATGCTTGAAGATCTGAGTACAGCCATTACTGACATCAGTGCCATGGGAGCAGATGAAATAGCCAAATTGAAATCCTTTGACTGTTGGTGCAACGGCGACAAAGACCTATGGGTAAAAATAGCCAATACGATGAAACTACGCATGGCGTTACGCCTGTCCAAACGGGAAACCGAAGCCGGCAACGCCGGAATGAACCTTAAGGCAATCGCTACCGAGGCTGCCCAAAACACTTTGGCAACAGTCAACAAGGATATTCTGATCGATAAAAGTCTTGAGAATGAAATGTGGCTGATGTTCAATTGGGGTGATTGTGGATTCAATGCCAATCTGGTAACTATTATGAGTGGAACCAAAGATCCGCGCCAACCGTTATATATGACCCTGAATACCGGAGATATCAAAAACGAAGCCGGTACTACCACAGTAGCTGCCAATAGTCAATACCTGGGTATCCGTTTTGCCAGTGGCCTGCCTGCCAAACCAAACAGTTGGGGTAACTTCTCCGGTTGGATTCAAGGAAACAACGGTTCCTCTTATTCCATGCCACTGCCCATCATGAAAGCAGCGGAAGCCTATTTCCTACTGGCTGAAGCAAAATTAAGATGGGATATTGGCAGTGAAAGTGTAAAGAACCTATATGAAAATGGAATCCGTGTTTCCATGACTAATGAATTAGCTTATCGGGGGGCTTATGCCGGAATCAAAGAATATCCGGAAGGAGCAGTAGATGCCTACATCAACGGAACAAGCACCCAAATAGACTATACAGATCCCATCAAAGCCGAATTAAGCACTCCGGCTGTAAATAAATTAAGTGTAAAATGGGATGAGAGCGCAAGCAACGAAGAAAAGCTGGAAAGAATCATCACCCAAAAATGGCTCGCCCTATTCCCTCTATCCACCGAAGGCTGGGCAGAACAACGCCGCACCGGCTATCCACGCTTCTTCCCTGCATTCGTCAATGAAAGTAATGGAGCCGTAAACACAGAAGAAGGTGTGCGCCGCGTAATTTATAGCAGCCAGGCTTATGATGCCAACGCTAAGGGAGTAGAAGGCGGGATCAAGCTTCTGGACGAAGAAAATTCCAGCAAATTCGGTATTTCCGGCGACAAAGGCGGTACACATCTTTGGTGGGATAATGCTGATAAAGGAAACTTTTAAAGGCAATATTTTAAGGTAAAGACTGTGATTTTTGTTTCAATAGGTATTCCATATTAAAGTTTCGGATAGGGCAGACCGTGAGGTTTGCCCTATTTTATGACTACCTCCGAAAAGCCGATACAATAACCTCCCGCACCCGAATTGTTATCATTACTAAATGAAATTAAAGACTTTTTCATCTCTTGTTGCTTGGCAAATAAAAGAAAAGCCGTAAGTTTGCCTTCCAAAAAAGAATAAAACACAGGATGCAATTATCACCCAAGGAATTTGAATACCAATTTCGCTGTCTTTACCGTCCGCTGAATATGTATGCCCTGCGCTATACTGAAAATCTGGATGACGCAGAAGACATCGTCCAACAAGCCTTCTCTGATGTATGGGAGAAGCTTGTCGGAGGCACATCTATTCAAAACCTGAAAGCTTATATGTACCAAACTGTACGTAACCGCTCACTCACACTGATAACCAACCGACAAACACACTGTGAAACAACCGAACTGACAGACTTGGAAGATCTAACAGAAGAAGAACGCATCATCCGGTCAGAACGTGACGCGCGTTTATGGACAGCCATCGACCACCTTCCTACCGAACGGAAAAAGATCTTTCTGCTTTCCAAACGTGACGGCCTTACTTATCAGGAAATTGCCACCGAACTGGGTATTTCTATAAAAACTGTCGAACATCAAATCAGTAAGGCACTGAAAACATTACGAGAAACAGCCATTAAAATATATACTTTTTTCTTCGGATAAAAAAATCGGCAAGCGAATAGGGGGATTTTGTCTTTTCCCTGTCTTAACAATAAAAAGAAAGAAGATCGCATGGAGAAAGAAGAGAAAGATATTCGTTTTGTAGCCCGGTTCTATCGGGAAAACAGGCTGGACACGACACAAGCCTGGCAAAAACTAGGTATCGGCAAACAAAGAAATAACTCTATCTTATTATATAGACTGATAACTATCGCTGCTGTCACTTTCCTGATAGCCGGATTCAGTTGGTGGTGGATATACGACAGGCAAGACTGGATTGTCATTGCCTCATCCGCACACGCCGTCAAAGAAGTCACGCTTCCGGACAACAGCCATATTACGCTGGCAGAGAATTCGGTCTTACAGTATGACCGCTTGGCATACGGCAAAAAAAACAGGAACGTCACTTTAAATGGAAAAGCATATTTTTCAGTCACACATCAAGAACAATGTCCTTTCAGGGTACAGACCGAACTGGCAAACATACAAGTACTGGGTACACAATTCCAAGTAACGGCAAATGCAAATCAGACTTCGGCAACCGTAGAGTCTGGAAAAGTCCGTTTTTATAACAAAGAACAAAAAGAGGCTATCCTGACAAAAGGCATGTATGCCTTCATTAACCAAAAAGGACAAATGCAAATAAACAAACAAAGTGACCCCAACACTTTTGCATGGAAGACCCACGTGTTTGTTTATAATGAAGCCCCCTTGAAAAAGGTAGTAAAAGAATTAGAAGAAGTCTATAAGGTCCATATCGGCGGAATTCCACAAAAAGAGTACTATCTGACCACGACCTTTGACAATACTCCGATAGAAGACATAATTGAAATCATAAACCAAACACTAGATACGAAACTAGACATAACCCAATGATGCAATTCCATTCTAAATTTTCTTTTCTTCTGCTCCTTTGCCTCATGCACATTTGTATTGAGGCAAAAGGAACAGAACATGATGAGCCCCTCGTAACATTAGATATGAAACAAACCCCCATCCGTAAAGTTTTGGCAGAAATCACCCGGCAGACAGGTGTAACCTTTTCGTATGAGTCCTCCTTAACAAAACATCTGTTACCGATAGATATAACAATAACCGCCCAGCCGTTATCCCACTGTTTGCGCATTCTGTTTCAAAAACTGCCCGTAGAATATATACAATCAGGCAAATACATCATCCTCAAGAAAAAACAGAAAAACATTGTAATCAGCGGCTTCATACGAGACAAATCCTCCTCAGAGTCCCTTATAGGCGCCTCCATCTATGATGCCAAAAGCCATCAAGGAACAACCAGCAACGCCGACGGCTTTTTCAGTCTGACTCTGGAAGCCGGAAACGATGTATACCTGAACATCTCCTATGTAGGTTATGACAGTTTCCACCGTTCATTCACACAATTGGAACAAGACACGCTACTTCCGGTTCTGCTGAACAGCCACCAGCAATTAGCCGAAGTGGTAGTGACCGGAGAATATACCTCTTCTCCATTAGTCCAAACATCCGATATGGGACATACCCGTCTCAACAAAGACCTGATCCAACAAACCCCGGTATTATTCGGAGAAGCTGATATTATAAAAACCCTACAGACCTTGCCGGGTGTATCGGCAGGCACAGCCGGATTGGCAGGAATGTATGTGCGGGGCGGTAATGGAGACGACAATCTTTATATGATAGAAGGGAATCCGTTATACCAGATCAACCATGTGGGCGGTCTGTTTTCCTCCTTCAACGCCGAAGCCGTAAAGGATGTAGAATTCTTTAAGTCCGCCTTCCCCGCCCGTTACGGAGGAAGACTGTCCAGCGTAGTCGATATCCATACAAAGGATGGCAACATGAAAGAATATCACGGAAGCGCCATGCTGGGACTGACCTCAGGCAGCCTGAATCTGGAAGGTCCGTTGGTCAAAGACCGGACCTCATTCAACTTTGCATTACGCCGTTCATGGATTGACGCGCTTTCGGCCCCAACCATCGCCATCTGGAACGCTACCAGAAATAAAGGAGAAACCCAAATAGTGGCACGATACGCTTTTACCGACATGAACTTTAAACTCAACCACCAGTTCAATGACCGCAGCCGCGGATATGCCGGTCTTTACTGGGGAAACGATTTTTTGAAGGGAGGAGAAAAAAGAGAAGGTGACAATGGATATGAAAGCAGAAACACCGGCAGACTGCGATGGGGAAACATCATGGCATTTACCGGCTGGGCATACGTATTCAACAACCAACTCTTCGGTAATGTGAATGCCGCCTTTACCCACTACTCTTCCACCTTGAAAGGAGACTACTACCAAGGAACAGAAGCCAACTACGTATCACAGGAAAGTTCAACCCGGAACCGCATTGACGACCTCAGCATACGAGCCAATTTCGATTTCCGCCCCAATGCTTCCCACCAGTTGCATTTCGGCACTCATTATATTTACCACCGTTTTCATCCCGTAGACGAAAAATCGCATTTTTCCAATGGCATGACCACCCAGACCAGACAAAACAACGACACTGCCCTGCCTGCACATGAATTAGGCATATATATGGAAGAAGACTGGAAAATGAACAAAAGAATACGTTTGAACGCTGGGGTTCACCTCGGACTATACACCATTGACGGGAAAACGTACACTTCCCTGGAACCCCGTTTTTCCAGTCGTTTCCTGATCAATCCGCAACTCAGCCTCAAAGCCTCTTATACCCGGATGAGCCAATATGTACATCAAGTCAATGAAAGCTACATCAACCTGCCCACAGACACATGGATACCGGTCAGCCGCAAGCTGAAACCGATGCAGAGCGACCAACTGGCTGTAGGAGCTTATTACACCACCGGCAACAAAATCTACTCTTTCTCCATAGAAGGATATTATAAATGGATGAAACATCTGATGGACTATAAAGACAACTACCAGTTTCTCCCTCCTTCCACCAGCTGGGAAGACAAACTGACTCAAGGAAAAGGACGTTCTTACGGCGTAGAACTTATTGCCCGCAAAGAAAAAGGGAAAATAACCGGATGGGCAGGCTATACTCTAAGCTGGAATGACAGACAGTTCACTGAGATAAATAAAGGCAAGCGTTTTCCTGCCAAATTCGACAACCGGCATAAATTCAATATAATAGCCAATTGGAAAATCAAGCCCAAACTGGAGTTGACCGGAAGCTGGACCTACGCAACCGGTAACCGGCTCACGGTTTCTTTCGAAAACTACCAGGCCGTTTCTCCCCAACATCCGTTTCCGGGAGGCAGCCTGGTTCCTCCTTATATAGATCCAGGCGGATTAGACTATTATACGGAACGTAATAATTTCCAACTTCCCGCCTATCACAGACTCGACTTGGGCATCAATATTTACCGGCCAAAGAAAAAGAACCGGATGGGAATATGGAATATCAGCATCTACAATGTCTATTCCTACATGGCACCCGTCAGCATACGCAAAGGATGGTGGTATAATAACGACTGCTTCTATACCCTGGGCATAGTTCCCATTATACCATCAGTTTCTTACACTTATAAATTTTAAATGATTATGAAACATCTGCTATATACATTACTTCTAGGAGTGTTCCTTACCTCCTGTTATCGAAAAATAGATTTGGACGAATATCGCACTACGCCCAAAATAGTAATAAACAGTGTAGTATCCCCCGACACAGTGGTAATGGCCTCCATCACCCGGACCTGGTTCTATCCAGACAAGAAGCCTTATGTCAATCTCCCTCACGCCCATGTGGAGCTCTATATCAACAATCAATACATAGAAACCATGCAATGGAAAACACTGAATAATCCCCGGAACCCAGACCAGCCGGATACCTTATTCCTTTCAAATACAATCCCGGCAGAAGGAGACCGGATAAAAATTGTTGCATCCACCCCCGAATATGGTACGGTAACGGCAGAAGATATCATACCAAAGAAAGTACCTATAAAAAACGCCAGTCATACAATTAAAAAAGGTAACGGAGTTTATCAAGGAACAATTTCCGACTATTTTGAAATATACTATGAAGTCACGTTTGATGAATTTCCGGAAAAGAACAATTATTATCTGGCCAAAATCACACAAATAAAAACGGGCTATTACGGTTACTACGAAACAGAAATAGATTATATAGATCCTGTATTCAAGGAACAGGATGCCATATTGGACGAAAGTATGGCATTCAACGGATTGGAAAAAAGAGGAGGAGCCCTCTTTACCGACCAAAGCATTAACGGGCAAACCTATACTTTACAAATAAAAGAGACAACGGCAGAGTTAGACGAAACAGAACAAAGAATCATTTCCATCTATTCCCTTTCCGAATCCTACTTTTTATACCTGTTGTCCTTACAAAAAATTGCCGGAAGCACGTTAGAAGGAGGCTTGGGTAACATTGGACTAGCCGAACCTCTACGGGTTTACAGCAATGTGGAGGGAGGAACAGGTATTCTGGGCGGCAACCAACATTCGGAAACAACTATAACATTGAATAACCCATCTAAAAAATAATTGATTATGGATACATTACAACAAGCTCCCGCCTTATGGTATTGGAGCGAACCCGCATCGGGATACAGCATTGAAGATTGCGAACAGATTGTAGCAGAAGAGATGCAAACAGCAAAAGCAGACTAAAAGTTCTGGCCACCGTAAAACTTTCTGCAACAAATCCGGGTGAATATCCGGTTCATTTTCCCACGTATCAATAACCGCATCACGTATCCGGCCTGTCTTCAGCGCATCAAGCAAAGCCAATGTCTCTATTACTTCTCCACGAGAAGTATTCACAATAAAAGGTTTCCGTTGCAAACCGGCAAAGAAATCCGCATCCGCCAGATGGAACGTTTTATATTTCCCATTCCTGTTCAGCGGAGTATGAAAGGTTATTATATCACATTCCCGTGCCAGTACAGACAAATCCACAAATTCCGTTTCCCCCCGGTCCGCACGTGGAGGATCATTCAGCAAGACCCGCATCCCCAATGCCTCCGCCATACGTTGGATACGGCTTCCCACATGTCCTACCCCAACAATCCCCAGACAGCTTTCTTCCAATCTCACCCCCTTCCGGCGTTTCAACAATAATAATACCGAATGCAGGTACTGCTCCACACTGCCGGCATTACAACCGGGACAATTTTTCCATACAATTCCCGCCTCATCACAATAGTCCACATCAATATGATCAAAACCGATGGTCGCAGTAGCAATGAATTTCACCTTGCTTCCTTCCAGCAGTTCACGGTTACAACGGGTACGGGTACGGATCACCAATGCGTCAGCATCCCGTACATCCCCGGCGGTAAAACCACTGCCGGGCAAATACACCACTTCATCGGCTATCTGTTCGACAGCTTCATGTATATAAGGTATTTTATTATCTACAATTATTTTCATCTTTCAAAAACTTGCTTGGGAACAAAGGTAGACACTTTTACCGAATAATAATTGGCTGATTAGAAAACTTTGCATAGATTTGTACATTCAATAAAACAGCTGTTATGTCCAAGATTCTTGTAATCTGCTTTTCATCCATCAATAATGTGGCAATGGCAATCCCGGTCATTCACTCATTGGCTACGCAATATGCCCAGCATCAAATCATGGTGCTGAGCATAGACACATTCTCCCCCTTATTCGAGAATGTGCCGGACAATGTTATTTTCCGTGGGGCAGATTTCAGAGGAGAACATGCCGGATTAATGGGTCTGGGATGGCTGTACAATGATTTAAAAGAAGAAAAATTTGATGCCGTAGCCGCTTTCCAGCCCACATTCCGCAGCCGTTTTCTTTGCTGGCGTTTTCGTCTGGCAGGCATAAAAGCAGCCCACATCAAGCAGAACAGGCGGGAACTGCAAAAACTGATACGGCGGAAACATAAAATATATACAGAGCAAGACTCCTTTTTTCAGCGCTGTGCCCATACGCTCAGTCAGATAGGTTACCCCATCCGGTTAAGTTTCCTCTCCCTTTTCGGAAAGAATAAAGGCAATATTTCCAGCCTGGCTCCGTTAACCGGTGAGAAGAACCAAGAAACATGGATTGGAATCGCTCCCTTTGCAACACATGTAGGCAAAATCTATCCGTTGTCAAAGCAAGAGCAGATCCTCAAACATCTATCTGCACGCGACCATACAAAAATCTTCTTATTCGGAGGCGGGAAAAAAGAAATCAAAGTATTGGAAGAATGGGCCCAACATTTCCCCAACGTCATCTCAACAGCCGGCAAACTAACCATAAATATGGAATTGGCCCTCATGAGCAATATGGACGTCATGCTGGTAATGGATGCCGCCAATATGCACCTTGCATCATTAGTGAACATCCCGGTTGTATCCATTTGGGGGGCAACGCATCCCTGTGCAGGCTTTGCAGGATGGAATCAGTCTGCGGCAAACACAATACAGATAGACCTGCCCTGCCGTCCTTGTTCCTTATCCGGAGAAAAGCACTGTTATAGAAAAGATTATGCCTGTCTGCAAGGCATAACTCCCGAAATGGTAATAGAACACATAAACAAAGTCATCAGTTAAATGAAACAAATAAATCTCATATATTATTCCGTTTTCTTTTTGTGGTATTTGCTTTCGCTTCTACCCTTGCGATTCTTATATTTCATATCCGATCTTCTTTTTTATCCGCTCTATTATTGCATCCGCTACAGACGTAAAATCATACGCAATAATTTATCGAACTCATTCCCCGAGAAAGATTTAAAAGAGATTGTCCAAATCGAGAAACAATTTTACTCTTTCTTTTGCGACTATATAGTAGAAACGCTCAAGTTATTCTCCATTTCAAAAAAACAACTGATGAGAAGAATGACTTTTGAAGGACTGGACGAGATAGTGGAAAGCATGAACAAAAAGAACAAAGACTTCTGTTTTATCTATTTAGGGCATTATTGCAACTGGGAATGGATTGCATCCTTGCCTTATTGGATTTCCAAAGACATATCCTGCGGACAAATCTATCATCCACTGTACAATCAGGCTTTCGACAAACTATTTCTAAGATTACGCAACCAGTTCGGAGGCGAATGCATCCCCATGAAAACGACTTTGCGCCGCATCATTGAATTGAAACGGACAAAGCAAAAGGCAATTATCGGATTTATTTCGGACCAAGCACCCAAGTGGAACAGCATACATCACTGGACTGAATTTCTAAACCAAGAAACACCGGTTTTCATCGGTACGGAGAAAATAGGCAAGCAAGTGGACGCCTTGATTTATTATGCTGACGTAACACGGGTCAAAAGAGGATACTACCACTGCCGGCTCAAACCATTGTGCGACACCCCCCGGCAAGTACCCGATTTTGAATTGACCGATTTGTTTACCCGAGAATTGGAACAAACAATAAAAGCGCATCCCCAATATTGGCTCTGGAGCCATAACCGCTGGAAAAGAACCAAAGAAGAGTGGCTGCGCAGACAACAGGAAGAAACTAAGTGATTATGGAAAAATATGATTATTTGATAGTAGGTGCCGGTTTGTTCGGCGCCGTTTTTGCCCACGAGGCAAAACGAGTAGGTAAACATTGCCTGGTAATTGACAAGCGCAATCATCGCGGAGGCAATATCTACTGTGAAGATATGGAGGGCATCCATGTACATAAATATGGTGCACATATCTTCCATACCGACAATAAAGAAGTGTGGGACTATGTAAACAGCTTTGTCGAATTCAACCGATACACCAACTCCCCTTTGGCTTACTTTGACGGGAAATTATACAATCTTCCCTTCAACATGAACACTTTTTATCAGCTGTGGGGAGTAAAGACTCCGGCAGAAGCCAAGGCCAAGATAGAAGAGCAACGTAAAGAATTTGACCATATCGCCACCCCCGCCAACCTGGAGGAGCAAGCATTAAAGCTATGTGGAAAAGACATTTACCATCGCCTTATCAAAGGTTATACAGAGAAACAATGGGGACGTTCCGCCAAAGAATTACCGGCATTCATCATCAAACGTATTCCTTTCCGTTTCATTTATGACAACAACTATTTCAATGACAGCTACCAAGGAATCCCCAAAGGCGGATACAACGCCCTTATCGATGCGTTACTGGAAGGAACCGAGGTTCGTCTCAACACCAATTATTTCAGCAACCGCAATGAACTGGACGCATTGGCAGACAATATCCTGTTCACCGGATGCATAGACCAGTTCTTCGATTACCAATGCGGACATCTGGAATACAGAAGCCTGCGCTTTGAACATAAACAGCTGGAAACAGAAGATTTCCAAGGCAACGCAGTAGTCAATTATACAGAACGTGAGGTACCCTATACCCGAATCATTGAGCACAAGCACTTTGAATTCGGCACACAGCCCACCACTGTAATCACGTATGAATATCCCGATGATTTCGCGCCGGGCAAAGAACCTTACTATCCGATAAACGACAAGCGGAACACCGAAATGATGAGCCAATATAAAAAACTGGCCTCTGGGCGGAAAGACGTTTTATTCGGAGGCCGTCTGGCACAATACGCATACGCCGACATGGACGATACCGTAGCCGCCGCCCTCGCCTTATGCAAAAAGACATTTAAATAAAAGGAAATCCTTGGACTCCCCAAGGTTTTCCGCTAAATTTGCATGATATTCCTAAATTGACAAACAACATAGATAACAAACCAATGAAGTGCCTTCATATCATAACACCCGTAAAAGATTCGATTGACTCCACGCTTGAAACCGTAAAAGCAATCATGGAATCGGATATTTTGGTTCCTTTCACTTATACTGTCTATAACGATTTCAGCACGGAAGAAAATACCCATCGGCTGGAAGAGGCCGCCCGTCAATGGAATTTTCGTCTGGTCAACTTATCAGACCTGACCGACCACCCCTCTCCCAACTATCTACTGGTGTTACAAACAGCACAAAAAGAAGCCATCGAAGCAGATGCAGGATTACTGATTGTGGAATCGGATGTTATTGTCAAAAAAAACACATTGCAATCACTATACAATGGAGCATTGCAACAGAAACAATGCGGAATTGCAGCAGCTGTGACAACCGATGAAAAAGGCGTAATCAATTACCCCTACCTACACGCCAAGGGACACGAGAATCAAGTGTACCCGGAAAAAAAGCATTGCAGCTTCTGCTGTTCACTACTCACCCCCGGACTGCTGAAAGCATTTGACTTTCAGACATTAGACCCAAGCAAGAACTGGTATGATGTGACCATCTCGCACGAGTCACTGAAACGAGGTTTCCAAAACTACCTGTTCACCACGTTGCCCGTATGGCACAGGCCCCATAGCAGCCGTCCGTGGAAACAACTGAAATACAAGAATCCTTTAAAATATTACTGGTTGAAATATACCAAAGGACTAGACAAAATTTAACACTATTATAATGATATGAGCAAGACAGAGCGTTTGTTTCATCCCCGCACCTTAGTGATTCACCCTGATTTCAAAAATCTGGAAGAATTTATAGTATCCATTCCCGAACGTTTCCAAAGGAATGAAGGTACTGTTATTCACCAAGGGCGCAATGAATTGCGGAAAATGGAATACAATGGCAAAGAATATGTTATCAAATCCTTTCACAGCCCCCACCTTATCAACCGGTTTGTATATGGCATATTTCGTCCATCCAAGGCAAAACGCTCTTACGACCATGCAGAAATGCTGCTGAAAATAGGTGTAGGCACTCCGCAACCGGTGGGATATATGAATATACGTTCAGGGCTGCTGTTCGATAAAAGTTATTATATCAGCCTCCTCTCCACCTGCCCCTACATTTACGACAACCTGTTCACACAGCAATTCGACTACGCCGAGGAAGTATTCCGCGCCATAGGCAAAGTGACCGCCCGTCTTCACGAACACGGATACGCCCACAAAGACTACGGACGTGCCAACATCCTGTTTCAGAAAACTCCCAATGGCATAACAATAGAAATTGTCGATTTGAACCGGATGTACATCGGCCCCATAGATATGAAGACCGGCTGCAAAAACTTTGAACGCCTGCCGGCAACTCCACAAATGCACCGATGGATGGCAGAAGAATACGCCAAGGCACGGAACTTTGATGTGGAAAAATGCTTTGAGCTCATGAGAGCCTATAGAAGCGTACAGCCGGGAAAAATAGATAACCTTTACTAAAAACTAAATGCATCATGAACATTATAGCCGTAGTTGTAACCTACAACCGAATGGAACTTCTGAAAAGAAATATTCGTTGTCTGCAACAAAACAAGCCGATATCTTCCATTGTAATAGTAAATAACGGAAGCACGGACGGTACAACGGAATGGCTTGCCGCACAGGAAGGGCTGACAGTAATCAATCAGACCAATGTGGGCGGTGCAGGAGGATTCTATACAGGCATACAATACGCTTATCAGGCGGGTGCCGACTGGATTTGGTGCATGGATGACGATGTATTTCCGCGGGCCGACTGTCTGGAACAACTCTTGCCGTATACCGGCAAGAAAGATATCGGCATACTGGCCCCTCGCAGGTTGCTCGAAGGAGAAATATTCACCCATGACTTCCAGGCATACAACCTGAGCAATCCTTTTGTATCCATGTACAGCAAGAAACTGGCAGGACGGCACATCACCTCACCGACAGAAATTACGGGAACAGCTTTCGAAGGTCCGTTCATCCGCCGCGAAGTCGTTGAGAAGATAGGTCTTCCCAATAAAGACCTTTTCATTTTCTGTGATGATACAGATTACTGCCTCCGCACCATACGGGCAGGGTACAAAATACTCTATATACCTGATGCCCTGATGGATAAAGAGAAATTCTTCTCCAACGACACATGGAATGAGCGAAGCAAGAAGAAAAAGTGGAAACGCTTTTATCAGATCCGTAATTCAACTTATTTAAACCATCACTACGGACGCAACATAGCAGTGAAATATCTTCGCGGCTTCAACGGAGTAATGGGATATATTTTCATCGCGTTGTTCACCAGTCCGTTTGCAAAAGCCTATCAATGGAAAGATATACCCCGATTATGGAAAGCCTATTGCGACGGAATACATGAAAAACTTGGAATTATGAGTTAAAAAACGGTAACGCCCTTACCAGTTAATGTTTCATAATAAACTAGCATTTATATACTATATTTACAGAAAAAGAGTAAATTTGTTATATAATTAAATATCAGAATATTATGAGAAAACTAAGGATTACGTTATCTATTATAATGAGTTCAGAATAAAACAAATTCTTTTGACAATAGTATTAATTATCTCTAATATGACAGGTAGAAATCAATAATCATTGGTTATTTATGAGCAATTTATTACTATCCAAAATAGGGCACGTTATATCCGAATTTCCTTTGGCTTTTAAACAAACGAAAGAAGTCAAATTATTCATGACATTGCTGGTAAAAAACGAAGAAGGGATGCTGGAAGAGAATTTACAGTTCCATAAAGCGATGGGAGTGGACGGGTTTATCATTACTGATAATAACTCCACAGACTCAACTCCGGACATTATCCGTAAATACAAACAAAAAGGGTGGATTAAAGAAGTGATAGAAGAAAAGGCTACCAACTATGAACAAAAGGACTGGGTAGACCGTATGATTTGGAAAGCCAAAACCATTTATAAGGCCGACTGGATTATCAATGCCGATGCCGACGAATTATGGTATGCCCCTACCGGCAATTTGAAAGATGAATTATATGCCACCAATGCCAATGTGCTGAATTGTGAAATGAGAAGTGTCTATCCTGAAGAAGAAAAACCCTTTTGGCAATGGGATAAGACTGTAAAAGCGGTAACCGAACCTGAAAAATATGACTTGTCACTCTATTCACTGTTTGAGCGTCAGAACAAAAAAGTCATTCACCGGACTGCCGGTTACCTGCAAATTTCAATGGGAAACCATAAAGTAACCATGTTCCCACAAAACTCTGCCGACAGCCATATCCATGTATATCATTACAATATACGCGGCAAGCAGCAGTTTATGGAAAAGATGATAAATGGCGGCAAGCAACTGGAGCAACACAAGGGCAGACACGGAGGTCGCCACTGGCGCTACTTCTATCAGTTACATAAAGAAGGAAAACTAGAGGCTGAATATGAACGTGTTATCGGCAGTGCTTATTTTGAAGCACTTCGCAAAGACGGATTCATTATTCCGGATGTAACGATTCCTAATTTCTTTAAAAGCTTTTTACTATATTCCACATGAAAAACTTCAAAATTATGAAGTTAAGTGGCAAAAACAACGTCTTTCCATGGTTGTCTTCTATCGATGTGTGTTGGCTTCGATATTACCTTCTACAATCTCACGAGTGATTTATCTAGATAGTGATACACTTGTTTTAGGATCCTTAAAAGAATTATGGGATACCAATCTAAACCAATTAGCACTAGCAGGGGTACAAGATACTGTCAGCCCTAATCCTAGTTACTTTGAAAGATTACAATATGCTCCCTCATACAACTACATAAACGGAGGTGTTTTACTATTAAACTTAGCATATTGGCGCAAACATAATATCGAGCAACAATGTATAAAATATTATCAACAATATCCCGATCGCATTATTCTAAATGATCAAGACATATTAAATGCTCTATTATACGACCAAAAGGTACTAATAGATATAAAGTGGAATGTTCAAGACGACTTCTATAGAAATAACAGATATACATCCCCTGCGTGGAAACCATCATACACAGATGCCATTTTACATCCAATCATCTTACACTATAGTGGACGTAAACCGTGGGCATACCATGCTATGCATCCTTTGCGGCATCTATTTTTCCATTACCAAAGGCTGACTCCATACGATGATTCAGCGAAACAAAAGAAAATAAGTACACGTATCTATAGATTCATTCATTTACTGCCATATATATTAGGCCTTAAACCAAAGAAATATGTAAACCTTAAAAAAATAAGAGAAAATTCCCAAATCACTAAATTATAATATATTCTTGTGGGAAGAATTTAATAAACCGGTAATGCTAGCCATTCCTATTCAAGAAATATACCAATGAAACAGATTACAATAAACAAAACTATTTTACAGGGACATTCATTAAATATTACAAAATCAGCCAACTAATTCATACACAAAGTATTGCGAATTAGTTGGCTTTTTTGTA
>PPYF01544543.1_pt1 | contig 34567 bp, 22 predicted proteins | sample 1559871 | NCBI WGS metagenome assembly PPYF01 (sample SAMN08240021, study PRJNA423297) | Human gut metagenome, whole genome shotgun sequencing project.
GTGTGGAAGGTGGCCGAGCGGATGTCCTGCGAGGTGTTGCCGCGGGTGTTGTTGATGTCGGCGCTGACGGTGAGGAAACTGGTGGACGAGAGGTTGGCCGAATAGTTGAGCGAGCCGGTCAGCTCTTCGTCCATGCTGAGCGAGCGCTGGCGTTCGTGCCACCACACGCCGTAGGTTCCGGGCAGGATGTTTTCCTGCCGGGTGTGGAGGCGGTAGTCGGAGTTGTCGTGGCGGAAGCCGGCGTGGGCTTCCAGTTCCTGATAGCCTGTGGCCTGCTTGTCGTCCTTGCTGTTCCAGGCCAGGCGGAGATGGGTGTTGCGGAAGGTGGTCCAGCCTGTGCGGTAGCCGCTGTTCGTCCAGTTGCCGTTGGCATCGGCCTTCATGTCGCCGTTGAGGTTGTTGGCCAGTCCCGAGAGGCCCACCTGCAGGCGGTCGGAGAACCGGCTGAGAAACAGGCGGCCGGTCCATTTCTTTTCGTAGCCGGCGCCCACGTCGGCGTTGCCGCTCCAGCGACCCTGGTATTCCTTCTTTATGCCTACGTCCATGACGACGTTGCGCGTGCCGTCGTCGATTCCGGTGCGTTCGGTCATGTCGCTTTTCTTCTCATAGAGTTTGAGTTTTTCAATCATTTCCGCGGGAAGGTTCTGCAGGGCGCTTTTGAGGTCGGCGCCGAAGAATTTCTTTCCGTTGATGAGGATGTTTTCCACTTTCTTTCCTTGCCACACGAGGTTGCCGTCCTCGTCCATGCTCACTCCCGGCATTTGGGAGATGACGGCGCTCATGGTGGAGCCCGGCGTGATTTGCATGGTGCGTGTGCTGTAGACGAAGGTGTCCTTGCGGATGGCCAGGTTGGTGGCTTTGCCCATCACGGTGGCTGTGCTCAGGAGGGTGCTTTCTTCCTGCAGCCGCACGAGCCCTATGTTGAGCGAGGGGCGCGAAGCCGAGAGGCGCACGAGGCGTTCGTGCATACTGTAGCCGAGGCCGGAGATGCGGAGACGGTAGTCGCCGGCTGAGTCGGTGCGGATTTCAAACCGCCCTGTCGTGTCGGTGGCTGCCAGCGAGTAGAGGGCCGAATCGGCCGTGATGAGCTGTATGGGCAGCAGGGGGAGCGGGACCTGGGTGGCCGAGTCGCGCACTTCACCGCGGACAAGGAACTGCTGGGCTGCAGCGGGCAGCAGGGGAAGAAGCAGGATGGCTATCAGCAGGGACAGACGAAAAGTGTTTTTCATGAGTTCAGAAAAGGTTTGAATGGGTGAATGATAGGTGGCATTCTGGTGCCGCGGCAGGTGTGCGGCGCATGCCGTTGAGTTATTGCCACAAAAATAGTAAAAATTTCCCCCCCCCTTGGATTTTATGTTTATTAACCTATGTGAATTTTGAAAATATGTATGAAAATCATACATCCAGGCCAAGGGGAGGGGGAAAGAGAGATATGTGGAGAGACGGGCGTCAGCGCACGAAGAGTTCGAGTTCGGCAATGCTCGCAGCCGGTGTTTGACTTTCGGTGCGGGTGCATTCAATCCGTACGAAGCGGGCGGTCACGGGCCGGGTCAGCCGGAAATCGCGGCGGGTGGGGTCGTTCTTGAGGTTACCGAAGGTGAAGCGGCCGGCTTCCTGCCACTGCTGCCCGTCGGTGCTGACCATGATGCGGCCTTCGGCCATGAGTCCTTCGGCCGTGCCCTTGGGCGGTGTGTAGGCCAGTCCCGTGAGCGTCATGCTGCGGCCCAGGTCGGCCGTGAGGCTGGGCTGCCTGTCGTCGGGGGCCGACGTCCAGCAGGTGGATTCGTTGGCGTCGGCCGCGAGCCGGGCTTCCCGTCCGTCGCGGGCGCTGCTGGCACTGATTTGCTTCCAGCTGCCGGGGGCGAGGCCGAACTCCCGCATGGAGGGGCTGCCTTCCTCTCCGTGAAGCACGGCAACGGCTCTGACGGTGCCCTTTTCCAGGCGGAAGGGAGCCGTGTAGGCCGCGGAGCGGCGGGAGGGGGCGGAGCCGTCGGTGGTATAGTGGATGGTGTAGCCGCGCCGCAGATTTTCAGTGGCGTTCTGCCCATGCCGTTTCCAGCCGAAGCGGTCGGCCTGCGGGGCGATGCTGACGGTGCCGCCGGCATCGCGGGCAATGGTCAGTTGTGGCGGCCGCGCGGCATAGTAGTGGGCCGAAATCGTGCTGATGGCCGGTGTTCCTCTCGATTCGAGCAGGCGGATGCGGAGCCGGTCGGTGGTGACGTCGGGGAAGCGCACGATGCGCTTGTAGCCGATGTTGGTGGCCTGGGCCACTTCTTTCCAGCCGCCGTCGGTCCAGGCGTCAACGGCAAAGCGCTCCACCCGCTCGCTGTGGGTGCGGATGGCCTCCTGCAGCAGGAGGCGGTTGAGGGTGGCGGGTTGCTTCAGCGTGATTTCCAGTTGGGGATGCAGCCCCTTGAGCTCCAGGTAAGTGTCCGGGTTGTTGTCGAGAACGGCGCGGGGGCCTTGGGCGTTTCCCAGCAGGTTGCGGCCGTAGGTGGCCCGGATGCGGCGTCCCGTTTCGCGGAGCACGGCCACGTCGGCGGGCGAGAAGCGGCCGTCGCGGTTGGGCGGCACGTTGAGCATGAAGGTGGAGTTGCCGCCCACGCTGCGCTCGTAGATGTCGAACACGTCGTCGGCCGAGCGCACCTGCTGCAGGGAGTCGTCGCGATAGAACCAGCCTTCGCGGATGGACGTATTGGTTTCGGCCTGCTGGTAGTGCAGATAGGCGGCGCTGGCGAGTCGTTTGCGTGAGCCGAGGTCGGTGTCGGTCATGTCGGCAAAGTGGGACAGCGTGTCGGGGTCGGCGTCATAGGCCACGACGTTCCATTCCGTTTCGCGGGTGGCACCGGCTTCGTTGCCGCACCAGCGCACGTCCTCGCGGCCGAAGACGACGGCCTCGGGCGCCAGCGTGTGGATGAGTTCCTTCCAGGCCTTGTAGTTATAGGTTTGCCCGCCTTTCCGCTTGGGGTGTGCGCCGTCGAGCCACACCTCGTGGATGGGGCCGTATTCCGTCAGGAGTTCAAAAAGCTGGTTGAGATAATATTCGTTGTAGTCGTCGACGAGGAAACGGAATTTGCGCTGGTCCTGAAACGGCCGGCCCGGCACTTCGCGCGGAATGGTGCGCCAGGTGTAGCGGCTCAGGTTGCCGTAGAGTCCCTGCGGATGTTCAATCTGGTAGAGGTCGGCCGGCGAGAGGTAAACTCCCATCTTCAGTCCGTATTTGCGGCACGAGGCCGAAAGGTCCTTCAGCACGTCGCCCTTTCCGTCGCGGAAGCCGGTCGACATGATGCCGTGGCGGGTGTAGCGGCTCTGCCAGAGCACGAAGCCGTCGTGGTGCTTGGCGGTAATGACCACCATGGTCATGCCGGCGGCCTTGAGGGCCTGGCACCACTGGTCGGTGTCGAGCTGGCGGAGGGCGAAGACGGAGGGGTTCTCCATGCCTGTGCCCCATTCCTTGCGGGTGAAGGTGTTGGGCCCGAAGTGTACGAAGGCGATGAACTCACGGTTGAGCGCGGCCCACTGGTTGGCGGTGGGCACCACGTGGACAGCCTTCTCCAGAATGATTTCAGGGCTGTCGGTGGGCAGCACCTTCTGTGTGCGCAGGCATTCGAATTCAACTTTTTGTGCACTGCAGGGCAAGGTCAGCAGCAGGCAGCCGAAAAGGTAGCGGGATATAGGTTTCATAGTTGTTGTGAAAGTTGGGGAAAATCAGAGTTTTTCCGTGGATATTGTTTTTCACATGCAAAAATAGCGAAAGGCGAGCGCAAAGGCAAAACGAAAACAGAGTTTTCTGTGCAGACTTTGCCGAGCCGCCTCCTGTTTTCTGTAAAAATAGCGAAAGGCGAGCGCAAAGGCAAAACGAAAACGGAGTTTTCTGTGCAGACTTTGCCGAGCCGCCTCCTGTTTTCTGTAAAAATAGTGAAAGGCGGGCGCAAAGGCAAAATGAAAACAAAGTTTTCTGTGCAGACTTTTCCGGGCCGCCTCCTGTTTCCTGTAAAAAAACAAACGGGAGAGCCGGGCGGTTTTGGGTAAAGTAAAGCATTTTTCATAACGTAAGTCCGGTATAATTTTTCCCCAACGGAGAGTCATTGTTTACTGTTGCCGCATCACGGTTTCACAATCCTACTGACAGAAAATTCTAAAGTACTGACAGAAATTTCTCTCAGTACTTTAGTTTTTACGAAAGTACTGACTGTTTTTGCGGTGTGAAAAAGTCAGGGTAGTGTGCTTTGTTTCTTTTGCATCTTTGTCGTAGTTATACCGAATTTACGTATTTTTCATAATAAATAAGGATTGTGAGGATGGACGGAACCGCGTAATTTTGCCCCCGGAATTTTACAAATCATCTCAAGATATGACCAGACGTAATCATCCTTCCCTGTTCAAGGGGCTGCTGTCCGGCCTCTGTTGCGTTGTGAGCCTCAATGCCGGGGCAACGGCCGATGAAGCGCAGCCGCTGCTTCCCGCCGACACCTCGCGGGTGTATGACATCGAGGAAGTCGTAGTCGTAGCGTCGCCCAAGGGCGATGTGCAGCTTCGCAAGCAACCCTCGTCCGTCAGCCTGTTCTCGCGCCAGCTCATGCAGGCCGCCGACGTCACCCGTCTCAAGGGCCTTTCGGTAATGGCTCCCAACTTCTTCATGCCCGACTACGGTTCGCGTTACACATCGGCAGTCTATATCCGCGGTATCGGCTCGCGCATGAATGCGCCGGCCGTGGGGCTTTATGTCGACAACATTCCCTATATTGACAAGACGGCTTACGACTTCGACTTTGCCGACGTGGAGCGCGTCGACGTGCTGCGCGGCCCGCAGGGGACGCTCTATGGACGCAACTCCATGGGCGGTCTGATTCGCGTCTTCACGGCCGACCCGTTCCGGTCCACCGGCACGCGTGTGCATCTGGGGGCATCGACGGGCAACACCGGCGGCCGTGCTTCCGTCACCACCTATCTGCATCCTTCTTCCCGTCTGGCGCTTTCGCTCAGCGGTTTCTATAGCGGCGAGAAAGGTTTCCGCCGCAACGCCACAACCGGTCAAAAAGCCGACGGCTCCAGCGACGGCGGCGGAAAGCTGCGTCTGGCGTGGCGGCCGGCCGACGACTGGAAGCTCGACTGGAACACGCTGTATGAGGCCAGCCACGAAGATGCCTGCCCCTATTATTATAAAGGAACGGTGGGGCTGGGCGAAGGCGAGGCCGAGCCTTATCCCGACGAAGTGGAAAGCATCACGCAGAACCGTCCCAGCACGTATCGCCGCAATCTGCTCACTTCGGGCCTGAGCGTGGTGCATGAGGCCCCGCGCTATACGTTCTCTTCCGTTACGGCCTACCAGCATTTCACCGACCGCCTCTTCATGGACCAGGACTTCGTCAAGGCCGACATTTTCAGTCTGGCCCAGCGCCAGCGTGCCCACAATATTTCCGAAGAAATCGTTTTCAAGAACCGTCCCGCCGGCCGTTGGGAATGGACTTCGGGCGCTTATTTCAGCTATCAGGGTATGCATACCTCCTGCCCCGTCACGTTCTATTCCGACGGTATCGACTTCCTCAACAGCCAGCTGGCGCCCGCATTCTCCAATATGCCGATGCCGGGCATGAGCGTGACTTTCACCGATCCGTCGCTGCGTTTCTTCTCCCGTATGGAGACGCCTTCGCTCAACGGGGCGCTCTATCACCGTTCGGTGGTGCGCGACCTGCTGACCGACGGCCTTTCGCTCACGCTGGGCCTGCGGTTGGACTACTCGCACGAGCGGCTTGACCTGAAAACTCCCGGCAGTCAGGAAGCCGCCTACCGTTTCCGCCTGCCGGCCTTCGGTGTGGATTTACCGCTGACTTCGCCCACGACATTTGCCGGTACGCACAGCGAAACCGACTGGCAGTTGCTGCCGCAGGCCGCACTCCAGTACAGTTTCTCTTCCGGCATCGGCAACGTATATGCCAGTGTCGCCAAAGGATACCGTGCCGGCGGCTACAACATCCAGTCCTACAGCGACCTGTCGCAGAGTCTGCTGCGCCGCAACATGATGCTGAATGTGCAGGACAACTGTGCCGAAATCATTTCGCATATTCCCGGCATGCCCGACGCGCAGAAGGACAAAATCATCGCCGCGATGGAGCAGGCCATGGCTCCCTATGTGCCCGAAGCGCCGCAGGTGAAGACCCTCTATTACCGCCCGGAACAGACCTGGGACTATGAGGTGGGCACGCATCTCACGCTGCTGGACGGCGCCCTGCAGCTTGATGCCGCCGGCTTCCTGATGAATACCACCGACCAGCAGTTGGCCCGTTTTGCCGAAAGCGGCATGGGGCGTTCCACGGTCAATGCCGGCAAGAGCCGCAGCTATGGTGCCGAGGTGTCGGCCCGTACCGCTTTCCTCGACAACCGCCTGAATCTTTCGGGTATGTACGGCTATACGCATGCCACCTTTACCTCTTACGATGCCGGTGAAGGACTCGACTATGCCGGCAACCGGGTGCCGTTCGCTCCCGAACACACGTTCTCGGCCATGGCTTCCTACCGGCAGCCCTTTGAGCAGAACCGCCTGTTCCGTGCGCTGACGGCTACGGCCCAGGTGGACGGTGCCGGCCGCATTTACTGGGACGAAGCCAACACCTTCTCGCAGCCTTTCTATGCCACGCTGGGCCTGCGCCTGTCGCTCGAAATGGCTGCCGGCGTCACGCTCGACGTGTGGGGGAAGAACCTCACCGGAACGTCCTATGACACCTTCAGTTTTGACACCCTTACGCGCCGCTTCGCCCAGCGCGGAGCCCCTGCCCACATGGGTGTTGACCTCCGTCTGAGTTTCTGATGTCAGGGGGAACTTCTGATTTTCGTTTCAGTGGGTCCCGCGTGGATTTCCTGTCATGAATATGGGCACAGGCCCGTCCGCAAACAGGTAGTGGACGGGCCTGTGCCTTGTCTGCTGTTTCTCCGTTAGAGAAAAGCGGGCGGAAAAATAGAATGGGGCGTGGAAATGTACCGTATGGTCAGAACCGGAGCAGTTCAGCCGCTCTGCAACAGTGTTTTTTCCCCCGTTTTGTTTCAAGAATTGGAGGCGGTTTGCTAACTTTGTCTGACTTAATCAAGAACACTTACCGCAACATGGAAAATGCCATCTGCATAAAGGGGGCCCGCGTCAACAATCTGAAGAATGTGGACCTCGTCATTCCGCGCGACCGGCTGATTGTCGTGACCGGGCTTTCGGGCTCGGGAAAGTCGTCGCTGGCTTTCGACACGCTCTATGCCGAAGGGCAGCGCCGCTACGTGGAGAGTCTGTCGGCCTATGCGCGCCAGTTTCTGGGCCGCATGCACAAGCCGGAGTGCGACTACATCAAGGGGCTGCCGCCGGCCATTGCCATCGAACAGAAGGTGACGAGCCGCAATCCGCGTTCGACGGTGGGCACCTCAACCGAAATCTACGACTATCTGCGCCTGCTCTTCGCCCGTGTGGGCCATACCTTCTCGCCCGTCAGCGGCCAGGAGGTGAAGCGCAATGTGCCGCAGGACGTGGTGGACTGTGCGCAGACGTATTCGCCGGGAACGCGCTTCACCGTCATCGCACCGCTGCGGCTGTGTGGCGGCCGCACGTTGCAGCAGCAGCTGGAAGCCTATCTGCAGCAGGGACTTTCGCGTCTCGATGCCGACGGCGAGTTCGTGCGCATTGAGGACTATCTGGCCGAACATCCCGAGGCGGCCGGGGCCACCGAGGTGCCGCCCCGTCTGTGGCTGCTCATCGACCGTCTGGCGGTGGGCGAGGGGCAGGAATGGGTGAGCCGCGTGACCGATTCGGTGGAAACCGCCTTTTTCGAGGGCGACGGCGAGTGTCTGCTGCGGGTCTATCCCGCCCGGGTGCTGCACCATTTTTCCATCCGCTTTGAAGCCGACGGCATGAAGTTTACCGAACCCGACGACAACATGTTTTCCTTCAACTCGCCGCTCGGCGCCTGTCCCAAGTGCGAAGGCTTTGGGCGGGTGATGGGCATCGACGAGTCGCTGGTGGTGCCCAACTCGGCACTGAGCGTGTATGACGGTGCCGTGGTGTGCTGGCGCGGCGAAAAGATGGGGATGTGGAAGGACGAGTTCTGCCGTCAGGCCGTGCAGCTGGGCTTTCCCGTGTTCGAACCCTACTACAATCTGACGCGCGAACAGAAGGATGTGCTCTGGCACGGCACGAAGGGCAATGCCGACCTGTGCATTGATGCCTTTTTCCGGATGCTGGAGGAAAACCAGTACAAAATACAGTATCGCGTGATGCTGGCCCGCTATCGCGGCAAGACGGTGTGTCCCGTGTGCCGCGGTTCGAGGCTGAAGCCCGAGGCCGACTACGTGAAGGTGGGCGGCCGCAGCATCTCGGAACTGGTGCGTCTGCCGGTGAAGGAGTTGCAGACGTTTTTCGACGAACTGAATCTCACGGAGCACGACGCCCAGGTGGCGCAGCGCCTGCTGACGGAAATCCGCAGCCGCCTGCGCTTCCTCGTGGATGTGGGGCTGGGTTACCTGACGCTCGACCGCCTGAGCAATTCGCTCTCGGGCGGCGAAAGCCAGCGCATCAACCTGGCTACGTCGCTGGGCAGCTCGCTCGTGGGCTCGCTCTACATTCTCGACGAGCCGAGCATCGGTCTGCACTCGCGCGACACCGACCGTCTCATCCGCGTGCTCTGCCAGCTGCGCGACCTGGGCAACACCATCGTGGTGGTGGAGCACGACGAGGAAATCATCCGCGCGGCCGACTATATCATTGACATCGGTCCCGAGGCCGGACGGCTGGGCGGACAGGTGGTGTGGGAAGGTCCCGCTCCTGCGGCCTTTCCCCCGCGGCCCGAAGGGGCACCCGTGTCGCATACGCTCGATTATCTCTTCGGCGTGGAAACCATTCCCGTGCCGGCGTCGCGCCGGGCCTGGAACCGCTATATCGAGGTGAAGGGCGCCCGGGCCAATAATCTCAAGGGCGTTGACGTGCGCTTCCCGCTCAACGTGATGACCGTCGTGACGGGCGTCAGCGGTTCGGGCAAGAGCACGCTGGTGCGCGACATCTTCTACCGGGCCATGAAGCGCCACTTCGACGAGGTGTGCGACCGCCCCGGCGAATTCATCAGTCTGGAAGGCGACCTCACGGCCGTGAAGGGAGTGGAGTTTATCGACCAGAATCCCATCGGCAAGTCGTCGCGCTCCAACCCCGTCACCTACGTGAAGGCCTACGACGAAATCCGCAAGCTCATGGCGGAACAGCCCCTGGCCCGGCAGATGGAGTTCACGCCGGCCTTCTTCAGTTTCAACACCGAGGGCGGACGCTGCGAGGAGTGCAAGGGCGAGGGCACAGTGAAGGTGGAAATGCAGTTCATGGCCGACCTCGAACTGGTGTGCGAAGCCTGCGGCGGAAAGCGCTTCAAGAGCGAGGTGCTCGACGTCCGCTTTGAAGGCAAGAACATTTACGACCTGCTCGACATGACGGTCAACCAGGCCATCGAGTTCTTCAGCGGCCACCGCAAGGAGAAAATCGTGCGCCGCCTCCTGCCCCTGCAGCAGGTGGGGCTGGGATATATCAAGCTGGGACAGTCGTCGAGCACGCTCTCGGGCGGCGAGAACCAGCGCGTGAAGCTGGCCTACTATCTGGCCCAGGAACGGGTGGAGCCCACGCTCTTCATCTTCGACGAACCGACGACGGGCCTCCATTTCCACGACATACGCAAGCTCATGGAGAGCTTCGACGCCCTCATCCGGCGCGGGCATACGGTGGTCATCATCGAGCACAACATGGACGTCATCAAGTGTGCCGACTACGTCATCGACCTTGGGCCGGAAGGCGGACGCGAAGGCGGCCGCATCGTGGCCACGGGCACTCCCGAGGAAGTGGTGGCGCAGGGCCGGGGCTACACGGCGCGTTATCTGAAGGAAAAGCTCTGACGCCCGTCGCGGGGCTGATGCGCGGGGCGGGCTTTTCTCCTTGCCGCGTTCCGGCACTTGTGCGGCGGCTTTCGCCCTGCGGAGCAGGCATGGGCGGCACCGGAAAAACGAAAGTAAGGATAGAAAAAACAAAAGTACTGACAGAAATTTCTGTCAGTACTTTTGTTTTTTCTAAAGTAAGGACCGTTTGCGCGCCCGCCGGACCGGCCTGTTGCGAGGTCCGGCGGGGCACTGGCGGCACTTATTCCTTCATGTCCTCAGGCAGCATCGACACGATGATGCGGTTCTTCTGCTTGAGCAGGGTCTTCTTGACGAAGTTCTGGATGTCCGACGGAGTGAGGGCCGAAATGACGTCCTTGCGGCCAGCCTGGAGATCCTGTCCCCAAAGGCTCTTGGTCATGACCAGATTGTGCCAGTAGCTGTTCTTGCGCTGGCTGTCGTCGTAGTCCTTCAGTTCAAACTGCTTCACCTTGTTGAGTTCCTCTTCCGTCACGCCGTTCTTGGCGATGTCCTCGATGCCCTGTTCCATGAGCAGGAGGGCCGAGTCGCGGAGAGCCGGCTTCACGGGGCAGTAAATCTGGAGCATGTAGGTTTCCTCGGGTGCATAGTCGGCCTCGGCCGATGCGCCCACGCTGTAGGCCATGCCGCCGTCCTCGCGGATGCTCTTGAGGTAGCGCTGTGTAAGGATGGAGCCGAGCGCATTGAGGATTTCGGCATTCTTCAGGTTGTATTTCAGGTCGCCGTGCCAGTATTGCAGGATGGAAGCCTGCGGAGTTTCCATGGCGCGACGGAAGTGGTTGGTCACGTCGCCCTTCACGGGACGGACGATACCCTTCTCGTCATACTTCTCGCGGCTGGTCTGCGCCTTGAGCGGAGCGATGTATTGCTCGGTGAAGAGGCGGAGGCTGTCCACGTCGATGGCGCCGGTGAAGAAGAAGTCGAAGTCGCCGCCGTTCTGGAAGCGTTCGGCATAGAGGCGCTTGATGTCCTCGTAGTCAGCCTTTTCGAGGTCGGCTAGGTGCAGGCGTGCCATGCGGGGGTTGTGGCCGTAGATGGTGGCAACGAGCGAGTCGTTGAATGCGGCGTCGGGCAGTTTCTCCACGTTGGCCAGCTGCGTCTTGAGCGTAGCCAGGAGCGAACGGTAGGCATCGGGGTCGTTGGCCGGCTGCTGGAAGCGGAGATAAATGAGCTCGAAGAGCGTGCGGAGGTCCTTGGGCATGGCCGAACCGCTGAGACCCTCGGTCAGTTGACCCATGCTGACGGCACACGATACGCGCTTGCCGGCCAGTTTCTTCTCCAGTTCGACGGAGTTGAAGTTGCCGATGCCCGAAGCGTTGATGACGGCATCGTGCAGCCCCATCGTCACAAGGCGGTCGTTGCCCACCTTGCTCTTTCCGCCAAAGCTGGTGGCGTTGAAGAGCACCTGGCTGTCGTTGAAGTCAGTCTTTTTGAAGAAGACGCGGGCTCCGTTCTGGAGCGTCCAGCAGGTATAGCCGAAGTCGGCCGCCGTTTCCTTCACAATCTTGCCCTTGGCCGGCAGCTGCGACACGAGCGGTTCGCTCTTCACGTTGTCGACGTAGGGTTTCAGTTCAGCCGCGCGGGCAGCCTTCACCACACCCTTGAGTTCGTCGGCCGTAGGCACCTTCACGCCTTCCTTGTCCATGTAGGTGGCCAGGCAGACGAAGTTGGTGTCGGTCGACGCCGTGAGCTGCTTGAATACTTCCGAGAAGGCCTCGGTGGGCAGCTGCGGTGCCATCGTCTTGTAGAGGTTATACTCCATTTCGAGCGACGGGATGGGGTCGTTCTCCAGGAAGTGGCGCACATACTGCTTCGTGTAGAAGTTGTGGTATTGCTGGTCGCGGCTTTCATAGATGCCCTGCATGCGGCTGAGGAATTCCTCGCGGGCACGGATGATTTCCGTGTCGTTGAAGCCGTAGCGTGCGGCGCGCTCAATCTCTTCCATGACGGCCTTCACTGCCTCCAGGTCCTTGCCGGGCTTGGGCATGATGCCCACGGAGAGCGCGTCCTTCGTCTTGGAGAGGATATAGCCGCCGTAGCTCACGCCGGCGCCGAGGAAGGGGCAGTCGGCCTGCTGGCTCAGCTCGTTCAGGCGGCTGTTGACGGCCATGGACGCAAGCGAGGTGAGCAGGCTCTGTGCCATATACATCTGCGTGTTCTTCAGCGCTTCGGGCATGGGGTCGTGCTTGTACATGAAGCTGATGGAGTTGCTCTTCAGCTCCTTGTCCTTGTCGATGACATAGATGGCCTCGTTGTTGTCGGGCACGGGATAGTGCTCATAGGCGGCCGGATTCTCGGGCATCTTGATGGAGGAGAATACCTCCTTGATGCGGGCCTCCATGCGGTCGGCGTCGATGTCGCCCACCACGATGATGCCCTGCAGGTCGGGGCGGTACCACTTTTCATAGTAGGCGCGGAGCTCTGCCGGCTTGAAGTTGTCGATGACCGACATCAGGCCGATGGGCAGACGCTCGCCGTAGCGCGAACCGGGATAGAGCATCGGCAGGCTGCGCTCGATGATGCGCATGTCGCCGCTGGTGCGTGTGCGCCACTCTTCGTGGATGACGCCGCGCTCCTTGTCGATTTCGGGTTCGGCCAGTGTCAGGCCGTCGGCCCAGTCGCGGAGGATGAGCAGACAGCTGTCGATGTTGCTGTCGCTGACGGGCACGTCGTCGATGTTGTACACCGTTTCGTCGGTCGAGGTGTAGGCGTTGAGGTTCTGTCCGAACTTCACGCCGATGCGCTCGCAGAAGCTAATCAGGCTGTTGCCGGGGAAATGGTCGGTACCGTTGAAGCACATGTGCTCCAGGAAGTGGGCCAGTCCGCGCTGGCTTTCCTCCTCCTGCACCGAGCCCACCTTCTGGGCGATGTAGAAGTTGACACGCTCCTTGGGCAGGCCGTTGGCCCGCACATAATAGGTGAGGCCGTTGGGCAACACACCGTAACGCACCGCAGAATCGATGGGAAGCTGCGGAATCTGCTGGAGCTGCTGCTGCGTCTGCGCCTCGGCCGCCCAGGCGGGCAGGAGGGTCAGCACAAACAGCAACAGCGCCTTCAAGCTGTTCTTTTTCATAAATAATAAAATGGAATTGGTTTCTGATATCATATTTCGTTCTGTCCGGTCCGCTCCCGCAAAAACCCGTCCGGCGGGAAGGAGGTGCCGGTGGATGAGGGAAATGGGAACAGACCTGTTTTGTGTCGGTAGATGAGGTGAGCGGAAACAGGGCGGCCGCCGGCAACAACCGCGCCGCCTCCCGCCTTGCAGGCGAAGGAAAAGCCGGAACACGGCGGCCTACGGCCGGAGTATGCGTGCAAATGTACACATTTCCCTAAAATAATGGTCGGCTTTTTGAAAAACATTTGTAGCTTTGCAAAACAAAAATACAGGGAAATGATAAGAAAGTTCGACTTTTTGGTAATCGGTTCGGGCGTAGCCGGTATGAGCTATGCCCTCCAGGTGGCCTCTGCCGGCAAAGGCAAGGTGGCCCTCGTGTGCAAAACGTCCATAGAGGATGCCAACACGGCCAAGGCGCAGGGCGGCATCGCCTCGGTGACGAATTTCGACATCGACGATTTCGACAAGCACATTAAGGATACGATTATCGCCGGCGACTACATCAGCGACCCCAAGGCTGTGGCCCAGGTGGTCAAGGGCGGTCCCGACGCCATTCGCCGTCTGGTGGAATGGGGAGTACATTTCGACAAGAAGGCCAACGGCGAATTCGACCTGCACCGCGAAGGCGGGCATTCCGAATTCCGCATCCTCCATCACGCCGACGACACCGGCTTCGAAATCCAGCGCGGACTCATCGAAAGTGTGCGTAACCACCCGAACATTACCCTGTTTGAGAACCATTTTGCGGTGGAAATCATCACCCAGCACCATCTTGGCGTGGAGGTGACCCGCCGCACGCCCGACATCGAATGCTACGGTGCCTATATCCTCGACCCCGACACGCAGCGCATCAATACCTTCCTGTCGAAGGTGACCGTGCTGGCCACCGGCGGTTGCGGCGCCGTGTATGCCACCACGACCAACCCCAATATCGCCACCGGCGACGGCATTGCCATGGCCTACCGTGCCAAGGCCACCGTGCAGGACATGGAGTTTATCCAGTTCCATCCCACGGCCCTTTACCATCATGGCGAAACCCATCCCGCCTACCTTATCACCGAGGCCATGCGCGGTTACGGCGGTGTGCTCCGTCTGCCCAACGGCGAGGAGTTCATGCAGAAATATGACAAGCGGCTTTCGCTCGCTCCGCGCGACATTGTGGCGCGGGCCATCGACAAGGAAATGAAAAAGCACGGGCTCGACCACGTGTGCCTCGACGTTACGCACAAGGACCCCGAGGAAACCCGCCATCATTTCCCCAACATCTATGCCAAGTGCCTTTCCATCGGCATTGACATCACCAAGCAGTATATCCCCGTTGTACCCTGCGCCCATTATCTGTGCGGCGGCATCAAGGTCGACCTCAACGCCTGCTCCAGCATTCACCGCCTTTATGCCATAGGTGAATGCTCCTGCACCGGACTGCACGGCGGCAACCGGCTGGCTTCCAACTCTCTGCTCGAAGCCGTTGTCTACGCCGAGGCAGCCGCCCGCCACTCCATTGAACACATCGACGCCTATACCTTTAACGACCGTGTGCCGGAATGGAACGATGAAGGCACCCTGACTAACGAGGAAAAGGTGCTCATCGCCCAGGATCTCCGCGAAGTGGGACAAATCATGTCCTCCTACGTGGGCATCGTGCGCAGCGACCTGCGCCTGAGACGTGCATGGACCCGTCTCGACCTCATCTACGAAGAAACGGAAGAACTCTTCAAGCGTGTGAAGCCCACTCCCGACCTTTGCGAACTCCGCAATGTCATCAACGTGGGTTATCTGATTACCCGTCAGGCTATCGAGCGGAAGGAAAGTCGGGGACTCCACTACACTATCGACTATCCCAAGCACGCCTACGACCAGAACTGACCCGTCGCCGTGCCACCGCCGGACGTGACGGTGCGCACGGCCGCCTTCGGGCCACGGTTGCTTTTCTATCCCAGTTTCCCCTCATGACCCAACCCTTCATTCAACGCAACGGGTATGATTGAATACGCCATTTTCATTCTGCTGCTTCTCATTTTCCTCACAGGCATCGCCCTGCTCGTGTTGCGTGTGCGGCAATACCGCACCGGCAACCGCGTCACCGAAGAGGAAGTCATCTCCGTCATTCAGGAAGGTACCCGTTCGGGAGAAGTGCAGGAGGTGGAACAGGACATCATGGAGCGCGTGCTCGCCATGGGCGACCTCAAGGTCGATTCGCTCATGACCCACCGCTCCGAACTGGTCACGCTCGATGTCAACATGGGGGTAGGGCAGGTGGAAAACGTCATCCGCCGTCATCCCTATGCAGCCTATCCCGTTGTCGACGGTTCGCTGGACGACATCAAGGGCATCGTTACGCTCAAGGACCTTGTGCTCCGGCTCGGCAAGCCGGCCTTCAACCTGGCCCGCATAGCGCGGCAGCCGGCCTACTTCCCGGAAAACATGACCGTATACAAGGCACTGGAGCAGCTCAAGATGGGACGCATGAACCGTGCGCTCGTTTGCGATGAATTCGGTTCGGTGCAAGGCATCATCTCGCTCAAGGACATCCTGGAAGGCCTCGTGGGCAGCATTGACATGCCCACCGAAACCCCCAATATCACCGAGCGTTCCGATGGCCGTAGCTGGGTCGTAAGCGGGCAGTGTTCCTTCTATGACTTTATCAACTATTTTGACATGGAGGAACACAATACTTCCGCCGACTTCACCACTGTAGGCGGTCTGATTCTTGACCAGCTGGAGCGCATTCCCGAGGAGGGCGACAGCATTGCCTGGGCCGACTTCAGTTTCCGTGTGCTCAAAATGGACGAAAACCGCATCGTGCGTATCCTTGTCAAGCGCATCTGATGCCATTCCCGACAATATCTTTCTGCATCTGTCCACGATAGGGAAAAGACGTGTCACTGCCACTTGCTGCTGACAGAAAAAGCCGTTTCTATTGAAAAAATAAACATTAATTATCAAAAAATTTGTTTAATTCAAAAGCTTTCCTTAGTTTTGCTCCTAATGTCAGCAAACCAAAATATTATCAAAATAAAATAAGGAAATGAAAGGATTCAGACATTTATTGACAGCAGGACTGGCCCTCGCTTTGGGCGTGCAGCCGGCTCTTGCGCAAGACAGTGGCCGGCAGAAGACCTATCCGCACATATTCATCGGACTTCAAGGAGGTGCCAGCGCCACATTCTATGATGGTACGCAGGACATCGTGCCCGTCGGCGCCTTCCAGCTGGGTGGATACTTCAACCCCTATGTCGGTGCCCGCGGTAAGGTGTACGGATGGAAAAACGACGTTGACCTTGACAAGATGCAGCAAAATGTGGTCTACAAGAATCTGACCACTAGTGCCGACTTGCTGATTAATCTCAGCAATATCATCAAGCCTAATCACCGTTGTCCGCTCGACGTGGTGCTCTTTGCCGGAGGTGCAGTAGGGTTCAACCGTGCCGAAGCTACCCCAATCGGTCAGCCGCCCTATACGGCTTGGGAAGGCACGAAGAAGAACGTGGCACTCCATGTCAACGCCGGTGTGCAGCTCGACTGGAACATCAGCCGTCATTTTGACCTCAATCTCGAATTGGGCGGACATTATCTCGGCGACTGCATGGACAAGTATTCCCGCGGACTCGGCGAATGGCAGGCAACAGCCATGATAGGCGTCAGCTATAAGTTCGGACAGAAGAAGCCGGTTCCCAAAGTAGTGCCTGTGCCTAAACCCACTCCCGCACCCAAACCCGAGCCCAAACCTGCTCCCGCACCCAAACCCGAGCCCAAGCCCGAACCCAAACCTGTGGTGAAGCCGCAGACCACGCAGAACGTGTTCTTCGTTATCGGAAGTGCGGAAATCCGCAAGTCGGAGGCACAGAAGATTGCCGACCTCGCAGCATGGCTCAAGCAGCATCCCGATGCCAAAGTCAGCGTCACCGGTTATGCCGACGTGAAGACGGGTTATCCCAAAATCAACATGTACTGGTCGAAGAAGCGTGCTGCCAACGTAGCCAAGAAGCTTGTCAAGGAATATGGCATCGAAGAAAGCCGTATCACGACCGATGCCAAGGGAGATACCGAACAGCCCTTCTCCGTAAATGAAAAGAACCGCGTGGTTATTGCCATCGCGCAGTAAATAAAACACAGAAAAGCAGGTGCGTAACATATCAGGATGCGGCCTGCATGCCCGAAAATGAGGGTCCGTGGTCAACGGACCCTCATTTTTTTCCATTTTTCACACATTTTTCCCCTTGAACCGCGGCACTACAAAAACTTTTACTACCTTTGCGAATAGAGCCCATACGCCTTGCAGCATAGACAGACCGCAGATGCGTATTTGCTCCTTTCCCGTGAAAAACATTCATTCTAAATTATATAAGCTTATGAAGAAAATCAACACCCTCGTTGCAGCGCTCCTTCTCGGAATGTCCGCGCAGAACGTTTCAGCACAGGATTACAGTGATCTGGACTATAAGCCCTATCCCTATGCCTTCGTAACCCTGCAGGGCGGTGGCCAGGTAACGTTCACCAATTACGATGCTTCCAAGTTGATTACTCCCGTCGGTGCCGTGTCCGTCGGTGGCATGTTTGCTCCTTCTGTAGGAGCCCGTCTCAATGTCAGCGGCTGGAAAGGCAAGAGCGGCTTGCAGAGTCTGGGCAAGACTTATGAGTACAATTATGCTACTTCGAATCTGGACTTGATGCTCAACCTGACGAACATCATCATGCAGAAGGACCATGTTTATCCGGTCAACTTCTACCTCATCGGTGGTGTGGGTCTTACTTATGCGTGGGATAATGACGAACTCATGTCCTTTATTCCCGCTACGACCGACCCCAATCTCAACTATGCATGGAAGAACGACCAGTTCGTACACAATTTCCGCGCAGGAGTGCAGATGGAGGCCAACCTCTCCAAGCACATAGCCCTCAATCTGGAAGTGACGGCCAACAACATGGGTGACCGTTTCAACTCAAAGACCAACCATCGTGGCGACTGGCAGCTCCAGGCTTTTGCCGGTATCACCTTCAAGTTCGGACACAAGCAGAAGCCTGCTCCGAAGGCTGCTCCTGCACCCGAGCCCACACCGGCTCCGAAGCCCGCACCCAAACCCACGCCTGCACCGGTGCCTGCACCCAAACCCGCTCCCAAACCCGAGCCTAAGGTGGAAGTGAAGACGACAAACGTATTCTTCCGCATCAACAGTTCCGCAGTCAACACGACCGAGGAAGCCAAGCTCAAGGAGCTTGCCGAATGGTTGAAGGCGCACCCCAATGCCAAGGCTGAGCTCGTGGGTTATGCTGACGCCAAGACCGGAACTCCGTCCTATAACCAAACGCTTTCCGAGAAGCGTGCACAGCGTGTTGCCAAGCTCCTCACCGAGAAATATGGCATAGACAAGAGCCGTCTCGTTGTTTCTGCCAAGGGTGACACCGAGCAGCCGTTCTCAGAAAACAGCAAGAACCGTGTGGTTATCGGTATCGCAAAATAAGCAGAATACAAAATCAATATCGTCGGGCATCGGAACGCATCTGTTCCGATGCCCGTTTTTTTTGTGAAAAACGCTGGGGGATTCTTCCTTTTTTGAAGGAGCGGCACCGGTTGTTTTTTCCGGGGGGATGCCGCAGTTGTGGCCGGAATGTGCAGATTACGGCCTTTAAACTGATATATTCGGAAGCCGTTCCGGCAGAGATAGTTTTTTTTGTAACTTTACGCGGATATCGGTTCTGCCGTTATTGTGGAAATGCGGCGAAACGTTTCAGAGGGAGCGGAAACAAGCTTCCCGTTTTAGAAAAAACTGTCAATACGAAAAACAAATGGAAATGGAACTGGAACTGAAGAAATCGCGGAACTATCAGCTGGATGTGTTGCGCGTACTGGCCTGTTACCTGGTGATTCATCAGCATGCCAGTGAATTTTTCTACATTGGAGAAGGAGGCACGGTTGTCACAGGTGAGAATACGTTCTGGGTGGGCATCATCACGAGTGTGGCGCGCATCTCGGTGCCCTTGTTTGTCATGATTTCAGGCTATCTGTTGCTGCCGATGCAGGGGACGGTTTCCGCCTTTTTCCGGAAGCGGTTCACCCGCATACTTTTCCCGTTTGTAGCCTGGTGTGTGGCCTATGCCTTCTACCGCATGTTCAGAAATGACGGAACGTGGAGCGGACTGTTGACCGACGTGCTGCACATACCGGTGAATTTCGGTGTGGAAGTGGGACACTTGTGGTACATATATATGCTGATGGGACTGTATCTGATAGTACCTGTGCTGTCGCCCTGGCTGTCGGCCTGCTCGAAAAGGGAATTGCAGGGCTATTTGGGCTTGTGGGGACTCACCACGCTGTTGCCTTATGTACATTTGGTGTTTCCGGCTCTGTTGGGTGAATGTTTCTGGAATCCCACTCCCGCCTTTTACTATCTGAACGGCTTTGCCGGCTATCTGGTGTTGGGGTTCTATCTGAAAAAATATGGTGTGCCTTCTGTCGGCCTGTCGTTGATTTTCGTACTGTCGGGATATGCCGTGACAGCTGCAGTCTTCTGCTCGCGCATTTATACGTCGGCTATGGTGGCGGAACTGGAGCTCAGTTGGGGCTTCTGTACGGCCAATGTGGCTTTGCTTACGCTGGGCGTGTTTGCTCTGGTGATGCATTGCCCCGACCGTAAGTGTGGATGGTTGCAGGATGTTTCGGTGAAAAGCTATGGCATGTATCTCTCCCATATTATGTTGCTGAATCTCGTTTATGAGCAGCTGGCCTCATGGCTTCCCGATGCGCGTGTGGCCGTTCCGGTTATCGCGCTGGTAACCTTTGTCTGTGTTTATGTTCTTGTGAAACTCCTTTCTTATCTGCCCTACAGCAAGTATTGGCTGGGGTGAGAATAGAGAGAGGGATACATTGTGCGGCAACGGCCACCTGCGGTAACGGCAGGCGGCCGTTGCCGCTTTTCTACAGTTTCTGTGTACCTACCATCCGGCAATTGCCGAAACTGTCGGGGCGTAACTGAGTGTTCGTCCAGTGGGGCGCGGCAAAGAGAGCGGCTGTTTCGTTGCCATAGGCGCGGTTGATTTCCATTAGCAGCCATCCGCCGGGCCGCAGTGCGTGGCGGCCGATGCGTTCGAGTGCACGGTAGAAGCGCAAGGGGTCGTCATCGGGTACGAAAAGGGCCAGTGCCGGTTCGTGTTCCAGAACGTGCGCTTCCATGTCTGCCCGTTCGCGCTGGCATACGTAGGGCGGATTGCTGACAATGAGGTTGAGGCTGGAAGGGGCAGGCTGTTCGGTCAGCAGGTCGTGCAGGGCAAAATCTACCTGAACCTTGTGGGTGGCGGCATTTTGACGGGCAACGCCGAGGGCTTCGGGCGAAAGGTCCCAGGCCGATACCCGGAACTGTGGGTGGCGGCAGGCCAGGGTGATGGCGATGCAGCCCGTTCCGGTGCCGGCATCGAGCAGGGCCGGGGCATCGCCGGTTTGCCGTTCGGCCAGTGCAGGCATCAGGCTGTCGGCCCATTCGACGAGTTCCTCCGTCTCGGGACGCGGAATGAGGGTGGCCGGACTGACGGCGAAGCGCAGTTCGCAGAAGAGGGCGCTGCCCAGCACATATTGCAGCGGTTCGCCTGCCAGCAGCCTTTGCAGGATATTCTGCAGGCGCAGTGCGTCCTGTTCCGAAAAATTTTTAACTTTGCCGGCATAGATGTCGGTGCGTGAAAGTCCGAAGGCGTCTTCCAGCAGAATGAAGGCCATGGCACGGGCCTCGCCTGCTCCATAGCGTGGCGTGAGTGTGCGTACGATGTCTTTGAACATAAGGGGAGAGTATTCTCTGCTTTTTTGCAAAATTACGAAGAAAACCACAGATGAAACTACAGGAAGAAAACGAAAAATGGATGCGCCGCTGCATCCAGCTGGCCCGCAACGGCGAGCAGGGAGCACCGCCCAATCCCATGGTGGGCGCCGTCATTGTGCATGCAGGGCGCATCATCGGCGAAGGCTATCATGTGTGCTGCGGTAAGGCGCATGCCGAGGTCAATGCCATCAATTCCGTTCGGCCGGCCGACCGTGCCCTGTTGCGTGAAAGCACCATTTACGTGAGTCTGGAGCCTTGCGCCCATTATGGCCGCACTCCGCCCTGTGCCGAACTGATTGTGCGCACGGGCATTCCGCGCTGTGTGGTGGGGTGTGTCGACCCGTTTTCGAAGGTAAGCGGACGGGGCATTGAAATTCTGCAGAAGGCCGGCATTGCCGTAACGGTGGGGGTGCTGGAGGAGGAATGCCTGGCGCTGAACCGCCGCTTCATCACATACCAGACGCGGCAGCGGCCTTACATCACGCTGAAGTGGGCGAGTTCGGCCGACGGCTTCATGGGCAGCTGGACACCGGGGATTGTGGCGCTTTCAACGCCCCACACGTTGTTGCGGGTGCACCACCTGCGTGCCCTTCATCAGGCCATACTCGTGGGGCACGGCACACTGACGGGCGACCGTCCTTCGCTGACGGTGCGCCACTGGAGCGGGCGTGACCCGAAGCGGGTGGTGCTGGGCCGTGTGGCCGAAGGGGAACTTCCTTATGGTTTCGAGGCTTTTGCCGATATTGACACCATGCTCGTTTCGCTTCACCGTCAGGGCATTCAGTCGTTGCTGGTCGAAGGGGGACAGCAGACGTTGCAGTCGTTCATCGACCGGGGACTGTGGGACGAGGCGTGGGAAGAACTTTCGTCCGTGCAGTTGGGCAGCGGCGTGCCTGTACCCCGCATGCCTGTGGGCGTGGTGCGCAGTTGTGAGACGTTTTTCGGAGTGCCCGTCAGCCATTGGTATAACGGAGAAGAAGGGGAAGGGGACGGCGCCGACGGAGAAGAAATGCCGTGCAGCTGATGTTTTTTCAGAGAAAAGTGAAGTGAGGAGGCAGGACGTGACGTTCGTTCTGTCTGTCCCGGATAAACCCCAATCACAACCCTGACTTTTTCACCGCAAAAACAGTCAGTACTTTCGTAAAAACTAAAGTACTGACAGAATTTTCTATCAGTACTTTAGTTTTTACGAAAGTAAGGATTGTGAAGCCGTGATGCGGCAATAGCTTACAGCGACCTCTGTTGGAGATAAAATTATACCGGCCTCACGTTGTCTATTACAAACAAAACCGCAAACAGTCAGCCTCTGATGACCGATTGGGGATAAACAGCCGAAGGGTGTCCTGGCCGCGTATGTGTCGGCCGGTGTCACCCTTCTTCCTTGATAGTCATGGCATCCGGTGATTCTCCCGACAGGGCAGAGGGGCCTCACGGCTTCCTGTGTACCCTGCCGTTTGGTTGATGGGAGATACCGGCTTTCCTTTAGTTTATATGGATGTTTTATGTATTGGTTTTCCTGTATGCGTCGCAGGTTGCCGTTTCCGCTTCAGCGAAACCATTCGTGTATGCGTTCGCGAACGGCATTTGATTCGCTCAGCATGCGGATGAACTCCTGTGCGGAATGCTTGTGGTAGCTGTCCTTGAGCATGTGTACGCATCCCTGCATCTCGTTTTCGGGGAAATCCAGCGGGATGGCCTTGATGCCGACCTCGTTGTAGATGGTGGCTTCGGAGAGGATGCTCACCAGATTGGTCTGCTTGATGAGTTTGAGCAGGATATTCACCTCATTGAGTTCGACACGCACTTTGACCTGGTTGAAATATTTCGCCTGTACGAGGTCGAATTTGTTGCGGGCCTGCAATCCCTTGGCCGGCAGGGCCATGTCATAGTGTTCCAGGTCCTGCAGTCCCACCTTTTCCATCTGTGCCAGCGGATGCTGGTCGCGCACGATGGCGGCCAGATGGTTGTCGAAGAGCATGTGCGACTCGATGCCCTCGTAAAGGGCCGTTGGCTTGAAGGCCAGCACGAAGTCGAGTTGCCTGCGCTGGAGCATCTCCATGAGTTCCTGCATCGGCTTGTAGCTGACGTTGAGCTTGACGTGGGGGTAGCGCTTCATGAAGGTGACGAGCGTTTCGGTCAGAATGGGGCTGAACGAATAGGTGACTCCGATGTGGAGGTTGCCCGTAAGCAGTTGCTGCACGTCGTGTATGCGGTTGATGCAGGTTTCTGCCGCGTGTAGCGTTTCGAGCGCGTAAGGGAGCAGCTCTTCACCGATTTCGGTCAGACACACGGTGTGGCTGTTGCGTTGGAACAGCTGTGCGTCGAGCTCGTTTTCCAGTTGTCGTATCTGGTGTGAGAGTGTGCTTTGGGTGATGAACAGGGCTTTGGCCGCTTCAGAGAAATTGAGCGTCTGTGCCGTGGTCACAAAGTATTTGAGTTGCCTGATTTCCATATCTCTGCCGGTAAGGGTGAAAGGTATGCCTATTCATAAATAACGGGAAACCTTCCGTTTTATTTTGTGGTCAGTCACTTTTTATTTTATCAGCGCGTGGCCTGGAATGACAGATTCTTGAAGAGGAAAATGGGGATAGTGGCCCCGATGACCATGCCAAGAATAATGAAAACGCAGGTGAATCCGTTGTAAGTCAGCAGATAGAGATAATGGGAGAAAATCTGTTCTTCCTTGTGGCAGAGGCAGAGAATGAGGTCCTCGATGGTGCGGTAGGCATACATACCCGGAATCATGGGCAGCAGTGCGGGGAAGAAACAGGTTTCGGCCGGGCATTTGGCCTTGGGAGCCAGCCATACGGACAGCAGTCCGATGGAAAAGGCTGCAATGGTGCTGGCCGGAATGATGTGCATCTGTATGCATTCGGCGTTGATCAGCAAAAAACGGATGGCATGACCTACGGCTGCGTTGAGTGCGCAGTAGAAATAAGCCTGACGCGGGGGATTGCTGATGCTGGAGAAACCAATGGCGGCGATGGCTGCAAAGAAACCGTCCAGAAGAATATCGATAATCATGATAGTAGCGTGAGGATGGATAAATGTGGCAGTAAACTTCTTTTCCTTAGGCTCAGAACCAGTTGAGGTCCATCAGGAACAGTCCGCCGCAAAGACCGGCCGAGAGGCAGGTGGTCAATACGGCCGCATCAATCAGGCGATTGAAGGAGCAGAGATAGTGCCCGTCGAGCAGGTCGCTGACTGCGTTGATGTAGGGGATACCCGGGATGAGATAAAGCACGCTGGTTCCCAAAGCAATTTCTGGTGTGCTGCCCCAATTGAAAAGATGCCCTCCGGCTGCGATGACGGACGAAACGAAAGCAGAGCAGAAGAACACCAGACGCACGTCGGCCTTGTCCTCCAGCATGATTTGCTTGAGCCGGTAGCCGGCCAGTGTGGCCACAAGAACGATAAGCATCGAGGTGGGATCACCGCCGAAAAGACGGCAGAAGGAAGCATTGGCCAGGGAAGCCAGAACGAGCACCAGCCACTTGTTGGCCGGGCGTGTCAGCTGTATCTGCTGGAAAGCATCGTTTGCTTCGTTGAAGGTAAGCTTGCCGTCGGCCACCGCCCAACTCAGTTTGCTCAACTGGGTGTTGAGATTGAAACTGATACCAGTTTTCTGGATTTTCCGGATGTTGTTGTAGGAATCCGACTGGTCGCTGTTCCATACCGAGAGATGGATGTGCGAAGGCATGATGTTGATGTCGGCCGTTACGCCGAAGGCTTCACTCATGCGGCGCACGTTCTTTTCGATACGTATGCAGGTGGCGCCGCAGCCCAGCAGCCAGGCCGCATAGTTGGACAGAAACAGGCATATTTCCTTAAGCGGGGCAACCGGTTCCTTAGGGGTTACCGTGCATTCAGTGCTTTGTGTCATCAGATCTTTCTTTTGTCACCGGGGATGTAGAACATTTCTTCGTCACTGCCGATTTCGAGAAAGCGTACCTTGCTGCCCTTTCTGCCCTTGGTGCGGAAATTGCTGATGGAACGGAACAGAAATGCGAGGAAAAGGAAGGACACGATAGCGGTCCAAATGATAGCTGGATGGTTCATTTTTTTTGTTTTTTTAGATTTCGGCTGCAAAATTATCGGGATTGACTTTTGTGGCATCGCTTCTTCGATGAATAAAAACGATAGTGGCTATTGAAGTTTTCTTTACAAGCGATAGATGACAGCGAGGGTAGAAAAGCAGTAGTGCCTGGCGGAAAGAACAGCCGAAACCGGACCGCAGCAGGACGCTTGTGCTGTTTACTGCCTATGGCAGTAGCAGGTGGAAAACATTTCCAGGCTTAGGATTCCGGCGGTGAAAAGTACCGGCGGAAATATGGATTTGCATGCGGATTCCTGACTGATGGCTATGGATGAAATCGCTCTTAAAAATGATTTTTTCCTATAAAAAATAGGATGCCGAAAGGTGAAAAATGCCAGTCTGACGTCCTTTTTGACCTTTTTTCGGCTGCCGGCAGAGGAAAAAAGGCGAAAAAAAGCCGCCGCGTCAGCATGACGCGGCGGCTGTATCTGGAGAAAAAGCTTTGACGGAACATGCCGGGGGAACACGGCACGGATTTCCGTAACAGCGTATCATCAGAAGGGGAAGAAGAGCGGGATGCAGAAGAGGGCTACGATACCCATGATAATCTGCAACGGGAGTCCCACCTTGACATAGTCCATGAACGTATAATGTCCGGCATTCATCACCATGGCGTTGGGCGGAGTACAGATGGGGGTGGCAAAGCAGGCCGAAGCTGCTACGGCAGCCGTTACCATGAGCGGCTCGGGATTGACTCCCATTCCTTCTGCGGCAGCCCACGCGATGGGGGCTACGAGAATGGCGGTTGCAGAGTTGCTGATGAAGGTGGACAACAGCGAGGTAACGAGGTAGACACCCGCCATGACGGCTATGGGGCCCATATCGTTGAGTGAACCGACGAGACTTTCGGCAATCCATTTGGAGATGCCCGTATTTGTCAGTGCCGTACTCATTGGCATCATGCCGGCAATAAGGACGATACTTTCCCAGCCAATCATCTTGTAGGCGCCGTCGACACTGCGGGTGCAGCCGGTGAGCACCATGAGCAGACCGGCCACGATGACGGAAGCCACGGCGGGTACTCCAATCTGCTTTTCAAAGACCATGGCCAGCACCATGAGCAGCATGATGGTGGCGGCTATCGGCGCCTTGTGGTTAAGAGGCACGTTTTCGGCATCATCTTCGGGACGGCCGATGACAAGCCACGAACGTGACTTCTTGGCCAGGCTCTCGATGCCTTTCCATGAACCGTGCATCAGCAGCATGTCACCGTTGCTGATGTTTTCGTCAAGGATGTCGGCAAACTGATAGTGTCCGTTTCGCTTGATGGCCAGAACGTTGAGGCCGTAGCGTTCCTTGAAGTTGGCGGCCCGCAGCGGGCGGTTTATCAGAGAGGAACCCGGGGTGATGAGGGCTTCGGCCAGTCCGATTTCGTAGAAGTCGAGTTTGGTGCGTCCCTCCGTGTTTTCTTCGGCCAGAATGGTCAGGTTATGGCGTTGGGCAAAGTTCTCCACCTGGTCGCGGTATCCCAGCACATAGAGCGTGTCGCCCATGCTGAAGACGGTGTCGGCCTTTACCGTTTCCTGAATGACATTGTTGAAGATGGAGCGGTTTTCACGCCGCACCTCGAGAATGGTGACGCCGTAGTTCTTGTGAATGTCGAGTTCGGCGGCGGTGCGGCCTTCCAGGAGCGAATGGTTGGAGTTGGCCTTGAGCCGGAACAGGCAGTCCTCAATATGATATTCACTCAGCAGGTTGGCCAGTGAGCGTTCTTCTTTCTTTTCGATGCCTTCCTTGCTCTTCTTGCCCAGGAAGATGCGGCAGAGCGGCCAAAGGCATATCATGCCCACGGCAACGCAGATGAGACCGATGGGAGTGAAATCGAAGAATCCGAGTTGGGGCAGATTGTTTTCAGCCAGATAGTTGCTGACAATCAGGTTAGGCGGTGTACCGATAAGTGTGAGGATACCACCCATCGAACTGGCAAAGGCCAGTGGCATCATCAGGGTGGAGGGACTGACTCCGGCCGATTTCGACATGGCCAGGACAATGGGGAGCAGCAGGGCTACGGTGCCCGTGTTGCTGACGAAGGCGGCCACACAGGCTGTAACAGCCATCACGAGGAAGAACAGCCGCTTTTCGTCCGTGCCGGCAAGTTTCAGCAGACGGCTGCTGACCATACGGGCCAGTCCGGTCTGGAAAATGGCACCGCCCACAACGAAAAGACCTATCATGATGACCACGGCAGAGTTGGAGAAACCTGCCAAAGCGGCCTTTGAGTCAATGACACCTGTAGTAAGCAGCAGTGCTGTGGAGCAAAGGGCGATGATGTCCGAGCGTACTTTGCTGAACATAAACGCAATGATGGCTGCTGCAAAAGTAAAGAGGGTTATACCCACCTGGACTTCCTGTGAACCGAGCCACAGGGATAGAGAAAATAAGGGTTCCATGTTTTTCCGATAGTTTTGAAAAAGGGTTCAATTGCAAATGCAATTTAGGATTTTACACTGATACGGCCAACGCCGACTGTGTTTTTTTTCTTGCTATCCGAAAAATAGACGATTCCCCGATACCTTGGGGACATGTCGTTGTTTGGAAATAAGTTGTTCTCTGGTAAATTGTACCAGCGGTTTTGATGGGGTCAGATGGTTTTTTTGTCGTTTTCCGCTTCTGTCCTGACGCGCTGGAAGTGTCCGATGAGGGGATAGTGGTCGGAAGCGTTGATGCTGTTGTCGATGTGGCAGGCATAGGGCTTCCAGTGGCTGCTGCAGAACATATGGTCGATGCGCACGATGATGGCGTCGCGGTTGAAGGAACGGCCCAGACCGGTGGCTGTGGCTGCATAGGCATCGGTCAGTCCGGCGGAGTGGATGCGGTGGTGAGTGTAGGAGATGGGGGTGTCGTTGAAGTCGCCGCATACGATGATGCTCTTGCCGGCATTGCGGCCGATGTAGGCGGCTACGCTGTCGGCCTGTGCGGCACGGATGACCGAGGCGCGCGAGATTTTCGACACGAGCAGGCGCGAGTGCTTCTCCACGCCTCCTCTCTTTTCTTCGGGATTGACCACGATGTCGTGATATTGTTCGCGGTCTTCGGCCGTGAGCCCCATCGACTGCAGGTGGCAGTTGATGAGCCGCAGGGTGTCGTTGTCGTTGAGGAGAAGGTAGAAGACGACGGCGCCGTTCATCTGGTAGCGGCAGATTACTTCTTTCCGGAGAATGGGAAAGCGGGAGGTGCAGCCCAGGATATTGCTGCTGAAGTTGACGGTGTCGTTGTAGGGCATGGTAGCGCGGGTGGTGCCGAGCACGCGCTTTTCATAAATGTCGGGGGTGCGGCTGTTGCCTTCCTGAAAGCAGAAGATGTCGGCTCCGCTGCGGCCGATGTAGTTGAAGATGGCTTCCTCCTTCAGCGAGTCGCGCAAAAAGGTGGTGAAGCCGAGCGTGTTGTAGGAAAGCAGCTTGATGGAATTCTTGGGGGCTGGCGAGGGCAGGTTGACGGGAATGTAGGAGCGGATGCTCAGGAAGCATCCAGCCATGCCGAGCAGAGGGATCCAGCATTTGTTGCGCGCAAAGAGCAGGCAGAACACCAGCATGCCGCCCACCAGAGCCAGAAAGAAGGGAAAGGCCAGACCGAGAATGCTGGCAAAACGGAAGTAGGCCGGATTGACAAATACGCTGGCCGCCGACATCCACAGCAGCAGCACCGTGGCCCAGGCAATGACGGCTATGATTTTCTTGTATATGGAATCTTCTTGTTTCATGATGGCGGTATTTGGAACTGGGAAACTCTTGCGGGGCTTTCTGCGCGGTTGCGGCGCTTCTGTTTAGCGCCGGCTGTTGTTGAAAAGTTCCCGCTTTTCGTCGGCTGTCAGGCTTTCATAGCCGGAGCGGCGCACTTTGTCGAGGATGCGGTCGATGCGTTCCTGCTGTTCCTTTTGTCGGATGTTATAGTCGTAGTCGGCGCCGTGGTCCTTGAATTGCCGGTTGCGGCTGCTGACTTTCATTTTGGGGCGTCGGGTGAAAAGGCGCCGCACTGCATCCTTGATGCGCTCCACGAAGCTGCGCTGCTGCCGTGGCCGCCAGTTTTCCCAACCGTTGAATGACGTGCCGCGCCGGTCGCGCCGCCGCCAGTAGAGAATGAGCAGCAGGCCGAAGAGCATGCCGCCGAGGTGGGCGAAGTGGGCGATGTTGCCGTTGGAGGCGAAGGCCGACACCAGTTCGATGGCGGCATAGGCCACAACGAAATATTTGGCCTTCATGGGGATGGGCGGTATGAGCAGCATGATGCGTTCGTTGGGGAAGGTCATGCCGAAGGCGAGCAGTACGCCGTAGCAGGCCCCCGAGGCGCCCACGGTGTTCCACAGGTTGAAGAATTCGCTGGCTGGAATGACGGTGCCGCCGATATTGAACAGGTCGTAATGGCCGTAACCGTTGATGAGGTATTCGCCATACTGCCACAGTTCCTGGCAAAGGCCGGCACCGATGCCGCAGACGAAGTAGTAAGTCAGAAAGCGGCGGAATCCCATGGTGCGTTCGATGATGCAACCGAACATCCACAGAGAGAACATGTTGAAGAACAGGTGGCTGAAGCTGGCGTGCAGGAACAGGTAGCTGACGAGCTGGTGTGGCATGAAATGGTCGGCCAGGATGAAGTGCAGACCGAAATATCGTGTCAGGTCGAAGCCACGCTGCTCGCCCACCAGCTGGGCCATGAATATGATAAGGTTGATGATCAGCAGGTTCTTGGTAATGGGGGGAATGTTCTTGAACATAAACAGAGAAATACTTTCAGACTGTGAGAAAAATGATTTCTGTGCAAATTTACAATAAAATTGAGAATGTGGCCCCCTTTACGGCGCAGGATTTGGTGGAGGGAGGTGGAGGCATGGGGCGGAATTTGCATCGGAGGGAACAGATTGAGCGTCGGGAGAATGCCCGGACGCTGCGGTGCGTCCGCAGAAAAAAACGCCGCCGGCCCGTGTGCTGCATGCAGCGGCAGGCCGGCGGATGTTTCTCTGCCGTCGCCGCCATGTTCCGGCTGCGACAGCAGGATGTGGGCAGGTTAAAAATTCAGTTTCTCGATTTTGAGTTCACCGCATTCCTGCATTTGTGCGCCGTAGGTCTTGAAGTGTTCGGTCTGCATGTGTGCGGCCAGAGCCTCCTCGTCGGTCCAGGTTTCGCAAATCATGAAGATTTCGCCGCGGGTGGCGCTTTCAAACACGTCGTAGGCAATGCAGCCGTCTTCCTGCTGTGAGAGGGCTGTCAGCGCAATGGCGGCTTCGAGCGCATCGTCATAGCGGCCTTCGGCAGCCTTGAAAAAACAGTTCATTCTAATCATGGGTTATTCTTTTTTCGGGTTAAGATATTTTTTTGATATGTTTTGCCGGTTTTCCTTCGGGGAGTGGCCTGCACTGGCCTCCGGCGCGGTGCGGCCACTTTCCGTCCGGTTCGGCTTTTTTCAGAAGTAATAGGTCAACTGCACCTTGAAGGTGTTGACCTTGGCTTCGTTGCTTTCCCAGTTGGGGCGGTTGTCCACCATTTCTCCGAGCAGTGTTTCGCCCACCTTGCTGATGCCGAAATTGTAGGTCAGCCCGAGGTCGAGATGGCTCAGAATGCGTGTGCCGATGCCGATGTTCCATGAAGTGGTCATGTTCTCGCGCTTGAAGGTGGTGAGATAGTCCTCCGAGCCGAAACTGTAGTCCTTGTTGCCTACGTTGAACTCAAACTGCGGACCGGTGGCCACATAAACGGCAGCTACGCTGCCCAGTCCGATGCTGTATTTCAGGTTGATGGGGATGTCAATGCTCCGGTGGGTCTTGGAGTAGGAATAGGAACTGTCGTAGTCGTCGGAAAAGTTGAGCTTCTGCTGTGAGTAGAGCAGGGCGCCGTCGAGACCGAAGCCGAGGAACAGACCGACGTTGGCTTTTGCACCGACAAACCAGCCGGCACGGTTGTCACTGTTGAAATAGTCGTTGCTCGCACCGTGCAGTTTGACTTTCGAAAGGTTCATACCGCCGGTAACACCCCAGTCGAAACTGAAGGCGCGGGCTGTTGTGGCAAAGCAAAGAGCCAGAAGCAATGCCAGGGCAAGTGTGGATTTTCTCATGGTGTAAAGTTTTAAAAGGTGAAGTAAAACATAAAACTATCTATAAAGGACAAGGGGAGGGCAGCCGCAGGTGCTGTCCTCCCTGTTCTTTTTGGAGGCAGGGGTCAGAAGCCGATGGCCTTTTGCAGCCAGTAGCACAGGATACCTGCCACATAGCCTGTGGCGGCAATCCATGTGATGTTCTTCATATACCAGCCGAAAGTGATTTTCTCGAGGCCCATGACAACGACGCCGGCTGCCGAACCGATGATGAGCATCGAGCCGCCCACGCCGGCGCAGTAGGCCAGCAGTTGCCAGAAGAGTCCGTCGACAGCGAAGTCGACCAGAGCCGGATTGGCAGCGACGGCGGCCGGGGTGGCAATGTCGTACATACCCATGCAACCGGCTACGAGGGGCACATTGTCGACGATGCTTGATACGGCGCCGATAACGCCTGTCACGAGATAGTGGTTGCCGCCTGAAACGTCGTTGAGCGTGCGTCCGAAGGCCGTCAGCACACCGGTTTCCTGCAGGGTGGTAACGGCCATGAGAATACCGAGGAAGAAGAGGATGGTGGTCATGTCGATGCGCGAAAGGAGCATTTCGACACGGCGCTTCATGGTGCCGTCGACGGGCTTGTTGCGGAAGAAAATTTCAGTGGTACCCCACAGCAGACCAAGCACGAGCAGGATGCCCATGAAGGGAGGCAGGCCGGTGAGGAAGCGGAACACGGGGACGAACATCAGACCGCCCACACCCAGGAAGAAGACAATATTGCGTTCGGTTTTTGAAAAGTAGAGTGCGTCACCGGTAGTTGCCGTTTCGGGCTTTTCCAGATGTCCCTTGAGCCGGTATTGCAGGATAAGAGCCGGAACGACGACGGAGATGAGCGAGGGAAGTATGATTTCGCGGATAACGCCGCCGGTGGTAATCATGCCTTTGATCCAGAGCATGATGGTGGTTACGTCGCCGATGGGCGAGAAGGCACCGCCGCTGTTGGCAGCCAGGATGATGAGCGAGGCATAAATCATGCGTTCCTCCTTCTTGTGTACCAGTTTGCGCAGCACCATAATCATGACGATGCTGGTGGTCAGATTGTCAAGGATGGCAGAGAGGAAGAAAGTCATGAATGTGATGCGCCAGAGCAGTTTACGCTTGCTGGTGGTCTGGAGTGCATCGCGCACGAAGTTGAAGCCGCCGTTGGCGTCGACAATCTCGACAATGGTCATGGCACCCATCAGGAAGAAGAGGATTTCGCAGGTGTCGCCCATGTGTTCGAGCAGGAGTTTGTTGACGAAGTTGGTCAGCGCCGAGTCCTTGTTGATGCTTTCGGCCAGAAAGACGGAAAATTCCTCGGGATGGAGGGCAGCGACAAAGGTGCCGGCGTCGGACATGTAGAGGGTCCAGCAGACGGCGCACATGATGAGGGCCGGTGCTGCCTTGTTGATTTTTAGGATACTTTCCATGGCTATGCACAGATAGCCGATGATGAAGACTGAAACGATAATTGTAACCATGGGTCTTGTTGTGTAACTGTGTTGTTTTTCGGTTGTATGGTTCTTGATGCTATAATTTTTGCAAAGAAATAAAAAAACTGTAAGCGGACAAAGAAAAGTCCCGACAAATGACGGCGGAAGGGGGATGACTCTTCATATTTTTCCCTGTGTGCGGGTGTTGCGTCTTTCCCCTTGTGCGGCATGGAGGACGTCATCGTCCGTGTGGCGGCAAAATTAGGAAGAAAACCCGAACGGGCCCAGATCGGCGAGGGGCAAATGGAGGTTATGGCGGCCGGAATGTGGTTTTCCTGTTCCGGAGTGTAATGGGGATGCTGCCGCAATGCTGCCCGCGGGTGCTTCCTGGCTTCCTCGCGGAGAGAGGGGAAATGTGAAAACAGGGAAAAAGTTTTGTCCTTCGCGCAACATGTTGTATTTTTGCAGCGCCGCAGGCTTTCGGGAGCGGAGTGCATATGGACGTCCCGCCCGGTGCGGTGGATTGCCCCTGTAGTTCAACGGATAGAATAGAAGTTTCCTAAACTTTAGATCCGAGTTCGATTCTCGGCGGGGGTACTTTCCGAATCTGACGGGTGAAGGGTAAGGCTGTTCTGCTGTGGGCAGGGCGGCTTTTTGTTTTTCCATGGCGCCCGGACGGGGCCACCGGATAACTTGCCGGCGGCCGGTTGATTTCCTGTCTGGGCGGCAGGAAAATGGGGCGGATGTCAGGGGCTGCGCGGGTGCTGTGCGGAGGGGCGTCGCACAGTCAGTACTTTTGTTTTTTCTGTCAGTACTTTCGGATTTTCTCTTAGTACTTTTGTTTTTTCTGTCGGTACTTTTGTTTTTGGGGTCTTAGCCCCCGCCCCGTGTGGGAAGGGAGTTTTCGCTCGCTTGGGCCGCGTTTTTCCGGAGATGCAAGGGCAAATGTGTCCTTTTGCATGTGTGAAATAAATTAAAAAGTAGCAAAATGCAAAAATTGGGATACTTTTTGCAAAAATAGGAATTGATAAGTGCGGAAAAACTTGTAATTTTGCAAACGTGAAAGTAAGAATGTAAGTTCTCAACACATCATCTGTGAAGATGGTGATTTTGATTTAAAGGTTATTTAGATAGGTGATTGTATTTAGCAAAGTGATTGGTCTTTTATTTGATTTGACCAATCCTTTCCAAGGAAACAGTTGTAGTGATACAGCTGTTTTTTTGTTTTTGGGATATTTTACGTAAAAGCAGGGCGCAATAGAAGTTTAGTAAAAACAGATATTTGGTCTTTTTGTAAACGGTTTGCCGGCAAAAGAGCAGGCCTCTTTTGCCGGCAAACCGTTTTATTTTATCCCTATGTCCGGTAACTGTGGAAGTATATAGGTTTGATAATAATATTTACCAGATATCTTCTCTTGTTGCACCGTTGAATACATGGCTGGGAGCAAATTCCAGATAGTCAAGAACAAGTTGCGCATCAGTTTTCTTGAGTACCGATTTAATGCGCAGGTAATAAGTCTTGTCGGCTTTGAGATTGGCTGTTGTGATGATTCGGCGGAAGGTGGCATAGGAACCTCCCCGATTGCGCAGGGTGGAGTTGCCCTGTCCGTTGCATTCAGTGAAATAGTGTGGCCCTTTCATGTAGCCCTGATTGCGCAGGGCCTTGTCGTTTTCGTAATTGTATATCCAGTCGTCAGTATCCTTCTTCCATGGGAGGTCGGGAGTATTGGGGCCGGGGGTTTGCCGCATATCGTAGGGTAATCCGGTGGGAGTTAGTCGATTGGGGTCGTCGCCGAAGTACAGTTGTGCCATTCCTCGGATGTCCATGTGGCAGTTGCCGATGCGGAATTCATAAGTACCGTCTTTGGGTACAGGCGGCAGACGCAGGGTGAGGTCATAGAGACCGATGGCACTGATTACGTCCCCCCAAGAGTCGCCCCATGGAGCAGAACTCAGAACGTGGGAATAAGACAGCTCTGTGCTGGTGGTTTGGTGAATGATATTGCTGAAATACCGTTTGTCGCTGTCGAAGGCCGTACGGCTACAGCCACGAAGATTGTTGCTGACCAGTTCGGGCAGGATGGTGGCGAAGTCCATGCGGATGCGCTGGCGTCCAAGTTCGTTGCGCAGGCCG
>PPYF01544839.1_pt1 | contig 34567 bp, 38 predicted proteins | sample 1559871 | NCBI WGS metagenome assembly PPYF01 (sample SAMN08240021, study PRJNA423297) | Human gut metagenome, whole genome shotgun sequencing project.
GTGCTGCCCGCCCGTGCAGCCGACGGCAATGACCAGATCGGTCTTTCCTTCGTCGACGTAGTTCGGCAGCAGAAATGTCAGCAGATCCTCGGTCTTTTCCAGAAAATCCTTCGTCTGCTGATACTGGAAGATGAAATTGCGGACCGGCTCGTCGAGCCCCGTCTGCGTTTTCAGCGCCGGGATATAATAGGGATTCGGCAGAAAGCGCACGTCAAAAACAAGGTCCGCATCCAGCGGCAGACCGTATTTGAAGCCGAACGAAAGAACCGTCACATGCATCGCCCGTTCGCGCACGCCGCCGGCAACAAGATCAATGAGCTTGCCGCGGAGCTTGCCTGTGGATAGATTCGTCGTGTCGATGATGGCGCTGGCTCTTGTGCGGACCGGCTCCAAAAGCTGCCGCTCACGCTCGACCGCCTGCAGAACGGGCGTGCCGTCGCGCATAAGAGGATGCAGCCGCCGCGTCTCCTTGAAGCGCTTGATGATGACCTCGGTGCTCGCCTCGATGAAGAAAATCGAGTATTCCAGGTGCATTTCATCGAGCCGGTCGAGCGACTGAAAAAGAGAATCGAACGTCATGCTGCTTCTCACGTCCGTCACCAGCGCAACCTTTTCAAATCGCCCCTTTGTTGCAAGACACAGGCTTGCAAACTGCGGAATCATCTCCGCCGGCATGTTGTCCACACAGTAAAAGCCCAGATCCTCCAGATCCGACGCAGCTTTGCTCTTGCCCGCGCCGGAAAGACCTGAAATAATGATGAATTGCATGGCAGCCTCCTACCAGATGCGGACCTCCGGCTGTAAATGAAAACCGGACGTCTCAAACACTCTCTTCTGTATCAGCGCAATCAGCGCGCGCACATCCTGCGCCGTCGCGCCGCCGGTGTTGACCACAAAGCCCGCGTGCTTTTCAGACACGCACGCGCCGCCGACCCGAACGCCCTTGAGCTGTGCCTGCTCAATCAGCGCGCCGGCATATGCGCCCTCCGGGCGCTTGAACGTACTTCCCGCGGAAGGAAGCTCCAGCGGCTGCGAGGCGCGGCGCTTTTCCATAAGCGATTGCATGCGCGCGGCAATTGCGTCCGTCTGCCCCGGCAAAAGCCGGAAGACCGTTTTGACGATGATCATGTCCAGATTCTCAAATGCGCTCGTGCGATAGGAAAAGCCCTGCTCGTCGCCCGAAAATACGCGCATCGCGCCGTCCATGGAAAGCGCGGTCGTCCGGACCGCAGCCTGCTTCATTTCCCCGCCGTAAGCGCCCGCGTTCATGTAGATGCCGCCGCCAACCGTACCGGGAATGCCGTGCGCAAATTCAAGACCGGTAAGCCCGAGATTGCGCGCGAAGACTGCCGTTTTGCTGAGCGTCTCGCCAGCTCCCGCTTCGATTTCTCCGCCGCCGAGACCCGTCAGCCCCAGCAGCGCGTCTTTGGTGCAGACCACAACCTCGCGCAGCCCCTCGTCCGGCGCCAGCACGTTGGTTCCAGCGCCTAAGACACGCGGGCGGATGTTTTTTTCAGACAGCAGCCGCAGCAGCGCTGCCAGCTCCTCTGCGGACGACGGCTGTGCAAAGACAGCCGCCGGTCCTCCGATGCGAAACGACGTGTGTCTGGCAAGCGGTTCTTCCTCCAGCAGTCTGATGCCCGGCAGAGTCTGCCGGATTTCGTTTGAAAGTTCCTTCCAGTTGATCATAAACGCCTCCGGGTGGACAATTTTTCATCTTATATCATACCACAAAGCACGCAAAAAGCAAACAGCAAAATGCCGCACAGAGTCCACTCTCTGTGCGGCAAATAATTGATTCAATTCCTTTTCTGAAAAGCGTCCACTATTTATCGGAATCAGTCGTCTTTGTTGGCAAAGAACTTGCTCATCTGCTCGGTAAATTCCATCGCTGCGTTGTAGCCCATACGCTTCTGGCGATTGTTGATGGCAGCAACCTCGAAAATCACAGCGAGATTTCGTCCGGGCGTGATGGGAATGGTAATCGACGGAACCTTCACGTCGAGAATCTCGGTATACTGCGTCTCGATGCCGAGCCGGTCATACGCCTCGCCGTCGCGCCAGGGCACCATGTTGATGATCAGATCGATGTTGCAGCTGTCCTTGACGGCGCCCATGCCGAAGAGCTTTGCAACGTTAATGACGCCAATGCCGCGCAGCTCGATATAGTGCCGCAGCACCTCGGGCGCATTGCCGACCAGCTGCCGGGACGAGACCTTGCGGATTTCGACCGCGTCGTCCGCAATCAGACGGTGCCCGCGCTTGACCAGCTCGATGGCGGTCTCGCTCTTTCCGATGCCGCTGTCGCCGTTGATCAAAATGCCCTCGCCGGAAATTTCAACCAGCACGCCGTGGCGCGTGACGCGCGGGGCAAGCGCCTGCTTGAGATAGGTGATGAGGCTGGAAACGACATATGATGTTGCCGCGTGGGAGCCCAGAACGGTCACATCATATTTTTTAGCCATCTCCAGACACTCCGGCAGCGGCTCATAGCCTCGGGCAATCATCAGAACCGGAATCTTATAGGATAGAAAGCGGTCGAAAATAATCGTCCGCTCCTCGTGAGACAGCTTTTGCAGATATGCCATCTCCACCGTGCCGCAGACATAAATCCGCATCGGCTCGAAGTGATCAAAAAAGCCCGCCAGATGCAGACCCGGTCTGCTTACATCGTCGACCGTGACGTGGATTTTTTCATAGTCCGACGCCTTGTAAAAAAAGTTCAGATCAAACTCGTTGACCAGCTCTGACAGCGGGACGGAATATGTCGATGCCATCGCCTGTTCCTCTCTTTCCGCTTCTGCCGTCGGCACCGTCTGTTGCCGTGCAGCGGCAGAAGCATAACAACTGCTTGTATTATAGCCAAACTCGCCCACTTTCGCAACCTTGAAATTCCCACGCCCGGCATTCAGAAATTTTTTCATTTTTTCTGGAATTTTCACTTGCATTTTGGAAAGACATCTGCTATTATATTTGTCGGCGCTTTAAGGCGCAACTACCTGATTTTCCAATGGCAAGGAGGTGCAACTGATGGCAAAGTGCGATATCTGCGGCAAGGGCGTTACGTTCGGCATTAAGGTCTCCCATTCTCACAGAAGATCCAACCGTGCATGGAAGCCCAACGTCAAGCGTGTCAAGGCGATCGTTGACGGTACTCCGCGCCATGTTTACGTCTGCACAAGATGCCTCCGCTCGAACAAGGTTGAGCGCGCAATCTAATTACCAAGCAGCTGAAAGAGCAAGCCATGCGGCTTGCTCTTTTTCTATGCTCCGGCGGTGCTTCCCGCAAAACCGTTGGGCGCGGTGCAGAAATCCTCAATCCGTCAGGAACTTCACCATCTGGACCTCGTCGCGATACGTGCCGTCCTTGAGACAGAACGCCTTCGGAATGCAGCCCATCTCGGTAAAGCCGAGCTTCCGGTACAGATACCGGGCGCGGTCATTGTCGGCAAACACCCCCAGCTCCACCTGTGTAAAGCCGTTTTCCTTCGCCTGCTCCAGCGCCTTTTCCATCAGAAGCTTGCCGAGCCCCAGCCCCCACGCTTTTTTCTTGATAGAAACGCCGAGACTGGCGCGGTGGCGCATTTTGAAATGGTCCGACATGGCGTTGACGCCGCAGTTTCCGACCAGCTCGCCATCCAGAAACGCGGCAAGCATGAAGCTTCTCTCATGGTCCGTAACTGCCCGCAGACGCTTTTGCGCCGCCTCCAACGTCCGGTCGCATTCCTCCGGATAGCGCACCATAAAATGCGTCTCTTCGCTCGTCTGATGAAGATACGAGATCATCTGCTCTGCGTCGCAGATTTCCGGGCTGCGGAGCTCTGCGGCGGTTCCATCCCGGAGCGTCACGCAGCTTTTCTGAATCACCATGCTCTCTCCCCCCCTTTGCGAAATTCCCGGCAGAAGCCATTCTGCCGGGAATCTGTTTTAGATTTCTTCCTTGTCGCCCTTCTGGCGGATGGTGATCTTGACGGGCGTACCGGTGAGTCCGAAGACCGCGCGGATCTGGTTTTCCAGATATCGCTGATACGAAAAATGGAACAGCCTTGCGTCGTTGCAGAAAATCACAAAATGCGGCGGCTTGACACCGACCTGCGTCATATAGTAGATCTTGAGCCTGCGTCCTTTGTCTGTGGGCGGCTGGACGCGCGCGGTGGCATCTTCGAGAATGTTGTTGAGCATGCCGGTCGTGATGCGCATGGAGTTCTGGTTCGATACGGCGTTGACCATTTCAAAGAGCTTGTCGACCCGCTGACCGGTCAGCGCGGAGATGAACAGCACCGGCGCGTAGGTCATATAGCTCAGGTCGCGGCGGATATCGTCCGTCATCTTCTGCATCGTGTTCGTGTCTTTTTCGACCATGTCCCACTTGTTGACGACGATGATGCACGCCTTGCCTGCCTCGTGCGCAAGCCCGGCGACCTTGGTGTCCTGCTCGGTGACGCCCTCGTTAGCGTCGATCAGAATCAGGCACACGTCCGCGCGCTCAATCGCGGAAACCGAGCGCAGGTTCGAATATTTTTCCACCGCGTCGTCGACCTTCGACTTGCGGCGCATACCGGCGGTATCGATAAACAGGTACTTGCCGAACTCGTTTTCAAAGTAGCTGTCGATGGCGTCGCGCGTTGTGCCCGCAATGTTGGAGACAATCACGCGTTCCTCGCCCAGAATGCGGTTGAGAAGGCTCGACTTGCCGACGTTTGGCTTGCCGATGATCGCAACCTTGATCACGTCCTCGTCGTATTCCTCGTCGTCCGTGTCCGGGAAGTTTTCCACACAGGCGTCCAGAATATCGCCCGTGCCGTGCCCGTGGACCGCGGAAACCTCAATCGGGTCTCCGAGACCGAGCGAATAAAACTCATAGACCTCGGGGTTAACGCCGCCCGTGCGGTCGCACTTGTTGACTGCCAGAACAACCGGCTTTTTGGACTTTTTGAGCATCGCCGCAACCTCGCTGTCGGCTGCGGTAAGCCCCACAGTGACGTCCACGACCATGATAATGACCGTTGCGGTCTCGATGGCGATTTCCGCCTGTCGGCGCATGAATTTCAGCATCTCGCTGTTCGTGCCCGGCTCAATGCCGCCGGTATCAACGAGGGCAAAGCTGCGCCCGTTCCAGTCGCATTCGCCGTAAATCCGGTCGCGCGTCACGCCTGGCGTATCTTCCACAATTGCCATGCGCTTGCCGGTCAGCTTATTGAAGAGCATCGACTTGCCGACATTCGGTCGACCCACGATTGCTACAATCGGTTTTGCCATAGAAATTACCTCCCTTTTACACAGAGGCAAACGCTCTGCGCGAAATCAGCAAGAAAAGAGGGAGACTGACTCAGCCTCCCTCTCATTCTCGTATCGAGCGAACTTACTTAGCTTCAACAGAAATGACTTCACGACCATTGTAATAGCCGCAAGCCTTGCATGCTCTGTGAGGCAGGCGGGGCTCGCCGCACTTCGGGCAAGCAACAACGCCCGGGATCGCCAGTTTCCAGTGGGAGCTGCGTCTCTTATCTCTTCTCGCGCGGGATACTTTTCTCTTGGGTACTGCCATTTGGTACACCTCCTTGGTTGAAATGCCGTAAGGCACATTGTCTACTTTTTGTCCAATAACTGCTGTAAGGCAGCAAAGCGGGGATCGGGTTCGGGCTTGCAGCCGCAAGTCCCAAGATTCAGGTTTGCTCCGCACCGGGAGCAGAGTCCTTTGCAATCTTCGCTGCACAGGAGTTTACTGTCCATGTTCAGCACAAAGGTGGTGGTCACGATGTCGTCGAGATCCGCGCAGTCGTTGACAAGCTCGAAGACCCACGGGTCTTCAAAGTCGTCGCTCTCCGGCTCTGTAGTCAATACCGCGTGTAACGGGTACTGCACCGGGCGGGTGAACGCCGTCGCGCAGCGGTCGCAGATTCCGTGAAGAACCGTCTCGACCGTGCCGGTCATTTCCAGCACGCCCGCGGTGTTCCGCACCTGTCCTTTTGCAAGGACCGGCTCTGTAACCGGCTTGCAGCCGCCAAACGGCATATCGCTTAAATCGACGCTCGTCTCAAAGGGCAGTGTCTCGCCGGGGCTTGTCATAAGCTTGCGAAGTTCCAGCAGCATAGCGCCCTCCAATCCATAATCGTGCGATGGATATTATATCGAAAGAACGCCGGAAAGTCAAATGCTTTTTCCAAAAAATTTTATCTTTTTTCAAAAATCTGCGAGCTGCCGCGCTTTACACCGCCGCCTTCCCATGATAAAATCACGTTGCGATGCAAAACGCTCCATTTTTATAAGGAGATATTCGATATGAAGGAACTTTCCATCGGCAAAAATGACGTCGGGCAGCGCCTGGACCGGTTCGTCTCCAAATCGGTTCCGCTGCTGCCGGCGTCGCTGCTGCAGAAATATATCCGCCTCAAGCGCATCAAGGTCAACGGCAAACGTGCTGAGCGCGACACGCGCCTGTGCGAAGGCGATCTCGTCCAGCTCTACATCAACGACGAATTTTTCGACACGCCGAAGCAGGAAAACGCCTACCTCACGGTCAGCGCGCCGAAGCTCAACATCGTCTATGAGGACGAAAACATTCTGCTGGTCGACAAAAAGCCCGGGCAGGCGGTCCATCCCTACGACGGCTCGGAATACGGCAAGACGCTGATTGACCACATTCAGGCGTATTTATACGCCAAACGCGAGTGGCGCCCGCGCGAGGAAAACTCGTTTACGCCCGCGCTGTGCAACCGCATCGACCGCAACACCGGCGGCATTGTCATTGCCGCAAAAACCGCCGAGGCGCTGCGCGTTCTCAACCAGAAGATCAAGGACCGCGAGATTGACAAGCGCTATCTTTGCATCGTCCACGGCACGCCGAAGCCTGCGCAGGGCACGCTGGAAGGGTATCTCTTTAAGGACGCCGTCAAAAACCGCGTCTACGTCACCAGCACGCCGCAGAAGGGCGCGAAGACCTGCGCCACGCGATATAAGGTCCTGCAGTCGAAAAACGGGCTGTCGCTTGTCGAATGCGAACTGATCACCGGCAGAACCCACCAGATCCGCGCCCAGATGGCGGCAGCCGGCTATCCCCTGCTCGGCGACGGCAAATACGGCAAGCTCGACAAGCAGTACGACCGCAAAATTCAGGCGCTCTACTCCTACAAGCTCACCTTCTGCTTTACCACGGATTCCGGCAGTCTTGCGTATCTGAACGGAAAAACCTTCCAAGTTGCGGACGTAAGTTTCGTCTCTGAGTATTTTACCTGACAAACGCCCCCACTTTACAATAAATTTCGTCAGAATTTTTCACGATTTTTATTGACAAAGGAGGGTGTACCATATATGATGTCAATCGGTACGTCTGCTTTTTTGTGGATGTACTGATTCTTATATAGAAAAGAAATGAAAAAAGAAACGGGGGATGATAAATGTCCGAAAAGCTCATTCGCTTGTCGAATCTTTCCATGACATTTGAGGATGGCGAGACCATTCTCGACGGTATCAATCTGTACATCAACAACAAAGAGTTCCTCACATTGCTGGGTCCCAGTGGATGCGGAAAAACTACAACGTTACGAATTATCGGTGGTTTTCTGACGCCTACGTCCGGCGATGTGTTTTTTAATGGACAGCGCATCAACGACGTGCCGTCCTATAAACGAAAAATCAACACCGTCTTCCAGCGATACGCGCTGTTCCCGCATCTGGACGTATACGACAACATCGCCTTCGGTCTTCGTCTGGCGAAGCTCTCCGAGGAGGAGATTGACGACCGTGTGACCGAGATGCTGGAGATCGTCAGCCTCAAGGGCTTTGAAAACCGGCGTGTCACTTCCCTTTCCGGCGGTCAGCAGCAGCGTGTCGCCATCGCGCGCGCGCTTGTCAACCGCCCGCAGGTGCTGCTGCTCGACGAGCCTCTGGGCGCTCTGGACCTTCGCCTGCGCAAGGATATGCAGAACGAGCTTAAGAACATCCAGCAGCGCATGGGCATTACGTTTATCTATGTCACGCACGATCAGGAAGAAGCGCTGACCATGTCCGACACGATTGTCGTCATGAACAAGGGCAAAATCCAGCAGATCGGCACGCCGCAGGATATCTACAACGAGCCGAAAAACGCCTTCGTTGCCGACTTCATCGGTGAGTCCAACATTCTCGACGGCGTGATGCTGGACGACTATCTGGTCAAATTCTTCGGCAGAAAGTTCCAGTGCGTCGACAAGGGCTTTGAAAAGAACGAGCCGGTCGACGTCGTCATCCGCCCGGAGGATATCGACATCGTCCCGCCCGAGCAGGGGCACCTCTGCGGCACCGTGACGTCTGTCACCTTCAAGGGCGTGCACTATGATACCATCGTCGACTTCAAGGGCTTCAAGTGGCTCATTCAGACGACGGACTACTGCCCTGTCGACTCCTACATCGGCATCCGCCTGAACCCGGAGGACATTCACATCATGCACAAGAGTGAATACTCGGGTCTTTACGGCGACTATTCGTCCTACAGTGCGGAATACGACGAGATCGCCGACGCACAGGAGGAAGCCGAAGATGAAGAGTAAGCTCCTTTCTGCGCCGTATATCGTGTGGATGATTCTCTTTACGCTCATCCCACTCTGCATCGTCTTTTACTACGCGCTTACCGACTCCATCACCGGCGAGTTTACACTTGCAAACCTCGCCTCCATGGGAACGTATCTTCCCATCTTCCTGCGCTCGATCTGGCTGAGCCTGTTCGCGTCTCTGATCTGCCTGGTCATCGGCTACCCTGTTGCGTACTTTATCGCGCAGTGCAAGCCGCTGACACAGCGCTTTCTGGAGATGCTGATCATGCTGCCGATGTGCATGAGCTTTCTGCTGCGCACGCTCGCGTGGGTCGCGATGCTGGAGGACACCGGCATCATCAACAACTTCATCCGCGCGCTGGGGCTGTCTCCGCTGCCCCTCATCCGCAACAACGGCGCGGTCATTCTCGGCATGGTCTATAACTACCTGCCGTACATGATTCTGCCTTTGTACACGGTCATTATGAAGATCGACAAGCGCCTCGTTGAAGCGGCGCTGGACCTCGGCTGCACGCCCAAGCAGGTCTTTACGAAGGTTGTTCTTCCGCTGTCGGGTCCCGGCATTCTTTCGGGGCTTACCATGGTGTTCGTCCCCGCCGTGTCGACCTTCTACATTTCCCAGAAGCTCGGCTCGACAGGCACCACGCTCATCGGCGACGTCATCGAGTCCCAGTTCAAAACCGCGTATAACCCGAATCTCGGCGCGGCAATGAGTCTGGTGCTGATGATTCTCATTTTCGTCTGCGTGTCGATCATGAACCGCTTCGGCGAGACGGATGAAGAGGAGGTCATGGCAAAGGTATGAAACACGTAAACCGCACGATTACCGTTCTGGTCTTCATCTTCCTCTATATCCCCATGATCGCGCTGGCAGTCGCCTCGTTCAACGAAGGTCTCGACATCGCAACCTTCAAGGGCTTCACCTTCCGCCAGTACGCAAACCTTTTCCGCGATGAAACGCTTCTGACGCTGCTGCGAAACTCGCTGATCATTGCGATTCTGTCGAGTCTTCTTGCAACGTTCTTCGGCACCATGGCAGCCGTCGGCATCCACTCGATGAAGGGGCAGATGCGCAAAGCGGTCATGACGCTCACCAATATTCCCATGACGAACCCCGACATCGTGACCGGCGTTGCGCTGGCGCTTTTGTTTGCGTTCACGGGTACGATGCTCAAGATCAACTCCATTCTGGGCTTCTGGACGCTTCTGATTGCGCACATCACCTTCAACCTCCCCTACGTCATTCTGAACGTCATGCCAAAGCTTCAGCAGATGGACCCGGACCTTGAAGAAGCGGCGCTGGATCTCGGCTGCACGCCGTTTCAGGCGTTTACAAAGGTCGTCATTCACGAGATCATGCCTGGCATCATCTCCGGCGCTCTGATGGCGTTCACCATGAGCCTGGACGACTTCGTCATTTCGTACTTTGTCACCGGTTCGAGCTTCATCACCCTTCCGGTCGAGATTTACAATTACACCAAAAAGCCGATCCAGCCGAAGATCTACGCTCTGTTTACGCTGATGTTCGCGGTGATTCTGATTTTGATGGTGGTTATGAATCTGCTGCAGGCGCGCAGCGAAAAGCGCGTCCAGCACGGCGCGCAGAGGAGGGTTCACGGATGAAAAAGAGACTGCTTACTTCCTTTCTGATGCTCACGCTGCTTCTGGCGCTGCTTCCGACGACGGCGCTTGCCGCCAAAAACGAGATCACCGTCTACAACTGGGGACAGTACATCTCTGACGGCACCGATGACAGCATGGACGTCATTCACGAGTTTGAGGAAGAAACCGGCATCAAGGTCAACTATCTGACGTTTGACTCCAACGAGTCGATGTACACGAAGCTCAAAACCGGCGGCACGTCGTATGATGTGATCATTCCTTCGGATTATATGGTCGCGAAGCTCATTTCCGAGGATATGCTTGAGCCGATCGACTTTTCCAATGTCCCGAACTTCGAGTATATCGACGAAACCTTCCGCAACCAGTCCTACGACCCGGAAAACAAGTATTCCGTCCCCTACACCTGGGGCACGGTGGGCTTGATCTACAACACAAAATACATCTCCGAAGAGGACGCGCAGAGCTGGAGCTGCCTCTGGAACAGCAAATACGCCGGCAAGCTTCTCATGTTCGATAACCCCCGCGACGCCTTTGCCATTGCCGAGTCGATGCTCGGCTACAGCTACAACACCGAAGACGCGCAGGAGCTGAAAAACGCTGCCGATCTTCTGGCTACGCAGAAGCCCGTTCTGCAGGCTTACGTCATGGACCAAATTTTCGACAAGCTCGAGCGCGGCGAGGCATGGGCTGCGCCCTACTATGCGGGAGACTATCTGACGATGGTCGAAGAGAATCCGGACCTCGCGTTCAGCTTCCCGGAGGAAGGCTTCAATTTCTTCTCGGACGCCATGTGCATCCCGAAGGGCTGCCAGAACAAAGAAGGCGCCGAGGCGTTCATCAACTTCCTCTGCCGCCCGGACGTGTCCGCGGCGAACCTCGATTACATCGGCTACTCCACGCCGGAAACCGCCGCGAAGGAGTATATGGACGAGGAGGTCACGTCGAGCCCGGTCGCTTATCCGGACCCGAGCGTGCTCGAACGCAGCGAAGCGTTTGAGGAGCTTGGCATCGAAGCGACGCAGACGATGAACGATCTGTGGCTGTCGGTCAAAACCGAAGGTGCAAATACCACGCTGTATCTCACCCTGACGCTTGCCGCCATTGCCGCCGTGGTTGCGTTCTTCCTGATTTCCGCCGCCGTTACCCGGCGCAGAAAAGCAAAACGCTGCCGCAAATGGCGCGAGGCTGAATAACAGGCAAAACCGCAGTATGCAAGCATACTGCGGTTTTTCGCGCACTTTTGGCTCAAACACACCTGCGCCTGCCGTCAGTCTTGACCGGCTTGCGCTGTGTATCTGCTCCGTTCGGCTTTATCCAGCTTCCAGAATCCGTTTGATCTCTTCCAGGTTCGCAGCAAAATAGATTCCCTCCTGCCGTTCTCTGGACGAAAGTCCTTTTTCGATCATGTGATCCAGCAGCGCCTTCAGATCATTATAATAGCCGTTCAGATTGTAGAGAATGCACGGCGCATTCAGGTGCTTCAGGGAAACCTTGGACATAACCTCCGTAATTTCCTCCAACGTCCCCGTGCCGCCGGGGAACGCGAGAAAAGCATCGCCCAGCTCGATCATTTTGCTTTTGCGCTCGGGCATGTCCTTCGTCACGATCAGCTTCGTCAGACCGGCGTGCTGAAACTCGTCCTGGATGAAAAATTCCGGCTCCACACCGGTCACTTCACCGCCGGCAGCCAGAACGCTGTCTGCAATTGCGCCCATCAGCCCGGATTTCGAGCCGCCATAAACAAGCGCATTTCCACTTGAACCCATCCACGTTCCCAATTCTTGCACCGCTTTTTTAAGCCCCGGGTCATTTCCTTCCTTTGCGCCCAGATAGACCGTAATGTTCATGCGCATTCCTCCGTTACTTAATAAAAACGGCAGCCAGACTATTTAGCCTGACTGCCGGCAGGTACTCGCCTTTTTTTATTATACGGAAAAGGAAATTGCTTGTCAACGAGCAAACTTTACGCCAGACCCGATTGTTTTGCAGCGCAAACATTCTTCCAAAAAACAGCATAGGCGCAGACCGGACAGCGGGTAATGCGATAATAGCACGCGCCCTCATACGGCTGCCCGACGAAATCCACCTTAAAGGACGTCGGATATTGCCGCTCTTTTTCCGGCGTGTACCATTTGACATATTTCATGATGCTCTTTTTGTTTTCTGCCTTGCCCCTGTCGGTGTTCAGATCGGTCCTCGCAAAGTACCATTTGATGTGATACAGCGAGCGGCGCATCATTTCCTGAATTGTCTGCGGCGGAATTCTCTTGCCGCTTGCAAGATATGGCGCAACGAAGGCAAGAGCAAACAGTTCGTTGTACGCCATGGGATTATCGCTTCCTGTTAAATATCTCTAACTCATACCATCGGGCAAGCAGTTAGATTGCACTAACTCGTGTACCTAAAAAGCCTGCGGTCCTTCTGTTCCGTTTATATGGTAGCAAAAACACTGTTTCCTGTCAAGCCGTGCTGTATTGACAGGAAAAGCCCGCTAATGTATAATAGGTAATATATAATGCTCGTTGTGAAGCAGCAGGACGATGGGCGGAAAGGACAACTGCAATGGCTCCGAAGAACAAGTTTACAAAGGAAGAAATGGTGGAAGCGGCACTGCGCGTCGTGCGGGAAAAAGGGATGGAGGGCTTGAGCGCAAAATCAATGGCAAGCGCGCTCGGCACGTCGACCCAGCCGGTTTTTACCGCCTTCGGCTCCATGGCAGGCATCAAGCAGGCAGTCTATGACGCGGCGGTGCGCGTCTATGACAGCTACACGGAAAAAGGTCTGCGGGAACAAATTCCGTTTTTCGGCGTCGGAATACAATACATCCGCTTTGCGCGCGAAGAGCCGGCGCTCTACCGGCTGCTGTTTCTGACGCAGAAGCAGGTCCCTTCCTATGGCGCGATGGACGCGATGCTGCATCTGCAGGAAAGAGTCCGCCCGACGCTGGTTCAGATCTATCGCATCACACCGGAGGAAGCCGACGTCTATTTCCGCGATCTGTGGCTCGTGGTCCACAGTCTTGCCACCCTGATTGTCACCGGAGACTGCCCCTACTCCGACCGGGAAATCGGGAGCATTCTGACCGGCTTCAGTCTGAGCATCTGCAAGGCAATCAAGGAGGTCCCCGGCTTTGCGGCAGGAACCTTTGACCGGGACGCTGTCTTTCGCGCGCTGGTCGGCAAATGAGCGGGGCGACGGCAGCACAAGAAGAACCAGCATGAAAAAGATACGGAAGACCGCGAACCGTATGAAAACCGGATTTGACGTACTGCAGCTGTCAAAGCTGCAAGGGAACCGAGGTGGTCTTGAATGGTGAAGGAAGAACATGTCAAAACCGATTGGCTTTGCTGCCCGAAATGTGGCGGCAAAACGCGAACACAGATCCGGCAGCATACCGTGCTGGAGGACTTTCCCCTGTTCTGTCCGAAGTGCAAATACGCCTGTGTGGTTCGCTATCGCAACAGAAGATTGGAAGAAATCAAAACGCCAGACGCTTAGACGCAGTGCAATCCGGAAAACCGGTTTGCACTGCGTTTTCCTTTTTGCGCGTCGGACAGCCGGAATATCAGAGCATTATGAAAAACATTGGAGGAACCCATTATGAAAAACAGTGCGTTGGTCGTCATCGACCTGCAAAATGACATCACGAAAAACTACAGAGAAATCATCGAAAACGTCAACGAGGCAATCGACTGGGCGGTCCGGAAGGACCTGTGGGTCGTTTATATCCAGCACAACAACCTGTCCGCTGGAACGAGGACCTTCAAATCCGGAACCCGCGGCGCAGAGCTGGTGCCGGAGCTGAACGTCGTGTCCGACCATATCTTTACGAAGACAAAAAGCAACGCCCTGACCAGTGAGGCGTTTGCCGCCTTCCTGCAGGAGCATGGGATTTCCGAGTGTTATCTTGCCGGAGCCGACGCCGCAGCGTGCATCAAATCCACCAGCTTCAATATGCGAAAAAACGGCTATACCGTCCATGTGCTGTCGGACTGCATCACAAGCTATGATAAACGGAAGCTGCCGGAGCTGCTCTCCTATTACGAAAGCAAGGGCTGCTCTGTTCTCGCGCTGTCTGATGTCCTGCGGGCATAACTGCCGCATCAGTCCGGAAATTGCAACAGAAGGAAGACGCAAAAGCTTGGTAAGGCAGGTGAAAAAACATATGGATTTCAGAATCACGGCTGACGGAAACGAGCGCGATATCCGCGAGATCCACGAAATGTTAAAGAAATAGAATCTCGCGCACCGCGAGGCATCCCAAAGCGTTCCTATCGGCATATTCCTGGAAGAGGAAATGGGCAGAAAGCTCGCCGGATTGACCGGAGAAACCTTTGGGAATTGGCTTTGCATCCGGTATCTTTTTGTCAGCGAATCGCTCCGAGGGCAAGGCATCGGAGGCAGGCTGTTGGAGACTGCGGAACTGGATGCAAAACGCCGCGGCTGCAAATATGCCTTTGTGGACACCTTTTCCTTTCAGACTCCCAGTTTTTACAAGAATCATGGGTACGGGGAGGTTTTTACCCTCGAAGCATATCCTTACACCGGGAAACGGCACTATTATACGAAAGAAATACTTTGATTCAGAGGAACGGAGACAACGATGAAACACACGAACCAACTGATTGGCTGCTGCGGGCTGGACTGCGAAGCCTGCGACGCCAGAATCGCAACGATTACAAACGATACTGCCCTGCGCGAGAAAACTGCTGCGCTTTGGTCGAAGCTCAACGGGGTACCAATTACGCCGGACATGATGTCCTGCACCGGCTGCCGCATAGACGGTCCCAAAACGCCGTTCTGCGACAAGCTCTGTCCCATCCATACCTGCGTCCGGGAGAAGGGCTTTGATACCTGTGCGGACTGCGCGCAAATGGACGGATGTCCGGTGCTTGGGCGCATTGCTGCCAACAATCCGGCGGCGCTGGAGCGCTTGAAGAGGCTTTGCGAACCGGAAGCAGACCGAGGATGAGGCGGCGCAGACCACAGCCGGTGCGGCGCTGCTCGGGATTCTGTAAGCGATCGCGCGGCATATGCGCACCATAACGAAATCTGCGAAGGAGGCGTATCCGGATGAAGGACGTGTTTCTGGTATATGACAGGTGCTGCTTTTACGAAATCGTGATATTGAGCTATTTTCTGAACTACTCTCACTGCGATCTGGTTTTCTGCTCGCCGGACGGAAAGCCGGTTCGGGCAATGGAGGGGTTTTCCGTGCATGTCGATGCGTCTTTGGAGGACCTGGACAAAGCGCAGATTCGAAGCTTTATCGTTCCGGGCGGCGCTGTTTCCGGGATCGACACCGCAGAGGTGAAAGTCCTTCTGCGGAATTTGAAGCAGCGCGGTGCTTTGATTGACGGAATCTGCGCAGGTGTGGACGTGCTGGATCACGCCGGAATCCTGCACGATGTGAAATCGACGCATGCATCAGACGACGATTGGGTCTGCGACAAACAGGTCGCCACTGCAAGAGCGAATGCGTATGTCGATTTTGCATTGGCAGTTGCAAAGAAACCGGGGCTCTTTGCAAGCGAAACGGATTTGCAGGAAACCATCCGCTTCCGGAAATATTACCAACGGGTTCAATAAGACTGGAGGAACCAACCATGAAAAACTTTATGAATATGCATCCGGTTCTGGCGGATGTCTGCGATACTGTATTGACGCTGCTTTCCGGCGGCTTTGCACTGCTGGCGGTGGGCATCGTCTGGCTGAAGGAATTTCTGACCGGACGGTCATCAACCTGAGGCAAAGGAGCGGGTACACACTATGAAACATATCGTAATCTACGTACACGGAAAAGGAGGCTCTGCGGAAGAAGCCGAACACTACAGAGCGCTCTTTCCGGGCGCGGAGGTCATCGGCTTTGATTACCGCGCGCAGACGCCTTGGGAGGCAAAGCAGGAATTTCCGGCATTTTTCCGGGCGCTGCGAGACCGCTGCGACCACTTGACACTGATCGCAAACAGCATCGGCGCCTTCTTTTCCCTGTCGTCTCTTTCGCAGACAACCGTCGATGAGGCGTACCTGATCTCCCCTGTTGTAGACATGGAGCGGTTAATCGGCAATATGATGCATTGGGCTGGTGTAACAGAACAGGAGCTGGCGGAAAAGCAGGAAATTCCGACCCAGTTCGGCGAGACGCTTTCCATGCAGTATCTGCGCTATGTGCGCGAGCACCCGATTGTGTGGCAGGTTCCGACGCGCATTGTGTACGGCGAACACGACAATCTGACTTCCATGCAGACCATATCGGCGTTTGCCGGGAAAACCGGTGCGGCGCTGACCGTCATGCCCGGCGGCGAGCACTGGTTCCACACCGAAGCGCAGATGCAGTTTCTGGACCGCTGGCTCCAGACACGACCGGAGGCGAAGGTATGAACGGTATGCAGCTTACAGAACTGGAACAGCGCATCCGGACCGATTACAGCAACATCGCGGGCATGGTTGTGCGCAAAGACGGAAAGGCCGTTTACGATGGCTGCTTCGGCGGCTGCACACCAGACAGCCGCATCCACGTGTTTTCGGTTTCTTTGAAACCGGCGATTTTGATGTGACCATTCCCGTCAAGGGTGAAATTCAGCAGGTCGTTCTGAAAACGAAGCGAATGGAAACCAGCATTTGGACAGCGGATACCTGCGAAACAGCAGCAACGGAACGCTCCGATGTCTATGCCCGGCTGGAGCCATCTTCCCCGGAACCGGAAACACCCGAGCAGCCGACAGCACCGGCGCGCGAGCTTTCTTACCCCATGCTGCTTGGCAGCTCGGAGCAAACGGTCTATTTGGATGTCAGTGACGAAGAAATCCTGCTCTGGGACAACGCGTCGGGCGGACAGCTGATTGCCGTTGCAAAATACGCGCAGGCGATGCAGGGCGCACAGGACGCGCTGCAAAGCTGCGATTTTACCGATCTAGACGGCGACGGCAGCAGTGAGCTGACTGCCATCTTCCGCTTCCCGGACGGCACAAACGCAAGTCTTGTCTGGTTTTACACGGACGGGAGTTTCGTCTACAATCCGGAGTTTTCCATCCTGCCCGGAGAGCCTTCCGCTGCAGGCGAATCATCCGAGCACACGCTTGACGAGGCTGCCGCTTTGCGCTTACAATGGAGAAAAACGAAAAAGGGTGAAACACCATGCAGACGAAACTGACCGTCATTGTAGATAATATTCCGCAGGAGCCGCTTCATGGCGAATGGGGACTTTCGATTCTCGCAGCGCATCGGGGCAGCAGCATTCTGATTGACGCGGGCGCGTCCGGCTTGTTTGCCGAAAACATGCGCGCGCTCGGTCTTTCCATCCGGGACGTCGACTGCGCGATGCTCAGTCATGCGCACTACGACCACGCGAACGGCATGGTCCGCTTCTTTCAGGAAAACGCGACGGCAAAGTTCTATCTTCGCGAAAGCGCGCAGGAAAACTGCTACGCCCGATATCTGATTTTCCGCAAATACATCGGTCTTCCGCGCCATGTCCTGACGGATTACAAAGACCGCATCGTCCATGTTTCCGGCGATTATCTGCTTTCCGATGGCGCGTATCTGATCGGGCACAAGACGCCGGGCTTATCGCAGATCGGAAAGCGCGAACGGATGTATCAGAAAACGGCACGCGGGCTCGTGCCGGATGATTTTTCGCACGAGCAGAGTCTGGTGCTGGAGACCGAGCGGGGGCTCTTGATCGTCAACTGCTGCTCGCACGGCGGGGTCGTGAACATCATCCGGGAGGTCCGGGAGACTTTCACCGGCAAGCACGTCTATGGCTACATTGGAGGCTTTCATCTGTTCAACAAATCCGACGCCGAAATTCGCGCGGTCGCACAGAATATCCGCGCAACCGGTTTGGAATTTGTCTGTACCGGGCACTGCACCGGGCAGCGCGCCTACGATATTCTGAAGCAAACCCTGGGAAATCGCCTGCACCAGCTGCACGTCGGACTGGAAATGACCTTCTGACACGTTATAGGCAAAAAAGATGGATTCGTAGGAACCTTTCGTGCACGCCGTTCGCCTATCGATCGAACGCAGCCGGAGGGTTCTTTCCCCTTTCCGGCAGCATAGTATGGAGGAATTCACATGAAGCAGCTATCAAGATTTCAGCCGACCCGGCGCGCGCTTTTGTTCTGGACGCTTTTCATCGGTCTCGGTGCGGTTGCGGGCGCATGCATGATGCTGCTCGACCCAACGGGAAAAGCGATGGGCATGGACGCGATGCTCCCCTATTTTCAGGTGCTTCCGTTCGCAAAAATTCTGTTTCAGGGCTGCATGTTCTTCGTGTTGACCCAGGAAGCGAGCGCACTTTGAAGCCCCGGGCTGATCTGGTCCATTGCCGTCTCCCCCATTCTTACGCCTTCAGTGCCAGAAGGCGCACAATTGCGTCCATGGTTGCTTCAAAGTTCTGTCTGGTCTTGCCGCGAGAGATATCAAAGCTCTCGGCGCGGCGGTTGATGCTGAAAATGGCGCTCACACCCATCTCATAGCCGCCCTCTGCGCCGTCTCCGACGGAGCCGACGATGACCGTGACCGGAACATGCTTCTTCGCGGCTCTTCCCGCGATGCCGATGACCGCCTTGCCGTGCAGGCTCTGGCTGTCCATCTGCCCCTCGCCGGTGAAGACCATGTCAGCGCCCTCAAGCAGCTCGTCAAACCGGACGCACTCGAGGACGGTCTCAATGCCGGACTGGAGCTTACCGCCCAGAAATGCGACGATGCCTGCGCCGAATGCGCCCGCAGCGCCAGCACCCGGCATGTTTGCAATATCTGCCCCGGTTTTCTGCTGCATGAGATTTCCGAGATGGACGAGATTCCGGTCCAGAAGCGCGACCATTTCTTTATCCGCGCCCTTCTGGGGCGCAAAGATTGCCGCCGCGCCCTGCGCGCCGTACATCGGGTTGTCGATGTCGCACATGGCAGTGACGGTACAGCCGGAAAGAAGGCGCTCAGTTTCTGCCGTATCGTAGGACACGATCTGTTCGAGCGTGTCTCCGGTCGGCACAAAGCTTTCGCCCTTCTCGTTATAGAACTTTGTTCCGAGCGCTGCGGCAGCGCCGGCGCCGGCGTCGTTGGTGCAGCTGCCGCCGAGACCGATGACGATGTTTTTGCAGCCCTGCTCCACGGCATCGCGAATCAGGCTGCCGACACCGAAGGTCGTCGTCTTCGCGGGGTTTTTGTGCTCGCCGACCATCGGAAGTCCAGCCGCCTGCGCCATTTCAATGAACGCGGTGCCGTCCTTAACGCAGTAGGCGGCAGAGACGTTTTCCTGCCACGGACCGCAGACGCTGCGCTCGATTTTCTCCGCGCCCAGCGCGCAGACGAAGCAGTCGACCGTTCCCTCTCCGCCGTCTGCCACCGGAATGGTCAGCACCTCGCAGCCGGGCATATGGCGCTTGACCGTCTTCTCGGCAATCTGGCAGAACTCCAGCGCAGACATGGTTCCCTTGAACGAATCCGGAATAATAATACACTTTTTCATACTGTTCTCCTCTTTTCAGAAGCGGACGGCAGTTTGCAGCGAAAATGGGCGCAATTGAGTTTCAATTGCGCAGCATTTGCGTCAGCCTCTTTTATATGCGCCCGTGGTAATGGTAGCAGCGGATCTGAAAATTTCCTTGCCGAAGTGATCGGCAACCGCGTTCAGCGCGTCTGCGATCTGCTGCGGCTCAAATCTCTGGATGTAATGAATCGGACCTTCCATGTTGTATCCGAGCTCCATGGCGGTGTCGCACTCTTCCAGCGAGCAGACGCCCTCTTCCAGAAGCTTGCATGCCTCATTTGCCTGGATGAAGTTCGGAATGTCGGGGTTATACTTGCCGGTATACAGGCTCTCGTCGCTCACGGGGCGACCTTTTTCCGGCCATGTGTAGTAGCTTGTGCTCTGCAAGAAGCTTCTTTGCCGCGTTGACGGCTCATACTCCGGGGACAGATGCTCGTGATAGTAGTCCTGGCAGAACGAGGTCACATCGACGCCCGTGAAATCCGCCAGCTCCATGGGACCCATCTTCTGTCCGTTCTTCATCATGGACAGGTCAATATCGGCAGGCGTAAAGCCGTCACGGTCGGCCATGCGTCCGTTATAGACGACAACCGGCGCGACAATGCGGTTTGCGATGAAACCCGGACGGTCCTTCTGCGCAACAACGACGGTCTTGCCGGCATGCTCGGCATACGCTTTTGCAAACGCAGTCGTTTCATCGGAGGTTGCGTCGCCGCGGATGACCTCGACGAGCTTCATGAGAACCGCCGGGAAGAAATAGTGGACGCCGACGAAGCGCTCCGGCTTTTCTACTGCTTTGAAAAGCTCGGTGATGCTCATTGCCGAGGAGTTGGTGGAAATCACCGCGTCCGGGCTGCAGGCTGCGGAAATCTGTGTGAGCGTGCTGTTTTTGATGTCCATCCGCTCGGGAACGGCTTCGACGATAAACTGTGCGTCCTTGACTGCCTCGGCAATCGAGGTGTAGGTCGTGATGCCGCTTTCCTTGATCTTCGCAACCGCCTCTTCGCTGAGCTTGCCCTTGGAGGCAAATTTGTCGAGGCTCTGGTAAATCAGATTCACACCGCGGTCAACAAACTCCTGCTTGACATCACAGAGGTTCAGATGACTGCCGACCGGATGCCTGCACTGTAAAGGCCTGTTCGTCCCAGCCCTTTACCCTGTTGCGGCTCATGAAAATCGGAGAATACGCGCCGGTGAAATACTCGTTGTTGTTGATTGCTTCCGGATTGTGGTAGTTTTTCGGTCCGGCAGGAACTGCGGTTTCCTGCAGATCCCAAATGATGTTCCGCAATGTCAGCTTCTTCTCGTCGTCTTCGGTTGAGCCCTTCGGAAATACAAAATCGATGTGCAGATCGTTTCTGAATCCGATGTAAAAAACACGTTTCCGTTCCTCCGCAACGCCATAATTTTTCGCGTTGACCATCGTCAAAGAAGCATCGTACCCTGCCTCCTCGGCTAAAAAGAACCTGGGACGAAATTCCTTCAAGATACGAATGTAATCGAAGAAAAGCTGCCCTCTGGCATCTTCAATTCCTCTCAGAGCGCCGCAGCCGCTGAACAAGCTGATCACATTCATTTAATTTGCCTCATTCGATTCTTTCTCTTGCGCTTTCCCGTGATTCAAAAAAAGCGGAAGAATGTTACTTCTTCCGCGTTTGTCTGGCACCCCAGAGACGATTCGAACGTCCGACCCTTCGCTTAGGAGGCGAATGCTCTATCCCCTGAGCTACTGGGGCATTTGCCTGTGTATTGTACAATGCTTTTTTGCGCTTGTCAAGCGCGCCGCGCCGGTGTGTCATTTGCGATCTGCGGCACACCGGCGCGTGTTTTATCGCCGGCTTCCCGGCTGCAGCGCAAGCCCAGCGCGAAGCCAGAGGCGTTTGAGCCAGCCGGAATCTGCAAGAAGCTGCTGCGTCTTCTGCCCGGAGAAGCTTCGAAGCAGTTCCAGTTCGCTGCCATCGAGCTTGTGCTGACTGAAGCGCGCCTTGAGCGCCAGATTCCGAAGCTCGTCGGGCGGTTCCGATTTATCAAGTTTACATAAAAATTCGATATGCCGCCAATACGCAACCGCACGCTTGTTATTGGAGCCTGTCTGCATCGCGGCTTTCCGCAGACTCAGAAGCAGCAGCTGCCAAACGCAGAGTGCAAGCAGCGCAAAAAGCACAATCCACACAGCATGCAGCGCCGCAGCGCCAGTCGTTTTTTCGGGCGCTTCGGTCTGCGGCTCCGGGTCACTCTGTGAAGGCTCCGGCGCTGCAGTTTCTGGCTGATTGGTGTCCTGCGTGTTCGTCTTTTCTTCACCGGTCGACGGACTCTGCGGCTGCTCCTGCTGCGGCTGGTCCTGCGTCTGTGTGTTCAGAACCTCCGCAGGCGTCGCGTCCATGATCTGCCAGCCCATGCCGTCGATATAATACTCCACCCACGCATGCGCGTCGTCCTCTGTCACATCCGCCCATTGACCTGCCGTCGTCTTGAAATAATAGCCCGTCACGTAACGCGCCGGAATTCCCGCCGCGCGAAGAAGAAGTACCGTTGCCGTCGTGAAATGGACACAGTAGCCGGTATCGCTCTCGCGCAGAAACCAGAGCGCAAAATCCTCGCCCTCCGGCGCGCGGGGCGTGTCGAGGCTGTAGCTCTTGGATTTGGAAACATATTTTGCAATTGCGCGCGCAGCCGTTTTGGTGTCGGAAGCGTCCGCGCCGTCAATCCCGGAGACAATTGCCTGCAGGTCCGGGCGGATATCGTCCGGCAGCTGCGTATAGGTCCGATGAACAAACCGTTCATACTGCGCGTTCCGGTCCGCCGTTTCCTCGACAAATGCGGTTTCGATCGTATATTCCGTCAGCTGACTCGGATTTTTGACGTAAGCATCAAAAACCGCTTCTCCGCCTGTGGGCAGCTCCAGCGACCGGTACGGAAGGTAGTAAATGGAGGACTTCATGTCCGTTTTGATTTGCAGCTTGTTGACCGTGTCCAGCCCGAGGGTCTGCACATCCGGCGCAAGCAGCACGCCGGCGCTTACCCCAGAGCCGTCATAATCCTCCTCCGACAGCGCCATCCAGCGGCTGTCTTCATAGGCAGCCATCGAATCCGCACGCAGGTGGCAGGCAGCGGAAAAATCGGAATAAACCTGCATCACGCGCCTGCCAGTTTTACGCTGGGGACCGACTCTTTTGAGATTCACGCTCGACACGTTCGAGTCCCAGACCCATCTGCCGAGTGTGCTCGGGGTAAAGGGCGAGACGAATTCCACCTGTCCGGTCGCGGCGTTTCTGCGGAAGACCGTGAGCTTTTCCGCCGTCCGGCTGACCATGGGCGAGAGGCTTTTGGACCATGCAGAACGCTCATAGCCGTATCGCGGGAAAATCAGTGCAAGCGCAGCCAGCAGAATTGCCACCGGGACCATCAGGTGCAGCGTCAGCCGGTGCCCGGACTGGGTGGTATCGAAGCGCAGCTTCTGCGTCAGGACCAGCAGCGTCAAAGAGCCTGTGAGCGTCAGCATCGGAAGCGTCGCCGGCTCAGTCTGCAAAATGACCAGACAGACGACGAGAAAGGGCAGACTTGCCAGAAAGACGCCCAGCAGAGACATGCGCGAAAGAACCGTCCAGACCGTGCATAGAGCCAGCAGCGCCGCCAAGATACCGAGCGCCATTGTCGCGTCCGCGCCGCTTTCCGCTGCGTCTGCCAGCGCCTGCGGCATCGAAAAGTGAAACGCCTGCACATATTCTTCCAGAATCCCGCCGAGCAGCCCCATTGCGCTCTGCAGGGCTTCCCCGTGAAAGAACCACGCAAACGCACCGGCAGCTACAGCCGCTGCGCCAAAGCCGTAAACCGGGCGGAAAACGGCAAAAATCACCGAAAACACAATCGACGCCGCCAGACACACCAGCAGCAGCGCCCAGTTGTCAACCGGCAGACCAAACGCACTCACGGGGCAGAAGACCGCGCCGAAGCTCACGCCGAACGCGCAGATTGCCGCGGCAAGCGCCGCACGAAGGCTCTGCTTTTCCGCAATCATACTGCCACCTCCGCCTGCGTCTGCCCGATGTGATAGCGCCAGTCCGCCGCCGGAAAGCTTCGATTGGCAATGGACGGCGTGCCTTCTTTGAGACCCGTATGCAGAAGCAGCTCCAGAAGCGCACGCAGATCCTCTGCCGACGCAATCTGCGCCGTCTGCGGCTCGAAGCTCTCCGGGTCCAGCCAGCAGACCGTGTGCGAAAGCTCCTGTGACAAAAGCCAGCCGGACATCCACTGCAACAGCCCCAGCGTCCGGTCCACCGCATCGCGCGTACCCGCCAGATCGAAGCTTAACACAGCCTGCCCGCGCACCGGCTCAATCGGCTCGCGGACAATCAGGCTGTCCGTCTTCGCAGACAGTTTCCAGTGGATATCGCGCATGGAGTCTCCGGGGTGGTAGGCGCGCATCTCGTGCGTCTCGGAAAAACCGCCGGCAGGCTTTGCACGGTAGCGCCTTGCCGTAAGTTGGGTGAGGCTCGGCGTATCAATCGGCTGGATATCCTCCGGCAGAACAAGCAGCTCTCCCAGCTCCGGCAGCCGCAGCGGGAACCGAAACAGCCCCAGATAATCGTACACGCTCCCTTTTTCCAGCATGCACCGGTAAGCGCCTGCATGATGCGTGGCAAGCTCGAGCTGCGCGGTTTTAGAACCGGAAAGGGAAATCTTCTGACGGCTGACGCTCATTCCCATGCAGTCATACACCACGCTCTGCAGCCGGTAGGGCGGCGATAAACGCCTCGCGCCTGCATTTTCCAGCCGGATATGTGCGCTCTGCCCCATGAGGCACGCTGCCGGCATGTCTGCAGAGATCCGCAGACGCAGCATTGGGGCTAAGCTGCAAAGCAGAGAAAACCACGGCAGCGTCACAGTCAGCATCAGCAGATACCACGAAAACCAGCCGGTATAATACGTATGAAAAATCAGAACGCCCGCCAGCGACGCCAGATACATCAGTCTGTTTTTGCACATGGCTAAATTCTCGGCGCAGGCGTGGATTTCAGAATGCTTTCCAGCAGCTCTTCCGCGCGCATGCCCTTTGCGTCCGCCTCGGCAGACAACAGCAGCCTGTGCGCGCAGGTCGAGACGAAGACCGCCTGAATGTCCTTCGGCAGAACATAGTCTCTTCCCTGCACATACGCAACCGACTTTGCCATCGCGCCGAGAGACAGCGTCGCCCGGGGGCTTGCGCCGCGCGCGATGAGCGGGTCCTGCCTCGTTTTGCCGACGAGCGAGACAATATAGTCCGCCAGCTCCGGCTTTACGTACACATTCGCCGCCTCCTGCTGCATGGAAAGAAGCTCCTCGCGCGTCACGACCTGCCGCACCTGCAAAAGAGGATTGCCCTTCTGGCGGCTGAGCAGAATCTCGCGCTCGTCCGCTGGTGCCGGATAGCCGATCGAAAGGCGGACCGTAAAGCGGTCCATCTGCGAATCCGGCAGCAGCTGCGTGCCGGAAGCGCCTGTCGGGTTCTGGGTTGCAAAGACGCAGAATGGCTCCGGAATCCGGTGACTCACACCGTCGACCGTGACCTGCCCCTCTTCCATTGCCTCCAGAAGCGCCGACTGGGTGCGCGACGTCGCGCGGTTCAGCTCGTCCGCAAGAAAGAGGTTGCACAGAATGACGCCCGGCTGATAGCGCATCGTGCCGGATTCCTTATCAAAAATGCTGTAGCCCGTGATATCGCTCGGCAGCACATCCGGCGTAAACTGTACGCGCCCGTAGTCCAGCCCCAGTGCGCGGGAAAACGCCAGCGCCATTGTCGTCTTGCCGACGCCGGGAATATCCTCGAGCAGGATGTGCCCCTTTGCCAGAATGACCGTAAGTACCCAGATCAGCACGCGGTCCTTGCCGCAGACCGCCTTCTTGACCTCCGCTAAAATCTGACTTGCCTGATTCAATGCCCTTCCTCCCTGTCTTTCGTAAGCTTCCGTTCTCTATCTTAGTTATTATACCAGAAATCCGGCGGAATAATTATGAAGATTTCCTAAAGTTTTCCGCGTCAGCCGTAAGACCTGAATTGTGCTATCTTTTGGGTTCTGTCACAAATTTTTCATGATTCCGTGTTTACTTTTCTTTTTTTGTGTAGTATAGTGAAAGCAACCTGAATCAAAAGGAGACTTTTCCATGACGAATGCAGTCAAGCGAATCGGCGTACTCACCTCCGGCGGCGACGCGCCCGGCATGAACGCAGCGATCCGCGCGGTCGTCCGCTCGGCAATCTATCGCGGCATCGACTGCGTCGGCATCCGGCGCGGCTTCAACGGGCTGATCAACGGCGATTTCGTCCGCCTCGATGAAAACAGCGTCAACCATATTATCAACCGCGGCGGCACCATGCTCTATACCGCCAGAAGCGAAGAATTCCGCACCCTGGACGGGCAGCAGCGCGCAGCGGCAACCTGCAAGCTTCTGGGGCTGGACGGCATTGTCGGCGTCGGCGGCGACGGCACGTTCCGTGGTCTCCAGGAGTTTTCCAAGCAGGGCATCAGCGTCGTCGGCGTCCCGGCGACGATCGACAACGACATCGTCTGCACCGACTACACCATCGGCTACGACACCGCGGCAAATACCGCCGTGGAGGCAATCGACCGTCTGCGCGATACCATGCAGTCCCACGAGCGCTGCTCGGTCGTCGAGGTCATGGGCAGAAACGCAGGGCATCTGGCGCTGTATGTCGGTCTGGCAACGGGCGCAACGTCCGTTCTGGTGCCGGAAAAGAAGCTCGACTTTGAGCACGACGTCGTCGACTGTATCCGCGGCGCGCGCCTGAGCGGCAAGACACACTATATGATCATCGTCGCCGAGGGTGCAGGCAGCGCGATTGAAATCGGCAAGCAGATTCACGAAACCATCGGGCTTGACCCGCGTGTGACGATTCTCGGTCACATCCAGCGCGGCGGCACGCCGACCGCGCGCGACCGCGTCATGGCAACGCGCATGGGCTATCACGCCGTCAAGGTTCTCGCCGAGGGCAAGACGAACCGCCTCATCTGCTCGCGTCACGGCAGCATGGTCGATCTCGATCTGGAGGAAGGTCTGGCGATGAAGAAAGGACTCAACGCCCAGCAATATGAGGTCCTGCAGGCAATGACCGGTCTGGAAGTGGAAGGGCTGTAATACAGAGCGATAATACCGCGGAATTCTTCGGAGTTCCGCGGTTTTTCGTAGGAGAACCTTATGAAAGCAAAGATTTGGACTTTGGTTTTTACTGTTATACTTTTTGCCGCCGTCTCCGGCTGCGGAAAAACGGCAGCACAGGAAACGGAAATCACGCAGCAAGCCTCCCTCGAAGCCGCAGACAAGGCGTTCTGTGAAGCAGGCGCCGCGCAGGCGGAATCCTTCTTCAAAACCGGTGCAGCTTCATGCCCGGTTCTTCACAGCTACGGACCCTATCCTTCTTATTATCTGGATGACGGCGCGCCGCTTCTGTCGTTCTGGGCAGACGCGCAGGCGGAAACAGACTGCGCGCTGGCGCTTCTCTTTCAAAGACCCGACGGTGCGCTCTCGTATCAGGTACTGAGCGTAGAAGAAGGTACTTTCTATGCAAGATTTCTGCGGCTGGAGCAAACCGGCGACGGCAGCGTTACTGCGTCCGGCTTCGAGCGCCATCCGGTGCAGGAGTGGAATCTGACGCAGAACGGGAATTTTTATTACCGCCTCTTTCCCGCTGGAGACAAGCACTACGCAGACTTCCAGCTTATCCGGACAAATGCGCCGGATGAAGCACTTTTCGCTGCACTCGAACGCTACGTGCTTCCGATTGATTACTATTATGTTAACCTCTTAATCACCGACTGGTCGGAACCGTCCTTTGAAGGCATGAGCTTCAACGACCTGTTTGACCGGCTCTATGCCCTGCAAACCGGCGCGCAGCCGGATTCTTCCCGATATTTGCAGGATGATGCAGGTCTTTTCCGCATTCCGGCAGCAGAATTTGAGGCGGTGGTACTTCCCTATTTTGATCTTTCGCCGGAAGCCCTGCATGCACTTGCCGGTTTTGACGCGCAAACGGAAAGCTATCCGTGGTGCCCCATCGAAACGAATGACATGGAGCGCTACGACTATCCAGCTGTTGAACCGTACATCACGCAGATTCTGGAGAATGCAGACGGGACAAAAACGCTCCTGGCGTCCTGCCTTTCAGCTGACATTCCCACAGACTGCCTTTTCAGCCACAAGCTGACCGTGCGGGACCTGCCCGACGGCGGATTTCAGTTTGTCTCGAACCGTGTCACGTTTCAAACCGGACTTGGTCTTCCGAACGACGCGCCGCGCCTGCGCGCAAAATAAAACCCGCACTTGCTGCGCGGCGCCCGATATGCTATGATTAGAAAAACGAAAAAAGGATGGAAATCCCATGAATTACGGTTTTATCAAGGCATGCGCCGTCTCCCCCGCGCTGCGCGTGGCGGATTGTCCCTATAACGCACAGGAAACCATCGAAGCAATGCAGCAGGCGGCAGAAGACGGCTGCCAGTTGACCGTCTTTCCCGAGCTGGGTCTCACGGGCTACACCTGCGGCGATCTTTTTTTGCAGCAGCCGCTTCTCGACGCGGCAGAAGCCGCGCTCCGGGAGATTCTGAAGGCAAGCGAGGCGCTGCAGCTTGTCGCGCTCGTGGGGCTTCCGGTCACGGTCGACGCTAAGCTCTACAACTGCGCGGCCGTGATTTGTCAGGGCGCGCTTCTGGGGCTGGTGCCGAAGTCGCACATTCCGAACTACGGTGAATTCTACGAAAAGCGGCACTACTGCGCCGCGCCAGCCGGAGTAAAGGAAATCAGCTTTGCCGGGCAGAAAACACTTTTCGGCACAAAGCTTCTGTTCCGGTGCGAGACGATGCAGGCGTTTACGCTTGCGGTTGAGATCTGTGAGGACCTTTGGGCGCCGCTTCCTCCCAGCACCGCACATGCCCTGGCGGGCGCTACCGTGCTTGCAAACCTCTCGGCAAGCGATGAGACTGTCGGCAAGGCGGAATACCGCCGGGCGCTGGTAAGCCAGCAGTCGGCGCGGCTTCTGTGTGCATATTTATATGCGGACGCCGGGCACGGCGAGTCGACGACCGACATGGTCTTCTCGGGTCACAATCTGATTGCGGAAAACGGCGCGCTTCTTGCCGAGTCCAGACCGTTCTCACAAGCGCTTGCCTGCACCGAGCTGGACCTCGGAAGGCTTCTTGCCGAGCGGCGGCGCAATACGAGCTTTGAGCCTGTAACCGACGGCTATGAGACCGTTTCCTTCCATCTTCCCCTTCGCGAGATTCCTCTCACCCGCTATATCTCCCCAACCCCGTTCGTTCCGGCAGACGGAGGCGCGCGCGCCGAGCGCTGTGAACTGATTCTGCAAATGCAGGCAGATGGGCTGGCAAAGCGCATCGAGCATGCACACGCAAAAACCGCCGTCATCGGCATCTCCGGCGGGCTCGACAGCTGCCTGGCACTTCTCGTCGCGGTTCACGCGATGAAAAAACTGAACCGTCCCATGGCGGACATTCTGGCCGTCACCATGCCCTGCTTTGGCACGACGAAGCGCACGCGCTCGAACGCGGAGATTCTGTGTCAGGAGCTGGGCGTGCAGTTCACCGAAATTTCGATTGCCAACACTGTCCGCAGCCACTTTGCAGACATCGGGCAGAGCGAAACGAACTTCGACGTCACGTTTGAAAACGGGCAGGCGCGCGTGCGGACGCTGGAACTGATGGACCTTGCCAACCGCACCGGCGGTCTGGTCGTCGGCACGGGCGACTTAAGCGAGCTTGCCCTCGGCTGGGCGACCTACAACGGCGACCATATGAGCATGTACGGCGTCAATGCAGGCGTTCCCAAAACGCTCGTGCGCCACATTGTGCGCTATGAGGCGGACGCAGCAAACAGCGACACGCTGCGCGAGGTCCTTCTCGACATTCTCGATACGCCCGTCTCCCCCGAGCTCCTGCCCGCAAAGGAAAACGGCGAGATTGCCCAGCAGACGGAGTCTCTCGTGGGTCCCTACGAGCTGCACGACTTCTATTTATATTACGTGCTGCGCTTCGGCTTCTCGCCTGCAAAGATCTACCATCTGGCAAAAGCTGCGCTGTCAGACCGGTACTCCGATGAAGTGCTCCTGCACTGGCTCAGAAACTTCTACCGCCGCTTCTTCCAGCAGCAGTTCAAGCGCAGCTGCCTGCCCGACGGTCCGAAGGTCGGCTCGGTTACGCTCTCGCCCAGAGGCGACTGGCGCATGCCGTCTGATGCCTGCGTGAGCGTCTGGCAAGCAGAGCTCGATACACTTACCTGAACCAAACCGCACCGGAGGCTTTCTCCGGTGCGGTTTTTGCGCCCGCCTTGACAGATGATTGATCTTCTGATAAGGTAAAATTGGAAATTCATTGACAGCATCCGTTTGAAAGGAGGCTTCTCCCATGAAAAAGGGTTGGATATTTCTTCTGATTTTTGTGCTTTGCATCGGCGTTCTCGTGTATGGGTACGCAGATACAATGACAGAATTGAAGACGCATGTAAATCCTGCGCCGCAGGTGGGCGATGAACCCGGTCTTGCGATGGCTGCGCTGGAAGATGCGCTCGGAAAGCGCTCTTATCCGGACGATTATGCGGGGATGTATATTGATGGCGCGTCACTCGTTGTGATGCTGACAGTTTTTTCGGACGAGACGCAAGCCGAATATCGCGAGCTTGCCGGAAGCTATGCCGGCTGCCTTTCCTTCCGCGAAGCAGAATATTCCTACGAAACGCTTCAAAACGCGCTGCAAGCTGCCGAACAGGACCTGAAGGAAAACGGTATGCTTGCGCCCCCGGCGCCCGGTCAGACCGGTCCGACGAATTACGTTTCCGTTCCCGATAATTGCGTCGTTGTGCATCTTCGGAAAAACGTCGACGCTCTGAAAATGTGGTTTCTGGAGTGGAAATACGAGCGGCAGTACGGTGTGCCCTTCGACGTATCCCCCCAGCCGGACGCCTATACAATCGAATGCTGACGCCAGATATTATGTAAATCAAGCGCCGTTTTTTCTGACATTCTGTACAAAAACAGGTTCTCCTTGACTTTCATGCTTAAACGTTTTACAATGTAAACGATATAATGTGTTGAAGCGGTCGGGCTTCTCGCCGGACCGCTTTTTGCGCTTGATAAAGAGAAAGGGAACCTGCCGACCGGCAGGGCGGAAAACAAATGAAACACTCCAAACACACCAAGCATTTTGCCAGCCGTTGGGGCTTTATTCTTGCGTCTGTCGGCTCTGCCGTCGGCATGGCGAACGTCTGGGGCTTCCCCAACAAGCTCGGCAGCAACGGCGGCGGCGCATTTCTGCTCGTCTATCTGCTGTTCGTCTTCATTTTCAGCCACGTCGCGCTCCCGGCAGAATTCGCCATGGGCAGACGCGCCGCAACCGGCACGCTGGGCGCGTATGAAAACGCCTGGGCAACGCGCGGCAAAAAGATGGGAAAAGCCGGCGGACTTCTCGGCTGGCTGCCGCTGGCAGGCTCGTTGTGCATCGCAATCGGCTACGCGATCATCGTCGCGTACATTTTGAAGGCGCTGGTTGACTCGGTCGCCGGCACGCTCATGAGCGCGGATACGGCAAGCTGGTTCGGCTCGTTCTCGTCGAGCGATTTCTCCGTTGTTCCGTATCATGTAATCGTTGTGGTGGGTACACTTCTGACACTCTATCTCGGCGCGCACAGCATCGAAAAGACCAACAAGATCATGATGCCGACATTCTTCCTGATCTTCCTCGTGCTTGCCGTCCGCGTGGCGTTCCTGCCCGGCTCCTCCGAGGGCTACAAATTCATGTTCACCCCGCGCTGGGAGGCGCTTAAAGACCCGATGATCTGGATCTGGGCGATGGGACAGGCGTTCTTCTCGCTTTCTGTCACGGGAAGCGGTATGATCGTCTATGGAGCCTATCTGTCCAAGGATGAAGACGTCGTCGCCATGGGGCAGCATACGGCGATTTTCGATACAATCGCAGCCGTTGTCGCCGCACTGGTCATTATTCCGGCATGCTTCTCCTACAATCTGGACGTCGGTGCAGGTCCGAGTCTGCTTTTCGTCACGCTCCCGACCATCCTGCAGGACATTCCGCTCGGAAGACTGTTTGCGATTATTCTGTACCTTGCCATGATCTTCGCCGGTATCAGCTCGCTACAAAACATGTTCGAAGCGGTCGCAGAATCGCTGCTTCACAAGTTCCCGAAGCTGAGCCGCACCGCGGTGCTCGGCATCATCTGCGCGCTGTGCCTCGGCGCAGGTCTTTTCATGGAGCCGATTTCCAAGTGGGGGCCGTGGATGGATCTGGTTTCGATCTACATCATCCCCATCGGTGCGACGCTCGGCGCAATTTCGTGGTTCTATGTCATGAAAAAAGACGAGCTGCTCGATGCCGTCAACACCGGCAGCGGTAAAAAGCACGGCGCGCTCTGGTATAACGCCGGCAGGTACATCTATGTGCCGATGGCGGTCATCCTCTGCTGCGTAGCGCTGTTCATGAATGTCGCATTCTGAAGCCGCTGAAAAAACAAGCGCACTGGGCTGCATTTCTCACAGAAATGCAGCCTTTTTTTGCCCAAATTCCGACAGATCGTCCATTGACTTTAACAGCAGAAAGTGCTAAAGTACAACCAAATTCCAATTTATCAAAGAAGGTATGTACCATGCAGGAAATGAGCAGAAGAAATCAGCATTTTACCGACTCCGTCATCCGCCGTATGACGCGCGTGAGTCTGGACTGCGGTGCCATCAACCTGGCGCAGGGCTTCCCGGACTTTGATCCCCCGAAGGAGCTGACCGACCGGTTGAAGGAGGTCAGCCAGGAGGGTCCCCACCAGTACCCGATTACCATGGGCGCACCGAATTTCCGCCGCGCAGTCAGCCGCAAGTGCGGCAGATTCATGGGCATTCCTATCGACCCGGACACCAACATCGTTGTCACCATCGGCTCGACCGAGGCAATGGTCGACACGATCTTCGCGCTGACCAATCCCGGCGACAAAATTGTCATGTTCTCGCCGTATTTTGAAAACTACCGCGCGCAGGCGATCATGGCAGACTGCACGCCGATCTTCGTTCCGCTCGTTCCCCCGTCGTTCCACTTTGACCCCGAGGTTCTCGAAGATGCGTTCCGTCAGCATCCGAAGGCAATTCTGATCTGCAACCCCTCCAATCCGAGCGGCAAGGTCTTCACCTATGAAGAGCTCAAGCTGATCTCCGAGCTTTGCATCAAATATGATGTGTACGCGATCACGGACGAGGTGTATGAGCATATCGTCTATGATGGTCGAAAGATGGTCTACATGGCGTCGCTTCCCGGCATGTGGGAGCGGACGGTCAGCTGCTCGAGTCTGTCCAAAACCTACTCCGTGACCGGCTGGCGTCTGGGCTACGCGATTGCGCCGCAGCCTATCATGGACCGCATCAAGCAGTATCACGACTTCAACACCGTCGGCGCGCCGTCGCCGCTGATGGAAGCAGCAGTTGTCGGGCTTGAAATGCCGGACAGCTACTACCGCGAGTTTGGCGACCACTACGCGCACATGAAGGAAATCTTCACCGGCGGTATGAAGGAGCTGGGCATCCCCTTCACCGACCCCGAAGGCACGTATTTTGTCCTTGCCGATATCGCGCCCTATATGAAAAAGGGACAGTCGGACGTGGAGTTCTGCGTCGAAATGGCGCAGAAGGTCGGCGTGGCATGCGTGCCGGGCAGCTCGTTCTTCGACGAGGACGTCAATCACATCGTCCGGCTGCATTTTGCCAAAAAGGACGAAACGCTGCTGTCTGCGCTCGACCGGCTGAGCCGCCTCAAGCAGATCATGTGTGACTGAGCGTCGTCTATTGCGTTCTTCTTCCAATTCGTCCAGTTTTTACCGATAAAATTATACCGAATAATTTTCAAAAAGCTTCGTGTGGTGATTCATACGAAGCTTTTTTCATCTCTGCGTGCAGTTAAACATATTAAATTTAGCATAGGTCCGCCGTTATTGCACAAAATTGGTTGGTATATCCTGTCTAAAAAGCACATGAAATTTGCGCCCTTTTTCATATATTATAAACAATATAAATGCCATGAAATTTGAAATCGCATATACTGTCCCGCCCGGCTGTGCCGCTCCCATACCGCAGCCAGGCTCCAACCCGCACCGAGGCATCCTTTCGCCATTGTCACTGAGAAATGCCGCATGTCATGTCTCCGGCTTCGGTGCGGGTCCTTTAAACGCCTTGTATGAAAAGCTCACGCCGGAACGGGCGCATGAGCTGCTGCACATCCATTACCCGCAGCCGGAATAACATTCCGTTCCCATCCCATATAGGAGAAGCTCCCGCATTGCGGGAGCTTTCTTCTATTTGCCGGAAAAGCTGACGCTTTCCCGGCAAAAAAGCTTCACCTCGACTGCGCGCAAGCTTTTCACGCGCCGCGCGAAAAGCTCACACTTGCGAGGTGAGCAGTATTTTTACCCGCAAGGAGTACGCGACATCCGTAAGCGGTAAAACCGCTAACGGATGTCCAGTCCGGTCGGCAGAGCCGCCGGATAAAATTGATTTTCAATTTATTTCGCCATCTGCGGATGGCGAAACTCTGCGAGGCTTGCGTGGTTTTATTTGGAAAACTTCGCGATTTGTCAAAATTGCGGCTTGTGAAGAAGCCTTTGCCTATGATAAGATAGTCGGACAAAGGAGTGTATCTATGATGAAGAATCTGAAAATTCTGATTGCGAACGACGATGGTATTCGCTCGGAGGGTATTGCCCATCTGGCGCGTGCGGCAGCGCAGTTCGGGTCTGTCTGGGTTGCCGCGCCCGAGCGGCAGTGCAGCGGCATGTCCGTGCGGCTGACCATTTCCGAAACGAGCGAGATGGCAGTCTACCGCTACGACTTCCCTGCTCCGGTAGAAGCCGCCTGGAGCGTGGACGGAAC